>Ga0326727_10005986_pt1 | contig 33925 bp, 34 predicted proteins | sample MB2enrmetagenome_FD_207643 | JGI IMG/M metagenome (GOLD analysis project Ga0326727, IMG submission 207643) | Lab enriched peat soil microbial communities from McLean, Ithaca, NY, United States - MB29MY | ecosystem: Environmental > Terrestrial > Soil > Wetlands > Peat | place: USA: New York...
TTCACCGCCGGCAATTGTTGACGCGCCATAGGGAGATGAACCGGTGATTTCGTCAATGCGCATTTGTCCTTCAAAAGCATAGGGAAGACCTACGATGATCATTCCCTGATGAAGTAATGTAATATGGAAGCTAAGGATTGTTGATTCCTGACCACCATGCTGTGTCGCCGAACTGGTAAATACGCTTCCCACTTTACCTACAAGAAGTCCTTTGGCCCAAATTCCTCCGGTAGAATCGAGAAATTGCCGCATCTGACCACACATATTGCCGAAACGCGTCGGTGTGCCAAATATAATTGCGTCAGCAGAAACCAAATCATCCGCAGTACAAATATTAATTTTGGCAGTTTTCTTTTGAAAGTCTAATGCCCCCATTTTCTTCAAAACATCATCGGGCAAAGTTTCCGGTACACGATACATTTTCACTTCGGCGCCATTGACCTGTGTTACGCCATCAGCTACGGCTTCAGCCATTTTATATATATGACCGTACATTGAGTAATAAACTATCAGGACCTTCATATTTCTATTCTCCTTTTTTTATTTTTCATTTTGAATCAGACGCCAATCATTGTTGGCGTTATCCTTTCCGGAAGAGTTTATTTGATTGCAAAATAATGTAAGAAGTGAATGAAAACAATACTGATTAATTGTAAGGGGAATGGTAGGCAATGCCTACCACTTTGCAAAAAAATGATCATGTACAAATATAATTTGACAGTAGAAGATATCAGCATTTCAGTTGAATATCCAGTCGTCCTCCTGAACACTTAAATGAGGCGACCGGCAGGAACCGCTATCCATAGGGTTTATAAATCATCTATACAGATAAAAATCCTTCCGGGACTAAAGAGGTGGCCAGCATAACATCGTTGATGTCACGGTGTTCAATCCATGTGCCGGCTAGCCGATGATCGGGAGTCAGCCAGAAATCTTCGATGGTCGGAGCCAGCACGCCAAATCGAAGAATCTTTTCTAACTGACGCGCAACGGAGGTGATTCTGAAGGAGCGGGGATATTCTGTCATAACAGTTTTTAGTTTCGCGGCCGCCCTCAGACCGATGGAAAGACCGAACTCACGAAAAGCCAGCCGCAGGCCCGCTGGCAAGTCAAGCGGACTTCTCCGCGAGAATGATTTCAGGCCTTTTTGTGATGAATAAACAATGTTTTCCAGCAACTCCGGGGAGGTCATGGCGCCTTTTGCCGTCAGTTGTCCCACCCTGCATGCGTCGGCAAGAAGACTTCCCAGGCCAAGAGGATCATCGGTTGTCCAGTCCTGATTTCGGCACATATTTATCATTTCATTAATTTCTTTTTTCAGGTTGGGACATGAATCTTCCGTCTGTGATTTTCCGAGCAGTTCATAATAAGTGATCAGACCATCCAGGGGATCATGTTGTCCCATTGAGGCGACCTGTGGCCGGGACAGATCTGTACTCATTTTCCAGAACATGCGCTTCAACCCTCCCGCAGACGATGCGTAGGTGAATCGGGCATGAGCTGTCTGTGCCAGTTCCCGCGCGAGGCAATTATAATTCGTGTCGCCTGTAATCTCCCCCGTGCGGTGGAGGGCACGCATCCATTTCGTCAGATAGTGAAAATACTGGCCATCCCGATCCCATTCACTAAGGTCGTCGTAGAGATCATCCGGGCTACGCTCAGGCAGAGGCTTTCCGATGCGCAGGCCTCCCGCCGTCGGATGCCTGCGGCCTTCTTTTTCGGTAAGTCCGCTGATCCATCCCCGGCGGACATCGTCTTGCCGATAACGCCCCAGCGTCTCATGAACCTGATCAATAAGAGTCAGGGCCAGTTGCCTGAATTCACTTACCCGGGTCTGCCGATAAAGTTCGAGAAAGTTAAAGACGGCAAAAGCGTCAGTCCAGAGATAACGCCGGGGTTCTTTCCCGGATGTCGAAAGACCTGTCCTATCGGCAAAATCGAGCATCAAAGATTTAGCGATAGACAGGGTATCGGATGGATTCATGACCCGCCGCCTTTATTTTCTATGACCAGACACCGCTTATTTCCGCTCTGCAGAAAGGACAGCGGCCATCTTGTAAATGTTGTTTGTTCAAGCCCATGTATTGCCGTTCGATAACCGGTTTTCGACACTGATGACAAAAAGTGTTGGCGCCCTGCGGAATATTGCCCACATAGATGTGATACAGGCCGGCCTGTCTGCCTATCTCTTCGGCTCTGTGCAATGTTTCCAGCGGGGTTCCTTGATGATCGGTAAATTTATAGTCCGGATGAAACCTGCTTATATGCCAGGGAATCATGCAATCCACGCCAGCCAGAAATTCCGCAATTTGCTTTAATTCGTCATCCGAGTCATTCTCGCCGGGAATAATCAAAGTCGTCACTTCAACCCAGACGCCAAGAGACTTCATCGCGGCAATCGTATCCAGCACAGGCTGCAGCCGGGCCTTACAATTCTTTTTATAGGAAGTATCACTGAAGCTTTTTAAATCGATATTAGCCGCGGTAAGATACGGCTGGATGGTTTCCAGAGCCTGTCTGGTCATATAACCATTGGTAACGAACACGTTATACAATCCTGCTTCTTTAGCCAGTTGCGCGGTATCATATGCGAACTCAAAGAAAATAGTCGGTTCGGTATAGGTATAGGAGATACTCCGGCAGTTATTTTTTACAGCTTCCTCAACCACCTGCCGGGGCGAAACCTCCGGGCTTGCATGACCATAACCTTCCTTAGCGGATACCTGGGATATCTGCCAGTTCTGACAGAAACCGCACTTAAAATTGCAGCCGATGGTGGCAACGGAATAAGACCGGGAGCCCGGCAGAAAATGATAAAGCGGTTTTTTTTCGATAGGATCGATATTAGCCGCAATCACATTGCCATACACCATTGTATTAAGAACGCCCCGCAGGTTTTGTCTGACGCCGCATATGCCGAACTTCGATTCCGATATTCTGCATTCATGAGCGCACAAATAACAATGCACCCTTTGATCATCCAGTTTTTCCCACAGACGGGCTTCTTTAATCATGATGGCCTCCGGCTGTATTTTTTAAGGTATCCAAACTTTCAATCGCTTCTTCATCGGTCAAATCAGACCACTGTTCATAGAAACTTGCCACCGAGAAAGGATACGTGGATGAAACAATCGGACAAACCACTTCATCGGCTTCATTTCGCACAAGTTTCAAGCCGCTTGCGGAAGATACGGGAACTGCGGCCACAACTGATTCTGCGCCCCGTTTACGCATCGACTTGATTGCCGCCACCATCGTATAACCGGATGCCAATCCGTCATCAACGACCAGGGCCTGCTTTCCTGTAACCGATGTTGGTGCGACAACTTTCCGGAAGACCTCCTGCCGTCTTCTTATTTCGGCCATCACTTTTTGAACATGGTGTTTAATCTGTTCCCGGGTCAATTGCAACTCATGCACCATGGGGTCATTAAGGACAATCATCCCATCTTCAGTTACGGCGCCGTACCCCGCTTCCGTATTGAAAGGTATGGGAATTTTTCGCGCTACGATAATGTCAAGGTCGCACTTAAGCGCCATCGCGACCTCAACGGCCACGGGGATGCTCCCGTGCGGTATTGCAAAAATGACAGCGTCGCGTCCGCGATAGTGCATAATATCTTTCGCAAGACGGCGGCCGGCATCCATTCGACTGCGGTATGAGAATTGCGTGTAATTCATAACACCCAGCCTTATGGCCGAGACGATATCCTTTCGCGCGCCGCATGATTACAGAGCGGCATACTTTCGCGGCCTTTGTTTCTTACAGCGATCCGGTGATGAACCATAAAGTCTAAGGGTGATGCATTTCCGTATTTCCATGCTTGTAGACTTCAACACCGGCGTCCACAGCCTTTTTCAGCCGTTCCTTGCTCTCACGGTATGATTCCTTTTTACTCTCTGCGATCTCTGTTAATTTCTTACGAGTGTCCTCATACTGCATCTTGGCTTTGCTTAATATTTCCTCCGTCGAATCGGATATTTGCTTCCTGATCTCCCTTCCGCTCTTTGGAGCATAAAGAATACCTACGGCAAGGCCGGCGACGCCGCCAATGATCAATCCTTTAATAAAACTTTCTGTTGTCATGATGCGTTCTCCTTTCTTATTGTCTTTAATATTCATGTTTATAAATGCAAGTCATGTCCTGTATCATATAGACAGCTTGCATCTCCTGTGCCTTTGAGATGATTCTATGATTTTTTATTTAATGGTCTTTTTTATTTTTAGCAATGATAGTTAATTGAAAGAAAATTGGCAGGCATTTCCTACTATCGTTACAGAATACTTACGGCCGCCCTGTTGGCTTTAAATGTGCGCGTATAACGGATTATTTCCCAATTATTTTATGGAGAGACAAATGTTCCCGATTACATACGGTGAATGCGACTCAATATAAGATGGTCTGCGCCGCATGCTAATGGCGCAGCTTCTTTCTAAATTGTTCCGTCAAGGCCGGGAGAATCTGGAACAAATCACCTGCAATACCATAATGGGCGACATTAAAAATAGGCGCGTCAGGATTCTTGTTGATGGCAATAATCACTTTGGATGTCTTCATACCCGCCAGATGCTGTATTTGTCCGGAAATTCCGCAGGCGATATACAGGTCGGGGCGCACTGTGCGGCCGGTCTGTCCCACCTGATGGGCATAGGATATCCATCCCGCATCCACAGCGCCGCGCGATGATCCCACCGCCCCGCCCAATACTACAGCCAGTTTGTGGATTGTCTCGAAACCGGCCGGACCGCCCACACCGCGTCCGCCTGCCACGATGATACGGGCATCAGCTAAATTAACCTCGTCTTTTTCCAGAATGGAATCTATGACACGCGCCGTAATTTGCTCCGGCTTCATAGCGGCTTTGATCGAAATGACTTGTCCCTGACGTTTGTCATCGGCAACGGGCATTTCAAATACGCGATGGCGCACTGTAGCCATCTGCGGACGATGATCGCGACAAATTATTGTAGCCATGATATTGCCGCCAAAGGCCGGGCGCGTCTGCAGCAATAAATCATTCTCCGGATCAATTTCGAGCCCTGTACAGTCAGCGGTGAGCCCTGTGTAGAGAACTGAAGCGACTGAACCGGCAAGATCTCGTCCACGTGCACTTGCGCCCAACAGGAATATCTCCGGTTTATACTCACGGATCAGACTAATTAACGTGCTCGCATAAGGCGCTGTGGTGTAATCGGCAAGGCTTTCGTCATCCGCCAAAAAAACACGATCTGCACCGAAAGAAATGGCTTCTTTCGCAATGTGTTCCACATGGTGTCCCAGCACACATGCGGTGAGCGCGACTTTGCGCGTATCGGCCAGCTTTCGGCCCTGGCCTAGCATTTCTATAGAAACGCTGCCGGTCCGGCCATGGAACTGTTCCATCCAGATCCATACACCTTTGTACGCGGCAAGATTCTCCGAAGATTTTCGCGGACGCGTATCCGGCAGATTGAGCGCGTGCACCGGACACGCAAGCAGGCATGCTCCGCAGGCCGTGCATTTATCGTTAACCACTGCCATATCATCCACCAGACTAAGCGCTCCCAGCGGGCAGGCTTCGACACAGCCGCCGCAGCCGATGCACTTGTCTTTATCTACTTCCAGCAGGGGCATTGTTTCTCCTTAAAGAATTTTTTCCGCGATAATTTTATCGGCAAGTATTGCCGCAGACTGCTCAATACTATCGGCCTTAATCATGTCCAATGCGCCTTCACGTTTGGGCGGACTGGAAATCTTTATCACCTGTGTCGGACTTCCCTTCAGACCTAATTTAGAGAGGTCTGCTTCAGGCAAATCGCCGGCAGTCCATACGGGAATCAGGAGTTTGGCAGCACGGCGAAGGTGATAAAGTGTAGCTCCCCGCGGTTGATTGATATCCTTCACGACAGTGAGTAGAACGGGTAATTTGGCTTCCACGATTTCCCGACCTTCTTCCAGAAGGCGTTCCACCGTAATCATACCGGACTCCGGTTCCAGCTTAACAATCTTGAAAACATAAGTGAGCTGAGTAATACCGAGCTGGCTGGCAATGCCCGGACCTACCTGTCCGGTATCGCCGTCAATGGCCTGCTTGCCGCACAGTATGATATTGAAGTCACCCGTTTTTTTTATTGCAAGAGCCAGAGCATATGCTGTCGCCCACGAGTCCGAACCGGCAAAAGCGCGGTCTGAAAGCGAGATAGCTTCATCCGCCCCCATTCCGACGGCTTCCCTGAGCGCATTAATTGCTTGCGGGGGGCCAAGTGAAATAACTTTAACTTTGCCCCCGAATTTTTCCTTAATGCGAAGACCTTCTTCAATAGCGTACATATCAAAGGGATTGATAATGCTGGATACGCCTTCACGGATTAATGTATTGGTTTCAGGGTTAATTTTAACATCTGTTACACCCGGCACTTGTTTAATACAGACAATTATATTCACCGAAAGACCTCATTGTATTTATTAATATTGGGGCAATCTCATAGAACCATCCCTTCAGGTTCGCTCATAATATAATAACAAATCAATAGATGTTCTCCTCACGCATCAATTCGGCCCAGGGCTTTGCTTGCTTCCTCCTTCGATTGAAAGATGTGCGGGGCCAGTCCACGGCTTTTCAATTCGTCTCCAAGTTTCATTCGCAAGAATGCACTCGTCGTGTAGCGTGTCACATCCGTATAGAACTCGGACACCACATACTTAACCATGCTGATGTAATCATCTTCGAGTTCCGGAATAATGGAGAAGTTGTCATAATTGACGATAGTTTTGACCCGCTTACCGAGGGGCCGGCATATTTCCTCTACCCGATGCTTTATGTCTTCAATATCTTCTTTCTTTCGGATGGCCAACCCTTCAAAGTTATTAAAGAGGACGTTCGTCTCCGGATCGTATTTCATGCGCTCCGGGATGGGAATATAGAAGAGGTCTTCCTTGAGTCCCATGACGGGCAGTTTGAAAATCCTCTCGTCCATCAGGCGCAGTTTTTTGATGATGGGCCGGAAGTCCATAAAGGCTAAAACATCTTTGTCCAGATCAATACCGGGAGCGATTTCAATCAGTTCCACCCCCTCAGGGGTCAGTGTGAAGACACAGCGTTCCGTCACATAAAAAACATGCATTCGATTTTCCTGCGCCGTTTTTCCGCTGAACGTTACTTGCTCCACGTCGTGAAGGCACTTTTTCAAGCATCCCTCCTTAATGATGCGAAGTTTACCGTCCTCGACGGCTGCCTCCATATCGCCTGCCGTAAAGGTCCCCGCAAAAATTATTTTTCGCGAGTTCTGGGTAATGTCGATAAACCCGCCGCATCCCGCTATTCGCGGCCCGAAGCGGCTTACATTGACATTGCCGTGCCGATCCATTTGGGCCAGACCCAGACAAGCCAGATCAAGGCCTCCGCCGTCATAAAAATCAAACTGGTAGGGCATATCGATGAGGCAGTCCATGTTTGTTGCGGCACCGAAATTCAGTCCCCCTGCCGGAATGCCTCCGATGGAGCCGGCCTCTGTTGTCAGGGTCAGGTATTCGAAAATTCCCTCTTCATGGGCAACGCTGGCCACGCCTTCAGGCATGCCGATTCCCAGATTGATGACCATGTTAGGCTGGAGTTCGAAGGCCGCGCGCCGGGCGATTATCTTGCGGCAATCCATTTTAAGGGGTTCAATGCTGTCGACCGGAACTTTAAACTCGCAACTGAATGCGGGATTGTATGGCGTTACATAGGTCTGTTGATGGTTTTCCGGCCTGGCTACCACGACGCAATCAACCAGAATGCCCGGAATCCTGACTTGTCGGCTATGCAGGGCATTGCGATCGGCGATCCGCTCTACCTGGACAATAACAATTCCGCCGGAATTTTTGGCAGCCATGGCAATGGAAAGGACATCCAGTGTGACTAACTCCTTTTCCATGGTGATATTGCCATCCATGTCAGCCGTTGTTCCCCGCAGGAAGGCGATCTGGATCGGGAAGGTCTTGTAGGCCAGACATTCTTTCCCGTCAAAATATATGATTTCCACCAGATCTTCGGTGGTGGCGGCATTGATCTTTCCACCGCCGTTTCTTGGATCCACAAATGTTCCCAGACCGACCCGTGAAATCGTCCGGGGATTGTTTGCCGCTATGTCACGAAACAGATGAGTCAATACACCCTGAGGCAGGTTGTATGCTTCAATCTTGCCGTCGAGGGCTAACTTCTGCAGCTTCGGTGTTAGACCCCAGTGGCCGGCTATGACCCGCTTCAAAAGCCCGGTATGAGCCAGGCGATTGGTGCCCTTCTCTTTTCCATCGCCGATGCCGGAAGCATAAATAAGCGTCAGATCTCCGGGCTCACCGGTTTCCACAAACCGTTTTTCCAGGCCGATGATCAGCTCCTCCGGTATGCAGCTGCCCACAAAACCGTCGAATGCCAGTGTGTCACCGGATCGGACCACCTGTACGGCCTCAGTCAGTGAGACAATCTTTCCCCGCTTCATCCTCTTCTTGATATCTTCAATGACGGGACTGACAATGACATGGCTGTTCATATGCCTAACTCCTTTCCGGCCGGAATCTTATGCTGCATTTATATCATAAGAATATTTTGTGGCAGAAGCGCATTTCGCCCAAGAGAAGATAAATTAGCCGGGGTAAATGGAATTATAGTTTCAACCCTTTTTTGATCTTATCCAGCATATTCTTTTCGGTGTCATCGCAAGCACCGTCGACCTGGCACAGCCTGCGGGCGATACTCAGCGCTTCCAGGCGATCGTTCTTGCCCTTGATCAGCACGGATAAGGCGTCAATGGCCTTATCCTCGTTCGCCTGAAGAAGAGCAGTCTGTTCATGCATGATTTTTTTGAATTTCGACGGACGCATCTTACTTAAAACTTTGTGTGTTTTGGCGATTTCATCAGCGACTTCAAAATGCCGCCGTTTGATGTCCCCGCTGGCGTTGGCTACGGCCATATATATGCGGATCAGCCCCGCCTCATGACCGCCTTCTTCCATAGCCTGAAGTCGCTTATCGTAATCGGCTCTTTCATGTTCCGGCACACTTATGACAGGCTCTGTTTCGCGCGGCGGGAAGAAAAGCTGCAGCCAGTCGCTTCCGTAAATCTCTCGAAACAATAGTTCCTGGCTAAGATCACGGTAATCGCGATAAATGTTAAGCATGGTTTCGATGTGTCCGGCAAGATCTTTTTCGATAGCCGAAAACGGATTATCAGCCGAGGCGGGCTTGCGGTTCCGGCGCACGACAGGTGCAAAATTTTTGATCGTGCGCATCAAAGGATTGATGTCGGCAAATAAATATCTTTGCATCCGCAGGGGATGCAGGTAGCGGATGATTTCAGCGGAAAGTTCCGTAGTCCAGAATTTTACCAGGGGACGCATCATCAGCTGATAAATGTTGTCGTTGGCCTCTGATACTTTGGCGACGACGCTGAAATCCGTTTCTTCCGTCATGCCGTCGCCATAGGCGGCAATGTCGGTAAACGTGCGCGGTTCAAATTGCGTGGAAAATTTTCCGCTCTTGACATCTCCTTCGATAACCATTTCATAGAGTCCGGGCGGAAGAAAATCAATCATGTCAAAGTTGCCGATAATTTGTTTATGTTCTTTCTTGGCGACAGAACCGGCGACGAAAATGCCCAAGTGGCCGATATCCTTGTGAACGATGTAAATAATGACCTGTCCGTGCCGTTTGATGTCTTCCACGGAGTCGTAAACACGGGGAATCCAGTAGAGTGCCTGCTGGGCCGGAGCGATATTGTCGCCCATCGACGCAAAGACCAGAATCGGACTTTCAATATTTTTAAGGCTGAGTTTCTGACCCTCGCGCAGTTCCAACTCGCCGCGCTCCAGCTTATTGCCGACAAAAAGATTGCGGACGATATAATGAATCTCATCGGTATTCATCATAAAGAATCCGCCCCACCATTTTTCAAAGTCGAGATAGCGCTCCTCCTCTGTTTCCACCTGCGAATACACATTATATTGCTTTTTCCAGTATGTATTGGCCGGATTCAAAAGCTCCATGTTCAAAACAAGATTCGCGCCGTCAAACACGCCATTGCCCAGATCGCTGAAAAATGAATTGATCCACACGCCGCCTAAGAGTCCGCCCCTGTAGCGCATGGGATTGACACCCGCAATGCCGCTCCAGTAAGACAGGGGCGCGCCGTTTAGCACCAGTGGCCCTGCGATGCCGGGTTTATCCGCGCAAGCCAGTGCTGCTGCCCATCCTGCCTGACAGTTGCCGATGATGGCTGGCGCATCGGCGTAGGGATTTAATTCGACAACTTTCTCCATGAATATTTCCATAGCTTCAATGACATCAGGCAGGGTTTGGCCGGGGATGGGATCTGTGTAAAACAGGATGAAATAAACCGGATGGCCGTAATCCAGAGCCATGCCGATTTCCGAGTCGCGTTTCGACCCTCCGATACCCGGGCCATGACCGGCGCGCGGATCAATGATCACAATGGGCCTTTTGGGTTTGGTCCGACGCGCCTTGATTTTTTGATGGTGATTACTATTATCGGAAGGTAAATCTTTATTACGGCGTTCTGAAATTCTGACCAGCGCGTAATTGCAGGGATGCTTAAAAGCTGCGGCATTGAGGATATGTTCATAATTAAAAGCCAGCACCGGCGGTTGGCCGCTACGGATATGTTTGATATAGTTGTTGCCTCTTTTGCGGAGAATATCCGTAAAAATAATCGACCGCTGAAAGGAATCCACGATGTATTCGCTCAGATATTTCTGCCAATCGGACCATTGCTGAATATGTTTGTTATCGGGTTTTTTTTCCATAAATATTCTCAAAGCGTCTTAGCCCGACCTGTATCATATGATTGGCAACTTGTGGCATGATCAATAGAGATGATATATAGTATCATTCCGAAGCCAATCTTACAGGCCACTATCGCCTGGCATCAGGATGGTATGACTTTCCGCCGAGGTTAAACCTTCACACCATAGGCAAATCATTCTTTATGGCTGTCGATTCTGTGATGCAATCGATAGTCTCCTCAATCTGTCGGGTGCACAGACTTATTTCTTCGGCTTCCCTGCAGTTGAGAAAAAGTCTTTCATGCGATTCATGTTCTCATCGGTATATTTCTTGAATTCGTCGTAGCTTTTTTTATACATATTAGTTAATTCTTCTGTGGCTTTCTTGAAATCCTGGGGCATCCAGTTTGCCTGGTTTAAGAAAGTATTGAACATCATTTCGTTTTGATTTTTAAACATGTCCTTTGGGTCGGAGTTTAAAAATGCTTCTATCTTAGCGTGTCCCTCATCCAAGGCCTTCTTGAAATCGTCACGACCCTTCTTGTACACATCGAACCACTGGTTCATAACCTTTCTGCCCTCATCTCCCATACCGGGGTTATTGTCGATGAAAGTCTTCAAAAGTTTTTCCGCCTGATCATGAAATATGGCCATTGTTGAAAAGCTGTTATCAATTGCTGCCTTGTGTAAATCCATAATCTGTTTCACCATTTGCTTGTTGTCCATAGTTGCCTCCTTTTTTTGTAAAAAATATGGTTTTGATTATTTCATTAAATTTCTGAAAATCTTCTATGTACTTAAAATTAGTCCACTAAATACTAAATAGCAATGAGAATAGAATGATAGATGATTGGCAGGTAAAAACTACTACCTGTATAACACTATTGGCCGCAATGCCGCCTGGTCATTTTCGCATCTAAAGTTTTTTAATATCTACAATGTTGCTGACCGCATTCGAACCGGCTTATTTTTTTTGTTCAGAGGAACCGGTTGCGGAAGCGATGGTTCCTGATAAAAATTTTCGACCAGGGCAAGGTATTCAGCAAGCAATTTACGGCTGACTACAAAAATATGTCCAATGTTTTTCTCAATGGTCCGATTGAGACTTTCGCTTGTGAACCCGGTATTGCCTTTATCCACCTGTCCCCATGTCTCACCGGCGACGCAGGATCCCGCAGGAGCAATCGGATCTCTTGAACCCTTATAATCAAATATTCTGACACCCGCTTTTTTTAATATGGACATATTGACCGGCTTGCCGTTAAATCTGGGATTTTCGGAGGGAAGACAATATTCCCCCTTATAAATCTGATTGCCTATGAATATATTTTGAATCCACTGAATATGAGCGTTTACGGGGAATTTCGTTCCATGTGTCAGCCAGTAAAGAAACGGCGTTGCTTCTATAATAGATTCTTTTGATTCCGCGCGTCCGTAAAAACCAAGAACAACCGTATACTGCACTCCAGGCTGGATTTCGTTCATGCCTGCTTCAATGACCTGCGGCGGTATATTTACTTCACCGAAAAGTTCTTCCATCATGTAGGGATCATAATCGCTGCGGATGAGTGAGCGAATCGGGAGATGACCGCTATCTTCATCATCAAACTTCACCGGTGAAGCCATCAGAGCTATCTTCTTTATATCCATCGGCTTACCGGCAGCCAAAAGTTCTTCGGCCCGCCTGGCCAGATAAGGCAACATGATGGTACCGCCCATACAATAGGCCATGACATAGATTTCGTCCAGAGGATGCCTGGTTTTGACGATGTCCAGATACAAATCGTGGATTGTTTTTCCGTAGAAATCAAGTCCCAGGTCAGTTTCCTCCCAACCCGGTTCACCGTGATCAACCATGTAAATAATGTAACCTTTTTTCAATAAAGCTTCTATGACGGATTTGCCGCAAGCCAGATCGAATAGTTCGGGCTTGTTAATAAGCGGAGTTGCCATATATATAATCTTGCCATTGTGTTTAACGTCTTGAGGAAGCGGATAATGCCTCAATCTCACTTTGTGATTTAATGAGCCTTCCACGTATTCATAGTGGGAGCAGCCGATATTGCCGTGTGTCTCTTTTTCTGAATATTCCTTGATGTCAAAAGCGTTGGCATTATAAAGATTTTCCAGACGGACGCGATTTTCCGCAAGGTAATCATCAAAAGAATTGATCAATGTTCCATCCGGATTTTTTTTGGCGAAAGGCAAATCACCGTTGGTAAAAGTTTGTTCCGTGATCAAAACGACCAGACACTTTAAAAGCTCTTTCATGGCTTTGAGACGTGTCAACCCGATATTATTGTATTCAAATTCCAGAAGGGAAAACTCATCCATATAGTTTTTTAGCAATTCCTTGCCTTTTTGGGTCGTGCAAACCATCCGGGCTTTTTCCCGGTCGAATTTTCCATCTTTAATAAAAACCCCGGTTAAAGTATACAGAAGACGTGAATAGCTTTTATATATCCAGCCGTTCAAATCGGCAATCGCATCAGGATTTCTTGATGCTCCAACGGCCAGGCGCGCGCTGGCTTTAACCTGCCTGAGCACCGAATCAAGTATCGCGCTTTGCCACAGAGCCGTGATGATAAAGGGCCCATATATCCACATCTCCTTGCCTATGGAATCAAGGAATTTTTTATAATCAAACAGGCTTCTGATCTGCCGGCCGATTAACTTGCTTTTCCATGGCAGGGCTGTTTGAAGGTTTTCCGTATTGTCCGCGGGGGAAAAACTAAAGACATTCATTAATTCGTCCGGCATTACCTTCGTGACATTTTTATCTGGCATAATTTATCCCCTCCATCATCTAACATCATATTTTCGCGCGTTTATTTCATCATACATAATTATCTTTTTGTATTTTAGCAGACAATATTGACAAATACGATTATCATTATTAAAATAATTACAATTCTTTAAGAGTCAAGAGGCGCTTTTAAAATAGTATTTTTCGACGTGAGGTGAAAAATGACTGAGGAAGACAAACAATCTCCGGTTAAAGAACCTTCCGTTTTTCCATGGTTGCAGACAGCTTTGGATATGTGGCTCAAGATGGCTAAAGCAACCCCGCCAAGCCCTGATAATGCCCTCGGTACACCAACCGCAATACAGAACCGCTTCACCAAGCAGTTGGATACAAACTTAAATCTTCTCAAATCTTTCTCCCGGATGATGAGCGAGCCGGAATCCGCCCCGGCGATGGCCAATTCCTTCATTGCTCTGCCGGAAATTCTCTTTAAAATCTCCAAATCAGGTTTTGACGCAGCTCTTCAAATACAAAATCATTTAATAGACAAAGCAGGCAAGATCGGTAAAAGCACGGAAGCGTATAAATTCGATAATCTGGATCAGGAAGTATTTGAAGCGCTGAATAATGTTTATGAAAAAGAATTGCGGCAGTACTTTAAAATTCCTCCGTTGGGACCGGCCCGTTTTTATCAGGAACGATTTAATGAAATGCTGGATAAGTACAATCTTTTTGAAACTATGCTGGCTGAATTTCTTTCCGTCCTTTATTTACCGGTGGAAAAGTCTTTCAAGGTTTTTCAGGAAAAACTCCAACAGATGGCAGAAGAAGGGAATCTTCCCAAAGAAACAAAAGAAAGTTACGCGATATGGATAAAGATTCTGGAAGGCCACTACATCAATCTGTTCAAATCCAGGGAATACACTGATGTGCTGCATCGTATGCTCAGCCAGTTGGAGGATTTCATCATTATCAGAAACAAAACAATGGAAGATTTCTTACAACTGTTTCCTATTGTAACGGATCAGGACGTTGACGATTTATACAAGGAGTTCTATTTGCTTAAAAAGAGGGTAAACAAACTTGAAAAACAACTTGATATTTCGCCGAACACTCTGACTATCGTTAAGTAGCCGGTCCACTTATATTTGGTGGTATTTGACCAAAAAACTTTCGGAGTAAGGATTTCTTTATGAATTCATCAAAAATTACTTTGGATCTTATACTGGAGCGACTGGCCGAAGACGCGGAAAAGGCGCAGCAGCGCGTTTCCAAGGCATCCGAAATTTTGCAGGACCAACTCAGCTTTGAACTTGGCCAGACGCCCTATGAAATTGTGTATGAGGAAGACCGGGTCAAAGTTAAGCATTATTCCCGCAATGAAAACGCTGAAAACAAATTGAAAGTTCCGCTGTTGATCGTTTACGCGCTGATTAACCGCGAAACCATGCTGGATTTACAACCGGACAGGAGCGTTGTCAAAACGTTTCTGGAAGGAGGCATAGATTTGTATATGGTGGACTGGGGATACCCCAAGCGCAAAGACCGCTTTTTGACGATTGACGATCATGTCAACGGCTACATGAATAATATTGTGGATTTTATCCGTAAAAAAAATAACATTCCCCAAATAAACCTCATGGGCATATGCATGGGCGGAACATTCAGCGTCATGTACAGCGCGCTTCATCCCGAAAAAATAAAAAATCTTATCACTACGGTTACGCCGTCAAGCTTTGACACCGACAAGGGGCTTCTGCATATATGGATGAAAGATCTCGATGTGGACCGGATGGTGCGGACATTCGGCAACATTCCCGGCGATCTGATGAATTTGGGATTTCTTCTGCTCAATCCCGCGCGTTTGATGATAGACAAATACGTCGGGTTTATGGAAAATATGGATAAAAAAGAATTTGTGGAAAACTTCGTGCGAATGGAGCGATGGATTTTTGACAGTCCCGACGTTCCCGGAGAAACTTTTCGTCAGTTTGTCGAAGACTGCTACAAGAATAATTTATTGATTCAAAGCAAGATGTTTCTGGACGGCAAGCGCATTGATTTAAAGAAGCTGACCATGCCGCTTTTGAATTTCTTCGGCGAGTATGACCACCTTGTGCCGCCTACGGCTTGCAATCAATTATCCAAAGCGGTTGGCAGCGGGGATGTGGAGGATGTTAACCTGGAAACCGGACACATCGGCATTTATGTGAGTTCTAAATTCCAGAAATTATTCGCGCCAAAAATTGTCCAGTGGCTGAAAGATCGCGACAAGGAAGATGTTGCCGCTTCGAAGACGGACTTGGCGCGACCTGCGGTAAGGAAAAAGTCCGCTAAAGAAGGGAAAAAATTCAAAATCGATAAAAATGGTCAATCAGGAACAGTACAGGCAATATAAATTATGATTCATCCAAAAAGATAAAATGTTATAAAAAAGGGAGAGAAGAATATGTCAACGCAGGAAGTATATTTTCGCAGCTTAAGCAAATTAATCCGGGAACTGGCCACGGCAGATGATCAGGACAGGATGCTCAATCTGATTGTCTCAGAGGCGGTAGAAACATTAAAAGCCAAGGCGGCAGTCATTTTCCTGAATGAGGATGATTCGCAGGATTCCATACGCAATGTTGCGGTGGCTCAGATTGGACTTTCCGATAAGTACATTCACGCGGGAACAGCTCACGCCGTTAAGATCAGTCCGCAACTGCTTAAAGACGGTTATATGTATTTCAAAGACGCCACAACGGATAAGCGGCTGATGAATCATAAAGCGAAAAAAGCGGAAGGCATCGGTTCCATTTTGTCAGTGCCTGTAATGGATAAGGGCCGAATGCTGGGAATTCTCAGCCTCTACACCAAAAATATACGCAAATTCACCAAAGATGAAATTGATTTTCTGTTTATTCTGGCCGAGCAGGGCGGCGCCGCGATTGAAAACGCCAACCTGATCCGAAAACTGCGCAATCAGTCACAGATATTTCTGAAACTGGCGGCGAGCATATCATCAAGTCTTGATGTCAAAACTATTTTGCAGACCATGACTCAGGATCTTGTAAAAGATCTGAATATCAAAGCCGCTTCAGTAAGACTGCTGGACGAAAACACATGCACCGTGAAGCTGGTCGCGAGTTTCGGTTTGAGCGATGAATATCTCAACAAAGGGCCGATTATGGCGGATAAAAACATCGGGAAAGCCTTAAGGGGAGATACGATCGCCATTAAAAATGTATTTGAAGACGATGGAATCCAATATAAGAAAGAAAAAATAGATGAAGGCATTGTGTCCATGCTTTATGTTCCGATTAAATCAAAGGACAATGTCATTGGCGTGCTAAATGTGTACAGCAGCCGGCCAAAGGAATTCACCGAAGATGAGATCCTTCTGGTGACCGCTCTGGCCTATCAGGGCGGACTGGCCATCAGCAACGCCTGCGTGTATTTGACGATGCAGGACGATATAAAGGATTTGAAGGAAAATATCTATAAAAGCTGGTTTTAAATTCAAAGCGTAAATATTGTATTTGATTTGCCGGTGTCATTAACGCCTGTCGGGAGGAAACATCGTCATGATTGCAGGAAAAAATATTGATCAGATTAAGGTAGGGGATATGGCGGAATTCGCCAAAACAATAACAGAAACAGATATCTATTTATATGCGGGCATCACCGGCGATTTTAACCCGGCGCATGTTAATGAGATCTACGCGAAAAACACTTTTTTCAAAACCCGTATCGCGCACGGTATGCTCACGGCAGGATTAATCTCTGCCATTATCGCAAATCAATTGCCCGGTCCGGGAACCATCTATCTGAAACAGGATTTAAGTTTTCTCGCACCTGTGCATATCGGCGACACCATTACCGGAAGGGTTGAAGTTATGGAGTTAATACCGGATAAAAATCGCGTTCGGTTAAAAACCACATGCAGTAATCAGGATGGCGTAATCGTTATTTCAGGAGAGGGACTTGTCAGCACGCCAAAAGCGTCAAAATCTTAATCAATATTTATTTCATTACGAAGCGAGAAATCCTTAACTATTCCTTAAACCGCCTTCGGCGGATTCGTATTAACATTCACAATAAAAAAGCCGCCTCAATTTACCGCGGCAGCTTTTTTAAAAAGATATATAATCTTTTATTTTGACGCAAAAAACATGTCCACTTTTTTGAAGTTCTCATCGGCGGACGCCTTGAATTCCTCCCGGCCTTTTTTGCATGTTTTGATCCAATCAGTCATTAACTTCTTGCCTTCTTCCGGGAAGAAAACCGTTTCTTCCATCATACTGTTTACCATTTTTTCAGTCTGATCCTGAATAACGGACATCGCGGCAAATGAGTTATCAAAAGCCGTTTTGCTAAAATCAACCATTTGCTTCGAAATATTTTTGGAATCCATAATTTCCTCCAAGTTATATATTTTTATTTCACTGTTTTATTTTAGACCTCATGGCAGTTTACTCTTTATCTATTTTTTAGTCTTTGATTTGGATGTTTCAACGCCTGATATTAAAAGCTCTTCCATTTTTGAATAATTCTGATCGGCAGCTTCTTTGAAATCATCCGTTACCTTTTTATAGATGTTAATCCATTCGTTAATGAAGGCCTTTGTCTGCTCAGGGAGCCATGGGGACTGTTGAAGCATATTATCCAGGGCCTTGTTTGTTTGTTCTTGCAACATAAGTGCGGAATTGAAACTGGTTTCGAATGCAGCCTTATGATAATCAATCATCTGTTTCACCATTTTATCATTTTCCATAATAAATACTCCTTTCACATTTTTTTGTTAATGATCATATTATAAGCAGCATTTTTCGTATGTCAATAGGAAAAATGTTGCAATGCAATAATATTTAGATAGCTGTAATTATCATGGATAAATTATAATTATTGTATATAATACAACTAGATAAGTTAATATTCTTCCCTGCCACATCCGTGTTTGTAATTATTTTATGTTGCAATATATTTAATAATTTAGTAAGAATAAAAAAGGAGTACAATCATGGAAGATCATACGCTTTTGCTCAAAAAATACAGTAATCGCCGGTTATACGAAACGGAAAAAAGCATTTATGTCACGCTGGATGATGTAACCGATATTATTCGTCATGGCCGGAAAATTAAGGTAATGGATGCCAAAACCGGCGAAGATGTAACCTCCGCGATTCTCACGCAAATTGTTTTCGAAGAGGCACGCAAAAAGAAATATCTGCTTCCTGCTCCTCTGCTTTACCTGATTATTCAGTATGGAGAAAATGTGCTGACTGATTTTTTTGAGAAGTATCTTGAGCAGACTATTAAAAATTACCTTTTACTGCACAACATGGCTGACGATCAATTCAAGAAGTGGCTTGAGTACGGTGAAAGTTACTCCAAAATGAATCCACAGACCATAGCCGGTCTTTCCCCATTCAAACCTATTCTTGATTTATTTGCTGCTACTTCTAAAAAAAATCAACAAGAAGATGACAAAGACTAAATGTCTTCTGATTGAACCTGCACCAGATTAACGGACACAGCCCCGCAAATTAAAACAGATTGCCTCAGTGGTTTAGGGGCTCCTCCAATGACAAATCTTCAACTGTTCGGTCGAATCTTGTTTACTGGAGAGCATTCCTTGACGTACGATATAAGACACGTCAATATTACCGGCAATCGCCTTCATCTTTTGCGTAGGTGTATCCTTTGCAGTACCCCAGTTCACAGGCCCTTCGGAGGGAGTCGCACCCCGTCTCTTTGTTGCCGGAAGAGATATAAGCCTCCCCACGCATGTTGTAGGCAGGGCCGTCTTTCGGTTTGAGGCGGATAACTTCATCATAATCATTGATGGCAAGCGCGTACCGCTCCAGCCTGGCATACAACTCTCCCCGGAGTCTGTAGGCATTCACATAATCCGGATTCAGGATGATGGCCTGGTTCAGATATTCAATGGCATTTCCAAAATCATTACGATTTTTGCTGTCGATCAGGAGAAGCGCCTTGCGATACCATTCCTCCTCCGCGCCGGACACCGCGCGAGAGTGCGCGGGCTCTTCATACCCCGCAACAGGTGCTTTAAATTCAGAAGAAACTGCCGGCGCCTGCTCTTTGAGTTTGTTGAGGCCTGTTATCTGTAAAATTGTGATCATAATGCCGAGGGCAAAGATAATGACAAGCAGTATGATGATATCTTTGCGGTAATCATTCCATCTTTCGGCAAAATCATGGACGTTTTGATTTGTATCTTTTTTCTGTCTTAACTTGTCTGTCTTTTTGCCGAACCTGCGTTTTATGTCGGCTAAATCCGGCACAAATTCATCGGCCAAGCTGAAACATCCCCCAAAAACGCATAACACAGGAAGAACGGCAATTGTAAAAGCCGTATCGATATGGCTAAAATCGCCCGTATATCGCATATAGAAGGCAACGATATATGTTAAAGGCAGTCCGAAAAAAATAATTCTGACCAGATAACCTCTGGCGGAATATAAATATCTGGTTATAAGAAAAAATTTACAAATGATACCGATGATAAGGCAGATTACAAAAGAAGTTAAAGTCAGATTTATCGCCAGACGGATAAAATCTCTATCCAAAACATCGTTGGTTATCCTGCAGCTTTCCATAAATAGTCCGGCATATTCCTCACCCACAGGCGAGGCTGTGAAAATGAACCACAAGTATTTTGCCATATATAAAAGACAGATGCAGGCAACCGCGGTGCAAATAATTAATAATATAATCTCTACGAATGTTCCTGCCAGTTTCCGGAAATATTCAAGAATTTTTGCTGCATTAATTTTGAACGGGCTTTGATTCGAATCAGACATAATTTCTCTCCATGATAATATTGTTTATGAATCATAAGCGAAAAGGAAAGCGAAAGAGTCTTCCATTATTCATTATTTTTACGACGCCGCGATATTCCGATTAGTATTATTTTCATGTAGCATAAATTTAAGATTTTGGAAATCATTGATGAAAATAATGAATAACGGGCCGCAAAAGACTCGATCCGATGCCTGTCCTATGCAGGCTGTAGCGTCACTAAAGCGACGAAGGCGATGCCCCCTGCCATGACACCCATTGCGGGTTCACGTAAGTGTTCGCGGCAATTTCTTTCCTCATCCTGTCATTGCAATGGGCGAAGCGAAGAAGCAATCCCTATATTTTTAGTTGCAATACGTTTTGAAAGTTGTAAGATAACCGGCAATTTAAAAACGTATATCCGCAAAGATAAGAAAACAGGGCTCTGTCGCTCGTTTTTCCATTTCCCCCGGTTACAAAGGACAGGATGTCAAACATTAAAAATATTCCGAAACACAATAACAAAATTATTAAAGCGGTCAGGAGGATGCTGGAGCAAAGAGCTGCATGGCTTTATCTCTTGTTTGATGAGGCCAAGAAGCGCGGCATAAATCCTGAGGACTTCGCGAAATCAGCCATTATGAGATGCGGGTGCGATCAGGGCAATCAACTGATTGCCGAAGCTGGTACAAAAAGTCTTAAGGGGTTGAAGAAAATACTTTTTACAATGTCTGCCAGGTTGATGTTTGAGATGAAGATACTGGCATGTACCGATGACCGGTTGGATATAGATTTTCATTATTGTCCGCTGGTAGCGGCATGGCAATCACAGGGGGTAACAGATGAGCAGATAGCAAAGCTTTGTGATATAGCGATGCAGGGAGACAGGGGCATTGCAAGGTCTTTCGGCTGCGAGTTGGAATTAGGTGAGACCATTGCAAAAGGATATAGTAAGTGTGAAATAAGGTTTAAAAGATTACAATAGGGATTGTAAATAATCCGGCGCAGTCGTATTTAATTTACGCTTTTGTATAGTCCGGGCATGCCGGACAATGACAACATGATGTCCACCTCCGTCACGACGTGACACAACGTACCGCGAAGAACATGAAAAGACACTGAGGGGCGGACATGATGTATTAAAATTTATGATAAAAGGAGAGCGCCATGTCGCTATTTAGTGTCGATCAAAATAAATGTAAACGGGACGGCATCTGCGCGGCTGAATGTCCTTCAAAAATCATTGTTCAGGCCGACAGGAAATCTTTCCCATCTCTTATGGAAAATGGCGGGGAATTCTGCATTAACTGCGGTCATTGCGTGGCTGTGTGTCCTTACGGGGCCCTTACGCTAAACACGATGCCGCTTTCCGCCTGTCCGCCAATTCAAAAGAAACTTCTTCCGGATGCCGATGCGCTAAAGCAGCTTCTTTTGGCACGGCGTTCCATTCGTGAGTATAAGGGAAAAGCCGTCTCCCGTAAACTTCTGGCCGAGTTGATCGATGTGGCGCGATATGCTCCTACAGGCAGCAATGCGCAACAGGTGCATTGGACTGTTTTTCAGAATCCCGAAGATGTCCGCAAACTGGCCGGGATGGTCGTTGATTTCACGAAAATTATAATTCCCATTTTGACGGATGTAGAAAGGGCACGGCGTATGCAGCGGATCGTGGATGCCTGGGATGGCGGCAAAGATCGCGTTTTGCGGGGAGCGCCGCATTTAATGGTGGCTCATTGCCCTGCCGATCTGAATTTTCCAGCGGTGGATTGCGCAATCGCGCTCACTTATCTGGAACTCTATGCATATGCCAAAGGCCTTGGAACCTGCTGGGCCGGTTATTTCACGGCAGCCGCCGGATTGCACGAACCTCTGATCAAAGCGCTGGATTTGCCTGCGGGCCATAAATGCTTTGGAGGAGTGATGCTGGGGTATCCCAAGTACAGCTATCATCGGGTACCCATGCGCAACAAGCCCCTTGTTACATGGCGTTGATTGCGGGGTGGTTCCACCATGACTTGAATATTCGGTCGATGCGCTGGGCTTCACTCTACGAGCTTATAAGATTGCCACGCCAGCCGAGGGCTGACTATGACAAAATTACTCCGGCAATAATCAGTCCAAAATCAGAACTGGCTGGTTGGCTTTAGACCCTCCGCTGCCGCTTATCGCGCTTCTTTGTTTTACGATCAAATGTCCGGTTGCCGTCAGACCGGCGGCGGGTCAACTGATATGCCCTGCCGATACCAAAAAGGGCAAGGATCGCGCACAGCCAGCCTGCCCAGTCTCCCAATATGGCATATACCGTGCGGCTGTGCATCATTGGAATTTGGCCTGCAAGCGTTTCTTTTGTCCACTGTCCGCTGCGACGGGCTATCCGGCCCACCGGGTCTATGATTGCTGAAATACCGGTGCACGTGGACCTCACAAGAGGACGCCGCTGCTCTATCGCCCGGAAGCTCGCGAGTACCAGGTGTTCCATGGGCTCGACCGTATTGCCGTACCAGGAATCGTTGGTCAGGTTGAACATCGCATCGGGAATGCGGCCGTCCCTCCCGCCCTTCATCAGCTTGCGAATCTGTCCGGGGAAAATATCTTCGTAGCAGATGCTTACCGAGATCGGATGAACGCCGAGCATGAGCGGTTCGTAATTTTCCCCCGGCCAAAACCGGCTGGAGTAGGGCGACCACGAATACAGCCAGGGGAATGTTTCACCCAATGGTATGTACTCGCCCAGGGGCACAAGCGTCATTTTGTCGTAAGTGCCGATAATTTGACCGGTCCCATTTACAAGCACCGCGCTGTTGTATAAGCGGGTCCCGTCATCGCCGTTAATGCGCGAAATCGCGCCGAACAATATCGGCGTGCGCAGGTTGCCAAGCACATCGGGCGGCAGCTGACCCTCGCGTGATGTGAGGTCGGCAGTCAGGGTGTTTTCGGGCCACACGATGAGGTCGATCGTGCCTGCGGCAATTAATTGCCTGGACATCTCTATGTGTTCGCGAAGAAAACGGTCGCGATCCTTATACTTCTCTTCACCCCCGCGATTTGTCTGAACCAGGCCGACTGTCAGCTTTTCGGCAGCCGACGCGTTTTTGTCAACAGTATAAACTCGAAGAGTACCGTAGGCCAATACCAGCACGATAACAGCAGCAAAAACCGCCACCGGACGGAAGGGGAAGGGTTTTTTCTCAAGGCGCCTCTCGATGATCGCGAAGATCAATGAATTAACATAGACGACGAGGAATGTAACACCGAAGATGCCTGTCACATCGGCTATCTGTGTTAAAGGAGTAAGCCTGTACTGGCTTGCGCCAAGGTAGTTGGGAAAAATCTCCGGCCAGAATTTTTCGAGCGCGGTCCATACAACGGGTGAAACCCAGATGACGTTCCAACCGGCGCCGCCAGTGATGAACCGCGTGGCCGCCGCCCATACCGCGAACACAATGCCGTTTGCGGCGGCCATAAGCAGAAGTCCCAAAAGCGCGGGCGGCCATGGCAAACCGGCGAATTGCCGGAACATGCAGACGATCCAGTAAAAGCCGCCGCCGTGCCCTATAATGCCCGCGACCCATCCGATGATGAACGCGCGGGCGGGGCCCTGCCCGCGAATTGCCCACAGGACCGGTACGAGGCATATCCACTCCAGGTAGAAATGGTCAAATCCGGCATAACCCAGAAACGCCAGAATGCCGCCCGCGGCAGCGGCAATCCACGGCAGGAAATCATTGATTGTTAAACCATGTGTCATTTCATACCTTTGCGTTTAAAAATAATACGGCATATCTTACATGAGATATGTCAGGCATGTACTACATGTTAAATGAGAATTCAACGTTATTCGATGAGGCCTGAAATGTTTCGCGGATAGAAAAAAGCGCAGAGTTTCTTTTGCCGCAATAAACACAATTCTCACCAGACGACAAACAGCCGGATGAAGTATCCACATCCGATCAATGCAGCCCTCAATATGCTGAGGTTCCGCCAAATACTGAGGCCTAATGCAGCCCTCAATATGCTTAGGTTCGAATAAATACTGCGGCTTCATGAAGTAAGTTATCCTTTTCAACAATTTTATTTTATTAATCTAATGACTAATAATTAATCAATTAATACAATCTTCGGATTATTTTCTGCTATTGGCATGCTGTTTGCTCTAACATATAAAGAGGCAATTGAATAATTCAATAAAAATAGAGACGAACAGATTTTTATCGCACAATATTCAATTTCGGCCAGATGTTTGATCCAACCGGGAAAGGTGGCTTAAGGCCAACTTTGGGGGTGGAGGTTGTTCCATGAACACAAGAGTTGCGGAATACCTTATGATTGAAGATAATAGCTCTGATGTGGATATATTTTATCTAGATTTCGAAGAATACGGAATAACAAATAAATTTCATATTGAACGAAATGGCGCAGATGCCCTTGACTATCTTTTTGCTAAAGACGGTTCCTTAAGGGCCGAACGTCCAAAGGCCATATTTCTGGATTTATATATGCAGAAAATTAACGGACTGGAATTTTTACGCATCATCAAGTCTAATGAGCAAACAAAAAATATACCTATTGTAGTGTTAGAATCCTCAATCAGTCCGACTGACATCAATAAGTGTCTGCAATTAGGAGTTAACAACTTTATTGAAAAACCTTTAGAGTACAAAAAATTTATTAGTACAACCGAGAGTTTTTGACCATACTTTTGAAAGGAGGAGATTATGATCTACTGGTCTATCATCCTTTTTGCGATTGCGGCAGTCGGGGGTGCAACACTTGCCTTTATGAAATTTACCGGTAAGGGAATGCCTCTTTCCCTGGCAGCAGCTCATGGAATTTTTGCAGCATCCGGTCTTATAACTTTAGCCGCAAATGTTTACAATGATTCATCCAACAATTTAATGAATATATCACTCATATTGTTTGTTGTTGTTGCATTGGGCGGTTTTATTTTGCTTTCATATCACTTGAGGAAAAAAGCTCATCCTGTCGTTCTGATCGGAATACACGGTGCAGGTGCGGTTGTTTCTTTTTTGTTACTTTTGATTGCAGTATTTGGCTGAAAGATGATTTTTGCTTTTGGTTCAAAGATGGTTGTATTTAAATTCATCATCTTGCACAATGAAGAGGTATCGGCGATAATCTATTTCAACCCCTTATTTCATCTTTAAAGCCGTCTTGTTTTTTAATGAGGCGGTTTATAAGTTTCAGGTTGGTAATCATCACTTCAATTCTGACCCGACGTCTTATTAATTTATTCCAAGAGGAGAAAAAATGAATAATAAATTAATACAAAATTCCCTGATTGGGATGGTAAATTATCAAAAGGATGCAGTTGTCAGCAAAACTATCATTGAAAAAAATACTGGAACAGTTACTTTATTTGCATTTGATATGGGGCAGGGTTTGAGTCAACATACAGCTCCTTTTGATGCTTTGGTTCAGATTCTTGAGGGTGAAGTAGAAATCGGAATTGCACGGAAACCATATCGTCTAAAACAAGGCGAGATCATTGTCATGCCTGCAAACGAACCGCATTCCTTAAAAGCTGTCAGTAAATTTAAAATGTTATTAACGATGATCAAATCATAATTGGCAAAAACCAGGCAACTATACAATCCTGAAAAGTTGCGTTAGCAGGTTCAACAACAATAATTTTGACCAGAGGGGATTTATCATGTTTATGATTATTATAAATTTCCTACCGATCAAAGAAGGTCTGTAATTGAATATAATTGTTTGCATCAAACAAGCGCCTGGTGTTACGGATGTTAGAATTAATCCAGAGACCGGCACATCAAAGAAGGTTTGTTTGTACCCCCGGATCGGATAGCGTGTAATGATAGGCATTTCCTACTATTTCCCTTACAATTAATCAGTATTGTTTTCCTTCATTCCTTACGTTAATTTTTGGGTAAAAAGCGGTAAAATTTACAAGATCATTAACGTATTTAAGACCATTATTGAAGGAATGCACATATGTTAGATTTTACATTAACACCAGAACAGCTTTTATTGCAGAAAAGAGCACGCGAATTTGCACTCAAAGAAATACTCCCGCTGGCATGGTTTTATGATGAAGCAAATGAAATTCCGATGCAAATTCTCAATAAGGCCACGGTTCTGGGATTTATGAACAGCGACATGCCGAAAAAATACGGCGGCCCCGGTTATGGCTCTATCGAGGGAGCTATCATTACTGAAGAGATCGCTGCTGCATGCTCCGGTTTGGCTACCTCTGTGTTTGTAAATTCCCTTGGCTACACGCCGCTTGTCCTTAGCGATAATGAAGCTCTCAAACAAAAGTATTTACCGAAAATTTCCAAAGAAAATAAGCGAATCTGCTTTGCCACATCCGAACCCACCATGGGCTCTGACGTTGCCGGCATTACGTGCCATGCCAGAGAAGACGGGGATTCATATATACTCAACGGCATCAAATACTGGATAACAAACGGCGGCATAGCTGATTACATGACTGTCTTTGCAACAGTAGACCAGAAACTGCAACACCAGGGTATATGCTCGTTCCTCATTGAAAAAGACCGGGAGGGTGTTTCAGTTGGGCGCCATATCCCGAAGATTGGCCAGAGGGCATCCAACACGGCAGGGCTCCATTTTAAAGATGTGCGTGTACCGAAGGAAAATGTAATCGCTAAACCGGGAGAAGGATTTGTGCTGGCCATGAAGGCATTTGCCATGTCAAGGCCCATAATCGGCGCTTTTGCGGTCGGCGTTGCGCGCTCTGCCATGGACTATGCGATACATTACGCAAAATCCAGACGCGCCTTTGGCCACCACCTCCTGTCATACGAAGCGATACAGTTTAAGATTGCTGAAATGTATCAGAAAGTGGAAACATCCCGGCTTCTTGTAATGAAATCCGCCTGGGAAACTGACAATGGTATCGATTCCACCTTAGATGCGTCAATCAGCAAATTTTACTGCACTGAAGCGGCAAACGAAGTTGTAAACGAAGCCCTTCAGGTAGCCGGAGGATATGGGTACACGAAAATGTATCCATTTGAAAAGTTGCTGCGGGATGTCCGGCTTCTTATGATTTATGAAGGCACAAGCGAGATACAGCGTATTATTGTGTCCGGTTTTGCATTTAACGTTTATCAGCCTGTTATGCCGCCAATTGAAGACCTTCCGATGCTCCTGAGCCAAACAGGCGGGAAGGATTTTGAAAAGGAGATGTCCGGCAAAACAGCCTGGCGCTGCAAGATGTGCGGGCATATTCATTATGGCAATGAACCTCCGGAAGAGTGCCCGTATTGCTTCTTCCCCGGCAGTGCATTTAAAAAAGTATGGCCGCGGGAATAAAGCGCGCTCATAAAGTTTTACAAATGACAGCGTTTATTTGTCCAACATTTGCCGGATAGACATTCACGGGTATGGACCCCAAAGCAGGCTTTGGAAAATTATTAATTCGCCCTACAGTCTCACTTAGCTTCGCACATGGGATAATTCAACTTACAGATATTACTGTCCTGGGCTTGTAATATCTGAGTTTCATTGGAATTGGAGTTTCAAAAAGTAAAATTAGTAAGGAGATCAAAAATGAAGCGTAAAGATTCTTCAATAACAAAAGGCAAGGTAAATGAGATATATGAAAAGAATTATGAAAAGGAGATATATGACACAACTGCCTGGCGCTGTGAGGCATGCGGACGTATTGACTATGGTTATGAAACATCGGAAGGGTGCCCATATTGCTTTTACCCTGATAACGCGTTTAAAATAATTGCAGCCGCATGAATGATTCATCAATAATGTTTCACGCATAACAGTTCGTCTTTGTCCTGCATTGGCGGGTCAGAAATTATAAAGGGAATTGAAAATAAAACATAAAGCTTCCGCAATATGGAAATGCGGTATAACGGTGACACAGGCAACAGATTGTTCTGGCTACATGGGTAGCACTTTTATATGAAGACATAACAAATCTATCCAGCCGGTCGCTACTACGGTTGATTTTTTCGGTTTGGCCATTTTGCAGTTGCTTTTGATCAGTCATTTATAAACCGCTAAACGTAGCCCGATTATACAGATTATACGGGATTCCAGTCTACCCAGATGTACTTAATACTTTGACGCAGGAGGTTGCATGGGGAATAATTTGATTATTGTTGGCGGCGGCGCGGGAGGCGCTTCGGCGGCGGCCGAAGCAAAACGCAACAACCCTTCTTTAAATGTGACAATTTTGCAAACAGCTAAATTTGTTTCGCATTCCGCCTGTCCAACGCCATATTATATTGGTGATATCATTAAAGACGAGAGAAAACTTGTGGCAATGACGCCTGAAAAATTTCGCGAAAGAGGAATTGAAGTGCGTCTCAACACGGAAGTCGTCAATATTAATTGCATGGAAAATTCTGTTGAAACAAAAGACAATCATCGATTTCCTTATGACTTTCTGGTCATCGGAACCGGTACATCCGCTGTTATTCCGGATATCCCAGGCACAAATCTACCCGGCGTTTATTCTCTGAAAAATCTTGAAGACGCCATCCGCATCAAAACATGGCTGCGTGAGAAAAATGTTCATCATATTATAATTATCGGCGGCGGTTTTATCGGGCTGGAAATGAGCGAAGCTCTTCACGCGGCGGGTATTTCCACGACTATCCTTCATAAGGACCCTCTTCCGGCTAATCGGTGGGACGCCGGGTTTTCATCCGTGATGTTAGAAGAGCTTGGGGCTCATAGTGTGGAATTCGCGGGCAACACCGAGGCAAAGGCAATTGAAAAAGGGACTGACGCGTCTCTTAAAGTTATAACGGATAAAGGCGTATGGGAAGGAGATATGGTATTAATGGCCGTAGGTGTCAGGCCAAACATTACACTGGCAAAATCTGCCGGTATCAACATCGGTAAAACCGGCGCGATTGCCGTCAATTTTGCCCAGAAGACATCTATAGAAAATGTATATGCCGCTGGCGACTGCTGTGAATCGTGGCATCGTGTAAGCCGCAGCTGGGTAAATATTCCTCTGGGCGATATCGCCAACAAACAGGGACGAGTCGCCGGGCGCAATATAGGCGGAAACCCGCTGACCTTTAACGGCATCGTTGGCGCTCAATCTTTCCGGCTGTTTAATCTGGAATGCGCGACCACCGGGCTCTCGGAAAAAGAGGCCCTTACCGCCGGATACGCTCCAGTCAGCAATTTAACATGGGGCAATGCCATGGCGCCGGCGCTGGGGATAAGAAAAATCGGCCTTAAGCTTATTGCCGATAAGCCGTCAGGAAAATTATTGGGTGCACAGGCTGTGGGGGTTGCCGGAGTAGTAGGGCGAATCAATGCGCTTTCCGTTGCGCTTTGGACGGGAATGAATCTTGATGACATTGCTTATCTGGATTTAGCTTATGCACCGCCTTTCAGCAGCGCATGGGATATAATCCACAATGCCGCCCAGGCCTTGCGCCGGGCAAACTGATATGTTTCGTATTCAAAAGATAACACTTTTAAATAATTGTCCCGGCAGCCTGTTTGACTTTACCTTTCATTTGGTGAAACTTACCTTCCGTCTTGTCCCTCTTGCTTGATTTCATGGTATTCTTCTTTTTCAGGTTTTCGATTTGACTTCCGGGCCACCTTATTCCCAATAATAATTTTCCGGTATTGAATGATTTTCAAGCCAATCAACGAATCAGCTGAAGAATGCCAATTATAATGAGATAAATGGCAACAAAACAATTCAATATTGGAATATTATCCTTACGATCCTTGTTATCCTTACTGCCGGATTTCATGGTATGTCTCCTTCGCCTGTTTGACGAAATGTTTAATTGTGAAATCTTTTCACTGAAGACATCAAAGCTTCGGCAAAATCTTTCTAAATATGTTTGTCATACTTTTTTCCATATATTTCTCGTTCTGTGACAATGTATTAAATCGCTGTAATATTTTTTTCCTGAATAATGCGCGCCGCCAACATGATGATTGCAATGATCATCAGGACATGAATGCCTCCACTGAACGTGTAGCCAGTGAATAATCCTAAAAACCAAAGAATCAAAAGAATCACCAATGCCGTCCAAAGCATATTCAACACCTTTATGCGGGATTAAATCTTCTCGATGCCCGCCGGGTGGAAAACACTGTAAAACGTCCTCTCATAAGGTGCTTGAAGAAAGTTCATCGCTCCCCGGAGCACCCTGTAATGTTCTGACTTCAGGTGGGCCATAAGGTTTTCCTGGGTATCCCATTCTTCAAGAATAAAGAGTTTATTTTCGTCCTCGATACTTTGACAGAACTCGTAACGATTACATCCCTTCTCCTGTCTTATTGAACCTGATAGTGAAGCAATCGTCTGCGACAATTCCATGCGCTTATCGGGAAGAACATCCATTCGTATGATTGCCACGATCATAAAAAAGCACCTCCATTTTTATGATTAAAAAGATCATATTGATATAGTAGCAAGTAGCTTGCCAACAGATTCAGAAGAATCAGAAGTTTTTATTCAGCCTTCAATAACAAGTGGTTAGATCAACAGGAGAACACCGTGGAAAGTATGCCTTGATTCGTTTGGCCTCAATATTTGGCGGCGCCTCAGAATGTTGAGGGATACTGCAAGGCTTCATAATCGTGAGATTATGCAGCCTTACTCCTGTCATTCCTAATGTCCACCTCCGGCACCTCCGGGACCTGTATGACCTCTGGGATATTCATTCCGATCATGACCTTCATCTCTGTCACCTTCATCCCTCCATGGCCAACATCCGCCAATAGATATCAGCAGCATAATTAAAACCATTGCCAATATAATTATTCTTTTCATGGTTTTTTCCTTTGATAAATGTTTGCTGTTTATAAGTTATAGTCGCTTTAGTGTGTTTATGTATTCGCTGCTGCGGTATTCTTTAAGCCATTTCTTTGTAATTGCTCCTGCGTAGGTCTTGACAAACAGATTTCTCCACCTTCGTTTTATGTCTTGCCAGGCATTAACCAGTGGAACGGTAAAAAGAGTATGCATCGGGAGATCATGATTCCGTATATTTCTCGCTTTCTGTTTCTGCAGCAAATTACGAGTGAACCGGCGGAAATAAAAAACGACAAACTGTATGAGAAAGCCAATGGTGGCAATATAAACCCAGTTCAGCCAGTTGCCGTAATTTAATTTTCGGCTGATGAATCCCCCGAGGTATTTTTTCTTCATCAGCATCTTGGGCATGTTTTGCAGCTCAAACGCATCCAGTCCGTCCGGCCTCGGATCGTAACAAAGGAAGAGGCCGTCATACTTATCCCATCCCACTTTTGAAAGAGGCAGGAGGCGTCCCTCATTCTCCAACCTCGCTCTGAGCTCGGAACCGGGCAACGGAACGGCATTGAGCAGTTGGATCGTGTCTATCCCCGACTTCTTGAAAAACTTTTTAAAAAATTCAGCCCGCTGTTTGATCGTAAAGAACGCACTCTCAGATACATTCTTTTTTGCGGGATAGCCGAAAATGAACATGCCGTGCAGATAAAAATAATTGGCGAGTTTTTTGGAACGGGCAATCAACTTCTCGACAGTAACGCCTTTGCGCATCGCCCGCAATTCTTCATTAATCGGGCTTTCGTAACCAATGGCCAGTGTGGTCACACCGGCCCAACGCATGGCCTCGATTAATTCATCGTTTTCCGCCGCTTCCGTACGCACCTGGACAATGATATCTATTTTTTTGCGGAATTTTCTTTTGTAATCGCCAATAGTCCTGCACAGCGCAATGGCTTCGTCCGGATTCTGTGCAAAATTATCATCGGTGAAGAAGAATTCCTTGTATCCTAAATCAGAATATTTAATTACCTGCCGCAAGGCTTTCTCGACCGATGCCGATTTATAACGTCCATATTGTCTGTTCACTACACAAAATTCGCAATTCCAGTTGCAGCCCCGGCCCCGGTTAATGGGAATCGCGCTCCATCTCTTTTTCAGGAATTTAACCAGGGTCAAGTCCGTATCTGCTAATTCATCAAGATCGCCGATTGGCTGGCGCCTGCAGGTATTGACATAGGCTCCGTTTTCATCAAGGAAGCTAATTCCCGAAACGGCAGCCAAACCGGACCGGTTCAGGTCAGAATATTCATTGCCCGTCAATACAGTCAGCAATTCCTTTATGGTCTCTTCTCCTTCACCGTGAACCACAATATCAATGCCGTAAGAAAGCGCTTCCTGCGGCAGGGCATCCACATGACTGCCGCCGGCAATGGTAATGGCGCCGTAACTCTTGTATTGCCGGGCTACCGTAAACATGCGGGGAATTGAGTTGCTCATGCCGCCATAGAAAAGTGCGAGATTCGCAGGTTGCCTGGCCTGTAAAAAGGAATGATCCGGCTGGCCCAGATCATCCTGCGGCCCGCTGTAATTGTTTTCATCAATCGCGTAAATTTTTTTACAATGGTAATGACAATGAATCTGGCTCATGACGGATAAAATACCCACCGGAGGCATTTTAATCTTAGCATATATATTATGCTGTGAATGCTTCGGGTATTGGGGAATAATTCCGATAATCGTCAATTCTTTTTTCATGTTTCGCTTTCCTTCCGCGCCGACTCACCAAAACGGCTGTAAATCAGACGCAATGTCTTGGGTCATCCACGCTAAGATCCCCTATCCAGGCCGTATTAGCGGTTTCTGCTTTTCGGACTACCACCCTATTATCCTCAACCCCTGATAATAAGTACGTGAATACTTTTATCATGGTGAATAACACCATAGGAAACACTACCCAAAACTGTGGCTGATAGGGCACTCCTTCCATGGGAGCCCATAACAATCAAATCAGCCTTAGATTTTTTCGCCTCTTTTATAATCTCATCCACAGGATGCCCCGTCTTTATAGAAATCGTTGCCGCGACACCGTTTTTATCGCATAATTTCTTTATTTCTCCGGTAAATCCTGCGGCAGCCTCTTTCAAATAATCCCCAAGAGGTTCTATGGTGTGCCTATGCGTCTGGGGTGCCGGAACTGTCCGGGCCATCAGTGAGCGCTGATCAATAACGCTCAGGATAATGATTGAAGCTTTCAACTGTTTGGCGAGGTCAACCGCGTATACAGCTGCTTTTTTAGCTATTTTTGATCCATCTGACGGTACAAGAATTTTTGAAATCATGTATTCTCCTTTTCTTCATATCGAAACCGGATTGTTGGAGTTCCTTGATAGCCGCTTCGGCCGCTATCTGTGAAGGATAGATTGCTATGATGGAATTATCCTTATTCTAATTCATACTTTTCCTCTTTCGTTCTCGCGGTGTTGGTCATTCTTTTTCATGGCTCTCACTTTGTTTCCCATTCCTTTTAAAAGGAGGCTTTGGTTTCGAAATCCAGTCACCTTTGCCACGTGATTTGTGCGGCTGCCAGGAAACCACAATACACAGTGGCATGTCGCGATGAAATCCTGCATCGAAACACGCCACCCGTGTAATGTTAGAAAATCATAAATTTAATACCTCTGTATTGTTTACTTCTTCAGCCTGGTAAATTTCGCACCTTCTATTGTAGCTCCGGCCATAAGCCCTTTCTGACCAAAGACAAACCCGACAATTGGTTGCTTGAATTTCATCGTGTTCAATGATTCATCGGCGCCGACCTTGACCACGGTTACCTCGGCATCAACACCCGCTTTCCAGTTTTTGCTGTTACGG
>Ga0326727_10005987_pt1 | contig 33924 bp, 33 predicted proteins | sample MB2enrmetagenome_FD_207643 | JGI IMG/M metagenome (GOLD analysis project Ga0326727, IMG submission 207643) | Lab enriched peat soil microbial communities from McLean, Ithaca, NY, United States - MB29MY | ecosystem: Environmental > Terrestrial > Soil > Wetlands > Peat | place: USA: New York...
CACGCCGCTCTACATGATGCAGGTGACCGGCCAAACCAAGGTATTCCTGGACAGGTTCTTTTCCTTCCTCTATCCGGTGGATGCCACTCCGGGCAATTTCAGGAACAAGCTGGGCGGAAAAAAGGCAGTGACGGTGTACACGCAGGGCCAGCCTGATACCGATCTATTCTCGTCTTATCTCAACCAGATGGACGGCACCCTGAGCTTCATCGGCTTCAATGTACAGGGCCGGGTCGTGGCAGGCGGCAACAGGAACATGGATGATGCAAAAAAGAACAGTGCAGTTATGGAAAAGGCATACGCCGTGGGGACAGCCCTTGTTAAATAAATAGCTACTCAAGGGATCAGGTCTTGCTTTTTGTGAGAAATAGGGGTCAGAGACCATTTTCAGAATTATCTCTCATAAATCGTCTAGACCCCATTTATCCTCACAGTCTTCTCTACCCACATTGGGAAGACAATAGATGGTCAGGGAGGCTGAACATGCCTCCCATCTGACTACGTGAATGGCCTTAAGAACCCAATTTTCAGATAAAACTGATCATTGATTTTTAGGTATGCCTGCCAATTTGTAATATTTATCAATGGTCGCCATCCTCTTCAACTCTTTCAAGGTATTGAAGGGGGTGTCACCCATAACCATATTGGCGACGGCTTTGGGGACACTGCCCCCCGGCTCTGTCTTTATGAGCAGTGTCACAGCGGTCTTGTTCTTATCGATCTTCTTGAGATTCCATCCGCCGGATACATGTTTCAAACGTACGATGCCTTCCTGTAGTGGTACGATATCTTCAGTGATATTGCCCAGGGCAAAAGAGACTTCTCCGCTTTTAGGATCACCTACTTGGGTGTTGTAAACGATGAAATCACGATCCGACACAGGCCAGCCAGGATGTGTCACGAAATAAAATACAATGGTGCGTTTTCCCTGGTCGCTCTTTAATATCCTGGCTTCCTTGCACTGCCAGTACCATTGAGTGTAAGACGGGATGTCTCTGACGACTTCCGTAACAACCTCTATGGGAGCGTTGATTTCAGTAACACCCTTGTAAACAATAAGGTCCTCACCAGCACTTGGCGTCGAATACACTTTTACCCCGTCCGAATCCTTTTTCAGGGTCCACTGATCTTCTGCATTTGAGTAGCCAGGCACCAGGAGCATCAGAATAGCAAGTGCAAGGATAGAAGATTTCATCAAGCATCCTCCTTCGGTTGAGATTTTTAATCAAAACTTGCTTTTCTCGTACCACATTTTTTCATTGTCATCATAGATGAATTGAGCAAAAAATGGGGTCGGAGAAAAAAGTTATTAGAGACCATTTCCAGAATTATCTCTCATAAATAGTCTCTGACCCTATTTATCCTATTTATCTATTTAGCTTACTGGCCATGATACCTCACCCAGGGCCATACGGCACAGATCGGTAATAAATATTTGGGGCAAACCGGCCTTTGCGGTCTCGCCGCGCATCACAGTATCGCACATGGGGCAGATCGTTATCAGGGCCTCGGCATGGTTATCCATCGCGTCTTTGATATTGTCGCCCTGCATATTCATCGCGAGCTCTCTGTTTACGGAGAGAGCCGGCCCCCCGCAGCACGGGGCATCTACACCCCCATATTTTCTTGAAACGCGCTGTACGCCTATAAGCTCGAAGATATCATTGAGCCAGGCATCCTGTTGAGGCAACCACCTGACAGCGCAGTTCGGCTGGTAGGCAACCCTCTTATTCAGCCTGGTGATATCGTCCTGATTGTTCTTGAGATAGTCAGGCATATATTCGAACAGGTGCATATACCTGTAGGAGATAAATAGGAAGATAAATAGGGTCAGAGACCATTTTCAGAGTAAAGGAGACGTTTCTATTTTTCCTATGGGAGTAAAAGGTATCAAATAAAAATGCCCCAATATTTCCCTCATTTTCCCCTTTGGACTCAAGCTTCAACTGGATTTTGATCCGAATGATGCAATGATACTTGATTCCTGTTCGCAAGCCCCTACCAAACTACTAATAATCAGTAAGGAGGTGTGCCATGAGCATTGCTGAGATTTTCAATCGTTCGTGGTTTTCACGATTCATCAATAGCCAGGCGGGTAGAGTTTTTCGCCTGGTCGCCGGAATCGGGTTTCTCGGAGTCGGTTACTTGTTCCGTGATAATACGCTCGGTGTGATCGCCATGGTGTTCAGCTTACTTCCGTTGAGTGCGGGGGGATTCGACCTCTGCTATATCAGTGCGGTCTTGGGTGGCCCATTGTCCGGAGCAAAGATCCGTGAAAAACTGCACCAGCTGCCCCCCATGGCGGCCCAGCACGCAAAATAATCATAGCGGCGGGTGGCCTGGATAAGCAGGAGAACTCCAATGCTGTGGGTGGCAAGGGCTAAGCCTGAAAGGCTTGCCCTTGGGTCGAGAATGTTCAGCACCAGCACGCGATAGTTAAACTGATGGGCGGGCACAAGGTCCGCCCCTACAAAACCTTACTAATCCTTATTCCTTTATTCCCTGATCACTAAAAAAGGATCGAAATAAAAATTCTATTTTACATACAGCTTATTGATCTGATCCATATATTTATCAAATACGACACGCCTCTTGAGTTTCATGGTCTGGGTCAGCATGCCGTTCTCGATGGTGAATGCCTGATCAATGAACAAGAATTTTTTCGGGATCTCATAGCTTCCGTATTTTGTCTTTATTGTAGAGAGTATTTCATCCTCCAGGAATTTTCTCGTCTCTTCCCGTTTCACCAACTCGGCATGGTCCTTGGGCAATTGATTCTTTTCAGCCCATTTCTCCAGGGCCACGAAGTCAGGGATCACCAGGCAAATGTTGTACTCACGGCCTTCCCCGTATATCATGGCGTTTTCGATGTAATGGTTCAGCTTGATGTCTTCTTCAATGGCTGCGGGGAATACATATTTGCCGTTCTCGAGCTTGAACTGCTCTTTGATCCTTCCGGTTATGAACAGGAAGCCCTCATCGTCAAGACGCCCGCGGTCTCCTGTCCGGAATCCCCCGTCAGGGGTCATGACAGACTGTGTGGCCTCGGGCTTGTTGTGATATCCCTGCATGACATTGGGCCCGTAAATGATAATCTCCCCGTCCGTAGCCTCTGACCCGACTACGGACTTGTCGATCACGATCCTGCACATGCCCATGACAGGGCCGACGCTGCCTATCTTGTATTTGGTCGCACGGTTCATGGTCGCGCCGGGCGAGGTCTCGGTCAGTCCGTATGCGTCATACAGCGGTATCCCCATGTCCCAGAAGAAGTGGGAAATATCCGGATTCATCGCAGCGCTTCCCGTCATGACGCCTTTTAATCTGCCGCCGAGCCTTTCCCTGATTTTTTTGAACACGATCGCGTCGGCAATCTTGAACTTCAGGTTCGTGGAAAAGCTCGACTTGCCTTGCGCAGCGAGCTCCCGCTTTTTTTGGGCGCTCTCGACTCCCATGACAAAAAGCTTCTTGGCAAGGCCGCCTTCTTCGTTCATCTTCGTCCACAACCCGTCATATACCTTGTTGAAGACCCTGGGCACGGCGACCATGAACGTCGGCTTGACCAGAGACAGGTCTTCGGGGATGGTGGCTGCGCTTTCTGCAAGACCTGTGGACCCGCCCAGGAGGCAGTAGACCACAAGCTCTCCGAGTCCGAAGACGTGGGCCCACGGCAGGATGGACAGGGACGTGTCATTCTCGTTGATCTCGGGAAAACATTCGGTTACGGCATGGGCGTTACTCGTGATGTTGCCGTGGGAAAGGAGCACGCCTTTCGGGTCGCCTGTCGTTCCCGAGGTGTAGATCAGGATGCAGATGGACGAATGATCAGGATAGATGGCTTTTACTTTCTGGGATGCGCCTTTCTTTTCCAGATCAGAGAGCGTGTCCGGACCATCGCCTTCCATGATGATGACTTTCTGCAGCGTCGGTATTGCAGAGAGCGAATCTTTTATTTTGGCGTAGATCTCTTTCTTGGTGATGAAAAGCACTTTCACTTTGGCGTCATTGATGATGTATTTCCAGATCTGCACCAGTTCGGCTTCGTACATGGGGACAAACCGGGCGCCCAGGCCGGCCGTGGCGAAAAAGCACACCGCCCAGTCCGTGCTGTTGTTCGAGATGATGCCCACGGCATCATCTTTCCGGATGCCCAGCCGGCTCAGGCCGCTTCTTACATTGTCCACGCGTTTCCCGAAATCGGCAAAGGTTATCCAGTCGTACTGTTTTAATTTTTTGTTCTTTGTCCCGAGAAAAGGTCTTTGTGAAAATTTTCTTACAGACTGATCAAGTATTTCCGGCACATTGTCCGGTTTGATTAACTGATACATATGCTACCCCTCTAAGAATATTTGATTTCATGGTGTTATCAGCACAATCGGTAGCACAGGTCCCAGCCTTCATGCAACAAGGAGTTGAGAAAAAGAGAGCTATGCAATCCTCTCGATGGTATACCTGAGTTCCTTCTGAAGCGTATCTGCTTCCGGAGAAAGGTGGCATTTCCTGTGGCAGTTGGGGCATAACGCTACGGCATTCTCTATGGTGTCTGAACCGCCGTCGGAAAGAGCAATGACGTGGTGAACTTCAAGAAATCTCCGGCCGGACTTGTCGATGAATGGTCCGCTGTTCCTGCAGAGCTCACAAGCGCCGTTTGCATTTTGCAGAACCCACGCTTTCACAAGAGGGTCTCTCTCATACGCTGTCTGGGCTGACTCCTGTTTTTTCGGAGAAGTCTGTCCTTTCGGTATTCCGACCAGTCCTTTCTTGAGAAGAGATCGAACTCTCTCATCAAGGCTGTTCGCATCTGAAGTGGGTGTGTAATTTTTCTCATTCAGGAACTTATTGCGGAAGATGATCTCCTTGATTCTCTCGGAGACATCCGAGCCAACATTTATCCTTGGAAGGTATCCCTGGATGATCGGATGACACAACTCCTGAAGCACGGAAGATATGTTCTGCATCCGGAACTCAATGGAACCTTTGCTTCTGTTGCTGAGTTCCAGACTGCGCAGCTGCCTGTTCACCTCGGATTTATTATATGGTTTGTTGCTGCGCTCTTTGTTCAGCATGATGAAATATGCATGTACTGCGGCTTCAAGCTCCTGTTCCGTCCAGTCTTCTGCCTTTGAATCGATCTCCTGCGGCAGGGATGCCGATTCAATGAGATCGATTTCATAATAATCTCTCTGCGTGCGCTTGATTCGCATTATCGGGCTCTCGCCGGAGAGCTCCTTATTCAAGGCGTACTGCCTGTAGGAGTACGGGAATCTTTCAATAAGCCGATCTGAAAAGTCGGTTTTCCAGAAAAGACGATACCTTGAACTCATTGCGTCCATATGGAAGTGAGCGTCATATGCAGTATCACCCAATTTCAAGAGGATGGGCATTGGTTCACCGAGTCCCGTTTCAGGAAGATGGAAGAAGAAAGCGATTTCCTTGGGAATGACTATACTGTGGTGCAGGAATGAAGATTTATCCAGGTGCTTCAGGGCTGTATCGTCGGATAAGATATCCCAGGAGTAAGCTGAATAGGGATAATTCATATGGTGTCCACTATGTTCAATTTAAACCATAATAAGAACCATCGACAAATGAATGTCAACCCGTCCGTAAATTCCTATCCCGGAAATTTTCCCGGAATCACGGGCTTCCGACCTTTGAAGCCAGGCCCATGGCCAGTTTGAGGAGTTCAGCCGCTTCTTCGAGACCATCGATGAATCGTCGAGGGATGCCCGAAAGGCCGGTCTGGGCACCGGTCAGTGCCCCGGTGAGGATGGAGCGTGCCTGGTTATTCCCGCCGCCATTCAGGGCATTCAGTATCGCCGATTCGAAATCATTGTGGAACCTGGCAGCAAGGTAATAGGCAGCAGGAAGCTGGTGGTAGATGGCGCAGGGCATGCCGTAAACGATGGACACCTTCCAGGCAGGTTCTATGCGGATATTCGGATCTGCAGCAGCCTCGGCCATGTAGGATGGCGAAAGCAGGGCATCCGGCGAGGCAAACCGGCCTGCACGGGGCGGGTCCGGATCACCGGGACGGGGCGGCTGGAAATTCTCGTGGGTCACGGCATGGAAAGGCAATTCCCCGCTTTTTACCAGTTCCATGAGCTTGCCTGAAAGCTTCTTGTCGAGCGCATGCCCCTGAACCAGGAGGCTCAACACAGCACAGAAGGCAACGGTCATCGAGACTATCGTAGCATCCGCCTGGGTAAGAACGGTGTTGCCGGCCACGGCAGATGCGAGCCGGGCGGGTTCAAAGGCATAACGGACCGCTATGGCAAGGGTCCGTTCGATCGCCTCAGTGGTGTCCGCATGGCCTCCGGTCTGCCCCCAGGGCAGACCCTGCTGCACGCGGCGCCTCCATGCCTCACGGATAGACTGGCTGGTATATCGCCCCGGTCCGCTCACCGGCGTTCCGTCAAGAAGGGGGAAGAGCTCTTCATCCATTTTCCGGCAGAAGTCCGCTTCATCGTAGCCATTGCAATCAACCAGCGAGCGGACCATGAGCTTGAGGATAAAACCTGCCTGGGAAAGCTGGCCTGCCTTGAGTCCGTCATGGTACCGGCCGGGTTTAGGGTCGGTGTAGCCGTCGATCCAGTCACCGTAGTCGCGGTGAAGTTCATCGAGATTGTAGTACCAGTGAGGCCCCATTCCGAGAGCATCGCCGATGAAGGCACCTATAACAGCGCCTGCTGCACGATCTTTGATTCCGTCTTGGTCAGTCATATCCACCTCCGGTTCACTGCAATCTTGATTATCGATCTCACAGACACAAAAATAATACACCCGATCTCGCTGTCAATGCCCTTATGTAACTGTGTCTGTGACAAACAAAAAGAATCATACGTGTATTTAATGGTAAACTCATTATTTTGCGAAAATCGAAAATCCGGGGACGAAAATCCGAGGACACCATACTAATTTATTAGCAAGGTAAACTTATGTGAGGAGAAAAGGGGACATTTATTTTCTGTTCTATTCCTCCGGGTTTAATTTTTGTGGAGTGCCAGAACCCTTGGGGAGATACAGTATTTATTGGGTCAGAAACCATTTACGCCATTTACGAAGACCCCATTCACGAGAAGATCAGAAAATGGGGTCAGCCCCCATTTTCTCTTTGCTGCTCATTCTGCTTCCAATTGTGAAACAGCAATTCCAAGGGCTGAAGCTATTTTATCGAGAGTATCTTTTTTCAGCCTTGCCCCGGATTTTTCCATCTGCGCATAAGCTGCCTGGGTAATGCCCATTTTTCCCGCAACTTCTTTCTGTGTGAGGCCCAGATATTCCCTCCAGGCTTTGATTATACTGACTTCGTCGACGAGGTATCTCTTTGCAACCTCATGTGGGATCAAATCATCTTTTGAGGATATGAATCGGATATAGTCCTCATAGGGAATCACCACAAACACGGGTGCACCGTCTTTCTCTATCACCTGGTGTCTAATATGTTCTCTCATCTCTCTTCCTTACTTCTTCAACCGCGACTATAGTTGCGTACTTGTCCACGGTGAAGAAAACTCTATAGTTGCCGACTCTCAAGCGATATGGATATCTATGATCCTTGAGAGCTTTGACATTCTTACAATTCGGCCAGTTCTTAAGCGTCTCAACACCGCTTATAATCCTTACCCTCTCTGATCGCGAAAAAGCCCTTGTCTGTTTCAGCGCCCTCATAGTCCATTTTATATCAAACATGAAAAGGGAGATACACTGTATATAAGATAATGTCAAATATATAAGATGACAACTTATATATGAGGGAGCGCACTCATTCACGCCCTTGCGTTTGGAAACTAAGATTTGCCTATAAGTCCCCGCGCTCATTACGGGAGTGACTCAGGCCATCTCTGGCCTTCGCACAGCGGGCGAGGGACATGGATGTCCCAAGTCACAATTCGTCAGGACAGCCGAATTGGACACACTTTACAAGTGCTCGAAGGGTGAGGGCCAGGGATAGCCTGAATCACTCCCTCGGGGGGAGAGGAAAAAGAGGTGACCTCGCAGTAAACTCAAGAGGAATCTTCTGACTGAACATCCTCATGATCTGTAATAAAACACTTGTACAGAAACCTGATTTATGATATAAATTAGTTTCCTCATTGATAGAACATTCCCGTGACCCGGCAGCCTGCATCCTGGTCAATCAATGGTATTCAAAGGGAGTTGCTGCATACAACCAGTATTTTATACAGGGGAACACCCAGGAGACTGGGATATCCGTCATCAATCAGCATCAGCCGAACCCATAACCTTTCATGGAGGTGTCATATGGGAAACGAAGTCTTGACGCTACTCTATTTTGTCATAGGTCTCGCTATCTCGGCTCTTTTCGCAATAAACTATTTCAACCAGCCAAGTTATCGATTCTCTGATGAAGAAAAAGGGGACGCAAACGACCAGGAAGATCTCATGCTCGACCCTGTGCTGCCCAAACTCCTGACTGACCGCAACGAGTACTATCTCTATCTCATGGCCTTTGTCATAGTGACCGAGATGATATACATCTTCCTGATCTTCTTCCTTCCGGATCTCCTGCTCTACGGTTCTGACGTGAAGCAGGACCTGCCGAAAACGACTACCCAGAGGATTTTTCTCTCTGCCCTCATAGTCATCGGAATCGCGCCGAACCTCCCGTTCATCCGTCAGCTTCTGGAAAAATCGAAGTTCTACCTCCATGACAAAGCCCAGATCCCTGGCAAAGGCAGGAAGGTTTATTACTCCATCAAAAGCCATCACCCCCATTATTCTCAAGAAGTAATAACAAACATCCTCCAGGATGACCATTATGCCTGTGACGATGGCAAGGGGTCTATAGCAAGGCCCGACCTTTCAGCTGAAGATTTCGTCAAAGGCCCCCTGACCCTGGAAAGCCAGTGGGCAAAGCTGTCTTATCTGCTCTTCTTCGTGGACAAATGGTCGGACAACACCCCTTTCCTCTCCTGCATCAACAGTAAGGAGCTCCAGCGGTCTGCAATTGAGCGCTCCTATGAAGGGCTGCAGGACATGATGACCAAGTATAAAAACGGGACTCTCACGAGTAACGATATCACCCAGCTGAATACCCGGGTTAACGGGACACTCCACCGGTCGTATCGGCTCATAAGCTGCCTGCTCTATAGTGCCGTGAAGACCGACGCACGGGTTAAGCAATATCTGAACGATCTCGGTTATGCGACGCCTGAACACACCGGTCTCCCGATCCCATTGAAGAAGGTCATGCCGGTCATCCTGTCGATCATATGCTCGGTATTCGCCGGGACGTTCCTGGGCAATTTCATTCTCTACCATTTCCAGGTTGAGGCTCAGACAAACACGCATCAGGTATTGCAATGGACATTGTACACCATACCGTTCATCACTGTGCCCGTATTGGTAGTTCTTCTGATGAAATGGTACCTCTCATCCTATAGTGAAGCATGGCCTGCCGTCACCGACGAGTTATACTACAAGAATCCGTGGGACCGCCCCTGGCAGGTGTATGCGATAATCTCACTGGCAGCCTACTTTTTCGGGGGATGACCCTTTTCCTCTCAATCGTTTCTGTTAAGCTGATCACCCTGCCCGATCTCTTGAAACTGGACCTGCATAGTCTCAACCTGGGCTTTACCTTCAAGTCCTCTTTTGTATGGTCATGGCTGATCCTGGTAACCGCAGGTTTCACTGCATTCCGGCTGGATTCAATTACGAGAGCCGACACCCCGCAGTATGTGCAGATCCCCCTGCGGATCGTAGGTGCCCTGCTCCAGGGTGCCGCAACCGCACTGATCGTGTACCTCTCATTCATTCACACCTATAACACTGGGAGATTCAACCCCTCCCTCATGTCATCGGACAGGCAGGAGCAGCTCATGGTATTCATTCTGATCGCTTTCATCCTGGGTGCCCTGCTCTATACCGTCACCGGCTTTGGAAACCTGAAACAGCAGAGAACAACCGACCGGCAGCAGGTGAAGCGGCAGGTATTGATCCGCTCCGGCAAGGATGAGATGGCCGGACAAATCATGAATGTCTCGCAGGAAGGGGCATTCATAGAAAGCCCAGGTTTTTCCCCTGAGGACAAGACCTCTGTCGAGATCTCCGACAGCACGGGCACGTCAGTAGTTGGACGTATCGTGGAGGCCATGGGCAAGGGCATTCACCTGCACTTTACAGATAAAGACGCATGGTCAAAGTTCCTAGTGGGTCTTAATATCCAGAAGGTACCATAGCATCGGAAGAAATTGCGGTAAGCACGCCGTGCAGAGCGGGAGGACCAGGCATGAATCCGGGGATTCACCATCCGCCAGATTCTCGCTTTGCTTATGTAGACTTCAACCAATCCATCTACTCTTGTGGAGTGGTGTCTTGATCACACTGTCCGCATCGTTGCGGTGGACGCGCCATGTACCTGGAGTCAGGCCGGCTTATCCAGAAAAGCTGAACGGGAACTGAACATGAACGCTCAGGTCATCCAATGCTTCAAGACGCCGATGCGCGAGCGCGCTTACAGGCAAGGCACCGGGTTCTACGGCTGGGTATTCCAATGGCGAGAGGCTTTACCAACGGCTCGCACCTCATTACATGCTCTTTGATGGTATGCGCCGGGATGATCCGGTGGTCTTGGAGACATTCCCCCACGCAGTGGTATGCGCCCTGGCCAAAAAGGTGGTTCCGGCGAAAAACAAGCTGGCTGTCCGACGCAAGGCACTTTGTGACCGTGGCTATGACATCAGCAGGCTACCGAATCTTGACTTTGTGGATGCCGCCCTTTGCGCGCTGACTGCCGAAGCCTTTTGCTAAGATATTCTTCGATTTGGAAAATCGTCTCTAACCCCTCTTTTCTCATAAATCTTTCGTGAGATTTCAGGGAAAATGTGCCATGAAGAGAAAGAGGACTAACCCACAGGGACAGACTTGCAATGACAATGACCGCTGCTCATCTGGTGCACGATCTCTGGCATATCGCTGCTATCGGCCTCGGGTTGCTTCTTTCCGTATGTGCGACCGGACACGTAGTTCTCTACAAACGCGATTCGCGCTCCGCCATCGCGTGGGTGGGTTTCGTTTGGCTCGTGCCCCTCATCGGGGCTGTCATGTACTTCTTTTTCGGAGTGAATCGCATTCGCCGTAAGGCCTCTCTGCTGAGAAAAAACCTGGAGCGGTACCGGGCAGAAGCCACTCAAGTGGAATGTACGCCGGAAGAGTTGCAGCGCCATCTGCCAAATCACGGAGGATATCTCGAGATGCTGGCCCGGGTCGTTGAAGGTGTGGTGGAGCGGCCCTTAGTGCCGGGGAACCGGATCGATCCGTTGGTGAACGGAGATGAAGCCTTTCCGGCCATGCTTGAGGCGATCCAGAACGCGAGGCAGACAGTATCTTTTGTGACCTATATCTTTGATCGGGACGAAGTAGGGATGGCCTTTGCGCATGCGTTCGGCGAGGCCGCGCGCCGGGGCGTGGCAGTGAGGGTGCTGATTGACGCGACGGGGACGCGTTATTCCTGGCCCTCCATTCTCCACACGCTGCAGCGGGAGGGGGTGAAGCATGCACGGTTTCTCCCGCCTTTTGCTCTGTTGCATCCGATGTCGATCAACATGCGCACACACAGGAAGATCCTGGTGGCGGATGGGCGCGTGGGATTTACCGGCGGCATGAATATTCGAGTGGGAAACTGCCTTCGGCGCCGACCGAAAAACCCGGTGCAGGACATCCATTTCCGCGTGCAGGGCCCTGTGGTGACCCAGCTCCAGGAAGTATTCATTGATGATTGGCTTTTCACGACCGGTGAATCTTTGCGCGGTGAAGAATGGTTTCCGCAAACCGGAAACGCGGGGCAGGTGTTGGCCCGGGGCGTTACCGACGGCCCGGATGAGAATTTCGAGAAACTTCGTTGGACGCTGTTGGGAGCGCTGTCGATTGCCCGCCGTTCTGTTCGTATCATGACTCCCTATTTTCTGCCCGACCCTGCCGTGGTCTCCGCTCTGAATCTGGCAGCAATGCGGGGTGTTAAGGTTGATATCATTTTGCCCGCACGGATCAACCTGCCCTTCGTCCTGTGGGCCTCACGGGCGATGTGGTGGCAAGTGCTCCAGCATGGATGCCGGATATGGCTGACCCCGCCTCCATTCGATCACTCCAAACTCATGCTGGTGGATGGCTGCTGGGTTCTGTTGGGCTCGGCCAACTGGGATGCCCGGAGCCTGCGTCTCAACTTCGAGTTCAACCTGGAATGTTACGACGTCGAGCTTGCCAAGCGGCTTGATCAGTGGGTTGAGACGAAACGGAAAAGCGCCCGTCCCGTGACGTTGGAGGAGGTCGATGGCCGCTCTTTGCCCGCCCGCCTGCGCGACGGCATCGCGCGATTGCTCACGCCGTACTTATAGTCCGGAACTTATGTGTGGCGCGGCATATCCATCTGAATAAATGGGGTCAGGCAAGAAAAGGGGACAGATGTGTTTTCCGGTCTATTCCCCAGGGATTAATTTTTGTGGAGCGCCGGAACCCTTGAGAGTCAGAGACTATTTACGCCATTTACTAGTAGATCAGAAATAGGGGTCAGAGACCATGTATGCACTGACCCCTATTTCATTATCACTCCTTCTTCTCCTTTAAGCGATCCTTCCTTTAATGCCTCTGGAAGTGGCCGCCGGGGATGCGTTGGTAGTTCCATGGGCGGCCGTGCCAGGTATGGGTCCTGTAATAGCCTCTCCAGCCCGGGTCCACATGATGGTAGAACCTTGGGACTCTGTTGTAATAGGCCCAGCCCCGGTCGTAATAACAAGAGCGATACCAGCGACCTTCATAGGGACGCCACCACCAGCCGTTCCAGAAGAACAGCTCGACGTTGACATCTGGGGCCACGTAGACTTGGTCTGTATCCGGTATTTGCACCAGATACGGAGGTCCCGGAGGTCCTCCTCCGATTCCGATTACAATAGGAGGAAGACCGATGTTCACACCCACCCTTACCCCTGCCATTGCAGGAATAGGGGTGATAATTACCAATGCCAGAAATATTGTTAACAGATATAGTTTTTTCATGTGTCTCTCCTCCCTGTAATTTTGGATTGTTTTATAATTTTAGATGACGAGTGAAGCACGTTTGTTGTCTACATTGGTTTAAGCCATTTTCATTAATTATTTCTCATAAATGGCCTGTCTACTTGTTTTGTGATAAGCTGGTCGGGTATGACTGTAGCGAGCATTGATGTCGGCGGGGAACGGAAGGGTTTCCACGCAGTGGCTCTTAAAGACGGCCTCTTCGTTGAGACGAAGAAGTTTACTGATCCATACGCAATCGTAGATTGGTGTCATGATCACTCCGTTTTAGATGCGCAGGATCAGACGTAGGGTTCCCGGGAATGGAGAACGAGCGCCAAGACGAGAAAGTTCTTATCCGGACTGTCGGTCCATAAAGAACCTCTTCACGTGGTCCCCGGGGTCTGCAGGGGGGTCATTGACCACGCCGCGGTGTACGAGCTTCAACGAGTGGGTCGGGCACTTGTGCACGCAGACGCCGCAGCCGATGCACAAGGTTGTGTCCGGAATTGCGGCTTTCCCTTTCTTGTTCCTTGCTTGTTCCGAATCTTCAAGGCGCAGCGCCTCCATGGGACAGCGCTTTACGCAAAGCCCGCAGGCCTTGCAGGTTTCAGGGTTGGTCCGGATCAGATAATTCGATGCATCCATACTCTTCGTGTGTTTCAGGACGTGGAAGCTCTCGAACCACATGCAGCAGCACTTGCAGCAGTTGCAGATCGTGTCCACCCCTTTGACCCAGTTTGAGACTCCATGGACCAGCCCTTCGTCAGCCGCCCGGCGCAGGATGGCATGCGCCTCTTCGCGGGAGATCTCTCTTCCGAGGTCGTTGGATACCATATAATGTGCGAGGGAGCCGAAATGGAGACAATTCTCGGTGGAGTACGTGCAGTTCTGCGATGCCGGGTCCAGGTTCTTACGGTGGCGGCAGGGACAGACAGCGACGCAGAAGTAGTCCTGAGAGTCCAGCACCCTGGCTACATCTTCATAGGGAAGGATCTTGTGCATGCCGTCCTCATGTATGGTTTCCTCGATGGGCAGGGCACGCAGGCCGCGCACATGAATATGCGCGTATTGATAAAAATACCCATGGAGATAGTATTGATTGACCAGTGGCGCCATGGTTGCACTGACCTTATCTGTTCTTCCAGGCCAGAACGAGCTTCTTAAGAATGTGAAGAAAGAGTCGTTTAGGCTGTAGAACCTGCTCCCTGCCTTGTCCAGGCAATAGACGATGCCTTTTTTGGCAAGGGCATCGAGTGTCGCACCCAGCTCATCCTTGTCCAGGCCCTTGAGCTGAGCCAGCTCTTCCAATGATTTTGGTGAAAAGGGCATACCGATAAGCAGTGCGGCATCCTCGGGAGAATACCTGGCTCTGATCAGGGACAGCAGTTCATCTGCCGCAGGCAGGCCGATCCATGTCTTGCCAAGCCAGTCAATGAACTCCTGATAGATTTCTCGTTCCGATAATGCCATGGGTGCCTCCTTTAAAGTGTTGTGGAACAAGTTTTTCACAACGGCCGTGCGGATTTCCCTTTCTCTCGGAGCTTAAGGTCTGTCAGTTGCCCACAGGGCACGACAGGTAACACTTGAAACAATAATATTCAAAACCGATGAACGCCGACTGGTACAGACTCATATACTTGGGGCTGATCATCATTTTCTTCTGTTCATCAGGACTGCTGTCGATGAATTTCATCCAGAACTTGATATTGCTTCCCAGGCCGTTCGGCTGTGAATGTTTCATGCATTTGAACTCATCGGTCTTCCCTTCTTCATCAAGCGCGTGGCCCGGGCAATTCTCCACGCAGACATTACAGTGGATGCAGAGGTCCTCGGTCACTTTCGGGTCAGGTGGCAGTTCCAGCTCGGTCAGGATTGTTGAAAAAATCACCCGGGAACCCAGTCTCGGATGGATTACCAGATTGTGCCTCCCGAAATTTCCCAGCCCCGCGGCAATGGCTGCATGGCGCTGGGAGAAGTCGGCTACAAGCCCGAACCTGTTCTCAGGCTGCATGTTCAGAGGATATGACAATGGTGTGGACATAGCCTTGGTGCCGAACTCCTTTTCAATGAACCGTGAGACCTTGTAGTTGCATGACCTGGCGAATTCCATGGAGTCGAGCCTGCCACCCATGGCGACCCGCTGGTTGTCGCTCTCGCAGTTGGACAACTCCCTGTAAGCCATGACGACCAGACTCTTTGCCTTGGGAAAGATCGAATCGACACTGGGGGACAGGGGGCTGTTATAATCGGATACGGCTGCGAATCCCACATCCTCCACACCAAGATCCAGTACGAATTTTTTTATTTTTTCCTTCATGTTCAATCTCCCTTCGGTGTCTTCAATGGCGCCGATAATACCAATCGGTATATTTCTAGTGAAAAAAATTTACTCCCTGAGCTCATCATTGATCTTGCCTACAAGGTAAGACACATTTCTTTCCAGATGGATCCTCGAACCCGTGACCTTCGAGAGCATGATGCTGCCTTCGATGAGGGAAACAAAATATGTTGCAAACGCATCGGGATTCACGCCCGCCTTGATCTCGCCACTTTTTATGCCTTTCTTGATGATCGTGCTTATGGAATTCATCCAGCTTTCGAGGGACCGGATCACCACGTCCCGCAACGGAAGTTCGCTGTTGTCGGAGTCGACGGCAGCGTTCAGGATCGGGCATCCGCCGCTTTGCGAAACGGTATCAAATGCATCTTGGTAAAATTGGGCGAATGCCACCAATTTGTCACAGGTATTTTTTATGGGCTTGACCGTATCGGCTATTTGGTTCGATATCCTGGAGATATTGTATTCAAGCGCAGCCAGGGCAATTTCATCCTTGTTTTTAAAATTTCCGTAAAGGGCACCCTTTGTGAGCCCGATGGCGCCCGTCAACTGCGACATGGAAGTGCCTGCATACCCATGCATGTTGAAAACAGGTGCGACCTTCTCGATGATATATCTTTTCGTATCGTTAGCTTTTCTCATGACAAGTGACCTTTATCACAAAAATATACCGATCGGTATTCTTTGTCAAGAAAATAAATCCCTGGTGTGTACATTGGGACGGGTTCACTCTCGAAAAAATTTGATAAATAGTGAAATGAGAATCCGTATCCGATTCCCCCTCAGTTATCTGGAGAGAAATCCGTACACCTTTCCCTTGGGCATTTCTTTGATCCGCCTGAAGAACTCCGTCTCCGTGATCTGTATGGGCCAGGCGAGGTTGATGGAGAGCACGACTCCCTGATTCTCCGCAGGCCTTATAGCATGCACCGCCTCGAGCTCCACCAGATAGCCGATATCACGGCGGGTGGCCGGGATAGAAAATATAGTTCCCTGGTTGGCACGGGCAAAGCCCAAAGGGCTTGCCCGTGGGACAGCATGTTTCAGCATTCTTAAAGAAATAGGGTCAAAGTCCGTTTTCTGTTATAATCTTTGCATAAATCGACCAGGACCCCATGTGCCGGACAGTGAACAGATTGATGTTATGATAAGGAGAATTAGGATGGAGAAGATGAAGTTGTACGGATATCGTTGGGTGGTACTTTTCGTTTTCGCCCTGATCAATGCCATCGTGCAGGTCCACTGGGTCACCTTCGCCTCTATAACCGGAGAAGCGGCTGCGTTCTACGGGGTAACCCCCATGCAGATCGGGCTGCTATCCATGAGCTTCATGATCATGTATATCTTCCTGTGCATCCCCGCCTCCTACATGATCGACACCTACGGCCTCAGGATCGGCGTTGGTATCGGGGCCGCGCTGACCGGTATTTTCGGTCTCCTCAAGGGCATCTATGCCGCGAACTACACCATCATCTTCATCTCCCAGCTCGGGCTCGCCGTGGCCCAGCCGTTCGTCATGAACGCCATGACCAAGGTCAGCGCAAAGTGGTTCCCCATCGACGAGCGTGCCACGGCCACCGGTCTGGCCGCCCTGTCCCAGTACGTCGGCATCATCATCGCCCTGGCAGCAACTCCCTTCATTTTCAAGGCCTACGCCATGAAAGGCATGCTCATGATCTACGGCATAAGCTCGGTCGTTGCAGCCGTCGCATTCCTCGTCTTCATCAAGGACAACCCGCCCACGCCGCCCTCGGAGTACCACGATGAAGACACGGTCGCCGTCTTCGCAGGGATCAACCACTTGTTCAAACAGCGGGACATGATCCTGCTTCTTATCCTGTTCTTCTTCGGCCTGGGCATGTTCAATGCAGTCACCACCTGGATTGAGCAGATCCTGAGCCCCCGCGGCTTCAACTCCGAACAGGCCGGCCTTATCGGGGGCGCCATGATGATCGGCGGCATCATCGGGGCAGTCATCCTGCCTCTGCTCTCGGACAAGCTCCGCAAACGCAAACCCCTCCTGATCCTTACCATGATCGGCATTGTCCCTGGGCTCATCGGCCTCACCTTCGCTACCGGCTTCTCCCTGCTCCTTGTCTCGGGATTCGTCCTGGGTTTCTTCATCATGAGCGCGGGTCCCATCGGTTTCCAGTACGGCGCTGAAATCAGCTACCCTACGCCTGAGTCCTCCTCCCAGGGCATGCTCCTGCTCGCGGGCCAGATCTCGGGCATCATCTTCATCTTTGCCATGGATAAGCTCAGAATCACCGCGACCGGCTCCATGACACCTTTCATGATCATTTTCGTGGTCATGATTTTTGCAAACATCCTCCTGGCCTTCCTGATGAAGGAATCCCCGCTCATCAGAACCCAGCAGGACCAGTAAAATGGGGGAAATGGAAACCGGCGCAGCAAGCTGCGGGGAATCATCTGATTGAACAGGCTTCCGAGAAAGAACCGGCCTGTGCCAAGATGCAGGGATTGCTTCGCTTCGCTCGCAATGACTGACAAAAGGGTTATGCAAAGCTCTCTCATAAATAACTTATAGCTAAAAACAGCTAAGAAACGACGGGGAGACGCATGATGGATGATGATGATCGATACTATGTGATGGGACAAATGGTTGAAGCCGTGGCGTTGTTAACTGCCTCTCCCAAAACACACGCTCTCCTTCCCGAGATCCGGAGCAACCTGGTAATGGCTGCAAAGGAGGCAAGGACGCCGGCAGACATAGCGGGTATCCCGGGCAGACTCACGGCGGTGTCCGGCAGGATCACAGCCCCGGCATACCCGGCATGGGGTGCTTCAAAATATACGGCCCTGATCCTGCTGGAGGTGAGGAAGATCACACCTAAGATTCGAGCGGCAATGGAAATAAAATATGATCCCAAGCTCGTTGGTCTGATCCAGGACCATGGTATCTCGATCGCACGTCTTGAGATTCGAGAAGGTGATACTCTCGACACCATATTGAGAAGGTGCATGCACGAGGGAATACTCCCTCATGTCTTCTATACGGAAGGAGGATTTGCCAGGGAAGGGGCCATCATCATAACGGGTATTGATGCCATGGAAGTAGCTAAGCTTGTCGTACAGATTGCAGATTGGGCAGACCAAACGAAAAAAAGCCCTCCGGACTGATCCTTGCTTTTCATGAGCTTAGTTATATTTAATTCGTAAGCCTCTCTCGATAATGAGGGGTATAGATAATAATCACATGAGGAAGGGGATAGAAGGATATGGACTTCAGGGAACTCTTTAAGGTGCGGAGGTCGGTAAGGGAATTCGAGGCCAAGGATGTTTCATTGCCTTTGATCCAAGAGATCATAGCCGATGGGTGCGAGGCCCCAAACGGAGGCAACAGGCAGCCCTGGGCTTTCATTGTCATCACCAATAAAGATATGATGAAGAGACTATCCGATGAGAGCAAGATAAACATCCTCCTTGAGATAGAACGGAACCCAACTTCGATTCTGGCCGGATATAAGATAATTCTTCAGGACAAAGGATTTAATGTCTTCTACAATGCACCTTGCCTCATCTATATTGCAGGTCTCCGTAATGTTCATTCATCAACGGTGGACTGCACACTTGCTGCGAGCTACTTCATGCTTTCTGCTGCAGATCGTGGATTGGGGACTTGCTGGATTAATCTTGGTTCGGTTATCAAGGATCAGGCTTTACTCAAGGAGATCGGCCTTCCTGATGATTATGCAATAGTTGCAACCATAATCCTCGGTTATCCGGTAAAGATCCCGGGAAAAACACCGAGGGACAAGCCGAAGATCCTCAAGATCATACAATAATTTGCAAGATAAAACTTGGGTGAGAATAAGGAGGAGTGCTTAGCTTTTTTTGAAGAGTCAATTTGAAATCCGCTTTCTCCTGTTTCAATTTTTGAGGAGAGCCAGATACTCTTGAGGAGATACGATTTTTATCGATTTATATTTCCGCAACTCCAGCAAATCCTTGTCGCCTGTCACAAGAAAGGGTGCCTTGGCATTGACGGCAACGGTAAGGAACATGTCATCATCGGGATCACGGCATATGCCGTTTATCTTTTCCTTGATGTCGCTCACCTCAAAGTGAGGGAGTATTTCATTTTCGATTATGGCCTTTATGTCATCCTTTGATAGTGCAAACTTCGGATAGCTGAGCACTCTTTTAGATTCGGAAAAAGTTTCCTTTGAAATGACCGGGGAGATGCCTCCGTTTCTCCAGAGGGTTACAAGCTTTGACAGCCGCCCCTTGAGCAGGATCGCGGAAACGAGTACGTTGGTATCCAGTACGACCCGTTTCATTTACTCTTCTTCCGTGCCCATTTCACCGCATCGGTTATATCTTGCTCATTGATTCCCAAGCTTTCCATTTTATCCCGGATACTCTCCAGGGATGAGGTGATAGGGGTTATCTTGACCGGCACCAGCACTATCTGATTATTCTCCACATTTGCATCGAACAGGTCAACGCCCGGGAATTTGTCGGCAATCTCTTTCGGGAGCGTCAGTTGATTTTTTGAGGTCTTCTTGGCAAGCACAGTATCTTACCTCCTTAAAGTAAGGATACCTTATTATCCATTTCGGTTCAAGGGGAGAATCAATGAATGATCGGTTTAGTGGGGGTGCCCGGCGTCAGAACTAGCTTTCTGCTTGGGAACGCTCGCACGTATAGGTGCCTGGTTTCGGCATTTGACAAAGGTAAGCCGGAACCCGGAACCTCTTTTCAAAAACGGAGTCCGGCCCCATGCAGAGCCGGGACCCCATCATAACAGGTGTGGGCGTTATGCCATGTAATCGACAGATGAGTAAGCACTCCCAAAGAGAGAGGAGTTCAGATAAAGCCCCGTCGAACTCGGAGACAGCCCCATGTTCGTCAGATACGTAGACAGCGCCTGCTCAACAAGGCTTGACGACGTTGTCGATGATGTCGAACTGTTATCGTCAAGGTATGCCTGCAGTTCCGAGGCGCTCAGTACACCGTCACCGTTGGTATCATACTTGGAGATGATACTCTCGGCGTTGGATGTGGAGCTTGTCGTGGAGCTGTCCGTCTCTGAGGATTCCGGGGGCGGTGGCGGAGGAGGTGCCATTCCGAAGTTTTGCGGGGCCGATATGCCGTTGGCATCAAGGAACGACTGAAACTCCGAGGAGGTCAGTGTCCCGTCGGTGCCGTAGGTGGAGATGGCATTGGTGGTATCAATGGTTTGGCCGGTTGCCTGAGACATATCCGTTGCCCAGGTGTCCAGCTCTGCCTGTGTCATCGTGCTGCTGCCGCCGGTGATGGCATTGAACAGATCCGTGGACGCGGAACTGTCCGATGAATCCTGAGAGGCAGGCGGCTGTATGCCGTTGGCATCAAGGAACGACTGAAACTCCGAGGAGGTCAGTGTCCCGTCGGTGCCGTAGGTGGAGATGGCATTGGTGGTATCAATGGTTTGGCCGGTTGCCTGAGACATATCCGTTGCCCAGGTGTCCAGCTCTGCCTGTGTCATCGTGCTGCTGCCGCCGGTGATGGCATTGAACAGATCCGTGGACGCAGAACTGTCCGATGAATCCTGAGAGGCAGGCGGTATGCCCGCAAACCCCATACCCTGCTGCATAGTTGCTTCCATGAAGGAATTCAATTCATCGGCGCTCAGCACCCCGTCGGTGCCGTAGGTGGATACGGCATTGGTGGTGTCGATGGTTGTGCCGGTCGCACTGGACATCTTCTCGGCCCAGGTATCCAGCTCCGATTGGGTGATACCGCCGCTGCCGTCGGTATCAAGGGCTTCGAACAGCATATAATTCATGTAACTGTTGGAACTACTTATCCCGCTAACCATACTATTCCTCCTTGTTTAGTTGGTACAAACCTTCGCGAAGTCTGTCCGTGAGAAGACTGGCCAGATTCATGCCAAGAGGAGCGGAGAAGCAGTCTACGAATCGGTTTATAAGATTGAGTAAGTTACTTATCTAGAGATCCTGGTCTGTCTGCGATCTCCTGTCATCGAGCACCTCGTGGGCACGCTTAAACAGGAGGGATTTCCAGTTCTTGATCTGGTTGGGGTGGACACTGTGCTCGACTGCGATTTCATCCAATGTTTTTTCACCCTTGATATATTCGCTCACCACTTGTGCCTTGAAGTCACCGGTATATCTCTTACGTCTCTTCATTATCTCCATACCTTTCACTGGTGAATTCATTGACGAGTAACTTATTAATCAGCAAGATTATTCATAGTCCCGGATATCGCTCTGCGCGTTTCCCCGAAACGTTATGGAAACGATTACCCTTTCCATAGGCAATTTTTACCCCCTTGGTAAGGTCTCGCCGAAGATCTGTGGAGAGCTTGTCCCTGCAAAGGAGAAACAGACCAAGAATCACCCAGAACAGGAGAGAAGCACATATCAGGATCAGGAGTATCATCATGTCAAAGACCTCTGAATAAGACCAAAATTTTTATGCCCGGTGATTCATGGAGAGTCGGATCTTCACCCTCTTGTTGCCGCATCAAGCGTCTTTATAGGTAGAGTCATCATCCGATTCCCCGGAGTTACATCCGGCAATGCAAAGAGTTATGATTACCAAGAATAACCATACCCTTCTTTTCATAGAGATGCCCCTTTCATTTGTTTGCATACGGTGCGCGACAACGACAGTCCGTACCCCTTAAGACGAGCAGCGGGAACCCGGGAGTGGGGATATTTCCCGGATTCCCGCCCATACAGGGTTGGAGGGGAGGAGGCTGATGCTCTCACATTTCCGTTCTGTTCATGCATGGATCTTATATCCGCTTCGTATCCTCTTCGAGATCATAACATGACGGGAATATACCAGTTGTTTGTGGAGAAAATATGGAGACACTGTGGGGAGATTGTGGGATTTAACCCTTCCGGGTAGTATGTCCTGTGCTTCGATGTTGATCCTAAAGACGGTTATCTACTCATGGCGGAGGGCCTCTATGGGGTCAAGACGGGCAGCCTTGCGGGCAGGGAAATATCCGAAGACGATGCCGACTGCGCCAGAAAACAGGAAGGCTACTGCTGCGATCCCGGGGTTGAAGATGAACGGCATGCCCATCATAAACGCGCCAACGGCCGCTGCACAAAGCCCCAGGATGATGCCGAAGAGCCCGCCGAAGAGCGAGAGCACAAGGGCCTCCACAAGAAACTGCATGAGCACCTCGCGCTCAAGGGCTCCGATGGCGAGCCTGATGCCGATTTCACGCGTCCTCTCGGTCACCGATACGAGCATGATGTTCATGATGCCTATCCCGCCTACCAACAGGCTCACTGCGGCCACGGCACCGAGCAGGGCGGTGAGGATGCGTGTGGTATGCGTCATGGTGCTCATGATCTCCTTCATATCGTCCACATGAAAATTGTTTTCCTTGGCTGATGGAACGCGCCTTCGTTCCCGCATGAGCTGTTCTATGTCCTTTTTCACCTTATCCGTGGAGAAACCGTCTCGGGCGGATACGAGGATGGTGCCGACATCGGTGCTGCCGGCTACACGGCGCTGGAAGGTGGAAAAGGGGATGAGCAGAAAGTCGTCCTCATCCATGCCGAAGCCCGAGGCGCCTTTGGACGCTAACACACCGATGACCTGAACGGAAAGCTTGTCGAGACGGATGGAGCAGCCGATGGGATTCTGTGCCCCGAAGAGTTTTTTCTTCACCGAGGAGCCGATAATGCAGACTGCCTTGCCCGAATGCTGTTCACTCTCGGTGAATGTCCGGCCTTGGGTGAGGGGCCAGTTCCGCACCTTGAGATAATCAGCAGTACTTCCCGTGACCGAGGTGGACCAGTTCTCATTGCCGTTGATGACCTGCGTGGACTGTGATTCAAAGGGTGCTACGGCCGCTACCCCTGAGATCTCATGGGCAATGGCCTCGGCATCTCCCATCTTGAACAAGGGGGCCTCGGAACGCGCGCCTCCCGGACCCATGAATCCCTGGCCCGGTCTTACATGGAGCATATTGCTGCCCAATGCGCCGATCTGGGAGGCCACCTGGGCCGTGGCACTGCTGCCTAAAGTCACCATGGTGATGACCGCTGCGACCCCGATGACGATGCCCAGAATGGTCAGCGACGAGCGCAGGATGTTGCGGCGGATTGCCCTGAAGGCGAGCAGGAACATCTCCCAGATCATGCGGATTTCCCTCCGCCAAACTCCACTGTCTCTATCAGGCCGTCGAAGAAGTTTATGGTGCGCCCGGCATAACCTGCCATGGTCTTGTCATGGGTCACCATGAGCACGGTGGTGCCGAGATCGCGGTTGAACTCTCCGAGCAGGTCCATGATCTCACGGCTGGTTAAGGAATCGAGGTTTCCTGTGGGTTCGTCCGCCATGAGGAAGGCAGGCTCGATGACCATGGCCCGGGCTATGGCCACGCGCTGCTGCTGCCCTCCCGAGAGCTCTCCCGGGCTGTGGTGCTCCCATCCGGTCAGACCGACCAGATCAAGGGCCCTGACGGCCCTTGCCCGGCGCTCATGCACACCTACGCCGCGGTAGATCAGGGGGAGCTCTACGTTTTCCAGGGTGGATGTGCGGTTCAGGAGATTGAACCCCTGGAAGATGAAACCCAGGTAGTTGCGGCGGAGCAGGGCCCGCTGGTCGCGGGTCAGCGACCCTATGTCAACGCCTCTGAACAGATAGGTTCCTGATGTGGGCGTATCGAGGCATCCCAGGATATTCATGCAGGTAGACTTGCCCGAGCCGCTCGGGCCCATGATGGCCATGAACTCACCGCGCTCGATGGTGAGATCGATGCCCCGGAGTGCATGGACCGCCGCGCTGCCGCTGCCGTATACCTTGCTGATGTTGTTCAGAACGATGAGGTGTTTGTCCCCTGTGTTTCCGGGCATGGTATTATTCATTACGACCCCCATATCGGGATGCACCCGCTGTTATCCATAGAAGAAACTTTGGTCGAGCCGTGCGATTCAGGTCCCCCTCTTTTGTAAAGATCACCATGTGCACTCAAAATCCCTCCTGACCTCCCTTTACAAAAGGGAGGGACTTGGCAGCACGATCCAGGCTCGAAATTGTTATGTTTTAACCACATGATATCATCACTTTTAAGTCAAGTTCCTTAGGAGCCCTTTTTGCTCACTGCATCCACGATCAATAGTGTGCCGGGTGCTATAACCCCCCTTACGAGCTCGGTCATGGAGCCGTCTGACGCCCCAGTGGTTATCAGGATGGGAACAGGCTTATTGTCCCTGAGCGTCCATACCTTCTGCCTGTTCTTGTCCGCACCTTCGCTCTGGTTCTTCGCGGGCATCCGCGGAGGGTGGGGGAGGATCTTCATGAGGATGCCTCCTCCGGAAGAGTCTGCATTCGAGTCCGTATCCTGTTGAGGAGGGCTGAAGCGCAGGGCCGAGTTCGGCACCAGTACGGTATCCTTGACCTCACGGACCACGATGTCGGCCGTAGCGGTCATGCCGGGGCGCAGCAAGTACTCGGAATTGTCGACACGGAGCACGGTCTTGTACGTAACCACGTTTGAAGAGGTCGTGGAGCCGAACCGCACCTGGGTGAGAACGGACTTGAACTGCCTGTTCGGATATGCACCCACGGTGAAGGTGGCTTCCTGACCCGCCTTCACGGATCCAACGTCGGCCTCGTCCACTCCCACCAGGAGCTCCATGCGTGTGAGGTCTTCGGCCAGGGTGAAAAGCACCGGTGCCTCAAGGGAGGCGGCCACGGTCTGGCCGGGTTCACAGCTGCGTGTGAGCACGATGCCGTCGATGGGCGAGCGGATGACGGCCTTGCCGAGATCCGCTTCATCGGCCTTGAGCGTCGCCTCGGCCTGGGCCACCTGGGCTTCACTGCTTGCTACATCGGCCTGGGCGCGCTCGAAGGTCGCCGCGGCCGTGTCCAGGTCGTTCTTTGACGGCACCTTGCCGTTACTGAGCTCATAGGCCTTCTTCAGGCGCTCCAGGGCGTTCCTGCTCTCTTTAAGCGTGGCGCGGGCCTGGAGGACCTTTGCTTGAGCCGATTTCAGACTTGCCCGGTACTGCAGGACCTCTGCCTGGAGCTTGTCCGTATCGAGCCGTGCCAGTACCCGGCCCTTTTTCACATGGTCGTTGTAATTAGCCTCCACTGACCTGATGATGCCGGACAACTCACTGCCCACATCCACCTGGTTGATGGGAGAAAGGTTGCCGGTGGCGCTCACCGTAACCGTGAGATCTCCCCTCTTCGCCTCCTGGGTCTTATACTCGTAGGTCTGTGCCTTGTCCCTGGTGAACCGGACAACCCCGAAGGCAAGGACAAGGACAGCTGCTACGCCCAAGATGAGGGCGCATCTCAAGGACCTCCCGGGTTTTGAAGATCCATCCATGCCGATGGTCTTTACGATATCATCATCGAGATTCGACATTGTCTTCACCTCATTCTTGTCAGCTATCAATCAAGCCAATTGCAAGAGTCCAACTTTGTCATTCCCGCGGAAGTGGGAATCCAGTCTTTTCAATAAATATTGTTATTCTGCGGCCAGCCGCCGCCCAGGGCCTTGTACAGGCTCACCAGGTTGGATGTGACCGTGCCGTTGCTTGTTGCGAGTTCATCCTGCAACGTGAGCAGGGACCGCTCGGCATCAAGCAGGGTTGAAAAGTCCGTGAGACCGGTCTCGTATTTGATCTTTGCCAGGTCAAAGGCCTGCTGTGATGCCTTTACTCCTTCCGAAAGCGCATCCCGGCGGTGCTGTTCCTCGATATAGGCAGTAAGCCTGTTCTCCACCTCTTCAAGGGCGGTCAGTACGGCTGCTTCATAACTGAGCAATGCCTGTTCCTGCCTGGCCGAGGACACCTCGATGTTCTGCCTGATGGCGCCTGCATCGAATATGGACCAGGAGATGCCGGGACCAAAGCTGTAATTCCGGGCTGCTGCGCTCAACAGGCTGCCCGAGTTCATGGCTTCAAGTCCGATCGTACCGCTCAGATTGAGCTTGGGATAGAGATCTGCCGTAGCCACACCGACGCGTGCAGTCTGGGCAATGAGCTCTTGCTCCGCCTTCCTGATGTCAGGGCGCTGCCTGAGGACATCGGCAGGAACCCCAACCACAATCCGTCCGGGCACCAGCGGGATAGGTTTCGGTTCATCGAGCTCCTTATGCAGTGTCCCCGGCTGGGCGCCAAGGAGTACGGCAAGCCTGTTTTTTGATTCCTCGATGCCGGAGCGCAGTGTGGGTATGCCGGAGCGGGTGCTTTCCAGGCCGGCCCTGGCCTGTGCTACGTCAAGCTCATCAGCGAGACCTGCCTGATACCGTTGACTTGCCAGCTTATAGGTGTCTTCCTGATCTTTCAGGTTCGTCCCGGCTACCATCAGGCGTGATTGGCAGGTGCGCAGCTCGATATAGTTCGTTGCAACCTCGGCGGCCAGAGAGACGTTCACGTCGTTGAGGTCTTCTCTACTCGCCCGGAGGTCCGCATCGGCAGCCTCCACCGAGCGCCGTGTCCCGCCGAACAGATCGATCTCCCAGAGCGCATCGAATCCGGCTGAATACAAGGTGCCGGTGCCTGCCAGCCCCATGTTTTCACTGCCGCTGCTCCTTGTTGCCGAGGCCGATGCGTCCACGCCCGGAAACAGGCCGGCCTTATAAATCAAGCGCTGGGCCCGGGCCTGGCGGATGCGCGATATTGCCTGCTTGACGTCAAGATTATTCAAAACGGCGCGGCTGATAAGGCTCGTCAATTCAGTGTCGCCCAATGTCTTCCACCACTGTGCAAGCCTCTCGGCGTCTGCCGGCCCAGTGACAAGGCCGTCCGTAAGCTGTGTGTGCCACGTCGAGGATGTCTTGAAATCAGGCCTGATATAATCGGGTCCTGTGGCGGCACACCCGAAAGGTATCAGAAACACGAACACAGCCGTGATTCTCAGATAGATGCATGCTGCTATGTCGTCGGCGATCATCCGGGCGCAGCCCGCCAGGAGGGCCGTCTTCTGGGAATTCATGCCGGATAGTTATCAGCAAATTGTGGAGAAAATAAGGAGAAAGGATGTGAAGACTGTGTAAATTCTCAAAATGGTTTGAAATGCGGATGAACGTATACTACTACTATCTCCCATGAGAGTGCGTTTTTTTACGGAAGATATACCGGACCGGAGCATGAGATGAGGATAAGGCTTGCATACAAGATCTTCCTTGCATTTCTCTTTACGAACCTTTTCGTCATTGTCCTCATGACCGTCATCATGGGGTATTTCGTTAAGCACAATTTTGAGGATTTTCTCGGCAAGGTGGAAGAAGAACGGCTCAACGAGCTTGTCTCAACATTGGCGCTCACATACCAGGAACATCATGGATGGGAATTCATCAAGCAAGACCCAAGGATTTTCCAGGAGATGCTCCATCCCGATTTTCCGGAACATGGTCCTGCCCGGCCGGAAGATATACCGGACAGACCCCCCATGAATGACAATCGAGAGGGGTTTCATCCGGAGGGGGATGATTTTCCACGTCCTCCCGCTCCCCACATCGAACACAGGATATCGATCTTCGATGATCACATGCATCTTGTGGCAGGAAGGGATGTATCGCATGAGGATACCATCCTTAAAGAGATAAAAGTGGGCGAAAAGACCGTCGGATGGGTCGCCCTGACAAGGCGGAAAGTCATGACGAACCCATTGGAGCTGGGCTTTCTCTATCAGCAGGGCAATGCATTCCTTGCCATCGGGTGCGCAGCCCTGGCCCTGGCCGCCCTTGTCTCCTATCTTCTCTCAAGGCATCTCCTGCGCCCGGTCACAGCGCTTACGAAGGGTGCGCATGCGTTGACGCTGCGGAAGTTCAATACCCGGATAACCGTTGACACCAAAGATGAGCTCGGACAGCTCGCTGATGATTTCAATGCCATGGCGCAGACCTTGGAGCGCTATGAGCACATGCGCCGCCAGTGGATCTCGGATATCTCCCACGAACTCCGGACACCACTGGCCATCCTGCGCGGCGAGATCGAAGCCATACAGGACGGGATCAGGCAGGCAGGCAGGGGAACGCTGGATTCCCTGCATACGGAAATCATGCACATGAGCTCCATGGTTGATGACCTCCACGAGTTGTCACTGGCGGATTCCGGGAGCCTCACCGTGAAACACGAGCTGGTAGAGGTGTTCACCGTCCTTAAGGAGGCCATAAAGGTTTTCGAGCCCCGTTTCTCTCAAGGGGACATAACGATCGAGTTCGATTGTAGCCTTGAGCCGGATATCACCCTCATGGCCGATCGAGACAGACTGTTTCAGTTATTTTCCAATATAATCGAGAACACCCTGAGATACACCGATCCTCCGGGGAGGCTTAAGGTTTGGCACGCAAGAACGGACACCCGGATCCGCATCAATTTCGAGGACTCGAAGCCCGGGGTGCCCGAAGAATCGCTCGAGAAGATTTTCGACAGGCTCTACCGGGTCGACCGGTCGCGCTCCCGCAGGGGAGGAGGCACCGGGTTAGGCCTGGCAATCTGCAGGAGCATCGTGGAGATGTTCAATGGAGAGATCAAGGCCTTCCCTTCATCGCTCGGGGGTGTCAGGATCGAGATCACCCTCCCTTTGAAGAAGGAGCCGTAATACCAAGGGGAACCCCTATGGCGCAGGAATATATCCTTATCGTTGAAGACGAGCAGAAAATCGCGGCACTCATGAAGGATTATCTGGAAAAATCCGGGTACCGGGTATCGTGTCTTGAACGGGGGGATGCCGTGATCCCTTTTCTGAACGAGAAGGCGGTGGATCTTATCCTGCTGGACATCATGCTGCCCGGGATGGACGGGATGGATGTATGCAAGGGTGTCAGGAAGATCTCACACATTCCCATCATCATGGTCACGGCCAGGGTGGAGGAGATCGACCGTCTGCTCGGGCTGGAGCTTGGCGCTGATGACTACATCTGCAAGCCCTTCAGCCCCCGTGAGATGGTGGCGCGGGTGAAAGCGGTCTTAAGGCGTATACTGCCCGTCAAAGACGGCAACACCCTGAAAGCGAGCGGTATCGTGCTGAATGAAGAGACCCGCGAGGTCACCCTTGACGGATCTGACCTCAAGTTGACTCCCATCGAGTTTAACCTGCTCAGGGTTTTCATGGCCTCTCCGGGCCGTGTCTTTTCGCGCAGCGAGCTCGTAAACCGCGTACAGGGATACGACTATGAGGGTTACGACCGAACCGTGGACACCCACATCAAGAACCTGCGCAGGAAGATCGCCGGCCTCCTGCCGGGACAGGATATCATTTGTTCCATCTATGGAGTAGGATACAAACTCCAAGTGTCCTAAAGAATGTGTCTTCTCCTGGCGAGTGTGCATGTTCGCACCGGGAGTGCGGTTGACCGGCCGAATTCGAAAAGTGTAAGAAAGGCTCACGATAAAGCCCTTCGATGCCCCGGGGGTCATGCGCAGTGCCCCGGGGCATCGAAGGGCAAGAGACTGTTCTTCAAGGAAGAGGAGGGTGCATCATTGCATTTCTTTTTTCATGGTATCCGGCCTGAAAGGTTTCTGAGACATCCTTTTCAGGATTTCTTCTTCCTGCTTTTTGGTGATTATGCCGGCTGCTGAGGCCTGCTTGACCAGCTTTATGGTCTGTTTATCCATGGCTTGAGCGTAGTTTTCAAATGATACCCCATATGCGTCCAATATTGCATGAGGAGGGCTGCTTATGAGCAGTTGCTTGACATTCTCCTGGGTCAACCCGGTGAGCTCGGCAATAACATTGATCTCCTGACATCTTGCCAGAAAGACCAGCCCGCAGGGTAAGAAAGACTCATGCGGCCCCTGATGGGGGGATGGCGACATGGATGATCCCTCCGGCTGAGGAGGCCCTTGGGGTTGCCCCAACCCATAGGCTACACCCGAAAGGAGGATGCCGATTGTCAGAACGGTTGTCATGGTTGCAACAAATCTTTTCATCGTATGTGCTCCTTTATTTTTTTATATATGGATTATTGCATATGAATGTGGAGACCTTATGGAGAAATGATGGTATTGTTATGGGACTAAAAAAAGCAGATCGGAGTCAGGAGTCAGGATGAGTGAACCTCACACGATTTGAGGGCAATGTATGTTCTCCGGGCATATAAGAGGGTCTTCGTTGGGGAAAACCTTTCTCGCTGGTTTTCTCGGCAGTGTTGTTTTGCTCTTTTTCTCACCCCTGGATGCGCATGCCCTTGAATATGCAATAGTCCCTGTTCATCCGGCCCTGATCGCGCCTTTCATCTTATTGTTGATTGCTATTGCCTTTATGCCCTTTATCAATGCCGACTGGTGGGGAAAGAGGTACGCAGGAGTCTGTCTTGTTCTGGGCCTGGTCCCGCTGATTTACTATTTTCTCATCCTGAAGAACGGACCGCGGATGATGAGCACGGCATATGAGTACATAGGCTTTATCGCCCTGATCGGTTCCCTCTATGTGGTCTCGGGCGGCATCCATATCAGGATAAAGGGAAGGTCGACACCCCATGCAAATGTCATCCTCCTGGCAATCGGTGCGGTTGTTTCTAATTTCCTCGGTACGACCGGCGCGTCCATGGTGCTCATCAGACCCTATATCAGGGTGAACAGGTATCGGATATCGGGTTATCATATCGTATTCTTCATCTTCATAGTCTCAAACATCGGCGGGCTGCTCACACCTGTTGGAGATCCCCCGCTCTTCCTGGGGTATCTCAAGGGTGTGCCTTTTTTCTGGGTCATCTCGCGGGTCTGGCAGATATGGCTCGTTGCATTATCGGCATTACTCCTGATCTTCTATACAATCGACTATCACGATTATAAAAAGGTCCCGGACACCCTGGAGCGCGAAATAGAGGAAGCAGGCGAGCACCCGGCAGTAGACGGTTTGCACAATATAATCTTTCTCCTCATGATCATCGGCGCGGTATTTCTGAAGGAACCCTTAAGAGAGGCGGTCATGATCGGCGCTGCTGCAGCAAGCTATTTCACGACAAAGCGGCAGATCCATGAGCAGAACCATTTCAATTTCATCCCCATAAAAGAAGTGGCCGTTCTCTTTGCCGGAATCTTTGTCACCATGGTTCCTGCCCTGGACTGGCTTGAATTAAATGCAGGGAGCCTGGGCATTTTGAGCCCGGCACAGTTCTACTGGTGCTCGGGGCTGTTGTCCACCATCCTTGATAACGCCCCTACATACCTCAATTTTTTAAGCGCAGCCTTCGGCCTTCACGGGCTCAGCGTGGATAACCCTGTGCATATGCAGGCCATGCTCGGTTCACTTCCCGCATCGGGGATTCAGCAATTGCACCTCTTACAGGCTTCCCACCTCCAGGGGGTTACGGCTCAATCATGGAAGTATATCCAGGCCATATCCGCAGGGGCCGTGATGTTCGGTGCAGGGACATACATCGGAAACGGGCCGAACTTCATGGTCAAATCCATTGCCGAACAGAGCCATGTGAGGGTACCTCATTTCATGGAGTATGTCCTCTACTATGCACTGCCCATACTCGGCCCGCTGTTTATCGTCATCTGGCTCATCTTTTTCAGGTGAATCGACCTTTCCATCATCATGATCGGGCCGGATAATATTCTGCGCCGGGAATATGGCATGGACTTTGTATATATATGATAGACACCGGAGGAGGGGCAGGATGAAGGTTACCTCGGGAGATGCACTGGAGCAATTGATCCAGGGGCTTTCTGCAAAAGGCACTCCGACGGCCCAGGACTCTGCAGCCGCACCGGGATATTTTTCCCAATTACTGGAATCGGTGGTGCAAAAGGGCTCTGAAGGCTCGGAGACGAAGATCGATAAGGAAAAGCTCGCTGTCATGCTGGATCTTATCAAGGTCCGGATGAGCCAGGTCGTCATGAGTACATTGGCAGGTGATGAAGGGGAGGGACCGACAGCAGGTTTCAACTTCATGCTCACCATGCCCGATATCCAGGGTGTTAGGCAGCAGGAGTCAAAAATCCAACAGTCTGAGCCATCTGCCGCATCAATGAGGCCACCTGCGGATTTGAATGATATCATTGACAAGGCATCTTCCACCTACGGCGTCGACAAAGGTCTTATCACCTCAGTAATCAGGGCGGAGAGCGATTTCGATGCTCATTCAACCTCATCCAAAGGCGCCATGGGGCTCATGCAGCTCATGCCGGATACGGCCAAAGGCCTCGGTGTGACCGATGCCTATGACCCTGAGCAGAACGTCATGGCAGGCACCCGCTTTCTCAAGAGCCTTCTGGACAGATACAACGGTGATGTGAGGATGGCCCTGGCTGCATACAACTGGGGCATGGGGAACCTGGAGCGCAGTACTACCGGGAACCTGCCGGAAGAGACCCGCACCTATATCGCCAGGATCATGAAGAGCTACGGCAAGGCTGAAGGATAGACAGGCTTGAAGGTGTAGGAGCGGCTTCAGCCGCGACCTTGCGTAAGCCTAGGATATGCCGAATTGTTTCATATTTAGGATCCTGCCCGTGTCGCGCCTAAAGGCGCTCCTACATCCCGCTGCATTAAGTTGTAATCATATCGGTAGAAGCGACTTCAGCCGCTACCTTCCATAAACCAAGGATACGCAGAATCGTTCCGTACCTATAGTCTGCCCGTGTCGCGCCTAAAGGCGCTCCTCCATGAATCGACTCACGAGCTGCGAAGACCCTCCTGACCCGCATGGGTGCTCATGACGGAAGCAATCCCACCATTCGCCCTGCTTGTCATTATGCATTCACTGTGATAAATACGTGTGAACCTTAAGGAGACGTGTGATAAAGGGGAGGGTGGTGTATGTCCGGTCACAATAAGTGGTCCACAATCAAACACAAGAAGGGTGCTGCAGATGCCAAGCGGGGCAAGCTCTTCTCCAAGATCATTAAGGAGATTACCGTTGCGGCCCGCATGGGCGGTGGCGATATCGAGGGCAATGCCCGGCTGAGGGCTGCCGTAAGCTCCGCCAAGGCCGCCAACATGCCCAAAGACAACATCGAGCGTGCCATCAAGAAGGGTACCGGCGGGCTTGAAGGGGCATCCTTTGAGGAGATCACCTACGAAGGCTATGGACCGAGCGGTGTGGCTGTGCTCGTGAAGGTGCTTACAGACAACAAAAACCGGGCAGTGGCGGACATAAGGCACCTCTTTGCCAAATACAACGGCAACTTGGGTGAAACAGGCTGCGTGAACTGGATGTTCGACAAGAAGGGATATGCATCCATCGATAAGCAGAGTGTTGACGAAGAGACCCTCTATGACATAGCCCTGAGCGCCGGGGCCGACGACATATCGGACACGGGAGAAACCTTTGAGATCATCACGGCCCCCGAAGAAATAGAGAACCTGAGGACGGCACTCGAGGCCAAGGGCATCAAGTACAATCAGCTCGAGGTCCAGATGATACCCCAGACCAACGTTACGCTCACCGGCAAGCCGGCCCAGCAAACTCTGAAGCTGCTGGATGCGCTGGAAGACCTCGAGGATGTACAGGCGGTTTCCTCGAACTTCGATATCGATGATGAGGAGATGGCCCAACTGCAGGGATAATGATAATCTGCGGAATAGATCCTGGTACCAGGTCCACCGGCTACGGTATTCTTGAAATGCGCTCAAAGCCTACGAGCCTGGTCCATGTCGGCAAC
>Ga0326727_10005990_pt1 | contig 33910 bp, 25 predicted proteins | sample MB2enrmetagenome_FD_207643 | JGI IMG/M metagenome (GOLD analysis project Ga0326727, IMG submission 207643) | Lab enriched peat soil microbial communities from McLean, Ithaca, NY, United States - MB29MY | ecosystem: Environmental > Terrestrial > Soil > Wetlands > Peat | place: USA: New York...
GTGATCGCCACTTTGTTTTATCGTTTGGTGAACGACGACCGCCTGCGTAACCAGTACCGGGAGACGGGATTTTACCAGCAGTTTCTGGCCCCCGGAGTTTCGAGCGCGGAGATAAAACAAGTGATCCCTCCTTACGAGAATGTGAACTTGAAGCTCTTCGCCGCCATGCGGAAGGTGGCATTGGAATCGGCCGATGCCCACCAGCCTTTAATAATCGAAATCGTCAAGGCCTACGCGGGCCTTTTCCCCGAGGAGGCCGAGGCGATTTACAGAGTTTTTCTCCTAACCACGCAGGGAGTCACCGCGTCGCAGGAGCTCGCCACCGCCTTTGAGGGCGCCGCCGTCGCGGGCCGCAGGGGCGATATGGAAGCCTTCCGCCAGCCGTCCCTCGCCGCCTTCTCCCTGCTTCGGGCCACTACCGATCAAATAGCGCATGGGAAGCTGGCATTGGATGCAAACCTGGGGCCGGAGTTATGGGTGTTGAACCCAAGTTTCAAAATAGCTCCCGCCGTCTGGGAGCGCGACCGAACCCTGCCGCTCACGATCAACCTCAACGCCGCCAGCGAAGCTGAATTGATGACTTTGCCTGGCGTGGACTTGGCCACCGCCCGGCGCATGGTGGCGGAACGCCGGGCGCGCGGCTTCTTCAGAAACCTGGACGAGTTGCGCGAAGTGGCAGGATTATCTCCCGGCCTCTTGAAATCCCTAGTCGAGATGAACGAGCAGATGCAGAGAGAGAAGGAATACAAGCGCCAGTAGCAGGATCACCTGCCGCTGTTTGGCCTGCCAGCAACCATTGCCGATTGGTGATTGCCGATTTTGGGAGCGGAAAATCGAAATTCGCAAGCAGAGAAGAAGTCTCAGATTAGTGCTACAGGACACTCGGCCCGCGACGCGTTTGACGACTGGGACTTCCTGCGCCGCAGCGCATTATCGACGGCAGACCGTACAACATGAGTAAAGTCCGGCAATGACATTGGAGGGACAATGAAATCGAAGGCTCCACGCTGGATGGCTTCCAGGTAAAAGTCGATGTCAACAACTTCAGAGACCACAATGACGTTGACAGGCGCTGGAGCTTGTGCGGCTAAGAGGACGACGTCTTCCCATGACCCGTCGGGGAGTCGGGCATCAGCGAGCACCAAATGGGGCGGCTGACCGCCCCACAGGGTTTGGTGGGCTTCACGGCAGGTTCTCACGCTTTGGGTTTCGATGAGCTGGCATTCAAGGGCACGCCTGATGAATCCCATCGGTTCAGGACGGTCGTGGACTAACAGCGCCGTAATCCTCTCCTGCATAGCGGAATCCTTTCTGACTTAGCCTCACGCCACCCTGTTAAAGAAGCATGAAGGACGATTGAACGTTCAGTGAAGATTCCGAACACTTGCAGAATGACAATGGTGCGGGTTCTCTCTTTGACGGATTGTTAAATTGAACAAGGAAAATGGATGGTGAACACAGAACCTTTACCCAATTGGCTCTCCACTGACACCCGACCGTGCATTCGCTCCACGATATGTTTGACGATGGAGAGTCCCAGGCCGGTGCCTCCCACCTCGCGGGAACGCGCCTTGTCAACTCTGTAAAAACGCTCGAAAAGGCGGGGCAAATCAGCCGAGGGAATTCCGATACCGTTATCTGCGATCGTGACGCTCACCTGATCGTCCATTGTTCGTGTGGCCTCGACGCGCACTTCGCCATCCGGGCGGTTAAACTTCACGGCATTGTCCAGGAGATTCACCAGCGCCTGCTCGAGGTGGACCCGCTCGCCGAGGACCGCCACGTCCTCCACATGGCCACGAATGAGCTTGACCCGGCGGCTGTGCGCCTCCGCTTCCACGGTCCGCAGCGCAGCTTCGATAGCTGCCCGGACCGAAACGCCCGCTGGCTCTGAGGCGGCCTTGCCGGACTCCAGTTCGGACAAGGCCAAGAGGTCGGAGGCAATGCTATTCAAACGGATGGCATGAGTCTTGATAATCTCCAGGAATTTGCGGTTGTTCTCCTGGTCTTCGAGCGCACCCTCGAGCAGCGTTTCCGTATAGCCGCGAATAGCGGTGAGCGGCGTGCGCAATTCGTGTGAGACGTTGGCGACAAAGTCCTTTCTCACGCGTTCCAGTCTTTCCAGATCGGTGATGTCATGGAAGATCGCAATGGCGCCGCGACCCCCAGCCACTCGAAGCGGTGCGGCCTGGACCTCAAAGGCGCGGCCTTCGGCGGCAGGTAGCTGCAACCGCTGCTTCAAAGTTTCGCCGGTAGTCACCACGCGCGAGAGAATCTCGCGCAGAACCGGGTCACGGACAACGTCCACTAGGGGCGACCTTTCCGGGATTTCGGCGCGCAAGCCGACCGCGCGGGCAAAGGAGGCGTTGTAGAAGGTGATTCTCAGGTCCTGGTCCACCGCCAGAACGCCTTCCACCATACTGGTGAGAATCGCTTCGCGGCGCGCCGACTCCAGGCCCAAGCGCTCGAGCAGACCGTGTAACTGGGAAGCCGTCAGGTTGAGTGAGCGTGCCAGGGCTCCCAACTCGTCGTTCGCGTCCGGCAACGGGCTTCCGGTGAAATTCGCTTTCACCAGCCCCTCGGCGAAGGCGCGCAACCTGGCAATCCGGCGCGTGAAGGAGTGGGAGAAAAAATAGGCAAGAAAGAGGGCGACGAAAGCAGCAACTAAGGAAGCGGTCAGGATTCGCCACCGGACCGTCGCGATGGCGTCGTCGAGGTTCTCGATCGGCAGCGCCACTCTGAGCACATACCCGGAACGGCCCTGGTATTGGAGCGGGACGGCCAAGTAGCACAAGTCACGACCTAACGTGCGGCTGCTGCGGATGGCGCTGCCCACCCGGTTCAGGTAAGCTGCCTGAATCTCCGGACGATTCGCGTGGTTCTCCATGCTGCGTGGGTCTTGCTCGGAATCAGCCAGAACCACGCCCTGAGGGTCTACAACCGTCACGCGGCATTGCGCACGCGCGGAAGCGGATTTGGCCCATTCCTCCATCCGCTCCGGGGGAAGATTCGGTGGCTCGGCCGTCAGGACCCTCGCCACGGCGGTAAGTCGCTGTTCCACTTCCTGAACTTCGTGCTTGCTTGCGTATCGCGTGAGCTGGAAATCCAGCACAGCCAGTGTCAGCGCGATCAAGGCGAAGGCGCTGCCGAGGAGTTTGCGGAAAATCGGGCTGGTGAGGACCATGCCGGCCTGGGACTAAAGGATTAACAATTCCCAGATTATATCACGGAAGAGAGATCAGGCCGCGGACGGGTCAAGCAGGGTCAGGATGATTCGCCCGCTTCCTGCGCCTCCGGCGAGAACCGGTAGCCACTGCCGCGCACCGTCTGCAAAAACTGCGGCCGATGGGGGACCGCTTCAATCTTCTCACGCAAGCGGCGGATATGGACGTCCACGGTCCGTGGAGTCACGAAGCGGTCGCGGCCCCAGACCTCGTCAAGAAGCCGGTCGCGGTTGAATACATGACGCGGATGAGAAGCCAGATAGTACAAGAGCTTGAATTCCAGCGTACTCAACGCCACCGGCCGGCCACGAACGGTTGCCTCCTGAGTTCGCGTATCGAGCCGAAGGCTTCCGACCTCCACCACCTCCCTTTTTTCTGCGACGCGCTCCTGCCGGCGCAAAACCGCCTTGACGCGCGCCACAAGCTCCCGCGGGCTGAAGGGTTTGACCACATAGTCGTCCCCGCCAATCTCAAGGCCGAGAACTCGATCCATTTCCTCACCCTTGGCCGTGAGGAAAATTACCGGCAGAGCCCTCAAGCGATCGTCGGCGCGGAGGCGTTTGCAAATGCTAAAGCCGTCTTCGTCCGGCAGAAGAATATCCAGAAGGAGTACGTCGGCAGGGTTACGACGAAGATAATCGAGCCCCTCACGTCCTCGCCCGAAACTCTCGACTGCGAACCCTTCCTTGCGAAAGTTGTAGCGAATTAGCTCGACGATGTCTTTTTCATCTTCAATGATTACGACATGTGGCCGCACGCGAAAAGTATAGCACCACTAATGTTACAAGAATGTTTCTGTTCGCGTGTATTTCATCGCGAATGTTACTGGCGAGGGAAGAATCCAACCCCTGCCGGGCAAGGAGTTCAACACCTTGGCGGGCGCTTTTCGTGCTAGTATGTTGTTGAAATACAATGGTTTGCCGCTGATATGGTGAAACCTTTTTTCAACAGGCTGTTGGGCATCAGATTACGCGTCGCGGAAAAGACTATTCTGGCCTTCTTTGCCGCCCTGCTTATAGCTTCCCTTACCCTGTCTTTGCCTGGCACAACCCTCGGGGTGCTGGCGGGATTGAATGTGATGGTTGGCTGGCTCGTCTTGGCCTTAAGCAAGGATGATCTGGTCGAACGAAGCCGGATGGCCTTACCCATCCGCGATTGGCTCCCAGCGCTTCTCATGCTGCTGGCCTACCGTGAATCGGGATTGTTCATCAAGGCCGACCCTGCGCATCGGCTCGATCGCCTGTTCACCTTGTTGGACCGAACGATGCTTCACAGCCGGTGGGTGGAAGGGCTGCTCTATTCGTGCGCTCCCTGGCCCCAACACTATCTCGAAATGTGTTACTTGCTCTGCTACCCCCTGGTCCCACTCGGCTTCGCGGCCCTTTATCTGGCGCGGCCCTCAGTCGCGGCGCAGCGCGAACCCAGAGGCAGGGGCCTTGAGGCAGATCTTTATCACGAGCCTCTTCACATCACAGTAATGTTTGACAAGTTCTGGACGGCAGTCCTCCTCGCCGCTCTATTCTGCTACGCGATTTATCCGTTCTTTCCGCTGACTCCGCCGCGCGTCTTGTTTAACGATGTTCCCGGGCCACCTGTTCCTCCGCTGCTACGAAATATGAACCTCTGGGTTCTGGACCGCTTGAGCGTGCAGGCCTGTCTCTTCCCGAGCGCGCACGCGGCGGCGGTCACCGCGACGGCGTTGGCAGTCCGCGCACATATGCCGCGCCTCGGCATTCTTTTCTGCATCGCCGCGCTGAGCGTTGCAGTAGCCACGGTTTACGGCCGCTACCACTACGCGGCCGACGCCGTGGCAGGTGTGCTGGTGGGTGCCATGGCATTTGTGGTCACCCGCCGAATTCATAAGGCTTAAGCGACGACCGCGCGGTAGCCATGGGCGGCTGGTAATTCAACGGTGGCGCGCAAAGGCGGCGAATCGCCGTCCCGCGTCGGCTTGTGCGCACCACGGCGCCTCTTTGAATGCCCTTGACTCACCTTTCCCGCAGGAATTAGCATGGAAGGTTGGCTTTTCCCCGAAATTCCTCACTGTAGGGCTCAGGGCGAATGATCGAGCGGATTACGGTTCGCGGCGCGCGCCAGCACAACCTCAAGAACATCGACGTGGAGATTCCGCGCCACACCCTGACGGTGGTCACGGGCTTGAGCGGGTCGGGCAAGTCCAGCCTGGCGTTCGACGTGATTTACGCCGAGGGACAGCGCCGTTACGTCCAGACTCTCTCGGCCTACGCCCGGCAATTCCTCGACCAGATGGAGCGGCCGGATGTTGACACGGTGGAGGGCTTGAGCCCTGCCATTTCCATCGAGCAAAAAACCACCAGCCGCAGCCCGCGCTCGACGGTCGGCACGATCACAGAAATCTACGACTATCTCCGGCTGCTTTACTCCTCCATCGGCGAGCCGCATTGCCATCAGTGCGGCCGCCCGATTTCCCGCCAGACCACGGAGCAGATTGTCACCTCCATCATGGCGCAGAACCAGGAGGGCCGCTCCGCTGGAAGCGGCGAAGGCCAGCGCATCATGATTCTGGCGCCCGTGGTGCGCGGGCGGAAGGGAGAATTCCGCAAGCTCTTCGAGCAACTGTCGCAGGAAGGGTTCGTCCGCGTCCGGGTGGATAAACAATTGCGGCAGGTCGATGAGGAAATTCGCCTCGACCGGCGCCGCAACCACACCATTGAGGTGGTGGTGGACCGCTTGCTGCTGAAGCTCGGAATCGAAAGCCGGCTGGCGCAATCCATCGAAACGGCCATGAAGCTTGCCAAGGGCATTGTCCAGGTGGCCGTGGTCGATGGCGAGGAACAGCTCTATTCGCAGGAGTGGGCGTGCGTGGACTGCGGGATCAGCATCCCCGCGCTCGAGCCCCGTTCGTTCTCGTTCAACAGCGTTTATGGCGCGTGCCCGGCTTGCCGGGGTCTGGGCAGTCAGTATACTTTCGACCCCGCCAAGGTGATCGTGGATTGGTCCCGGCCACTGCTCGAGGGCGGGCTGGGGCCGGGCGCCGGCTCGTCCGCCTTACAGCGCGGCCTGCTGCGCGCCGCCGAACAGTACGGATTCGATTTGAAGACCCCCTTCGAGCGCCTTCCTGTGAAGATTCAGAACCTGGTTCTTTTCGGGCGCAACCCGGAGCAACCCAAAGCTCCTTCGGTGTTTCCCGGCGTGTTGCCACTGCTCGAGCGCTGGTATAGGGAAACTACGTCGGAGAATTATCGTGAATGGTTCGGGCAGTACATGTCTGCGGTCCCTTGCCCCAAGTGCGGGGGCAAGCGCCTGAGGCCGGAAAGCCTGGCGGTAACCGTGGTTGACCTCTCCATTGCCGACCTCACGGCGCTCCCGGTAAGTCGAGCGCAAAGAGTGTTGAAGGAACTTCGCATGACGCCACGCCAGGCGTTCATAGCGCAACGCATCTTGAACGCCATCTTCGAGCGTCTGGAATTCCTGGACGCCGTGGGTTTGGGTTACCTGAGCCTTGACCGGTCAGCCGCCACGCTTTCCAGCGGCGAGAGCCAGCGCATCCGGCTGGCCACGCAGATAGGTTCGAAGCTGCGCGGCGTGCTCTATGTGCTCGACGAACCGAGCATTGGCCTGCACCCTCGCGATAACCAGCGGCTGCTCCAAACCCTGGAACGATTGCGTGACCTGCAAAACACCGTGCTGGTGGTCGAGCATGACGAGGAGACAATACGGCGGGCGGATTACGTGGTTGATCTCGGGCCGGGGGCCGGCAAGCAGGGTGGCTTCCTGGTGGCCGCCGGTCCCCCCCGCCAGATCGCTGCCACCGAGGATTCTCTTACCGGACAATATCTTTCGGGCAAGCTGCGAATCGCCGTCCCCGCTCAGCGGCGCTCGCCCAACGGCAAATTCCTTTCAGTGCTCGGCGCCCGGGCTAACAATTTGAAAAATATCGACGTGCGGTTTCCGCTGGGCTTGCTCACCGTGGTGACGGGCGTCTCGGGCTCGGGCAAGTCAACCCTGGTGAACGACATCCTCTATCACGCCATCGCCAAAAAGCTCTATCGAGCCATCGAGGAGCCGGGCGCGCACAAGGCCATCCTGGGATTGGAACACCTGGATAAAGTCACCGTGGTTGACCAGTCGCCGATCGGGCGCACGCCGCGCTCCAACCCGGCCACTTATACAGGCGTGTTTACGCCCATCCGGGAGCTTTTTGCGATGTTGCCCGAATCTCGCGAGCGTGGCTATCGCGCCGGCCGGTTCAGCTTCAACGTCAAAGGCGGTCGATGCGAGGCCTGCCAGGGCGAAGGCTTGCGCCGTATTGAGATGAATTTCCTGCCGGATGTCTTCGTGACCTGCGAGGTCTGCCGCGGTCGCCGCTACAACTCCGAGACCCTGGCGGTGAAATACAAGGGTCATTCCATTGCTGACCTGTTGGAGACGACGGTCCGGGATGCCCTGCCCATTCTCGAGAACATCCCCCAAATCAAGCAGCGGCTCCAAACCCTGCTGGATGTGGGGCTTGGTTATGTCCACCTGGGCCAGCCCGCCACCACGCTTTCCGGTGGCGAAGCCCAACGCATCAAATTGGGACGCGAATTGAGCCGCCGCCAGACGGGCCGCACCCTGTACATTCTTGACGAACCCACCACTGGCCTGCATTTCGACGACGTGAAACAGCTCCTGGAGGTGCTCAATCGCTTGACCGACCTTGGCAACACCGTCATCATCATCGAGCACCATCTGGACGTTGTGAAACAAGCGGATTGGGTCATCGACCTGGGACCGGAGGGCGGCGACGACGGAGGCAGGATCGTCGCCCAGGGCACCCCGGAAGAAGTGGCGCAGGTGAAAAAATCGTTTACGGGACAGGCGCTGGCGGCCATGCTTAATGATGGCCGGGGGTAGCGGTGGCCGCTGAGCACCGTTGGGAAGACGGACGCCATGCCCATCGAGTAACTAGTCCACGACAAACGCGGCCAGATTCAGCGCATCGGGGCCAAGCACGGCGCGAGAAGTATCCGGGTGTTTGGTTCAGCCGCACGGGGCGAAGCTCGCAAGGATAGCGACATTGATTTCCCGTGGACACCGGCCCCGTGACGAGTTCCTGGTTTCCCGCCCGCCTCGTGCTCGACCTGGAGGCAATTGGAGCTTGATTCGACCGGGCGGCCGGGATAGAATTGCACGAAAATGCGGCACTGAAAAGGTAAATGCCGGCGGAGGCTACCGCTGCCCAGGATGCCAAAATGGAAATCCTGGCTTAGGCGCCGCCGGCACAGACGCCGGCATGCAGCACAGGCCTGGCCGGGCGGAGGGGTCCATGAAGCGCGGACACTCGGGCGGAGGAGGTAAGCCCGTGTTGGCCGTGTGTCTGACGCTCGGGCTGTCCTTGTCCGCCTCGGCGCAGCAAAGGCACAGATTAGAGATCCAGGGTTTCGAGGTGCAAATCCAGGGCACGGTTCGCGTGGAAGAGGGAAGCAAGCAGATTCCAGGCGCGACCGTGCGCCTGGAAGATCAGGACGGCCGGGTCGTTGGAGAAGAACAAGTCAGCACGAACGGGCAATTCTATTTCACAGGTCTCGGCAAACTCATCTATACTCTCAGCGCGGATGCCGACGGCTATGAGACTTCCGTTCAGCGGCTGGACCTAACGAGCGCCGGAGGCACGGTTACCGTCAATATCACTTTGAAGCCCAAGAAGGGAACAGCGGGGACGAGTCCGTCGGCCCGGACCGACGCCAGCGCGCCAAAGAAGGCCCGGAAGGAGTTGGAAAGGGGCGTTCGCGCCTCCGAGGAGCGGAAGCTGAGTGAGGCGCACGCCCATTTCGAGGAGGCCGTCAAGATCTACCCTTGTTATGCACGGGCTCAGGTGGATCTGGCGTTGGCGCTGATGCAAGAACACGACTCGCCGCATGCCGAGGCGCCGCTCAAGAAGGCGATCGAGTGCGATCCCGACTTTGTGGAGCCTTACCTCCACCTTGGCCAGCTCTTTAACGCCGAGCACCGCTACGTCGAGAGCCGCAGCGTCCTGGCGGAAGGAGTGCGCCGGGCGCCCAGTTCCTGGCTCTTGTACTATCACCTCGGACAGGCCGACGAAGGCCTTAAGGACTACGCGCTGGCCGAGCAGGAACTCCTGCGGGCGTTGTCGTTCGGCCCCGGCGTCTCCGCTTCTGTCCACGAGAAACTTGCTGACGTCTACTTGAAGGAGAACGCTTACGATAAGGCTTACGCGGAGATGCGTGCCTATCTCCAGACCGATCCCGAGGGCCCCTACGCCGCCAGAATAAGAGCCGTCATGCAGCAGTTGGAATCGGAGGGCCGCGTCCACCCTTCGCAGAGTCAGCTCGTCACCGGGGCGCCGAAGTTGTAGTTGTTGGTTGATTGGCCCGCGAGGCGGCGTAAGGTCCTTGCCCGCGCTGGCCGCAGTTGACGGGAGGGCCCTGTCCCGTCCGTCGCACGGAGCAGAGGAGGTTCGTCAAGCCTCCAGCACTTCCTCCAAGCTGTCCCTGATAGGAATGAAGCCGTTTGCCCCGCTAAGCCCATGGCGAGGAGAGCGCTCGGCGTGGCTACCCGCGTGTGGTTTGACACCTGCTACAGGACAGGCGTATGTTTCCATGCGGGCTTTCTGCTCGTGATGTGACGTCCGAAACGATGACGATCTACCGACAAAAGCCGCTCAAACTCGATAAGCTCAACACTTATCCGCTCGCCTCAAGGCCAAGCAAAGTTACGGTCCGAGACTTCGCGAAGGTCGCAAGGCCTGGGGCCGGGGTGCGCGAGTTGATGAACTCCCTACCGCGGATTCTGGCCGCTGAGACGTTTCGTGGTGTGGTGGCCGCGCTGGAGCGGGCGCGCATTCGCCGCAAGCCGATCATCTGGGGGATTGGCGGGCACGTCATCAAGTGCGGCCTCGCTCCCATCCTGATTGCGCTCATGCGGCGAGGGTATCTTACCGCCGTGGCAATGAATGGCGCGGCGATGATCCATGACTTCGAAATAGGCCTGGTGGGTGCAACTTCTGAAGACGTCCCGGCAGTCCTGGGCCGCGGGGAGTTTGGCATGGCTGAGGAAACCGGCCGGATTATTAATCGCACCATCGCGGCGGGCGACCGGGAAGAGTTGGGCATCGGAGAAGCTATCGGGCGCTTTCTGGCCGGAAGTCGCCAGGCACGTTTCCGGCGCTTCAGCCTGTTGGCCCAAGCCTACGGCCTGCGGGTTCCGGCAACGGTGCATGAAGCCATCGGAACGGACGTTGTCCATAATCATCCGGCCATCGATCCGCGAGCGCTGGGGGCAGCCTCTCACCGCGATTTCCTTCTGCTTGCCTCGCTGGTTAAAGGCCTGCATCGCGGGGGCGTTTACCTCAACGTTGGCTCGGCCGTCGTGCTGCCCGAAGTGTTCTTGAAATGCCTGAGCCTGGTCGCCAACCTCAGCCGAGCGCCGCGCGGCATCACAACCGTGAACATGGATTTCATCCAGCATTACCGTCCCCTGCAAAACGTGCTCTTGCGGCCGACGGCGGGGACTGGAAAGGGCCAGGACCGCAGCCACGGGTATATGCTCATCGGACATCACGAGTTGATGATCCCCTTGTTGGCGGCGGCGCTCAAAGGGCAGTGACTAGTGGCTAGTGACTAGCGACGAGATAGACCGGTTATGCGACCAGTCAGATCTTGTCAGATCTTGTCAGGCCCCCGGGCCGACGAGCGACTCGCAGATTGGCGGGAGAGTAAGTCTTGATCGACGAAACCCAGCAGCCGATACCTCCTCAAGATGTGCCGCCACCCCTGGAGAGCACGCTCACGGACGCGCGGGAGTCCCCGCCCAAGCCCTGGGCGTTGCGCGATCTTTTTCTTTTTCTCGCCTTTGTTCCTATCGCCTTTTTTGTTGCCAATATTCTTGCTGTCTTAGGCTATGCGCTGATCCAGGCAACCCTGCACGCGCACTTGACGAAAGAGAAACTCTCCACCGATCCCTTCTTCCTGCTGGCATTGCAAACCGTCTTCTACGGCCTGATGTTCGCGTACACCTATGTTCTCGTGGCCGTGGGCCACGCGCAGCCATTTTGGCCAATGCTTCGGTGGCGACGGATGACGCCGGGGAAGACGCTCGGTTGCCTTGTGGGCGGAACGCTCCTGACGGTTGCCATCGCTTTGCTTCCCCCGGTTCTTCCAGACGCAAATCAATTCCCCCTCGAAAACCTGTTCAACTCGAGGGCGGCAGCTTATGCCATAGGAGCATTTGCCGTTCTGGTCGCTCCCTTCATGGAGGAAATGATATTCCGCGGCATCCTCTTTGGCATCTTCGAGTCGCAAGTCGGCCTCCGATTCGCCATTCTGATAACTGCCATCCTGTTCGGGGGATTGCACGTGCCTGAGTACTGGGGCGCCTGGAACCACATGTTTCTGATTTTCCTCGTCGGGCTGGTGTTTTCGCTGGCGCGCGGCATAAGCGGTTCCTTGGCTCCCAGCGTCTTTCTTCATGTGGGATATAACGGCAGCATGATGATCGCCCTGTTCATGTCCACTGAGCACTTCCGGAGCTTAAATGCTTTGCTCAACTCCTGAGAATCCAACGTCCACTCAACGACCATCCACTCGATGGACACATTCTTCCGCCCGGCTTCGACCAGTTCGTGCGCAATGGTCCACAGAACTCCGTCCCCACGCACATTGACCGCGCCATTATTCACTTCCAAGGCATCGCAGCGGAAGTTCTGACTTGCTCACTTCTTTTTCATCTCTATCTCGCCCGTTTCCATCCTTATGAACTTCTTCCCGGTCATGCGCGACAGGTGGGCGGCGAGGCCAACACCGTAAAGGGAGGGTTTTTCCCCACTAAACCCGAAGCTCTCTCGAAGCTGCCTATTTTTGTTGAAGGCTGCCATTAGTTGTTGGGCTTGCTTGACGCTAAGCTCCTTAATGTCGGGAAGCAACTGCGAGAGAGCGTTGCCCTTATCGTAGTTACGGCAGTTGGGCAGCGCCGTAATGTGGCAGTCGAGCATGCGGGATTGCTTGATGAGAAGTCTGACAAGTTGCAGGGGCGCATCGTCCCATGTGCAAGACAAGGCTTGAAACCTGCCGATAAATCCATACGGGTCTCTTCCGAGTTTGACCGCGATCACTGGAACTCCACGATCGAGCGCGTAACCCACTTCCTGGTCAGTCCAATCGCTGTCGTGAAATTTCTCTGTGAGCAAGGCTACGAATGCATCCATCGAAGCCAAGGCGTTTTCAATTTCATCCTGCCACTTCTTGGTTGGGCGGATGTCGGCGTGAGCGACAAAGGCGGAGACTCCAAATAACGCTAGGCGCTCTTTCAGTCCTGCGGCCTTCTTCTTAACTTCAGCCTTGTGGCTGAGGAACACACGGTAGCCCTCGCCACCCCATATCCGTTCTGCTGTCGTCGAGGTAATAGTGCGCTGTCGCGGCAGAAGGATCCCCGATTCACTCCGCCAATCGCGGCCCTCCGCTTCCTCCATTTCGAGGAACACCGCTGAAATGTACTCATCCGGGATGTTCTTGATTTCGTTAATGTCGGTTGTGATCTGATCCTGGAGGTTTCTCCTCTCCTCGCCAAGGCTGGGATAGAGGCTCTCTGGAACGTGTAAGTAAACAGTATGCCCGTAGACCATTTCCCCTGAATACTCACTAAAAGTGCCCTCCCGGTCTTCTTGGACACGCGATTGCGAGTTGACAATCACCTTTCGTCTTCGATGGTCCCCTCTATCCATATAAATCTTAGACAACGTCGCGAGGAGGCGGTCTATGCGGCTCGGCAGTTGAAAAATGCGCTCGCCCTTGCTCATGTGATCTCCAAGATCCCACCTGCGCTTCCCAGGCGCAGCTCGCCAGAGATTTATTCCCTCAAACGGATTATGTCCGATAACTCAACGACGAACGGACCACTTCAGTTCTTCTGCTCGAGTGTTCTTAGCAAGCGCTCTATGTTAGGCTCCAAGGCGGGGATGTCACGGGTTGCGGCGTCCCACACAATGTCCGTGTCGATTTCGAAATACCCGTGCACCAAGACGTTGCGCATGCCGATGATCTTTTGCCAAGGAACGTCTGGGGCGAGGGCCCGAACGTCTTGCGAAAGGGCTCTGGCCGCCTCGCCAATAATTTGGAGGTGTCGCAGGAACCATCCCTGGAGCAATTCATCCCCTTCGAAGGCTTTCTTATCGCGGATTGCGTAGCGGTTGATGGCCGCGATGGCTTCCAGGATGTCTCGCAGGCGCTCTGCTGCGTCTCTCATACTGGGACCGCCTGAGCAAGCACTCGACCACGGATGCGCGCTTTCAAACCCTTTTCAGTGACCACGTCCACATGGCATCCAAACAAAGCTTCGAGTTCCGCCTGCAGACCGCCAAGGTCCAGGAGCGACCTTCCGGGCTCCATCTCGACCAGGAAATCTATGTCGCTCTGTTCGTCTGCCTCGCCGCGTGCCACGGAGCCAAAAACACGCACATTGCGCGCCCCGTACTTAGCTGCCATGCTTAGAATGTCTGCGTGTTTCTCCTTTAGCAATTCCTCGCGAGCTATCATTAAGCTCCTTTCCTCGAAAGGCCCACCGTCATCCTCCACCTGCGGGGCACTGGCGTACCGGCTCGGCGTGATGAGACCCAACTCTACGTCACGGCTAAGCTACGTCCGAAGTCATCATTATACGCCCGGACTGCTGGCGCACAAAACTGCTTGGCCTGTGGGAGCGTGTGAGCTCACATTCGATCAGAAAGGGCGGTTATGCTTCCCCGCGGCGCTTGACGTCGATCTGGAGTCGCTTGATCTTCTGATTGAGGGTGGAAAGGGGGATTTTGAAGCGCTCGGCGGCATCGGTCTGGCTCCAGTTGGTACGAGCCAGCATATCGAGAATGACCTTACGCTCGCAAGCTTCCATGATTTCAAAAAGCGAGTGGCCTGCGAGGTCCTGGGAGGCTTGGCCCTGGGCGCCGTGCGAGCCGTCTTGAAAAAGTTGTTCAGGCAAGAGATCGAGCCCCAGGGTTGGCCCGGAGGCAAGGACCACAGCTCGCTCCACGGCGTTTTCCAGCTCCCGCACGTTACCCGGCCAGTCGTAGTCCATTAAGGCTTTCATCGCCGGGGCTGAGAACTGAAGGCCGGGACGGCCATTCTCCTCGCCAAACTTCTTCAAAAAGTGCTCCCCGAGGCGAGGAATATCCTCCTTGCGCTCGCGCAAGGTGGGAAGACAAATGCTAATGACGTTCAAACGGTAATAGAGGTCTTCCCGGAAGTGTCCGGCAAGGACTAACTTTCGCAGATCTGCATTGGTGGCAGCGAGGATGCGCACGTCCACCTTGATGGTTTCCGTCCCGCCCAGACGCATGAACTCGCGCTCCTGGATCACCCGAAGCAGTTTTGCCTGGGTCTCCACCCCCACCGTCCCGATTTCATCGAAGAAGATGGTCCCCTGATCAGCCAGTTCAAACAAGCCGCGTTTGGTGGCGATGGCAGAAGTAAAGGCGCCCTTGACATGGCCAAACAGCGTACTTTCCAAGAGGTCCACCGGCATGGAGCCGGTGTTGACAGGAACAAAAGCCCGATCGGCGCGCGGACTCATGGCATGGATGGTCTTGGCGACAAGCTCTTTGCCCGTTCCGCTCTCGCCGCTGATCAGGACGGTGGCGCGGCTGATGGCTACTTGGGTGATGAGGTCCATCACCTTCTGCATCTTGTCGCTCCTGCCCACGAGGTTGGGAAGAGCGAAGCGTTTCAGCGCCCGGCGGAGCTGGAGGTTCTCCGCTTGGAGGCGTGATTTATCAAGCAGGTTCCGGACTTCGAGCAGCAGCTTGTCGTTATCCCAAGGCTTGGTGACGTAACTTTCGGCCCCCTCCTTCGAGGCCTGGAAGGCCATCTGACTGGAGTCGTACGCGGTAATCATGATCACGCCGACTTCCGGCGAGTCATGCTTTATGGATTTCAGCAAATCCAGGCCGTTGCGGTCCGGAAGGTTGATATCCAGAAGAACCAAGTCAAACACTCCGCCTTCAATTCTCTTCAGACCCTCTTCGCCGGTCGAGGCGGAGTCCGCCTGATAACCCCCGAGCCTGAGCAATTGCTCGAGGCTCTCCCGGATTTCCTGCTCGTCATCAATGATGAGAATGGAGCCTTTAGGCGACATTGACGGCTTTCCTCGCAACCGGTAACTCTACACGGAACGAGGTGCCGCGCCCCACCGCGCTTTGCACCTCGATCTTCCCCAGATGCTCACGAATGATTCCATACGTAACCGCGAGCCCCAGGCCCGTTCCGCGGCTCGTCGACTTGGTGGTGAAGAAAGGATCAAAAATCTTGCTGAGATGCTCAGGGGAAATTCCCACGCCGTTATCCGAAACCTCGACGCGAACGGAGGAGTCTTCGCATTCGGTGGCGATGGTCAGCTCGCCGCCGCGCGGCATCGCGTCGCGCGCGTTCATGATGAGATTCATGAAAACCTGCTGGAGTTTTCCAGGGTTTGCGTAAACCAAGGGCAATGAGGAACACAATTGCGCATTCACAGAAATCTTGGAGGCGCGCAGCATCGGTTCAACGAGCGACACGGTCTCGCGGACCAGCTTGTTCAAATCGAGATCGGAATACTCACTGCCGCTGACACGTGAGAACTTCAGCAGGTTGTTGACAATCTCGGAGGCGCGAAAGGCCTGCTTGATAATCTTGTCGAGGGTGCGGGAGCGGGGATCGTCCGCCGACTCCTGCCTCATCAGCATTTGGGCCTGCGAAGTGATAACCGCCAAAGGCGTGTTCACTTCGTGAGCGACGCCCGCCGCCAGCAAGCCAATGGAGGAGAGTTTCTCTGCCTGAATCAACTGGTCCTCGAGGTTCACGCGCTCGGTCAGGTCGTTGAAAATCAGCAGCCGGCCGAGTACGTGACCATCCTTTCCTACGAGTGGGACCGCCGAAAGGTTCACAATCAGGGTCTGGCCCCCCGGGGTATGCAAGCGAAACTTGTACAAACTCAGGGCGCTCTGCGCATCCGAGGCTCGAGGCAATTCCGCCAACAGTTCGGGAGGGAAAATGGCCTGGAGCGATTTCCCCACAGCATCATTTCGCACCAGGCCGTAAAGCCTCTCCATGGCGGAATTCCATGACCCCACTTTCCCTTCCAGGTTGCAGGCGAGAACGCCGGCGTTGATCGATTCAATAATGTTCTCGCTGAAATCTGTGAGTGCCTGGTATTCAAGCGCTCTCTTCTCAAGCGATTCGTAAAGTTGGGCATTCTCAACCGCCACGGAGACATACCCGGTGAGGGTCTGCAAAAGGTCAATATCCTCACTCGAGAGGAAATTCCCATCGCGCGTTTTCCCCAAGCCGAGGTAACCCAAGGTGCGCTCTTTCACCTTAAAGGGCAAGTAGTAGTGCAGGTCCAACTGCTCGATCGTCTTCTGCGCCGAGGGAGCGAAGCCAAACGGGCGTCTGACACTGTCAAAAAACAGATACTCCTTGCCCTGCTGGCTGTGAGCGGGCTCAAGGAAACTCGTATCCAGGCCCTCGGAATAGCTCACGCCGCGCGATTTGACCAGGCGGAATTGGTTCGATTCCGTCGCCCAAAAAACCGCAAGGCGATCGACGCCAAGGGTTTCGGCCAGCCTTGCAGTTACCTGTTCGAGGAGACGATCCACATGCAACTCGGAGCTTAGTTGGCGGGCGAACTCCAGCAGGGTGCGACGATAGTCATAACGCTCGCGGTTAAAGAACCTGTCCAGCCGCACCTGGATCCAATTCACCATGGGCTGGAAAAACAAGGCGGTGACGACGACAGCCAAGACCCACCCACCGCGGCTGGTTATAGGGATCGAGGATCGGAAATAATCCGCAAATAACCCGATTACACCAAAATAAAGGGCCACAATGGTGGCCGTGGCCAACGTATAAGCGATACCCCGGCGGAAAATGACATCCACGTCCATCAGGCGATAACGCACAATGGCGTAACCAAAAGTGACAGGGAGAAAGACAAGTGAAAGGGCAGAGAGGTTCATCCAGGCGTTGGGGATAAAACCGAGGAAATAAGGAATCGCATAGAGGGCCGCAAACGGCGCGATAGCAAGCCAAGTCCCTCGCGTCACCCATTTCAACTGCTGCTTCAGCAGAGGCACCCGCGCCCGCGAATAGGCGTGTTGGAGCACCACTGCCCCCACCAAGAAGTAGAGGGCCAGATACACAAACTCTATACGGTCAAGAAGCCAACGAACCTGGAGTAACGGTATGGGGAAAACCATGAGTTCCGTGGCCACAAGAACATGAACAGCCGCCAGGGTTGCCCCTGGTACATATAGGGAGGGGATCACATAACGCCGACCGCGCAGGAAAGTATTTTGCTCCGGAAAACCAAGGCAGAAATGCAGGAAGAGCGCCGGCTGAAGAAGCAAGGCGAGAACTTCCAACCAATACACCGTCCAATCGAACAGGTTCAGCTTCCCGGTATAGGAGAATGTGTAGAGGATAAAGGAAGCCAAGCAGAAGATGTAGAAATGCAGTGACTTAGGAGCCGTCCAGCGTCGCAAGAGTATAAAAGTGCCGATGACCAAGTAGATCAGGCCCACCAGGCTGAGATAGTATCGGACCGTCGCGGCAGCTTTTTGTGGAACAAGAACCAGCGAAGTCTGGAACTTTTCGCCATTCCGCACTAGCGTATAGGTTGCCTGAGACCATACATCATCGAGGAAGATCTCGCGACCGGCGTCAGCCGCCGCGTGAATCGGTTTTCTGTCAATCGACTCTAAGAGATCGCCCTCGCGGATCCCCGCCCGGTCACCTGGGCCATCGGGGGTGACAATCCAGGCTTGCACTCCCCTCTGAGAGTCAACCCAGGAGACTCCATCGTCCGGCAGTCGATAGCGTACTCGCTGCTGGAGATTGATAACAGCGAACACGACAAGCGTCAGGCTAAGGATAGCCAGCGAGACGGATGTAAACCGGTAAGGTGAAGCTTTTGTCATTTGAACGCGGACACGTAAACGCCGCTACTTAGACTACCACTTCAACTGCCAAGCAATTTATATTCCAGTAATTGGACTTCCACGAAACAAATAACAGACTTATTATCAAACAGATAGAACATCGGCAGCGTAGAAGCCGCACCCGCTACGAAATTCGGGATATGGCCTCCACTTTTCCATAATTCTCCTTTCACCGCGTAGGGACATATGGCTACCGAAACATTGGGATTTTTGAAGACCGCTATGACGAATCGGCTTCAAGGCACGGACTCTTGGCCCACCAACCATTAGTCCGAAGTTAGAATTCTACGGAAAAGCCCCCGCGGACAGACCTATAGGCTGAACTCAGCAGCAGAGTCATTTCGCCGGATTGGGTCAAGGGCGAGTAGCCTTGGGCTAATAAATTCCGGAAATCCGCTACGGCTTCGATGTGGGCGGGAAGGAAAGCAAGGGCAGGAAGGGGTTGGCGGATCTGGACATCCAAAAAAGGTTGCAGTTGCAAATCTGTCTGGCCGTGAGGATCCACCATGGTAACACGTCCCCGCTGGACCCATTCGTAGGAAGTCGTCAGTCGAGTCTGGGTGACGGGAAATCGGGCCGAAACTCGTCCGGCCAAGGAGGAGGAGCGAACGGGCTTGAGCATGCCTTGTAAGTCCCCCTGTGGGGCGCGGTTGACGACACCGTTTGCATACAGGGAATCGCCCACCACGTAGGCGACGAGAGTTTCGATGTGATTTCCCAGACGTTGTGCGTAGGCCACCCGATATCCGGCAGAACGGTAGTCACCCATATTCACAAAAATCCCATCCACGGCCGGGTTCAGCAGGTAATTACCGGCGAGCCAGCTCACTGCCGCGGGATGAGCCGATCCCCAAACGGCTGCGTTCTTGATCCCATCGCGGTAAGCGGCCAGTTCGAATCGCGCGGAACCATGCAGACGGCGGTTCAAGGAGATCTCGGAATGGTCGAGTTGCTCGAGCTCCGGCCGATAGCCTCGCAGCGTCAGCAGGGGGAAAGAACCGAGCCCGCTGACCCGGTCAAGCAAAGTCCCTGAACCGTCGGATGGTCCCCTCCCCACCTGTAGGGCGACGTCGGTGGAACGGGAAAAGTGGTAAGCCAGCTTGATTTGCGGCTGGGCGATAAGCACATCACGAATCGCATCCAAGTAGTCAATATCCACGCCCGCAGTCAATGTCAGGTGAGGATAAATGTGACGGGTTTGCGTGTAGCTTGCCACTAATCCCTGTGCAGAGGAATCGGAAAGCTGTCCGCCGCCACCTGGAATGGTCACGCCTCTTGCGTAACCCAATTGGTGCACGACCAAAGAGATCTCCTCGGAATCACCCTTAATCAAGCCCTTTCGATAGTCCGTCCCCACGGAAGAAGTCAGGGTGCCGTTGGCCGCGACTGAACCCACCGCCAGAAGATCGGAGTCCAGGGACAGCGAGCGAAGGTAAGCCATGACACTTCCCATGCCTGGGTCGCTAGCCAGTGGATCCGGAGAAGATCCCGGCACCACGCCAAGAAGACGCTGGTCGGCGGGGAGAGGAGGCTTCACAGCATCCGGGCTGGCTTTTGCAGTCCCCGGCAGGTATCTAAGGATAGGCCGGGTGGCTGCGGAGGTCCTCAGCACCCACTTCCAATCGTCGCCCAAAGAGGTTCCGCCGTTATCGGGAATTTGAAAACGCAAAGGGGCGAAGACGTCACCTAGAACAAATTTCAGAGTAGAGGTCTGCCCGGCTTCAACTTTGATCCCGTTCCGATGAGCGGGTAACCGCGTGGGGGAAATAATCTGAAGGGAATACCAACCCGGAATCAGGTTCCCAACTGCGAACTTACCTTTCGCGTCGGTGATGACGCGTTCCACTTGGTCCCCTGTGCTGGCAGTGGGAATCAACAACGGCCCAATGATCAGGACCGTGGCGCCCATCAAAGGATTGCCATGATCGTCCGAGACGATGCCCGCCAGCCGCCCATATTCCGATGCGAGAGCCCGGACCGGACCAAGCAAAAGGGAAAGAAGACTCCCGGCCAAAAGGAGGGATGAAAGCCTGATTCCAGAATTTGGAGCTTTCATGCGAATCGTCTTGGTCTCCCGAAACCGCCCAACACCTGACCGGCAAAAAAAACAAGCCGTGCTTACTGTACCTCAAAAGCGGCCGAAGGTGAAACGGTTTGTTTCTTAATGTTGTCTGTGACCTTTATCTGCACCGTGTATTTGCCAGGTTGAAGCGCACTCAAGGGCATTTGCTTTTCCAAGGTAAACTGTTGCGTCGCGTCCTTCAGTTTGGCGGCGTCCTCAGCTTGCGCGAGAAGGGGTTTTCCATCCTTCAGGACTTCGTATTCTACATCCAACGATGGCTTGTGCGTCTTCGCGTCCAAACCCAGGTTATACACCTGCATATAGATACCAAGCTTCTGGTCGCGTGTAAAGGTCTGGTTGACGCTGGGGCGAACCTTCGTCCCGCCGATTACAAACATGCCCGTACCCACTTGACTCGTGGGGAGAGGCTGAATGAGGTCCGCGAGAATCAATGAACTGTTCGATAGCTTGTCTTCGTCAAAGTGCGGGACTATCAGGCCGATTTCCATCGACCCCATGTGGCCGTTCTGGTCGTCTTTCATCACCAAGCTCAGCTTGTAGCGACCTGGGCGTAGCGGGACACCTTCTTGATAAACCGCCTTGCGTTCTAAGAAGCGCTGAAACTCATGCTCTGGAACATCCAGGACCAGGCTCTTTTCAAACGTATTAACGTGCCTGCCGCCCACGCTGGTCAACTCACCATAGATATCCATGACGCCGTGCATCACCCCGTCCTTATTCTGAAATTCCAGATCACGGTAAGCCACTTGAATTGTAATGGGAGTGAGCACGGTTTCATCGGTCACGCGGACGAAGTCTGTGCGAACGTCGAAAGGCAGAAGCTGCGTGGAAATCTTCGAGGTCACAACGGCCTTCAGATCTTTAAACTTGACCTCAGGCGGCTTCCAGATTTTCGCGTACAGATCAAGGCGGGTGAATTCATTCATGCTCTCGGGTGTTCCACCCATGCTTTGGCCAATCGTCATGCCGTCGGTGCGCGTGAAGCGGTCTGCCTTGCTGGCCATGCCCATGGATTCCATGTCAGTTAATCCGGCGTTGGGGACGTGGAGCAGAGCATCCTTTTCGCCCGGATCCATGGTGAGGTGATATTCTCCGGTCATCGTCGGATCGACAAATTCCAACTCGATATTTGTTCCGATGCCGTCGATGTAACGATAGCGCCACGTTTCGAAGGGGTAAGTGGAGGTCTCGCCACCACCCTCTTCCTGAGGTCGCATGTAGGAGCCACCGCTGGGGTGAGCATCTACCTCGTCCGCCGGGCCGTACATGATATAGATTCGCCCGCGGTCGGTCCTCCAACCGGGGATGCCCGAGGCATAGTGCTCGTTTGCGTAGGCAATGCGCCGGTAGTATTCCTCTTTGAACTCGTTCTCGGGACTTCCAGGATTCGGATTGCGCCGCTCCCAGAAATTCTCGATGAATTGTTCCCTTTCATCGTCTGTACTGAGCTTCTTGAAAGACGCCCTTTCCTCTGCGGTGATGATGTAAGGAACTTCTTCCTCGAGCCATTTCTTATAAGGGCTCTCCAACTCTTTCTGGATTGCCTTCTGACGGCGTTTTTCCGCCTTGCTCAGCTTTTCGCTCTCTTGAGGCGCCGCCTTAAGGGCGGGAGAAACCAACCCCAATAGCGCGGATCCCGAAAACAACACCCAAAGGCAAACACGCCACTCGCGCTGGTTGATAAATTTAACCCGATTGGACACCAACGGCTCTCCTCTCCCGACCTTAATCAGGGCCGATTGTATTTTTTGGGATTTGAAAAGTCAAGGTCATACTTCTCCTGGACAAAATACTCCCTCTCCCCTTACTGACTGACACGGATTTTGATGCCGCTCAAGCCGGAATGGTGGCTTGGCCGTGAAGATAAGGTTAGCCCATCGAAAACGAGCAGACATCCTGGCTGCACGAACGTCTTATAAATTGTGACCGCCAAATTCGGCTTTTCTAAGTTGATGGGCAGAGTTAGAATAGGAGGGAACGCCCCGAAGAATCTCGCGGGGGGAATGAGCATGAAAGTTGATGTCACTCGAGCTTCCTTCCCCTCGCTTGGCAGGACACACGAGGGCGCGGACCGCTAGGCTTGCTGTAAGACCTCGAGTTCGCCTGATAAGGGTGGGCGATCTTTTATAGAAACTTTTCGGGTCAAAGAACCGTAGTATGGTTAGAAGCCCCCGGCGTGGCGATTGGCTGGTGGTCCCGAACCTGAGCGATAGGGGGCTTCGTAGTGGCCCCACAGCCCAGTATGACGCGGGGGAGTTCGATATCTGCACATACAATCGAAGAAAAGGATGAAACAGCCGTGGCCCAAGTAACTGAACTGGAACTCGGACGTATCAATTCTCCTGAAGGTGCAAACGAAACCAGCGGGACTCCTTCCCGGCCTCGCAATGGGAAGGGCAAGAAGTCAAAAAAGAAGATGATCCTGGTGATTGTGGGGGCGGTAGCTCTGGTGGGGCTTGTGGCAGGGGGGATCATCTGGAGCAAGGGCGGTGTCGTCACTGTTCAAACCATCAAGGTCACACGGGAGGATTTGTCGGCCATCGTGACGGCCTCGGGAGAGATTAAACCGCCCACGGCCAACCTCGCCAACGTGAATGCGAACACCTACGGCAAGGTCACCGATATTTACGTCAAGGAAGGCGACACGGTCAAGAAAGGCCAACTCCTCCTCAAGACGGAGGCGGTCCAGGCGAATGCCACCGTTGATGCACAAAAGGCAACCGTTTCTAGCGCCAAATCAGACGTGGAGCAGTTGGCGGCGGCAGTGCAGTCGCAGGAAGCAGCTTTGAAAAGCGCGCAGGCCGACTTGCAAACGGCTCAGGCCAATCTTGTCCGCGCCCAAGAGGAGTTCAAGCGGGGGGAGGATCTGCTCCGCAATAGGCTTATTGCCCAAAATGAATTCGACACTCGCCTGAACACGGTGAAGGTGGATCAGGCCGTGTTGGATGGAGACCAGGCGAAGGTGGTCCAGGCCAAAGCGCAACTTCAGGTGGCCAAGTACAATCTTGAGAGTGCGCGCGCAAAGGTGGCAACGCAGGAGGCAACACTGGTTCAGGACGTGGATGCCCGTGACAAGACCATTTATACCTCACCCCTCGATGGCATCGTGACGTCCTTACCGGTACACGTCGGCGAGAATGTGGTGATGGGAATTCAAAACGCGGCCGGAAGCTTGCTTTATCAGATTTCGGATCTGGCAGTGATCACGGCGGAAGTCAAGGTGGATGAGACGGACATCGTCAACGTGAAGCTCGGGCAACCGGCCGAAGTGACGATTGACGCCATCCCCAACAAGACGTTCAAGGGCAAGGTCACGGAGATCGGCCAGAGCGCCGTGGGCCGCACTTCCGGGACCACCACAGGAACCAGCACAACGACGACGGAAGAAGCCAAGGACTTCAAGGTTGTGGTGACGTTGGATGACCCCCCGCCGGGTATGCGCCCGGGGCTTTCTACGACCGCCAAGATCACCACCGCAACGCGCCAGAACGCTGTGACCATCCCCATCCAGGCACTCACGGTCCGCACGCGGCGTCAGTTGGAGGAGGAAGAGGAGAGCAGCAAGGGCGGCAAAGGCAAGGTGAAGGCCGCCGCGTCGCAGCCCGCTGCTTCCGCCAAAGACAAAGATAAAGGGAAAGAAGAAGTGCAGGGAGTCTTCCAGCTTAAGGACGGTCGGTCGGTCTTTGTCCCCGTCGAATCCGGCATCATGGGCCAATCCGATGTAGAAGTGCTCAAGGGCGTTCAACCCAATGACGAGATCGTTTCCGGTCCTTTCAGCGTGCTCCGAACGCTGAAGAACCACACCAAGGTGAAGGTGGACAACACCGCCCTCAAGCCCGCTGCATCAACTTCTTAGCAGGATCCGCTGTCATTCCGAGCGAAGCGAGGAATCTCGCTCTGGAGACAAAGGACGAAAGAGATTCCTCGCTTCGCTCGGAATGACATGCTGGACGGGCCGGAGGCGAGTGGAAAGGAAAAACGCATAGCCATGGGAACACAAGTGGCGCCGTCTTCAACCCAGGAAACCATGACCCCCCCTGTGGGGGTAATGATCCGGACGGAAGACCTGTGGAAAACTTACGACATGGGCGAAGCCATTGCGGTGCACGCGCTCAGCGGAGTGACGTTCGAGCTGGAACGTGGCGAGTATGTGGCGATCATGGGACCCTCGGGCTCCGGCAAGTCCACTCTGATGAACTTGATCGGCTGCCTGGATACCCCCACCAGCGGCAAATACTGGTTGAACGGCCGGCTGGTCAGCGAACTCTCCGACGACGAGCTGGCTTACATCCGCAACAAGGAAATCGGGTTCGTCTTCCAGACCTTCAACCTTCTTTCCCGCGCCAGTGCCTTGCACAACGTGGAATTGCCTCTCGTTTACAGCGGAGTCCCCGCCAAAGAGCGTCTGGAAAAAGCCCAGGAGGCCCTGCGCAAGGTTGACTTGGTTGAACGCATGCACCACAAGCCGAACGAACTTTCCGGGGGACAGCGGCAGCGCGTGGCGATTGCCCGTGCCTTGGTGAACAACCCTTCCATCATCCTGGCCGACGAACCCACAGGGAATCTGGACTCGGCCACCGGCGAGGAAATCATGGGCGTGTTCGAGCGACTTTACGAGAGCGGGAACACTATCGTCCTGGTGACACACGAGCACGACATCGCCGCTCACGCTCATCGTATCATCCATGTCCGCGACGGAAAGATCGAACGCGACGAAACCGTCAAGTAAATTGCGCCTCGAAGGCGGCGTGCAGGAGGAGGTCAGGTGGCTGTACTGAGCCAACCTCAAGTGCTTCTCCACAAGTTGAGACTCGGAGCGGGTCGGGGGACCGGCTTTTGGGTCACATCCCGGGAGGCCTTTTGGATTGCGCTGGAGGCGCTGCGCGCGCACAAGCTGCGTTCCTTCCTCACCCTGCTGGGTGTGGTGATTGCCACCACCACGCTGATCGTCGTGATGTCCGTCATCAATGGCATGAACCTCTACATCGCGGACCACATTGCTAACCTGGGGGCCAATGTCTTCATCCTCTACCAGTGGGATTGGACAACGAGCGGCGAGGCTTGGCTGAAAGCGCAACATCGCAACAAGGCCATCCGCATCGAAGACTTCGAATTTCTTCGCGACAATATCAGCGGCTACAAGAATATTGGCGCGGAGGCCGGCCTTGGCGGTACCGAAGTAAAGTACAAAGGACACCTCATGTACGAGGTGAACCTCTCCGCTGAAACCCCGAACATGATTGATATCGGCCAGGCGAAGGTGGAATCCGGGCGCTATATCAATGACACAGATTACGCGCACGAGTCCATGGTGTGTTTCATCGGCCAGGATCTCGTGGACGAGTTTTTCTCCAGCCTCGACCCGATCGGCAAGGAGATCAACGTAAACGGCATTCCTTTCCGGGTGATCGGGGTGGCGGCTCGCATCGGGACAACGTTTGGCCAGAGCCAGGACAAGTTCGTCCAAATTCCGCTCACCACCTTTCGGAAGGTCTTCATGGCGCGCCCGGAGCTGGCTGTGAATGTGCAGGCCTGGGATGCTCAACAGATGATGGTCCTCGAGGACGCGGTCCGGGCGTTGATGCGGGCCCGGCGCCACATTCCGTACAAAGAGGACGACAATTTCGGCATTAACGCCTCGGACACCATCATGAGCCTGTGGCATCAATTGACGGCGTCCATCTTCGCGGTCACCGTGGGGATCGTGGCTGTTTTTATGGTGGTAGGCGGGATCGTCATCATGAACATCATGCTGGCCAGCGTGACGGAGCGCACTCACGAGATCGGCATCCGGAAATCCTTGGGGGCCCGGCGGCGCGATATCCTGATGCAATTCATCATTGAGGCCAGCGTTATGGCGTTGGCGGGGGGGGCTGCCGGCGTCGTGCTGTCCTTGCTGATCAGCAAGATCGTGAATATCTTTTTCACCTCCAGCGTCCCCTTAAGCGCAGTTTTGGTCGGACTGTTCCTCTCTACGGGGGTCGGGCTTTTCTTTGGGATCTATCCAGCCAGCAAGGCCGCGAACCTCGAACCCATTGAAGCCCTGCGTACGGAGGCGTAGGCATGACCCAACATCGCCAACCTATTCGCGAAAACCTACTCCTGGCTCTCGATACGCTCCGGACGCACAAGTTCCGCGCTTTCCTGACTATTTTGGGCGTGCTAATCGGGACGGCGACGGTCATCGGAGTGGCCTCAATCTTTAAAGGTCTCGACCAGCAGGTGGTGGAGATGATGGAAGGTTTTGGGACCCGCACCCTGTTCATCTACAAGTTCGATCCCGGCATCCAGACCAGTCTGACGCACGAAGAGGCTATGCGCAAGCCCTTGACTTACGAAGACGCCATGGCCATCCGTGACCTGTGCCCCTCGGTGGAAAAGGTTTCGGTCGAGGCCCGTCGCTGGGCCCCTCCGGTCACTGCCAAGTATAAGGGCCTGGAGATGGTGGACACTAATTTCTTCGGCCCATCGCCCGACCACTTCCAGACGATGAACGCCGAGCTGGTGGACGGCCGCCTCTACACCGACATTGACGATCTCCACCGGCGGGATGTCGCCGTGCTGGGCCCCGACGTCGTCAAGCGTCTGTTCGCGAACGAAGATCCCATCGGCAAGATCATCAACGTCGATGGCCACAATTACGAGGTTATCGGCACGCTGGGGAAACGCAAGCAATTCCTGGGCGAGAACGGCAACGATCGCGTCGTGTATGTGCCCTATTTTACGTTCAGGAAATACTATCCGGACGTCAAGGACAACCTCATCACGGCGATGGCTTATCCCGGCAAGCTCGAACAGGCCAAGGACGAGGTGACGGGTTTGCTGCGCCGCCGGAGAAACGTGAAGTGGTCAGACCCTAATAACTTCGGCATCTCCTCAGCGGACTCCATCATCCAGCAGTTCCGCGACATTATGGGAACCGTAGTCCTCGTGACCATCGTGGTCTCCTCGATCGGCTTGATGGTGGGCGGCATTGGGGTGATGAATATCATGCTGGTTTCCGTGACGGAACGAACGCGGGAGATCGGCGTGCGCAAAGCCATCGGCGCCCGCCGCAGCGATATCACCTGGCAATTCCTGCTGGAGGCCATGAGCCTTACAGGAGCAGGTGGAGTGATGGGAATCCTGGCTGGCTATACCCTGAGTTTCCTTATCCGAACTCTCGTTCCGGTTTTACCTTCCACCGTTCCCCTCTGGTCGGCGATCGCGGGCTTTATTGTCTCGGTCAGTATCGGCCTCTTCTTCGGCCTGTGGCCCGCCATTAAAGCGTCCCGTCTCGACCCCATCGTGGCATTGCGGTACGAATGATGACTGAGGCGCTTTTCCACAAGTTGAGACCCCGAGGGGGTCGGGGGACCGGTTTCTGGGTCGCATCCCGCGAGGCCTTTTGGATCGCGCTGGAGGCTTTGCGCACACACAAGCTGCGTTCCTTCCTCACCCTGCTGGGTGTGGTGATTGCCACCACCACGCTGATCGTCGTGATGTCAGTCATCAATGGCATGAACCTCTTCATCGCTGACCGCATCGCCAACCTGGGGGCCAATGTCTTTATCGTCCACCAGTTTAAATGGGCCCAGGGATACGAGGCGTGGCTGAAGGCGCGGCGCCGTAACCAGGCCATTCGTATTGAAGATTTCGAATTTCTTAGAGACAACCTGCGAGGTTATAAGAACATTGGCGCAGAAGCCTGGATAAACAGCTCCGACAATCAGGCGCGTTACAAAGGACACACTGTTTACGAGGTCGAGATCTCCGGCGAGACCCCCAACATGATCGACATTGGGCAAACAAAGGTCGAATTGGGGCGTTACCTCAACGATACCGACTACACTCACGAGTCGATGGTGTGTTTCATGGGCCGGGATTTGGTCAATGAGTTCTTCCCCAATGTCGATCCCATTGGCAAGGAAATTCAGGTTAATGGCATTCCTTTTCGGGTCATCGGAACGGCAGAGAAACTCGGGTCGATGTTTGGTCAGAGCGAGGATAACTTCGTTCAAGTACCGCTTACGACCTTCCGCAAGGTATTCCGATCTCGCCCCTCGCTGGCGGTGAGCGTCCAGGGATCGAATTCCCTTCAGATGGCAGTGCTCGAGGATGAGGTCAGGGCTCTCTTGCGCGCCCGGCGGCACACCCCCTACAACGAGGATGACACCTTTGGCATTAATGCCTCGGAAACTCTGATGGACTCGTGGCATGAGTTGACCGGCACAATCTTCGCTGTGACCATCGGGATCGTCGCGGTGTTTATGGTCGTCGGCGGTATCGTGATTATGAACATCATGCTGGCCAGTGTGACGGAGCGCACCCACGAGATCGGCATCCGCAAGTCCTTGGGGGCACGGCGGCGCGATATTCTGATGCAGTTCGTGATCGAATCAGCGGTGATGGCGGGGTCAGGAGGAGCCATCGGCATCCTGCTGGCTCTCATTGTCAGCAAGATTGTAGATGTGTATTTCACCTCCTCCGTGCCCTTGAGCGCAGTCTTGGTCGGGCTGCTGCTCTCCACGGCGGTGGGACTATTCTTCGGAATCTATCCTGCCAAAAAGGCCGCCAACCTCGAACCCATTGAAGCCCTGCGTACGGAGGCCTAGGCATGACCCAGCGGCGACAACCTATTCGCGAAAACCTTCTTCTGGCGCTGGACACGCTCCGCAGCCACAAGTTCCGCGCTTTCCTGACCATCTTGGGCGTGCTGATCGGAACGGCGACGGTGATCGGCGTGGCTTCTATCTTCAAGGGACTCGACCAGCAACTGGTGGAAATGGCACAGGGCTACGGTACTCGCACCTTGTATATTTACAAGTTTCAGTTCGGGATTCATTTCAACCTTACACGTGAAGAGCGGATGCGCAAGCCGCTGAACTACGAACAGGGCATGGCCATCAAGGAGCATTGCCCCGCGGTAGAATCCGTAGCGGTAGAGATCATTCTCTGGGGGCCCGCCATGACGGCAAAGTACAAGGGCCAGGAAATGGTGGACGCCCAGTTACAGGGTAATACGGCTGAAGACTTCCGCATTACGAACTCTGTTTTGAAGGATGGTCGCTTGTTCACGGAGATTGACGACTTGCATCGCCGGGACGTGGCGGTGATCGGCGACGACGTCGTCCAGAGACTCTTCCTCAACGAAGATCCCGTTGGGAAAGAGATCAATGTGGACGGTCATACCTACCAAGTTATCGGTACTCTCGAAAAGCGCAAGGCGTTTTTGGGCGACAACGGAGACGATAAAGTCATATGCCTCCCTTATTTCACCTACAAGAAGTATTATCCAAACGCCAAGGAGAACGTCATCACTGCCTTGGCCTATGGGGGGAAGGTGAATCAGGCGATTGACGAAATAACAGGCTTGATGAGGCGGTTGAGGAACGACAAGCCCTCCGACCCTGACAGCTTTGGCATCGCCACCGCGGATACGTTCATCAAGCAGTTTCGCGACATGATGGGCACGGTCGTCCTGGTCACCATCATCATCTCCTCCATCGGCTTGATGGTGGGCGGCATCGGCGTGATGAATATCATGCTGGTTTCCGTGACGGAACGGACGCGGGAGATCGGCGTGCGCAAAGCCATCGGCGCTCGCCGCAGCGATATCACCTGGCAATTCCTGCTGGAAGCCATGAGCCTGACAGGAGCAGGTGGAGTGATGGGAATCGTGGCTGGCTACACCCTGAGTTTCCTTATCCGAACTCTCGTTCCGTCCTTGCCTTCCACCGTTCCTCTCTGGTCGGCGATCGCGGGCTTTATTGTCTCGGTCAGTATCGGCCTCTTCTTCGGCCTGTGGCCCGCCGTAAAAGCCTCCCGGCTCGACCCCATCGTGGCACTGCGATATGAGTGACGCTGGGCAGCTCCTCTCTTCCGGCTGAGGAGGGGGTCAGGGGCTGTGGAGTGCGAGAGTCCGCCGGATGAGGGAGACCAGCCACCTCCTGGGTCGCTCCTTAGCCAAGAATGGGAAGCACATGGAGCGTTCTCACCGCAGGCGGAGGAGCCCCAGAGTCTCTGAAGAACTAGACTCTGCGCTACAAGCTAACGTGCTTTCTTTTCAATGACATTCCTGCCTTAAGAGAGTAACTACGTTTGTTTTCTATGACATACAAGCTTCATCCTTAGCTGCCGAAGACCGACCCTTTGTTTTCATAGACATTCCCGCTTCGTTCCTTCAAATTTTGGAGTGCGGCCCGCCACTCGACGGGCTGCCACCTGTAGCGCCGATCCCGCGTTGCGCGATCGGCATCTTGGCGGTTCCGCAAACCTGCTGACCTAAAGGTCAGCGCTACGGCCGCACCCGACATCCCAGCTTTGTCCTCGAGTTTCCCACAGCCGCCTCTAGTTTTCATAGACATTCCCGCTTCGTTCCTTCAATTTTAGGGTTTCTAAGCTCGTTCTTTGTCTGTCCCAAGCGACATCTTGTCTCGGCCTGTTGTGGCTGCCAAAGGTCCTGCCAACACCGGTTCCACCCACATGCACTACGCGGTAAGCGGCGCCAAAAAAGGACCGGACCGATTCCCAATTCACCATTCACTATTCCCTGTTCCCTCTTCCCTGTTCCCTGTTCTTTGCCCCTGCACTTCCGCCTCCTGACACCTGACACCTGACTTCTATCGTGTACTATTCTAGCCTATACAATTCCGCTTGTCAAGAGACAAGGTGTCCGCTTCGTTCTCCAGGAGGAAGTAGAGACCCTGCGGCCTTTGAATGAGCAGGAAGACCCGGGCGGTGAGGAGAAAGCAGAAGGCAGAAAGCAGAAGGCGGGAAGCAAATGCACTTCATTCTGACTTCTGACTTCTGAATCCTGACTCCTTCTGAAAAGCTACCAACTACTATACGGAGTGCCTTCGAGGGAAAGCTGGCTGGAGCCGCTGTGGACGTCTGCAATCCCCCGCGCCGATTGCTCCAGTGAGAGGGGCGCATCCTCCGTCTGCACCTGCCAAGTCTCGTTTGAACCCGTGAAGGGGTCGGTGGGAAGTCGGCCCAAATAGCCTTTTTCGACGAACTCTTCCAGCCGGGCCGGGGCGCGCCCATTGTCCAGGGTGAAGCGTCAATCAAGGCGCGCAGGGCAAAGGGGTGATCGCGGAGAACGGCTTCACGCGCTCGCACCGCGCAGGTCCTGTAGATAGGGGCAGCGATGGAAGTCACGATCAAGATCAGCGTAACCACCATCATCATCTCGAGCAGCGAGAAACCCTCGGGACGCTTTCCGCTTTTAGTCCTCGCCCGGCAGGGGAGGCGGCTGACCGATCAGTTTTCCATAATGCCCTCACCGGGGGCCAAGGCACCCAGCCCGTGAACTGATCTCCATGGCCGACGCGTGCTCCGCGGTGTGTACGACGGGTATGGGGCTTGAGCCGCAGGCCTGAAGAACACGTCTTCGCCCCGGATAGGGACCTTCAGTGTCAGGTTCGCGCTTCGTCGGAGAGCGGGTCCGCGCTACGCCTGCTCGTTCCGCCGCCGGAACGCCGCGGGCCGGCGTCGCCCAAGGCCCAGCTACTGGTGGCTGGCGATCACCTTGCGCTCCGTTGGTCCGGACGGAGCACGCTCACCGTTGTCCCCCCGTGGCCGGAGACGGCGTCGTAACCGCTTCGGTTGGCGGCAGGCGGCGGAAGGCGCGGCCTACGACCCAGCCGATCATTCCGAAGAACGAGGCGTTAGCTGGGCCCCAGAACAGCAGCAGCCAAAGGAGCATCCCCAGGCTGGGGGTGCCCGCGCCGTGTCCCGACTTGCAAGAAACGCATACGCAGTAGAGCAGCTCGTCTCCAAGAAGCCACCATCTGTACAGTGGCTCGAACATGAACAAGTACCACCACGCCGCAATCGTGAAGCCGACCACTGCGAAGCAAACAATCACCCGCTTGGTGACCTGGTAACCGTGCGGATCCTGCGCCCGTGGCGGAAGCCGCCGCAACGCTCGGCCTGCCAACCAGCCCAGCGCTGCGTAGACGGCTGCGTTGACAGGAGCCCTAAGCAGGAACGGCTCGAGGTACCAGCGCCCCAGCACAACTCCCGGCCAGCCCAGGCAGGCAAACTCAAGGATGCCTCTGGCGAAAAACGAGCGAACGGGCGCGAAGTTGGACAGCTCCTGCCACAGCGTCAGCAGGAATCCGGTCGCGGCGAAGCAGAGAACGTAAACGAGCGACCGCTTGGTCACGCCGCCAGTGCGAGTTTGGAGGAGGTCCTTCATTGCGACTACGTTCCTGTCCCACCCAGGGGCGGACGCGGCTTCGTATCCGCTCCGCGGGGAGGCACGCGGCGAAAGGCCCTACCGACCATCCACCCGATCGCGCCGAGGATGACAGCGTTGGCAGGACAGACCGTCACTAAGAGCCAAGCGGTGCGTCCGCCACCGTCAGCGTAAATGCAAAGGACGCAAGCGGCAAAAAGCAACGATCCTATAGGCGTCGATCCTACGGGGGCGAAATAGTGGAAAGCATAGTACCAAACTGGAAGCAGGTAGCCGGCTCCGGCAAAATATAGAACGAAGCGTCTCACCATTCTGCGACCACGGGGATCCCGCGCGGCATCGGGCAGCGGTCGCAGGGCCCGCCCGACGACGAAGCCGACTAGGCTGTACACCGCGGCGCAGTAAGGGACCAAAACCAGGAGTGGATGCGACAACCTTAGGCTGAATCCGAGAACAGCGGGAGGGACAGCGAGGTCCAACAGGAGTAGACCCACAAACCGGGGACCTGAGGGTATAGGCAGAAACCTGAACCCACCCGCGGCCCAAACCCCTAGGAGGAGTCCCGCAACAGTGAAGTAGAGGACGGATCGTTTGAGCATTTGTCTGGCCCCCTCCAAACAACCTACGCGCCCGAAACAGTCTAGGCGCCGGATGCAGCTCCCCGGCGTACGATCCAGCGCCCTCGAATCTGTGATCCCTGTTTGCAGCCCATAAGGCTGCCTGTCTTGCCGGTGCAAGTCCGGTCGCGGGAATTGGCTGATTTACCCGCGTAGTTATATTCGACGCCTTCGTGAGGCGACTCAGGAGGTGAAAGCTCGAACGTAAACGCCCTGGCCGGTGCAGGGCTAGCAAAACTTCCGGGCCGTACCATAAAGTGAACTTTGCAGCCTCGTTACACAGCCACGCTGGAACCGGAACGCGTGGGGATGTAGACGCCGACCCACTACAGAGATGGGGAAGGCCACAGCGGACGATGAAGGAACAGCCAGGGGCAGTCGTTCGGTCTGCCGGGGTACGGAAGGCGGCACGGAAGAAACAGACAGGCAGAGTAAATTGGGGAATCTCTCGGTCCGGGTAGGACCGGACGGCAAAGTCATAAGTCGGTCCGGGGGGACCGAGAGCCTCGGATGAGGTCATAGTAAGCGACGACCCGGTGGGACAATATAACCTGCTGGCGAGCCAAGGACCTCTGGACGGGAGTGTTCTATCAGAAGAGGGGAGTGCCGCTTGGACGAAAGTCCCGCTACGGCTTGATGCTCTCTTCGGAGATAGGGACTTTAGCCGCGTATAAGCTGGCGCGGGGTGTTGGCTCGAGCCACTCCGGGCGGGCGAAGGTCGCGGCGGAATTCCCGTTTGAAGCCGTACTGGGGAAAACCCACCGTACGGAATTTTGGAGGGGGAGGAAGAGACGCGAGTGCCCCGTGTGCACGTCCCGGTGATCCGTTGGATTGGCGCGGTCAGCATGTGGTGCGCTTCCTCTC
>Ga0326727_10005991_pt1 | contig 33901 bp, 29 predicted proteins | sample MB2enrmetagenome_FD_207643 | JGI IMG/M metagenome (GOLD analysis project Ga0326727, IMG submission 207643) | Lab enriched peat soil microbial communities from McLean, Ithaca, NY, United States - MB29MY | ecosystem: Environmental > Terrestrial > Soil > Wetlands > Peat | place: USA: New York...
TGTCCTCGACGCGCTGGCGCAGCGGCGGGACGAGGATTTCGACCGCGGAGAGGCGCGCGTAGAGGTCCTGGCGGAACTGGCCGATGGCGGCCAGAACGCGCAGGTCGCGATCGGTGGAGGCGAGAATGCGGGTGTCAATCCGTGCCGGTTCGGTGCGGCGGAACTCGCTTCGGCCGGCTGGCTGTGGGACGTTGCGCCGCTCCTCGCAGGCGCGGATGAAGCGGAAGAGCGCGGCCTGCAGGGTGAAGGGAAGCTCTCCGACGCTGTCCAGGTAGAGCGTGCCGCCGTTGGCGGAGTTGAGCAGCGAGGCGGCGGAGGGCGAGGATGCGGAGCGTGTTGGTTCGCCTTTGGCGATGGATTCGGCGAGCGCGCTGGCGTTGGCGGTGATGAATGGGCCGTCGGGGCCGGGCGAGAGGGCGTGAATGGCGCGCGCGACGAGCTGCTTGCCGGAACCGGTCTCGCCGCGGATGAGCGCGGTGCGGAAGTAGGGGGCGATGCGCTGGACCTGCGAGCGCAGGCGGCGGATGGCAAGGCTTTCGCCCAGCAGCACCGGGTCGCGCTGGATGTTGCGGGAAGAGGAGGCGAGCGCGGTGCCCGCAGGGTCCGGATTCTGCGAATCGGAGAGCGGTTGCCGCAAAGAACTCGCGGAGATGAAGTGGCTGCTCGACATGGCTTACACCCCTCATCGGCGCAAACGCGCTTCAGATGAGGGGTGAGGAAGAAAAAGAGAGGGGAAACCGGGTGCAGGCAGATGCCGGCCGGCGGTTAGAGATTTTTAACCGGGCGCAGTTCTTCCGGCGGCGATCAATCGGCCACCGAAGACGGGTTTTCGGCTGATTTGGGGGAATGCCTGTGCCGGGCGCTACACGGCTGCGGTGGCGCAGTAGGCGTCGAAGGCGCGAGTGAGCTCCTGGGCGATGGCGGGCGCGGTGGAGGTTTCGATGGCCGAGCGCTGCATCAGGTAGACAAGCTGGCCGTCGCGCAGGATGGCGACGGCGGGCGAGCTGGGCGGATTGCCGGCGAAGTAGTCGCGGGCGCGCCCGGTGGCTTCGGCGTCCTGTCCGGCGAAGACGGTGACGGCCTGGTCGGGCTTGGCTGAGTGTTGCAGGGCTAGACGCACGGCGGGGCGCATCTTGCCGGCGGCGCATCCACAGATGGAGTTGACGACGACAAGGGTGGTTCCGGGCTGGGCCAGCGCGGCGTCCACCTCGGCGGCGGTGCGGGCCTCCTTGACGCCGGTGCGGGTGAGCTCCTCGCGCATGGGGATGAGCATGATCTCTGGGTACATGAAGCCTCCGGGGGAACGAGCCTGGTGGTGGGTTGTCTTTGCTCCTATAGTTTGATGAACTGGGCGGAGCGACAGATGCAGTAATCTGCCGGTAGCGGGTCAATTTGAAGTGAATGAATGAAGTTACCGAAGATCCGACATTTCAAGCACAAGTTGTGTGGGACGGTGCAGCGAACACGTCCATCTCAAGCTGGAGCAGTACGAAACGCTGAGGTGACAGGCGTCATTGATCGCGGCCATTTCTGAGGACTACAGTATGTGAGCATGCCCCTTCTGGAGAAATCATGCTTCGAACGCTGTTTTGTTCTGCTCTATCTGTTCGTTTATTGACTGGAAGCCGCATCCGCGTAGCCTCCCCCGGCATGAGGTGGATGACCGTAATCCCGGTAATGGTTGCCGCACTGCTCTTTTCCAGTCCGGCGCTTCCCGCGCAGACCACCCCGCGAATCACGGAGTACGTCGATGCCACGCGGCCCGAGGTGCTGCCCAATCATCTTCCTCCGTGGGCAAACTCCAGCAATCATGTTGGCGTGGTTCCGGCGGATCAATTGCTGGACCATCTGACCATGGTTCTTCAGCGTTCCCCGGAGCAGGAGTCCGCCTTTCAGACTCTCCTCGCCGACCAACAGAATCCCGCTTCGCCGGATTACCATCACTGGCTGACTCCCGCCGAAGTGGGCGAGCGCTTCGGCCTCTCCGATCAGGATATTGAAACCCTCTGCGGCTGGTTGCGGTCGCAGGGGCTGCACATCAACTGGGTCTCGCCCAGCCGCATCTTTATCGCATTCGGCGGCGCCGCGGCGGATGTGGGCCGGGCTTTCCATACCGAGATGCATTCTTACCGGGTGGACGGCGAAGAGCGCATCTCCCCGTCTTCCGATCCCAGGATTCCGGCGGCTTTGTTGCCGGCAATCAAAGCTATTCATGGCCTGTACACCATCGAGAATCGTCCGGCTGTCCACATGGGGGCGGCAGAATCGAATTCGCCGGCCTTCAACAGCAGCAGTGGAAACCACTACATCATGCCGTCGGATTTTGCCGTCCTCTACGATTTGCCAGCTACTCTGACCGGCGCTGGCCAAACCATCGGCATCGTGGACCGGGCGCGAACCGACTTTGCAGATTTCGATAACTTTAGAGCCCTGACCGGATCCACCTTGTCCAACCCTACCGAGATTGTCCCCACTGCATTCGGAGGCGTTGATCCAGGACCTGCGGGGACCAGCTGTACGGCGACGCCCTGCACCGCACCCTCAGGACAGGGTGAATCGACCCTGGATGTGCTTCGCGCCGGCAGCGTCGCTCCAGGCGCCAAGCTCTTGCTGGTGGTGGATACGACGGCCAGCGGCGACATTGAGGTGGATGCGCAGTATCTTGTCCAAACCGCGCCGGTTCCCGTGCAGATCATGAGCATTAGTTACTCGAAGTGCGAGTCGTCGGCTGGCGCTTCCCAGGTTGCATTCTGGGATACGCTTTTTCAGCAGGCCGCCGGGGAAGGAATCTCGGTGTTCGTCTCGTCGGATGACTCCGGCGCCTCCGGCTGCGACACTCATGGCGATGCTCCACCGCCCACGAATCCTTCCCCCAATAGTCCGAACTACATCTGTTCCTCCAGCTATGCGACTTGCGTGGGAGGAACCGAGTTCAACGACACCGGCAACCCCTCCGCTTACTGGAGTTCGAGCAATGGCGTGGGCGGCGTCTCGGCCCTCAGCTATATTCCCGAGGGCGCGTGGAACCAGCCGCTGGACTCGAGCGGAGTTCCGCAGGTGGACGCTTCGGGCGGCGGCGTAAGCTCCGTCATCCCGACCCCATCCTGGCAGACGGGAACCGGTGTCCCCGCAGCCAACGCTGGACGCTATACGCCGGATATTGCCTTTTCGGCCGCGGGTCACGATGGTTATTTCGCCTGCTTCGCGGCTGCCGGTAGCAGCTGCGTCCCCGGTTCGAACGGAAGCTACACCTTTGAGTACTTTTACGGCACCTCGGCGGCAGCTCCTTCCATGGCGGGAATAGCCGCCCTGCTCAATCAGAGCAAGGGAGCCGCACAAGGCAATCTCAATCCGCAACTGTATCAATTGGCGGCCAGGGTGCCCGCGGCCTTTCACGACGTAACCGTTGCCAGCAGCGGCGTCATTGGCTGCAGTATCAACACCCCCAGCATGTGCAATAACAGCCTTCCCTCGGCCGTCAGTCTGACGGGCGGGCAGGCTGGATATATGGTGACAACCGGATACGACGAGGTGACCGGCCTCGGCTCGCTGGACGTACATACATTCATCGATAACTACGTGTCCGCAGGCCAGACAACGCCTACGGTCACGGTCAGCGGCACGGCGGTCACTGTTGTTCCCGGCGCAACCAGCGGAAACACGTCGACGGTCACTGTGACTCCGGCCAGTGGCTTCACCGGCAGCGTAACCCTGACGGCCGGTATCACCTCGAGTCCGGCCGGCGCCTTGTACCCACCCACCTTGAGCTTTGGCTCTACCAGCCCGGTCAGTATCACCGGCGCGGCCGCGCAAACGGCAACCCTCACCGTTACTACCACGGCAGCTACCAGCAGCGCCGTGACGGATCCCATGCATCGCCGGTTTCCCTGGCAGAGCGCCGGCACTCTTGCCTGCCTCTTGCTCTTCAGCATTCCAACGCGCCAACGCAGCCGGTTTACGAAGCTGGGAATGTTGGGATTCGTCTTTCTCCTCACCGGCGGCATGCTTGCATGCGGCGGCGGGGGCGGCGGGGGCGGCGGCGCCACCGGTGGCAGCACGAGCATCCCCGGCACTACCGGCGGCACCTACGTCGTCACCGTGACCTGCGCCTCTGGCTCGACGACTCTGTCAACCGGCACACTCACCCTTCGCGTCGAGTAGCCGCAATCAAACCGTCGACCGTCCGACCGCGCCGGAAGCTGAGTCGGGAGTCTCCTCAGAATTTTCAGGTGAGAAGCGGAGTCCCATATCTCGCACTTGAACACATGTCCACGCACTCTTTGTGGCGTTTCCAAGAATTGCAATGGGTACTTCGTTCGTCCCGGAGATCAAAGTGGCCCACTGCTGATCTGACAATTGGCTGGCTGCAAGCAGCGGGTTGCTCTACTCTGGAGGCGTGACGATTCTGGAGAATGTATCGCTTGCGCAGTACACCACGCTGGGGGTGGGCGGAGCGGCGCGCTGGTTTGTGGAGACGGGCGACGAGGAGGATATCCTTGCGGCGGTGCGCTTTGCGCGGGCGCGGGGCGTGGGGTGCTTCATCCTGGGCGGCGGCAGCAACCTGCTGGTGAGCGACGAGGGATTCGACGGGGTGGTGGTGCGCGTGGCGGGCGGCGGGCTGGATTGGGTCGAGACGGGCGGTGGAACGGCGAGCATTACTGCTGGCGCGGGAGCCGAGTGGGACGCGGTGGTGCGACTAGCGGTAGAGAAGAACGGCGCGGGTGTGGAGTGCCTGGCGGGGATTCCCGGCAGCGTGGGCGGGACGCCGGTGCAGAACGTCGGGGCCTACGGGCAGGAGGTCGCGCAGACCATCGTCCGCGTGCGCGCGCTCGACCTGGCGGCGGAGAAGGCGGTCGATCTGATGGCTGCGGAGTGCGGCTTCGGCTACCGGCGCAGCATTTTCAATTCAACCGAGCGAGGGCGATACGCGATCACGCGCGTGGAATACAGGCTGGCGATGGGGGGCAAGCCGCTGCTGGAGTACCGCGACGTGAAGCAATATTTTGCGGAGCGTGGAGTTGCGCGACCGACGCTGGTGGAGACGGCCGCAGCGGTGCGGGAGATTCGCGCGCGCAAGGGGATGCTGCTGGTGGCAGACGACGCGGACTCGCGCAGCGCGGGGTCGTTCTTCAAGAACCCGGTGGTGCGGGTGGAGGAGATTTCGCGGCTGGCTGCGATTGCGGGCTGCTGCGTTGCGGACGTGCCGCAGTTTCCGGCGGGCTGGGGGTACGCGGCGGAGGATTGCGTGGTGAAGCTGTCGGCGGCGTGGCTGATCGAGCTGGCGGGATTTCAGAAGGGATTTGCGATGGGCCGGGCGGGGTTGTCAACGAAGCATGTGCTGGCGATTGTGAACCGCGGAGGAGCGACGGCGGCGGAGATCGTTGCGCTGCGGGATGCGGTGATCGATGGCGTGCGCGCGCGGATGGGGGTCCGGCTGGAGCAGGAGCCGGTATTGCTGGGATTTGCGGCGGTGGGTTGACTCGTTTGCTGCGGTAGACGGTGGGTTGGGCAGGTTGGGAGAAGACATCCCGTCTGAAAGACTGGCACCGGCAGGCGAACCGCAACGAACTTCGGGAAACACCGGGCAGCGCGCAACTTTCTGCCTTTCCCCGTGTCCGTATGGCCCAGGCAATCGTTTCGATTGCTTGAATCGCTTACCACAGGAGAGTTCTTCATGAAGAGAGTTGCAATCGTCGCCTTGGTGTTCGGTCTGACCCTTCCTGCCTTCGCCAAAACACACAGCTATGACTACAACGTGCCGTGCAGCGCGCTCTGGCCTGCGGTGCAGGATACGCTTCAACATACTGGAAAGTACGACGTGATCGGCATCCACAGCGCGGACCTGTCGGCATCCTATACGGTTGGCTACTTTCCGCTCCAGAAACGCATCAATGTGCTCGGTCTCAGCGCGCAGGGAACTGGTTGCACGCTTCAGGTACACACGACATTCCGCGGCCTGGCGCATAACGATTCAGGCGATCTAAAGAAGCGTGTCGATCTGTCTCTGGTCAAGCTACCCGCGGCACAGCCCGCCAAGCCGGAGACAACAGCAACTTCGGCCCCCGCAACGTCCAATTAGTGGTTGGGCGGTTGAGCGCGAGGTAGGGCCTGGCGATGGGGTCGCGCGGCGTGTCCTTGGGGGATTCCTTCCCATGCGATAGGCTAGATGCAATACCAATGAGCGCGACCCATCAACTACGATGCACAACCTGCGGCGCAAGGATCGCAGGAGAGGCTGTTCGCAGCGATTTTCGCTGCCCGGATTGCAATGGGCTGTATGAGGTGATCTACCCCTGGAGCCAGGGATGGAGCGCGGAGAAGACGGCGAGCGCCGAGGTGCGTCTGCCGAATCCGGGCGGGATGCGGCATCTGTGGCAGGAGCGCAGGACATCGACGATGCCGGTGGACCAGAGCGGCGTCTGGCGCTTCCGCGAGCTGCTGCCGATTGTGCGCGACGCGGAGCGCGTGGTGACGCTGCGCGAGGGAAACACGCCTCTCTACGAGATGCCCCGCTCGGCGGAGCTGGCCGGCGTGGACTGGCTGCTGGCCAAGCACCAGGGAATGAATCCGACGGGGTCGTTCAAGGACACGGGAATGACCGCTGCGCTATCGGTTGCCGTGGAGCGCGGATTCCAGTGGGTGGCCTGTGCGTCCACCGGAAACACTTCGGCCTCGATGGCGGCCTACGCGGCGCGCGCCGGGCTGCGATGCATTGTGTTTATTCCCGACGGCAAGATTGCCTGGGGCAAGCTGTCGCAGGCGATGGACTACGGCGCGCTGACGGTGCAGTTGAAGACCGACTTCGACGGATGCCTGAAGCTGTTGACGAAGCTCGTCCAGCAGTTCCCGATCTATCTGCTGAACTCGGTGAACCCGTACCGGCTGGAGGGCCAGAAGACCCCGGCGATGGAGATTGTGGAGCAGATGGAGTGGCAGGTCCCGGAGCACCTGGTTGTGCCGGGCGGCAATCTGGGCAACTCGTCGGCGCTGGGCAAGGGATTTCTGGAGATGAAACATCTGGGCTTGGTCCAGCGCGTGCCCAGGATCCACGTGATTCAGGCGCAGGGCGCGAACCCGCTCTACCGCTGGTTCGGCGATGAGAACCGCGAGATGAAGCCGGTGAAGGCGGAGACGCGGGCGACCGCGATCCGGATCGGGAATCCCGCAAGCTGGAGGAAGGCCTCGCGCGTGATCGAAGAGACCGGCGGATGGTGCGAGCAGGTGAGCGAGCAGGAGATCGCGCTGGCCAAGGCGGAGATCGGCGCCGAGGGTGTGGGCTGCGAGCCGGCGTCGGCGGTGACGCTGGCCGGGCTGAAGAAGCTGGTGGCCGCGGGCCGCGTCACGCGCGAGGAGCGCGTGGTGCTGGTGCTGACGGGGCACACGCTGAAGGACCCGCAGTACACCATCGACTACCACCGCGGCGAGCTGCTGACGGCGGCGGAGACAGCGGGCGCGACCGAGGCCGAGCGGGCGCGTCATGCGGCGCTGCGCAAACCTCCGCTGGTGCTGGAGGCGGACGAGGCGGTGGTGCTGCGCGCGCTCGAAGAGCGCATGGCGAAGGCCGACGCGGCGGGGACACAAGCGACGCCCGGAAGTTCAAAATGAGCGAGAGCGAGGGGCGGAGTTTGGGCCGGATTTCGAGTGACAATCAGGACGCACTACCCGGAGCGATCCGGTTGCGGCTGCCTGCCACCAGCGCGAACCTGGGGCCGGGCTTCGATGCGGTGGGAGTGGCGTTGGCGCTCGCGCTGACGATCGAGGCGCGTGCGTTGCAGGCGCAGGATGGCCGCGAGTTGACGATTGCGGCCACCGGGCGCGACGCGGAGCGTTGCGCATGCACCGCGAACAACATGATCTTCGAGACCTATCGCGAGGTGCTGACGGGTGCGGGCCGCGCTCTGGTTCCGCTCGATCTGCGGATTCACAACGAGATTCCGCTGGGCATGGGTTGCGGGTCGAGCGCGGCGGCGCGGCTGGGCGGCGTGATGCTGGCCAACCACTTCGGCGGGCTGGGCTGGGACCAGCGCGCCTGCATCGAGGAGGCCACGCGGCGGGAGGGCCATCCCGACAATGTGGCGGCCTGCGCGCTGGGCCATGTGACGGTGTCGGTGGTTGCCGGGGATTCTGACCGCTCGGTGCATTCGGCCACCTTCGGCCAGCAGTTGGCGTGGAAGCTGCTGCTAGCGTTTCCGCCGGTCAGCCTGGCGACCGAGAAGGCGCGGGAGATGCTGCCCGCCGGGTACAGCCGAACCGATGCCGTGGCCAACGTTCAGCGGGCCGCGCTGCTGGTTGCCGCGTTCGCGCTGGGACGAGGCGATCTTCTGCGCGTGGCGATGCAGGACCGGATGCACCAGCCGTTCCGCATGGAGGCCTGTCCGCTGCTGGACCGGCTGCTGCCGCTGGCGGGGGAATCCGGTGTGCTGGGCGTGGCGCTGAGCGGGGCCGGGCCGGGCGTGCTGCTGGTGGTCGAGGCGGACGCCGCGATCGCAGAGATTGCCGAGCGGATTCGGCAGGTTGTTGGGGACCCGGCGCTGGAGATTGTTGAGACAAGCATCGGCGCGGGCGCGAGCGTGGAGTTGGTCTAAGCGGTGGATGACAACCTCTAAAGACCTCGGACCGATTTGAACCTTGCACAGCACTGGCGCATCTATTATGAAGAGAGATTGAATCGCGCATTTATGATGAAGTTGGATTGAATCTCAAGTTGGAGGAAAGACGCCGCCCTGTCCGCTGGGACAGGTGGCGGGAGGAGCAGCAGATGGCAGGACAGTTTGTGACGGCGGTAAGCGACGCGGAGTTTGAGAAGGAAGTGCTGCAATCGGAGCAGCCCGTGCTGGTGGACTTCTGGGCCGCCTGGTGCGGGCCGTGCCGCGCGCTGGCGCCGGTGGTGGACGAGGTTGCATCGTTCTACAACGGCAAGCTGAAGGTGATGAAGATGGACGTGGACGCCAACACAGCCACGCCCATGCGTTATGGCATTCGCGGCATTCCCACGCTGCTGCTCTTCAAGGGGGGCAAGGTTGCCGAGCAGCATGTGGGATTTGTGCCCAAGGAAACGATCGACAAGTCGATTGTGAAAGTCCTCGCATAAAGTTTTTTATTTGCGTTGAGTTTGGTTGAGAAGTTGCCCGGTGGCCGGTCGCGCTGCCGGGCAATTTTTGCCTGCACGGCGATGCTTCCGCCGCGAAATGCTAGACTCAGCACGGAATGATGGAATGGATGATCTTTCGCGCGGTGCTGGTGGCTTTCTTCATTCTGGCCAACAGCTTCTTCGTGGCCGCGGAGTTCGCGCTGATCAGCGTGCGCCAGACGCGCATGGAGCAGTTGCTCGCGCTGGGCCGGCACGGAGCGCGCACCGCGTTGCACCTGAAGCGCAACCTCGACCAGTTTCTGCCTGCGGTGCAGTTTGGCGTCACCCTGGCCGCGCTCGCGCTGGGCTGGATCGGCGAGCCGGCCGTGGCCGGAATGCTGCTGGCCGCCGCCGGGCACTGGCTCTCCGCGATGCCCGCGCACGCGGTGCTCTACGCGCACACGGCTGCCATTGCGATTGCGTTTGCGGCGATCACATACTTCGAGCTACTGCTGGGCGAACTGGTGCCGAAGTCGCTGGCGCTGCAACGCGCCGAGCGGATTGCGCTGGCCGTGGCCGGGCCGATGGACGTCTTCATCCGCATGACGCGGCCGGCGGTGCGCCTGATGAACCGCTCGGCGGCGCTGGTGCTGCGGCTGTTCCGCGCGCCGCTGCACGGCGAGGGGCAGGTGCATTCGCCCGAAGAGCTGAAGATGATCGCCACGGCGACGCGGCGCATGGGACTGCTTCCGGTGTTTCAGGAGGAGATCATCCATCGCGCCATCGAGCTGAACCATGTCACGGTGCGCGAGATCATGACTCCGCGGGGCAAAATCTTCTCGCTTGCCGCCGACATGACCATTGAACAGGCCAGCGCGCGCATTGTGGAGGAGCAGCACTCGCGCGTCCCGGTGTACGAGGGGGCGAGCGGAGCGGCGGCTGGAGGGATGGCCGACCCCGACCGCATCGTCGGCGTGGTCTACTCCAAGGACATCTCGCGGCTGATGCACTTTCGCGCGGTTGCGCTGGGCCTCGGCGGCGCGGTGGACGCCGGGTTGACGCTGCGCCAGGTGATGCGCGATGTGTTTGTGGTGCCCGAGACCAAGCTGGCCGTGGAGCTGCTGCAGGAGTTTCAGGAACGCCGCCGCCAGATCGCCGTCGCGGTGGATGAGTTCGGCTCGACCGTGGGGATCGTTACGGCGGAGGACGTGCTGGAGCAGGTGGTGGGCGAACTGGAAGACGAGTTTGACATTGCCTCCCGCACGGCCGGCTTCAACGCGGAGGGGGTGATGTCGCTGGACGGCAGCACCACGCTGCGCGACCTGGGAACGCAACTGCACTGGACGTTCCCCCGCGAGGCTGGAGTGGATACGCTGGCGGGATTTCTGCTGGCGCAACTCGGCCATCTGCCGGAGGCGGGCGAGAGCGTGCAGTACGCAGGCCGCCGCTTTGTCGTAGCGGAGATGGCCGGCCGGCGCATCGCGCGCGTCCGCGTGGAGACAATTGTTGCCGGCCCGATGATTTCGACCGACGCGACGGAGAACGTACAACGGAGAACGGACAACTGACCTCTCTCCCCAAACCCGTTCGCCGCATTCTGGTCACGCTGCCTGTGCTGTGGGTGGTGGTGTCGGTGGTCTTTCTGCTGATCCATCTCGTTCCGGGCGATCCGATTGTGCAGATGCTGGGCGAGGGCGCGACGGCGTCCGATGTCTCGGTGCTGCGCCATTCGTACGGGCTGGATGCGCCGCTGGGAACGCAGTATCTGCGCTATTGGCGCGGCGTGTTGCACGCCAACCTGGGCGAGTCGCTGCGCCTGCACGACTCGGTGACGCACCTGGTCCTGCAGCGCTATCCCTACACGCTGGCGCTGACGCTGGCCGCGCTGCTGATCGGGATTGCGGTCTCGCTCCCGGCGGGCGTCTTCTCCGCGCTGCACCGCGGACGCTGGCAGGACCGCGTGCTGGGCGTGGTGAGCCTGGGCGGACTCTCGTTCCCAAACTTCGCGCTGGGGCCGATTTTAATTTTGATTTTTTCGATTGAACTTGGATGGCTCCCGGTCTCGGGCGCGGGGACGGGGCAAATCTTCGGGGCGCGCTTCTGGCTCTATCTCATCCTTCCCGCGATCACGCTGGGCAGTGGGCTGGCCGGAGTGCTGACCCGCATGGTGCGCACGGCGATGCTGGAGGAACTGGGGCAAGACTACATCCGCACGGCGCGCGCCAAGGGCCTCAGCGAACGGACTGTGGTCTACAGGCACGCGCTGGGCAATGCGCTGATTCCGGTGCTGACGGTGGTGGGCTTGCAGTTTGGCAGCCTGCTGGCCGGGGCCATCGTCACCGAGACGGTCTTTAGTTGGCCGGGGATCGGGCGGCTGACGCTTTCGGCCATCTCCAACCGCGACTATGCTCTGGTGCAGGGATGCATTCTGGCCGTCGGGCTGACGTATGTCGCGGTCAACCTGCTGACCGACGTGGCGTACACCTTGGCCAACCCGCGCATGAGGTCGTGAAGCATTTGCCGGAATACGGTTCAGCAACGGGAGTTTGATTCATGAAGGCTTGGCACTACGCCTTGTTGTTCCCGATCTTCTTCTCCTGCGCCGCGCTCCACGCGCAGAGTGTGCCCGCTACGCCTGCGCAGCGAACCTTTCACGATCCGACTTATAAAATTTCCTTCGACTACCCGGCGAACTGGGTCTTCGCGCGGCGCGACCACGAGATCAGCACCTTTCGCCTGGACGCGCGGACTGCGGCGCGGACGACGCTGATGCGCGCGGTGGTCAGCATTCCGGAGAACCCGTTTCCCGATTCGACCTTCAGCGGCGCGTACCTCTACTTCAGCGTGACGCCCCACCGCAACGATGCGGCGTGCGCGCGGCAGGCGGCGCCGGCGGTGCAGGGAAGACGCGGCGCGGTGAGCGAGATCGCCGGCATCAGCTTCGCCCACGGCCACGATGAGCAGCGCGCGATCTGCACGGTGCAGCGCGACGAGGTCTACACCACGCTGCGGCGCGGCGCGTGCTACCGCTTCGACCTGGCCATCAATACATTCTGCGGCGAGGCCTCCGGCGTCCGGGAGATCACGCCGCAGGAACTCGACGCGGTGCGCGGCCGCCTCGAAGCCATCCTCGCCACCGTCCGCTTCGACGCGAAGTAGACTGCCTGGCGGGCGCGGCGGGCGGGCGGTACGGTGCCATACCGAATGGCAGAGCGGGAACAAAAGGAAGTACATCTGGACATGTGGAAGGGTATAACGGAAGTTAGTGGGTCTCTGACTATCTTCATCCAAGCATCTTTAGGGAGAACATAAATGGATTTTGGCCAGGTTATTGGTGGAAGGATGAGGAGGTTTCCTATGCAATTTACCGCTGCGTATCTAAGCCTTAGTTTCTTCGTTTTATTAATCTGCTCATCCGTGCCAGTGAATGCGCAGCATGGGACGGCAAAGGTACTCCCTAGACTGAATACGTACATGAGGGACCCAATATTTGAAATGGACTACGATACTACGACTGTGCATTTCGAGGTAGCTCCCGCTTCGTTTGGAAAACGATGCCGTAACCTGCCAGAATGGAAGAAGATGTGGATTTATGCCTCATGGAAGACCCCTGATGCGGAGTACTTCATCGTGAACGGTTGGTTGAATGATCGAACGCTTGACCCTTATACCGATGGAATCGTGATCGAGCTTCAGGGAACGGGGTGCATCATTGATCAACCAGGCGGCATCTTTTCTGGAAAAGTATATCCCTACATGAATAAATGGAAGCATGTGGAGGCATCACCGGATGTGGTGCGTGGGCTAGTATCGGATATGTTGCACCGGTATACTGTGGCATTCGGCGGGAAGAAGGCCTTCATAAAGGCAGTGTACAGTACGAGCGGCATCCCTCCGAGTGGGCAGTTCGATGCTATCAGAATCCCGTTCGAGCAATTTGCCAAGAGCCCGTAGATATGGACTTTCCGGCGTAAGGTAATTGGCTCATACCCATCTGGTTCACTGTATGATGCGAGCACCGTTTTGCGAGAGGAGGGTTTCGTATGCCACAGATTTCCAGGTTGAAGCGCGAGGAGGTGCGGGCTTCGTCGGTGGCCATCTACGACCGCACGCTGCGCGACCGAGGCAATGTGCCCAATATGTTCCGCACCATGGCGCACCGGCCGGAGATATTCGAGACGATCATCGCGCACATGGACGCGGTGCTGAACACCGGCACGCTCACCAAGGCGCTGAAGGAGCTGGTGATTGTGCGCACGTCGCAGGTGAACCGGACGCCGTACTGCCTGGCCGCGCACACGGCGATCTGCAGGCGGCTGGGATGGAACGACGTGCAGTTGCAGGCGCTGAACGACGTGGAGGAGAGCGGCGAGTTCAGCGAGCGGGAGAGGGTGGCGATCCACCTGGCCGAGGCCATGACGCGCGACCCGCACAACTTCAGCGACGCGGAGTTTGCGCGGCTGCGCAGCTTCTACACGGAGGGCGAGGTGGTGGAGCTGATGGCGGCCATCGGGCTCTTCAACTACTTCAACCGCTTCAACGACCTGCTGAGGATGGAGCCGACCCAGCCCGCAAGCCCGGAGGAGCTGGCTGAGGCGGGAGTGGTCCCGGTGGCCGTTCATGGATAGAGCAGGACGGCGATGCTGTACGACGTGAAGGGGCCGGTGGAGTTGGCGGCGCAGGCGCCGACGGCAGCCTGGCGGTAGCGGCCCGAGGCGAGCCGCGTCTTCAGCTCGCCGGGCAGTTGAGTGAGGCTGTCGGAGGTGAAGCGCATGGTGAACGTGGGCTTGCGCGGGCCCGCGTAGCCGGTGTCCATGGCGCAGGTCTGGCGCGCGGCAGAGGTGGCGTCGGGAGCGGTTGCCAGCGCGATCTGGCCCAGTTGCGCGATGAGGGCACGGATGGCGAACTCCTGCTCTTCGAGGCTGGCGGACGGCACGGTTTTGGCGAAGTCCTCCACGGCGTAGAGTTCGCCGTTGCGCGCGATGACGCGGATGCCCACGGCGTCGATGGCAGGGTCGAGCAGATTGGCGCGGTGGCCTTCGGAGTTCATCCACATCTCGTGGATCTGGACGGCGCTGGGTGCTTCGGCGACGTTCTCGCTGATGCGGCTGAAGGCCACGCCCATGCTGGCACCGCGATTGGCGAGCGAGGGCTCGCCGGGGAACTGGTGGGAGATCGATCCGTGCGCGGCCATCGCCTGTGCGTGCTGGGCCGCGGCGCGGGCGAGCTGCGGATCACGGTGCAGCAGAGGCAGGTTGCGCGCGGCGCGCTCCTGGTTGGCCGCGGAGAGCAGGTACTGCTCGGCGACGGTGGGGGTGTCTGGCAACGGGTTGGAATGCTGCGCGACGGCGCACGGCAGCAGCGCCATGGCGGCGGCCAGAGCAAGCAGAAGATGCGTCGAGGGGTGGAGCAGCCTCATGCAGGGAAGAACCCTCCCACTTAGATGCAACCCCAAGCGCGGCGAATGGATGCGTTAATGGCGGCCCGCTTAGGCGCCGCGCAATTCCGGGAGGCGATCACGGTAGCGCCACATCAGCGCGATCAGTTTGCGAGCGCCCCAGTAGCGGGGGACGAAGCGCTTCGGATCGGAGAGGCAGCGCAGCAGCCAGCCGAGGTAGAACCTGTCTCCCCAGACCGGAATATCCACCTGGTCGCCGCTGAGGAAGGCGATGGCCGCGCCGATGCAATGGATGGCGGGCCGGTAGGCGAGATGCTGCTTGAGATAAAGGCCGAGACGCTCCTGGGTCCCGCCGCCGAGGGTGGTGAAAACGTGCTGTGGGCGCAGGCGGTCCAGCAGCGCGAGCAAGTCAGGGTCGGCGATCTGAGCGCCGTACATGGGGGCCAGGTAGACATACTGCGGGGCGACCCGGATTCCGTTTTCCGCCAGCCATTTGAGGTTGGTCGCCGCGCTCTCGGGGTTGGCCATGATCCAGAACGTGTTGCCGGGGTGGCGCACATCGGGCTGCAAAAGCAGTTCGCGCAGGTACTCCAGACCGGAGAGCCGCTTGAGCGAGTCGCGCTGGAGTAGGTTCCAGACCATCACCATCAGCGCGCTGTCGGTGATTGCGATGTCCGCGCCGAGCAGCGCATCGCGGTATTCCACATCGCGGTCCAAGTCCTTGAGCGCGGGAGCGGCCGGCGACACCAGCAGGCCTCCACCGCGAATGGCCGCAACCGCATCGCTCGCCGGTCCGCCGAAGAAGCTGACGCCGAGGATCGTTCGATGAAAGTTGCCGGTGCCTTGCTCGGAGTTGCCCATGCGGGACTGCCTGCTCGTTTCTGTGGAGTCGAGGCCTACCTTGCGGGGCCGGCGAGCATCTCGCCCTCGATCCAGTTGTAGGTCTTCTCCATGCCAACCCGCAACCGGATGGACGGCGCCCAGCCGAGCTTCGCCATGATCAGCGTGTTGTCGCTGTTGCGCCCATTGACTCCCTTGGGCGCGCTCAGATCGTAGCTGCGCTTGAGCTTGATGCCGGCAATATCCTCCACCATGTCCACCAGTTGGTTCACCGTCACCAGCTCGTTCGATCCCAGGTTGAGCGGCTCATGCACATCGCTCTCGAAGATCATCCGTATGCCCTTGAGGCAGTCGTCGATATACATGAAGCTGCGCGTCTGGCTGCCGTCGCCCCATATCTCGATCTCATGTTTGCCGCCGTGCTTGGCATCGAGCACCTTGCGGCAGATCGCCGCCGGGGCCTTCTCGCGACCGCCGTCCCATGTGCCGAAGGGGCCATAGACGTTGTGGAAGCGGGCGACGCGGCACTGCAGGCCGAAGTCCTCCTCGAAGTGGCGGCACATGCGTTCGCTGAAGAGCTTCTCCCAGCCATAGCCGTCCTCCGGCATGGCCGGGTAGGCGTCCGCTTCCTTCAGCGCGGCAACGTCGGGGCGGTTCTGCTTGTCGCCGTTGTAGACGCAGGCCGAAGACGAGTAGAAGAAGCGTTCGACGCCCTTGTCGCGCGCGGCCATCAGCATGTGCGTGTTGATCAGCACGCTGAGCATGCACAGGGCCTTGTGGTTCTCGATAAAACCGATGCCGCCCATGTCGGCGGCCAGTTGATAGATGCTGGTCGCGCCCGTGGCCGTCCTCAGGCAGTTGTCCCTGTCCTGCAGGTCCAGCACAAGGTTCTCCACCCCGTTGGTCACCTGGTGCCACTCGCTGAGCGGCTTGATGTCCACTCCGCGAATCACATCCACGCCCTGCGCGATCAGGCTCTTGACCAGATGTCCGCCGATAAACCCGCCTGCGCCGCATACAACCGCACGTTCCCTTTTTAGGCTCATTCCCGCTCCTGTGATTTCCATGCATCCATTCAGATGCATCGGCTGGCATCGTGAAAACAATACCCGCCATCCGCCTCTGGAACTTTGTGACATGATTGTAAGGCAGATGAACAACGCTCCACCAATCCGGCAACGGTCGCGCCTGTGGCGGAAGATTCAGCAGCAGCCGCTGGCGGCAGTGGGCATCCTGCTGCTGGCCTGCTTTGTGGCGTGCGCGCTCTTCGCGCCATGGCTTGCGCCGCAGGACCCCGCGCAGCTCGACCTGGGCGGCCGGCTGCTGGCGCCGGGACACGGCCACTGGTTCGGCACCGACGAGCTGGGCCGCGATATCCTCTCGCGCACGCTCTACGGCGCGCGGATCTCGCTGGAGGTTGCGGTCTCGGTGGTCTCGCTCTCGCTCTCCATCGGACTGATCGCGGGCGCGCTGGCCGGCTTTTATGGCGGATGGACCGACACCGTGATCAACGTGTATGTGACGAACGCATTCATGGCGCTGCCCGGCATTCTGCTTGCCATCGCGTTTGTGGCGTTCCTCGGGCCGGGGTTGTTCAACCTGGTTCTGGCGCTTTCGATCTCCGGCTGGGTGGGCTACGCGCGTCTGGTGCGGGCCCAGGTGATGGCGGTCAAGGAGCGCGAGTATGTGGAGGCGGCGCGTGCGCTGGGGGCATCGGACCTGCGCGTGCTCTGCCACCATATCCTGCCCAACATCGTGCAGCCGCTGATTGTGCAGGCGGCCATCGGGATGGCGGGCGCGGTGCTGGCCGAGGCCACGCTGAGCTTCCTCGGCCTGGGCGTTCCGCCGCCCACATCAAGCTGGGGAGTGATGCTCAACGACGCGCGCTCCCACCTCTTCGATTCGCCGCACATGGTTGTGTTTCCGGCCATCGCGGTGATGCTGGCGGTGCTCTCGTTCAACTTCATCGGCGACGCGCTCGGCGACTTCCTGGACCCGCGTATGCGGCTCACGGCGGGCCAGTGACCCAGCGCACGAAGAAGGAACTGACCATCGGCGTCATCTCCGACACCCACGGCCTGCTGCGGCCCGAGGCGATCCATGCGCTGATCGGCGTGGACCACATCCTGCACGCCGGAGACGTGGGCGACCCGCTCATCCTGGACAAGCTGCGCTGGATCGCTCCGCTGACGGCCGTGCGCGGCAATGTGGACGTCACCGGCGTCTGCCGGCAACTGCCCGCCAGCGTTGTGATCGAGCTGGGCGGGCGGTTCTTCTACCTGGTGCACTCCATCGACGATCTCGACCTCAATCCGGTGGCCGCGGGCATTGCCGTGGTGGTGAGCGGCCACACGCATCGCGCGGAGAAGCATGTACGGGACGGCGTGCTCTACCTGAATCCCGGGAGCGCAGGGCCGCGGCGGTTCGATCTTCCGGTGACCCTGGCGCGAGTGAGCTTGGCGGATGGAGTGGTGCGCGCGCGCATCGTCAAGCTAGCTAGCGACAAGTGAGCGCATCTACAGGGCTTCGATCTGAATCTTTGACCCTGGCAGGTGCGTTTGTTATAACTAAGAGGTTGCGCGGCGAAGCGGCAGGACGCGGCGCAAACTGTTCCTGAGTAGCTCAATGGCAGAGCATTCGGCTGTTAACCGAAGGGTTGTAGGTTCGAGTCCTACCTCAGGAGCCAAATAAATAAACAACTTATAGACAATTCTGAAGAGATTCGGACCTTGTGTCCGGGCTGGCGGCGCTGCGAATCTGCACCAGTGTGTCGATCGAACGCGCCTCGCGGCGAAGTAGCATTCCCGCGGTCTCCACACCCGTGCGGACGAAGGATTTTTCGCAGTCCTGATGCGACGGTCCGCGCATGTTGCCTTCCATGTAGGCGAGGCCTGGGCATCGCGTACAGGAGCCTTCTCCGTGCGCACAGGAGGAACAGACCGGCAGATCGCTCAGGGTGATCGACCGCACCTCCTTCATCTGTGGCGAGTGCTTCCAGATGTCGAGGAACCGGCTGGCGCGCACGTTGCCGGTCGGCAGAGGGAACTGCACGCAGGGATAGACATCGCCGTACGGCGAGACGTAGCAGAAGGTGTGGCCGGCGCTGCATGGCAACATCTTCTGGGCGTCATCGGCCGTGGGCGGCCCTCCGGGCGGGACGCAGAACTCCTCCGGGCTGGTGCCCAGAATGGAAGCATCGCGGAAGACCTGCTGTAGCTGGGCGCGTTCAATATTCAGGTTCAGGATGGAGCGGTCCCCATCCATCATGGGCGTAATGGTCGGGTCGATGGTAAATTCGGCGCCAACTTCGGCGGCCAGCGCCTGGACGCCGGGATAATCCTGAAAATTCTCGCGCATCAGCACGTTGGCGAAGATCACCTTGACGCCGCGCTCCACCAGAAGCCGCACCGCCTCGATGGTCCGCTTCAGCGACCCCGGCAGCTTGGTGATGGCGTCATGCACCTCGGCGCGGTGAGAGTAGACGCTGATCTGCACGGCGTCCAGCGCAAGCGCCTGCAGCCGGTCCGCCTCGCTCCGGCGAATCATCACCGCGTTGCTCTTGAGCTTTACGCAGAAGGAGAGCTGGCGGGCGTACTCGACGATCTCGAAGAAGTCGCGCCGCATCATGATCTCGCCGCCGCTGAGCGTCAGGAAGAAGACCCCGGCCTCGGCCATCTGCTCCAGCAGCTCCTTGATCTCGGCGGTCGTCATCTCGCCGCGGTCGTTATGGTCCAGGTAGCAATGCACGCAGCGCTCATTGCAGCGATAGGTCAGGTCGAGCTGAACGGCGAGCGGAATGCCCAGCCGCTGGGCCTTGTCGCTCATCTCCTGGATCAGTCCGCTCATTTCGCCTCCACGATTGGCTGGTCCGAGAGCTTCAGGATGCCATGCTTCGCCAATCCTTCCACCAATTCTTCAGCATCGCGCAGGGCGGTGGCCGGGTCAACATCAAACTGAGCGCAGACGCTGTGCTGCACGATCTCGGCGAGCGCAGTGACGCCGTCGGCCGCCCGCCAGATCGCCGTCGCCGTCTCATTCAGACTGAAGAGAGTCGAATCGCGGGCGGACATGATCATCATCTCTCCGCCGATGCTGCGCGCGGCGACTTCCTTGACTCGAGCGATATACACGGTACTCATACGATCAACTCCCACACGCGAAAATCGGGAACAAAGGTGAGGCGGCGCACCGGAACGCGCTGCACCAGGTGGCAAACGGAGTCGAAGACGTGGCCGACTAACTCGGAATCGTGCGCGAAGAAGAGCACGCACCGGAGTACCTCGCGCAGAGCGTCCGCCTCGGCGACGGGATCGATGCGGTTCTCCGTGCCCTGGGCGAGCAGATACAGCGCGGCCAGCGGCGCGCGCACATTCTCGCCCGGCTGCGCCAGCTCTCCGGCAAAGGGAGTGCCGTAGGCGACATAGCCATCGGCTTCGCGGCGGAGATAGGAGATCTCGTCGGTCAGCAGGGTGGCGTCCGGGGGCGCGAGCCGGGAGATGGTGGTCTTGCCCGCGCCGGAGACGCCGGCAAACAGAAACGCGCGGCCGTTGCGCACCACGCTGGCGGCGTGGACCAGCAGCCCGCCCTGTTTGGCCAGAAGCAGCGAGTGAACGATGCGGAAGGCCGCGTCGATGGCGTACGGGGTGGCGGACTGCCAGATGCGCCCGTGGCGCAGCGCGGGGTCCAGCTCCGCGCGGAAGTCGCCGCGCTCCAGCACCCAGCGGCCTGCTTCGAAACGCACGCTCAAATCGTCGTCGCCGATTGCAGTCGGAATCCTGCCGGGCCGTACAATCTCGACCTCGAACTCGAAGACCGGTTGCGCGGAGGAGTTCACGAAGCCGCCGTAACGCTCGCGGAGGATCTGAAGAAACTCCGGGCTGCTGGTGCGGACCAGGACCGGCATCGCCCCGATCTCGATGAGAACGTCCTGTGCGATGGCGGAGCCCATCAGCCGGCCCACGAAAGGTTGATGGACCTGCGCAGGCGGAGCACGATCCGGATCGATAGGTCCGAATGGCGCATGATCCAGGAGAAGCCGCGATGCCACCAGGCGGGAGTGAGAGCGACCGGGCGGCCATTGCGGAGGATGGAGACGACCTCGCCCAGGACCTCGTCTTCGCCGAACGGAGGGTCGTCCCACAGATGCGAGTCGCCGCGGGTGAGGATGCGATCGCCTTGTCTGCCGATCAATCTGTGCGCAACGAATCCCTGGTCGCGAACGCACAGGACAATCCTGCCGGGGAGCAGTTCGGCGGCGCTGCGCCGGCGAACGGTGACAACGTCTCCCGGCCAGACGGAGGGCAGCATGCTGGCCCCGTTGACCTTCAACCGCACCTCTCCAAACTGACGAAGCACCTGCGCGGCCAGATCGTGTTTGGCCTCGTCGAGAAGTTCTCCGTCCGGTTGCGTTGGATGCTGTCCCACCATCAAAGGACCACCTGTTCGGGGGCCTGCCGAGCTGTGGCCATCCCCCTCAGCCGGGCTACGAAGCGTTCCGGTTGCTGTGGCACGGCGCCTGCGTGGATTGCACCTTGCCGCATCGCAGCGCGCTGGTTTCAAAGACGCTCTCGCAGCGAAAGGCCGGTTTCTGGTAGGGTGGTTTTTCCTTTGGCTTCTGCGTCAATCCTGGTCGCTCCTCTGTGCTCATCGCCGTTCTGCCCCCTATTCTGCAACTAAGAACGCGCCCTGTACCTTATTGTACTGACTGTACACCTGTGAGGCTCCCCGTGCCGGTTGCTGCACAGAGATTCGCCGTAGTGCCTCCGAGGCCGATGAAGTAAATCTCTGAAGCCCCAGCCTGAGTGCCGGTCGGTATCGCGTTGTCTACGATGATTCCGCCCGTCACAAAGCACTTGAAGGCGGTGCCGTAGCTCTCTGGCAGAGCGGATGAAAAGACAGGAGCGCCCGTACTGACGTTATAGGCCAGGACGCACCCGTCTCCCGCAGCGGTTGCACAGCCGGTTTCGTTCGCACCGTAGACGCTGAAGAAGATGTAGTCGGTGCCTTTGGTCGTCGCTGTACCGCTGGCGACACACGCGCTTGTGCCGTTGTTGCAGAACTCGGTAATCGGTGACGGATACGGGGCCGTACCGTTGATCGTGACGGCGACGGGGGTGCCCATCGCTCCGCTGCTCGTAATGGGCACTCTGTAGAGCGAGCCGGAGGTGGAGTTGATGTTTCCCACCACGTAGAGGTTCCCGGCCGTTCCGTTGGTAGACGAGTAATAGATATTGTCGAATATGCCGGAAAAGTAATAATGCTCCCCGGCGGCGCCGCCGGCAACGGCGCCCGTCCCCAGAGGTTCGCTTGTCCCCACAGAGGTGCCGCTGCCCGTAAACGTAGTGGGAAATTGGTAGACGCAGTTGTATCCGGCGGTGGTACAGCCGGATGTCTGGGCGGCCGTGTCTTCGACGAAGACATACACCTTGCCGGCATTGGAGTCCACCAGTGGCGCATCGTAGATTCCGTGAGCGTGGGTCGTGGTCAGGGTCTTCGAATAGGCGTATATGGCGCCTGTGCTGCCGGTGACGGAATAAAGAACGGCGCCTTCGCTGCCGACGAAGACACGGCCCGTGGTGTAATCGTAGATCGGCGACCCGAGGTCCACCGTGCCCAGGGCAACTGGATAACCGCTGGTGACTTCAGCCGGGGTCCCGCTGACGAAGATGTTGGTGAACTTGTGCAGCTTGCCGCTGTTGTCTCCAACGAACAGCAAATCGTCGTAGTACTCGTAGAACGGCGCGGACCAGGTGTCGTTGGGCGACCCATTCAGGGTGATCCTGGTCATGCATGGGGCGGTGCAGGCGCGATAGTTCGCAGCGGTCACATTGGTGGTGGCAGTGTCCAGCGCAACGACGGAGGTGCTGGTGGCCCACTTGAGCAGTACCAGGCTGGCAACGCTGCTGCTATTGACCTGGATAAACGCCACCTGGTCCCCGGCCAGGGAGAGCACAGGTGAGGTTGTGATTTTGCTGCCGTCGGCCGTGGTGGAGCCCTGCGGAAAGGCGGTGTTGTAGGCCCAGTAAGCCTTGGGGACGGCCGAACCGCTGGTCCCGGCGCCGCAACCCGTACCGGAGGGGCCGGAGGTCCCATAGAGTTCGTTGTAGGCCAGAATCGTCGCCTGCGTTGTGCCCGATCCCGCGGCGCCCGTCGGGTAAACGATGTAGTCTGAGGCGCAACTGTAGGCATTGGTATTGAACGAAAACTTCGCCGGGAAGGTGTTGGGATTCACCAGGCCCGTGCTCAGGTTCACGCTCCAATCCAAGTGTTTGGTCGAGGTGGAATCCACCCGCGGCCCGCTGCCAGGCGACACGCTGGGGCGAAGTGACGGGTCCCGCCGCATCTGATGCAGCGCGTAGCGGGTGCTGTTGCGCACGTCCTGCGCATGGAAATCGTTCCCTTTGGCGCCGGCATCGGTCGCTGGGCCAGGATCGGAGAAGACCAGATGGTGGTGTGTCCAGTCGGTTGGCCGGCCCGTGGTTACCGCCGGCCCTACCTGAGCAAACGCCGGGAGACTGGCTGCCGCGAGGAGCGCAACGCCCGCGAACGCAAGGGCAAAGCTTGCGCGCCTCGATCCCATCGTCTGTTGAGCTTGAATTCCGTCGCCCCCGGAGCACTGAGAGAGCGGATTATGCCGTAGAGTACGGCTTAGGAGAACTACAAGAGCCCGATAACTCATACTGCCTCCCTGGGAAAACCAGCCAATGCTGCAAGAACGGCACAATGCGCAACAGCACTCCGACTTTGACTTACAGAGCCGGCCCCGCTTGCTCCCGGGGTAAAGGATTAAATACATGCATCTCCGAATAATCGGAGGTGAAACACTGCCCGAGAGACCGCGGGTCGTTCCTTTGCGAAACTCCGCGTCAGCTATACTTCATTCTAAGAGCGCGTCAGGCCGCGCCAATCATTCGTTTGGCTTCATTGGTAACACTTTAGTGACTTCACGAATGACACTTAAGTGTTACGAGCCAGGTGACTCTATCGCAGGGTTTATCGGGGGATGAAGAACCATGGGGGTTGATAAGTGAGTCCACTGGCAGTGCGTTCTTCCAGGCACAGGAGCACTTGCACTGTGCGCTGGATTGTCTTCGCCCAGGGCGCGTGGGCTGAATTGGGTGGGGACCCGCTTCGCCGTGGCTGACTGCGCAGCGCGAAGCCCGGACCGGCAACTCCTGTTGACCTGTGCCCGTGGCGGCAGCGTAGACGCCGCGCGCGTACGCGAACTGGCCCATCAGGTCATGGACTGGGGTGCGCTGGTCGAGGCCGCGCAGTTTCATGGCCTGGCAGCAGTGCTCTTCCACGTCGTATCTGAGAGATGCCCCGATCTTATGCCGCCGGACATTGCCAGCCGGCTGCGCAACATCTGCTGCGATTCCGCCCGGCAGAACCTGGTCCTCACCTCCCAACTGCTCGCGTTGCTGGATGCCTTCGCAGCCCATGGCATTGCCGTCGCGCCCTTGAAGGGCCCCGCGATGGCCGAATCGCTCTATCCCGGTCCGGAGCTGCGGCCGTCCTCCGATCTGGACCTCCTGGTGCGAAAGCGGGATGTTGCGGGCGCGGTGAGCGTCCTTGCGCAGGAGGGATACGCGCTCGGCGCAAATATGCAGCGCTTGCCGCTGCGCGTCCTGCTGCGCCTCAACTGCGAGTTGTTCTTCCACCGGCTGCGCATGGCGCATGTGGACCTGCAATGGGAGACCGGCCCTGCGCATTATCCCTTCCGCATCGCACCGGAGATGCTGTGGCGCTCGCTTGTCCGCACCCGGATGGCGGGCAGGGAAGTCCCGTGCCTTTCGCCGGAAGCCCTGTTGTTGTTTCTGTGCGTTCACGGCACAAAACACATGTGGTCGCGTCTTCAGTGGCTGGGGGATATTGCCCGGCTGGTGCGAACGCCCTTGGATTGGGATGTTGTCATGCAACTGGCGGAAGAGGCAAGATGCATGAGGCCGCTGCTGTTGGGGCTGTCGTTGGCGCACGAGTTGCTTGAGGCACCGGTCCGCGAAGATATTTTGCAACGGGCACGCGCGGCGCAGGCAGTCCAGGCGCGGGCGAGGCAGGTGGTCCTGCGGCTGATGCGCACTCCGCCGGGCGAACCGCAAAGCTGGGAGTTGACCGTATTCAACGCGCGGATGGCGGAAGGGGCCTGGGACAAGCTGCGGCATACTGCCGCGTTGCTCAAGGCCCCGACGGACCAGGAACTGGAGTGGCTTCTCCTGCCGCAATGGCTCTTCTTCCTCTACTATCCGTTGCGCGCCGCGCGGCTGGCGTATAAGTACTGCTCGCGGCTTGCGCGCGGATGAAGGGACTCCGCCGATTCAGAGATTCATGAATCCATTGCCGTTGTCCGCGCAGCCGGCGGATGGAAGGCCAGGGCGTGTGGCCCGTCTTTCGCTGATATAAGCTGGTAGATAGATGCCAGCAAAAACCAGCCGGGAGATGGAGGACCTGAGCCATTGAGCGAAGTTGCCCAAGCCAACCTGCCTCTGACCATCGATGAGTATCTGCGCAAGAAGCTGATGCCGGTGGAGGGCGTGATCCCTCATCTGCCGGGCATCGACATGTATGGGAACACCATCCCGGACGAGATTGTCGGCGGCGATGTCTTTGAATACATCAACTTTCAACAACGCTACAACATCGAGGCGCGCATCCATCAGGCCGAGCGGCAGGCGAAGGAGTTTTTGGAACCGCTTGCTCCAGGGGCGAAGCCGCGCAATTCCGTCGATGAGCACATTCAGTGGCTGTCGACGCGGCCCGGCTACACGGATGCCGACGGAGTTCAGTTCAGGAAGGCAAAGAGTTCGGAGCAGTTGAGGATTATCGAGAACCTGCGGGAACTTTACCTGTCCGCCGGGGTGCTGATTGTCGATGCGCAGGGCCACGGCATTATTGCGGCCAAGATCGCGTCCACCATACACGACACCCTGCAGGCGTTCATGCTGTCGGAGCTGGACCGCAGCGGGACCATCACGCCCAGGCTCTTTGAGCAGCTCAACCTGCGGCTTGCCCAGTCGGCAACCGCGCGCAATGCCCTGGGCCGCAACATGGACGCCAGCTCGCGCGAGATTGCCACGCTGCTGTATGGCGAGATCCGTTCCACGGGGGAGTTTCGCTTCGTCAACTTCGGCCATCCGCCTCCGCTCGTCTTCTCGGCAAAGTACAAGAGGTTCATGGCGGTCGACAGGGACAGCATGGCGCAGTTTCTGGCGCTGGGGCTGGAGATCCCCCTGGACCATCCCGACCGGAACAGATATATCCCCGTCAAAGTGAGGGAGAGGCGGATGGACGCCTCCGATATTGCGGTGATTCAACTCATGGGCCGGGGGGACATTCTTTTTCTCTATACCGACGGCGTCTACGATGGCAGCGACGAGCAGGAAAGACGCCGGATAGAAGCCATCATCGGCGAGCATAAACAAAAGCCCGCCAGGGACATCTGCAACGCGGTGCTGGACTACGCGGTGAAGCGCGACCGCGAGCTGCGGCAGCAGGGACATAGCGACGAGATCGACGACAAGACCGTGTTCATCATCAAGCGAACGTAAAAAACTTCAGTTCGCTTTTGTCCGGGAACGCCTGTGTCCAGCGTTACGCCAGCGCAGTCCCGCGCGCCGCATGAAGCTCCTGCAGCGCGAAGACGCTCAGCGTCCCTCCCTGCAGCGCGGCAATGCCCTCGGCCGCCGCGCGCGCCGCAGCCAGCGTGGTGATGGTGGGAATCCGCGCCAGCACCGCGGCGCGCCGGATAGCCTTCTCGTCGAAGAAGGTCTCCTGCCCGCGCGGCGTGTTGACGATCAGTTGAATGCGGTCGCCCTTGATCAGGTCCACCACGTTGGGCCGGCCCTCCTTCACCTTGTAGACGCGCTCCGGCTGCAGGCCGGCGGCCTCCAGTACCTCCGCTGTGCCATGCGTCGCCACCAGGTGAAAGCCCATCTCGACGAAGGTCCGCGCCAGCGCCACGACGCCTTCCTTGTCGCGGTCGTTCACGCTGAGGAAGATCGTTCCCTTCACCGGCAGCACTTGCCCAGCGGCGATCTGCGCCTTGGCAAAGGCCTCGCCGAAGTTGTCGGCCACGCCCATCACCTCGCCGGTGGACTTCATCTCCGGCCCCAGCACCGTGTCCACTCCGGGGAACTTGCCCCAGGGAAAGACTGGCGACTTCACATAGAAGTGCGCTCCGGTATCGAGGTCCTGACCGCTGGCAACTGCATCCGGCAGCAACTCCTTCAACGTGCGCCCCACCATCAGCCGCGAAGCGATCTTGGCCAGCGGCACGCCGATCGCCTTGGAGACATACGGCACCGTGCGCGAGGCGCGCGGATTCACCTCGATGACGAAGACCTTGCCGCGCTGGATGGCGAACTGAATGTTCACCAGCCCAACCACGTTCAACGCCATTGCCAGCTTGCGCGTGTGCTCGCGAATGGTGCGCAGCACCTCGTCCGTCAGATCCACCGCCGGCAGCACGCACGACGAGTCGCCCGAATGAATCCCCGCCTCCTCGATGTGCTGCATGATCCCCGCGATCACCACGTCCGTGCCGTCGCACAGCGCGTCCACGTCGCACTCCACCGCGTCTTCCAGGAAGTGGTCGATCAGCACCGGCCGCTCCTGCGAGTATTCAATTGCCGTGCTCATGTAGCGCAGCACCGCCTCGTCGTCGTACGCAATCACCATGGCGCGCCCGCCCAGCACATAGCTTGGCCGCAGCAGCACGGGATAGCCCACGCGGTTCGCGCCCGCCAGCGCCTCATCCACCGAGGTCACCATCGCGCCCTCGGGCTGCGGAATCTTCAGCTCGGTGATCAGCTTGCCAAATCGTTTGCGGTCTTCGGCCAGGTCGATCGACTCCGGCGAAGTCCCGATGATGGGCACGCCCGCGCGCTTCAAGGGAAGGCTCAAATTCAGCGGCGTCTGCCCGCCGAACTGCACAATCATGCCGATCTCCGCGCCGGCCGATGCCTCATGCCCATACACCGCCAGCACGTCCTCCAGCGTCAGCGGCTCGAAGTAGAGCCGGTCGCTGGTGTCGTAATCCGTCGAGACCGTCTCCGGATTGCAGTTCACCATGATGGTCTCGTAGCCGTCCTCGCGCAGCGCAAACGCCGCATGGCAGCAGCAATAGTCGAACTCGATCCCCTGCCCAATCCGGTTCGGCCCGCTGCCCAGGATGATGATCTTCCTGCGCGCGGTCGGCGCGGCCTCGTCCTCTTCGTCGTAGCAACTGTAGAGGTATGGCGTGTAGCTCTCGAACTCCGCCGCGCAGGTGTCCACCAGCTTGAACACCGGCTTTACGCCCAGCTTCGCGCGCAGCTCGCGCACCCAGTCCGCGCTGTCCAGCTTCCACTCTGTTGCCAGTCGCTCGTCGGAGACGCCCATGCGCTTGGCCGCGCGCAGGTCGTCCGCCGTCGCCGCGTCGAAGCCCACCGCCGCCGCTGCCTTCAGCTCGTCGGTGATCTGCTTCATCTGGTTCAGGAACCATGTGTCCATCGAGGTCAGCCGCGCGATCTCGCGCACGCTCATCCCCTTCTCAAACGCGTAGCGGATGTAGGCCAGCCGCTCCGGGTGCGGCGTCACCAGCCGCTGCGTCAGCCGTCGCGGCTCAATGTCCGCCGCCGTGGCCTTCTTGCCCGTCTCCAGTGAGCGCACCGCCTTCATCAGCGATTCCTTGAAGGTCCGCCCGATGGCCATCACCTCGCCCACCGACTTCATCTGCGGCCCCAGCACCTCGTCCACGCCGGGAAACTTCTCAAACTGCCACTTCGGCACCTTCACCACCACGTAATCGATCGTCGGCTCGAAGCACGCCGGCGTCGCCTTGGTAATGTCGTTCTGGATCTCGTCCAGCGTGTAGCCCACGGCCAGCCGCGCCGCGATCTTCGCAATCGGGAACCCCGTGGCCTTCGACGCCAGCGCGCTCGACCGGCTCACCCGCGGATTCATTTCGATAATGATCATCCGCCCGTCGTGCGGGTCCACCGCGAACTGCACGTTGCTTCCGCCGGTCTCCACGCCGATCTCGCGAATGCACGCAATCGCCGCGTCCCTCATCCGCTGATACTCGCGGTCGGTCAGCGTCTGCGCCGGGGCCACCGTAATCGAGTCGCCGGTATGCACGCCCATGGGATCGAAGTTCTCGATCGAGCAGATGATGATGACGTTGTCCTTCAGGTCGCGCATCACCTCCAGCTCGTACTCCTTCCAGCCCAGCACGCTCTCCTCGATCAGGCACTCGTGTACCGGCGACAGGTCCAGCCCGCGCGCCAGAATGTCGGTGATCTCCTCGCGGTTGTATGCGATCCCGCCGCCCGATCCGCCCAGCGTAAAGCTGGGCCGAATGACCACGGGGAAGCCGATCTTCGCGGCAAACGTCAGCCCGTCGCTCACCGTGCCAACAAGCTGCGACTTCGGCATCTCCAGGCCGATCCGGTTCATCGCGTCCTTGAACAGCAGCCGGTCCTCCGCCTTCTTGATCGCCTCCAGCTTGGCGCCGATCAGCTCGACGTTATATTTTTCCAGCACGCCCGAATCGGCCAGCTCCACGGCAAGATTCAGCGCCGTCTGCCCGCCCACCGTCGGCAGCAGCGCGAAGATTCCCGCGCCCTTGACCATCCTCTCTGTTTCGACGCGGATGATCTCTTCCAGATACGCCGCGGTCAGCGACTCGATGTACGTCCGGTCGGCAAACTCGGGGTCGGTCATAATGGATGCCGGGTTGGAGTTCACCAGCACCACCTCGTAGCCCTCGGCCTTCAGCGCCTTGCAGGCCTGCGTCCCGGAGTAGTCGAACTCCGCCGACTGCCCAATCACAATCGGCCCCGAGCCGATCACCAGAATCTTCGCAATGTCATTCCTGCGTGGCATTCCTATCGCACCTGTGCCTTATGTTTCTTTTTGTCGACTCGTACCATTTTCCCCTCACGCATCAGGAGACCAAGGATGCTCCAACTGAGATAATCTTTCGACCCACCAAGGTAGTCACTCTGTAGTCCCAACGAGTGGGCAACATCTGAGTTTGTGACGCCTTCTTGATTAGCGATAGCGAGTTCTAGTACAGCATTCTTCAACAATTCGATTCCGATCTGAGCCTTGTCTGCAGTCCCACTAGGCACATTGAGATTCCGTGAGTTCCGTCGCTTTGGATTAAGGTTGGGTGTGACAGAGTTGGTCAGTAATCCCCCTGTCGTCTCGGTGCCAAACGCTGAAATGATCTCTGCCTCAATCTTTAGAGCCTCTAATTCCGTGAGGTCTTCGACGAGACGCGTAACGAGAACCTTCTTGCCAGCCGCGTGAATATTGGAAATTGTTCGTCCCTTTGAAGAGTCATCGGGAGTCAATTCATGTTCCCATGCTCGAATCCCGGTACCCTTACCAACATAGAAAGGGACGGCAGGAGTTATCAACGGGTTCTTCAGGGCGTAAACGTAAAAACTGCGACCAGCGCTCACTTTTTCCAGTCCTCCATCATCTTGCGGAAGTCGCGGAACAGATAGTGCGAGTCGTGCGGGCCGGGGTTGGCCTCGGGATGGTACTGCACACTGAACATCGGGTCCGTCTTGTGCCGCAGGCCGGCCAGCGTATGGTCGTTCAAATTCGTGTGCGTCCGCTCCACATCCGCCGGCAGGCTCGCGGGATCGACGTTGAAGTTGTGGTTCTGCGCGGTGATCTCCACCTTGCCGGTCGCGTGGTGCAGGATGGGGTGGTTTCCGCCGTGATGGCCGAACTTCAGCTTGTAGGTCCTGCCGCCCAGCGCCAGGCCGAAGATCTGGTGGCCCAGGCAGATGCCAAAGATCGGCTTTTTCCCCTTCAGTTTGCGCACCGTCTCGATGGCATACCCCAGCGGCTCCGGGTCGCCGGGGCCGTTGGAGAAGAAGACGCCGTCGGGGTTGAGCGCGAGCGTCTCTTCGGCGGTCGTCGTGGACGGAACCACGGTCACGCGGCAGCCCTCGCGCGTCAACATGCGCAGGATGTTCTGCTTGATGCCGAAGTCGTACGCGACGACGTGCAGCAGATCGCCGTTGGTGGCACCATCGGGCAGCGGGAGCAACGCTTCGCCGGTCTGGTTGCGCGGCTCGCTCTCGTCCCACTGGTAGATGGATTTGGTGGTGACGACGCTGGCCAGGTCTGTGCCCTCCATCTTGCGGATCGCCCGCGCCTTGGCCACCAACGCGTCCGGGTCCAGCGCCGAGCCCGACGCGATGACGCCGCGCATCACTCCATGCGTGCGCAGGTGGCGCACAATGGCGCGCGTGTCCACCTCGGCCAGCACGGGAACGCCGCTGCGTTCAAGATAATCGTCGGCCACCTCGGTGGCGCGCCAGTTGGAGCTGATCTCGGAGAACTCGCGCGTCACCAGCGCCTCGATGTAAGGGCGCGCGGACTCCGCATCGCTGGGCGTCGTCCCATAGTTCCCAATGTGCGGATTGGTCAGCACCACGATCTGCCCCGCGTACGAGGGATCGGTGAATATCTCCTGGTAGCCGGTCAGCGATGTATTGAAGACGACCTCGCCCGCGGCCTCGACCGGAGCGCCGAAGCCTATGCCGCGAAAGATGCGCCCGTCTTCAAGCGCCAGAATTGCCTGCATTGCCTACTCCTGCGGAATCCCATTAGGAGTGGATTCAATCGATTCTATCAGCATCCGCAGGGGTTGCTCGCATCGCGCGGCCAGTTTTCCACGCATTTTCGCTATCCGACACAAAAAGACCCGGCACATGCAGCCGGGTCTTCTGCCGAACAGGGAGAGGGGCAGCTTACTTCTTATGGTGATGGTGCGCTCTGTGGTGATGAACGGCTGCGGCACTGGCGGGAACAACCGAACCGGCCAGGACCGTAAATGCAAAGAGAGCGAGCAGGAGATTGCGCAACAGTTTCATAAGGCGAGACTCCTTCACAACCCGGCCGCCCAGTCGTCCGGGCGGTCCAAAAGCACAACCGGCTTAACTCTCTGGACGCTGTTTCTCCGCAAAAGATGCGGGCGCGCGCAAATGAGTTCCCAGCTTCGCACCTCGCGGCGCGAACTCGAACCCTGCCCTTAAGGAGTGAAGACCCCCGGTGCTCTGGGGGCCTTACTGAAAGGTAGGAGTGGTCTTGCGGATAGGGGAAGCCGGAACCGTGGGAACTGCTGGCCCGGCAAATTGCTTGCTACACTCCATGAGACGCAAGGCGGAAGAAAAAGTTGCCAAATATTCTGCAAAATGTATTTAAAAAAATGAACGGATTCTAAAAACAGGATAATTCAGGAATGTGCCATACATCACATTGTATAATCATAGTTGATTCTATTGAACTTAATGAAGATTGCCCAATAGAGTCCGCTCAGAAGAGAATCGGGAACGATCCCGGCGCCACATGCCTCCGGATCCGCGCAAGCGGGCCCCAGACGCAGGAAGTCGGGGAAGCGAGTGATGTCGCGCCAAGCGATGTTGCCGGTTGCGATACGAGGATTGCGATCATATAGGATGCAGAGGGCGGCAAGAGCGTGACCACGACGGCGGTTGAGGCGGCGGAGAAGAGCGGGGCTGTGCCGGGCAGGAGCGATCGCAGGCTGCTGTGGTTTGTGCTGCTCAACATTCTGGCAGCGAACGCCGGCTTCAAGCTGATTGCGCACTTCGTCTTTCATGCCGGCGTGGAAGAGATGCGCGTGCGGTATTGGGCTTTCTTCCACTTCCACCAGTTCACCGACTCGTGGACTCCGATGCTTGGCTCGGTGAACTCCTTTCTGGCGCATCCCGGCGTGGCCATCTATCAGGCGAAGCTCTACGACACGCTGCTGTATCCGCTGACGTCGATCCTGCCGCTGCTGTGGATGAAGCAGGCGGGGATGAGCGACGCGGGAGTGCTGCGCGCGCTGATGGTTGCGTCGTGGATCGCGGTGGTCGCGGTGGTTGCGTTGCAGGTGCTGATCGCCGCGAAGATCGCCGGGCGGGGAAGCGGCGGGTTGAGCTGGCGGGCCGCGGTGGCGACGGCGTTTGCGGCGTTCTTCTTCATGCCCATCACGCTGGCTTTCTCGCTGGGCCAGGCGCAGATCTTTCTCGACCTCTTCTTCTCGCTTCTGGTCCTCTTCTGGATAGAGCGCAGGGAACGGCCCGCGGGCGTGATGATGGCCCTGCTGGCGATGGTGAAGCCGCAGTTCGCCCTGCTTCTGCTGTGGGCTGCGCTGCGGCGGCGGTGGAGTGCGTTGGCCGCGGGCATGGTGACGCTGGGTGTGGGAGGCGCGGTCTCGCTGGCGGCCTTCGGCGTGCGCAACAACCTGGACTACCTGGGCGTGCTGGCCGGGCTGAGCCGCAAGGCGCAGTCGCACTACGCCAACCAGTCGATCTTCGGGCTGCTGAACCGCGCCATCTTCAACGGCGAGAATATGCCCTATCACCCGTACGTCTACCCGCCGTTTGTACCGTGGATCTACGTCGTCACACTCGTCACCACCGCCGTTCTGGTGCTGCTGGCTCTGGCATATCCCTGGCGCGAGCGGGCGGGCGGCATGGCGGACCTGGCGGCCATTGGGGTGGTCTCGGTGATTGCGACGCCGATGGCGTGGGAGCACCACTACGGCGTGATGCTTCCCCTCTTCGTGTGGCTGTGGTTTGCGGTCTACCGGCGGGGAGTGGGGAGCGCGTGGGCGCTGGCGCTGGCCTGGGTGCTGATCGCGGACTTCCTTTCGCCGTTCAACTTCTTCGCCGCGGTCCCGGTGGCGAATCTGCTGCAAAGCTACATGTTCTTTGGCGCGCTGCTTCTGTTGGGGCTGCTGCTGCGGACGCGCGCGGTTTCAGAGACGTAGGCTACGCCCCGCATCGCGGTGCGCGAAGACTGCACACAGCCCACCGCGCAGGCCCGCGTTAGGACGGTTCATCTACAGGCGGCTTGACGACGGGCGGCGCTGCGGCAGTCTGTTCCGCGGAAGGCGGCGTCTCGACGACGGCCGGTTCTGTAGCAGGCGGCGCCACGGCAGGCGGTTCCTCAGGCGTCTGCGCGACTGCGGGAGGAGCGGCGGCAGGCGTCTGCTCTGCGGCAGTCTTTGGCGCCACGGCGGTCTGCGGCGCCGCATCGTTGATGCGCACGACATGGTCTGCCTGCGGGCCCTTGCTGCCCTCGATGATGTCGAACTCGACCTCGTCGCCTTCCTTCAGGCTCTTGTAGCCGTCGCTCTGGATGGAGCTGTAGTGGACAAAGACGTCCGCTCCGCCTTCGCGCCCGAGAAAGCCGAAGCCCTTCGCGTTGTTGAACCACTTCACCGTACCCTTATATTGTGCCAATTTGTACACTCCTTACGTTGGCCTTGAGCGGGTTCTCTGACCGGCTGGCCCGCTAGGTTTGCCGGCCCCGTACAGTACGACGCAGAACGCTGGCGGTGTGGTTTTCCGCACGACGGCCTGCTTCGCGTGTACAGAGATACAGTAACAAACTTCTGGCGTTGCAGCGACGCAATCCGCACGGCAAAGCGCGAAATCTTTCGGCCGGCCGGTCGCGCTGGCCGCCCGGCGGGCGATTTTGCGGCTGCCGGACCGGGTCGCAGGGCCGTCCTTGCGCCTCGCGGACGGCCCGCGGGCGACTCTCTGCCGCCTCAGCATGTATCCTGCTTGAGGCCCAACTTCGCG
>Ga0326727_10005992_pt1 | contig 33897 bp, 37 predicted proteins | sample MB2enrmetagenome_FD_207643 | JGI IMG/M metagenome (GOLD analysis project Ga0326727, IMG submission 207643) | Lab enriched peat soil microbial communities from McLean, Ithaca, NY, United States - MB29MY | ecosystem: Environmental > Terrestrial > Soil > Wetlands > Peat | place: USA: New York...
CGGGCAGCGCGCGCAGGAGCGCGCTCCTCATGCTCGACATAGACCGCTTCCGCGACATAAACGCGCGGTTCGGGGCGAAGGGCGGGGACGCGGCCATAGCCGCCACGGCCGCCGCCTTCGCGCCTCTCTTCCGGGAAGGCGAGGTAGGGGCGCGGCTTTCGGGCGACGAGTTCTCGGTTTTCCTGCCAGGCGTCGGCATAGAACGTGCACTCGAGCTCGGGGAAGAAATGCGCGCAGCCGCCGAGGCTCTCCGCATCGAGCTGCCCTCGCCGATCGCCGGCGCGCCGGAGGTCGTCTCTCTTACGGTGAGTGTCGGTGCTGCGGCCTCGTCCATGGAGGGGCCGGGCCGCGTCGCCGATCCTGGGGCCCTAGTCGCGGCCGCCGACAAGGCTCTGTTTCGGGCCAAGGAATGTGGGCGGAACAGGGTCGAGCCCGCCTGAATCCTAAGCTAGATTTCCCAGGTCGTAAGGCGTCGTCTGGTACACATAATAGTTGAGCCAGTTCGCGTACAAGAGGTGGGCGTGCGATCTCCAGGTCATAAGCGGCTGCAGGCGGGGATCGTCAGCGGGGAAGTAGCTCGCCGGCACCTTGATGGGAAGCCCCTTCGCCACGTCGCGTTCGTACTCGGCCTTGAGCGTCAGGCGATCGTACTCAGGGTGCCCGGTCACGTAGACCTCGCGCCCGTCCCGCGAGGCGGCGAGGTAGACACCTGCCTTTTCGGAGACCGCCAGGAGCTTGAGCGCGTGCTCGGCCTCGATGTCCTCGCGGCGCACTTCGGTGTGGCGCGAATGGGGGGCGTAGAAGACCTCGTCGAAGCCTCGCAGCAGGGGATCGGAGAGATCGAGTGCGCGGTGCTGAAAGAGGCCGAACATCTTCTCGCCCAGGGGATATTTCTTGATCCCGTAGTGATAATAGAGGCCTGCCTGAGCGCCCCAGCAGATGTGCAGGGTGGACCAGACGTTTTTGCGCGACCACTCGAAAAGCTGGCAGAGCTCGGGCCAGTAGTCCACATCCTCGAACTCCATCGTCTCGACTGGCGCGCCTGTGATGACGAGTCCGTCGAAGCGGTCGGAGAGGAGGCTCTCGAGGGGCTGGTAGAAGGCCTCGAGGTGCTCGATCGGAGTGTTCTTCGACTCGTGGGTGCCCATGCGCACGAAAGTGATGTTCACCTGGAGCGAAGTATTGCCGAGGAGCCGGAGGAGCTGGGTCTCGGTGACGAGCTTCGTGGGCATAATGTTGAGCACCGCGATGCGCAGGGGCCTAATGTCTTGATGCGTGGCGCGGTCGTAGGTCATAACAAAGATATTCTCGTCCTCAAGCTCGGCCCTAGCGGGCAAATCGTTCGGTATTCGTACGGGCATCAGCTCTTTTCCCCCTCGACTTTTTCGAGCATGCGCGAGAAGACTGAACAGGAGTAGCAGCCCCTATCGTCTGCATCGCCGGACTTGGCCGTAGCGCAGAGCCTGCCCGTAAAAAACCAGCAGAAGCGCCCTTCCTTGGCGACGTAGGCGACGCACTTCTCGCGCTTCTCCACAGGACAGTTCATGGAATCCCAACAGGACGCCTCAGCCTCGATCTCGCTTTCGTTGAGCTTGAAGAGGAGGAAATAGAGAATGCGCTCGATGTGGGCCGGCACATTGCGCCAGCCCTGTTCGTAGCTCTCCACTGCCTTGAGCGAGATGCCTAGGAGCCCGGCGAGCTCGCGCTGGCTCTTGCCCAGGCTCGCGCGCAATCGGGCGAATTCCATCCCGCTCATGCGGCGGCCGCTCGCGTTGCCGTTCTCCGTCGAGTCTTCATCCGCCCCTATAGCGGGCGGTTTCGCCTTTTTTGCCGTCGCCATCTTGACAAACCTCCCCGATTACCACAGAGTGGTGCTGCCACATTGTGGTACAATTTCTCCTAAGACGCAAGGGGGAAAGAAGATGAACGCGACGAACAACTGTAGGCTTTCCCCACACGGGATGCCCGCGCCCCGCCTGAGCGCGAGGCGACTAGAACTGAACGGCGGCGCGTAGGCGCTCGCCTAAACTTTCGATCTAGGAGTATGCCATGGCTAGCGAAAAGAAACGAGGCTTCCAGACCGACCTTATCCACGCAGGACAAGTACCCGATCCTACCGAGAACTCTCGCGGTATCGCAGTGCACAGGTCTGCGTCTTTCGTCTTCAAGAGCGCGGAACACGCGGCTAATCTCTTTGGTCTCAAGGAGTTTGGGAACATCTACGGCCGCCTCACCAATCCGACGAACGCAGTGCTCGAAGCCCGCCTTGCGGCAGTCGAGGGCGGCGTTGCAGCGGTGACTGCGGCTTCCGGTACGGCCGCCATCTTCAACACGGTCGTGACCATCGCCCGCGTCGGCGACGAGATCGTCTCGGCTTCCAATCTATACGGCGGCACCTATACGCTCTTCGACGCCATCTTCCCCGACCTCGGCATCAATACCAAGTTCGGCGACGTGCGCGACCCTGCGAGCTTCGAAAAGCTCATCACCGACAAAACCCGGATCCTCTACCTCGAGGCCATCGGCAACCCTGCCCTCGACGTCGCGGACATCCCGGCCTTCGCCAAGATCGCCCAGAAGCACCACATCCCCCTCGTCGTCGATAACACCTTCGCGACGCCCTACCTTCTTAGGCCCCTCGACCTCGGCGCGAACATCGTCGTTGAGTCGCTCACTAAGTGGATCGGCGGGCATGGAAGCGCGTTAGGCGGTGCGGTCATCGACGGCGGTACCTTCGACTGGTCCGATCCTAAGTTCACTCTCTTTACCCAACCCGACAAGAACTATCACGGCCTGCGCTGGGCCATCGACCTCAGCCCCGATCTTCAGAAGATCGCCTTCGCGCTGCGCAACCGCACGGTGCCGCTCCGCAACATTGGCGCCACGCTCTCGCCCGATAACGCATGGATATTCATCCAGGGCCTCGAGAGCCTCTCCGTACGCGTAGCCCGCCATGTCGAGAACTCCCTCGCCGTCGCCGAACACCTCAAGAAGCACCCCAAAGTATCCTGGGTCCGTTACCCCGGTCTCAAGGACGATCCAACCTACCCCACCGCGTCCAGGCTCCTCAAGAAGGGCTTCGGCGGCGTAGTGGTCTTTGGCGTGAAGGGCGGCAGGCCCGCGGGCGAGAAGTTCATCGAGAGCCTCGGCCTCTTCTCCCATCTCGCCAACGTCGGCGATACGAAGTCCCTCGCTCTCCACCCGGCGAGCACTTCGCACTCGCAGCTCACCGAGGAGCAGCAGCGGGCGTCGGGCCTCACGCCCGACCTCGTCCGCCTTTCCATCGGACTCGAGGACATCGACGACATCATCGGCGATCTCGACCAGGCCCTCGCGAAGATATAAACTCTCCATGCGGGCTGAAGACTCGCCAGCTAACGACAAACAAGGCATCGAAGAGGGAAGGCCGTATCAGAGCCTCCTGTTCGAGGTCAAGCCGAAGCGCAAGTAACCGCACTGCAAAAAAAGCAGAGGCCGCGAGCGGCGGCCTCTGCTTTTTCTCTTCTTGCAGCTTATCTTATTACGGCTCGTCGAAGAGCCAAGTGGACAGATACCGCTCGCCGGTGTCGGGCAGGATGACGACGATCGTCTTGCCTTCGCTCTCGGGGCGCTTGGCGATCTGGAGCGCGGCCCACAGAGCGGCCCCGGAGGAGATGCCGACGAGGATGCCCTCCTTTTTGGCGAGCTTGCGAGCGGTGCTTCCCGCGTCCTCGTGCCTCACGGGAATGATCTCGTCGATGGCCTCGCGGTTGAAGACTTTGGGAATGAAGCCTGCACCGATGCCTTGGATCTTGTGCGGGCCGGCCCTCCCCTCGGTGAGGACAGGCGAGTCCGAAGGCTCCACGGCGACGGCCTTGACCGAGGCCTTCTTTTTCTTGAGCGCCTCGGCGACGCCGGTGATCGTGCCGCCCGTGCCTACGCCGCCTACGACGACATCGACTTTGCCGTCGGTATCGCGCCAAATCTCCTCGGCCGTCGTGCGGCGATGCGTCTCGGGGTTTGCGGGGTTATCGAACTGTCCCGGAATGAAAGCTCCGGGCGTGGACGCGGCCAACTCTTCGGCCTTGGCTATGGCGCCCTTCATGCCCTTGGGCCCCTCGGTGAGCACGAGCTCGGCTCCATAGGCCGCAAGGATCTTGCGGCGCTCGATGCTCATGGTCTCGGGCATCGTGAGGATGATGCGGTAGCCCTTGGCGGCCGCGACGGCAGCGAGAGCGATTCCCGTATTCCCGCTCGTCGGCTCGATAATGACCGCTCCCTTCTTGAGCTTGCCGCTTTTCTCGGCATCCTCGATCATCGCGAGCCCTATGCGGTCCTTCACGCTCGAAAACGGATTGAAGGACTCGAGCTTGGCGAGGACCGTGGCCTTCGCATCTGGGCCGAGGGCATGAATCTTGACGAGAGGAGTGTTGCCGATAAGATCGGTTATCTTTTCTGCATAGGCCATCGTGCGTCTCCTTTAGATCGAGTAATCGGGCGCGCGAGGCGCCGCGGCGTCGCCCACGGTGACGCTAGAAAGATAATTCTTGACGGCCTTCTCGAGGCCGGTCCAGATGGGGAGGGTCGGACAATCGGCCGACCTCGCGCAAGTCTCGGGATGGTCGGTACATTCCAGGAGGGAACTGCGTCCCTCCAGCACCTCCACGACTTCCTGTACGCTGATGTTGGCGGCTGGACGCGCGAGTTCGTAGCCGCCCTTGGCCCCGCGCGCCGATCGAATGATCCCCGCATTTCGCAGGGGCACCACGAGCTTCGCAAGGTAAGTTTCCGGTATGGCTTGGTTCTGCGCTATCGAGCCTAAGTCCACCGGCCCCTCGTTCGTGCGCTGAGAGAGCTCGATAAGAAAGCGCAGGCCATACCGTGAGCGAGTGGAAATTAGACTCATAATGTCCCCCATGTCGACCAGTATAGATTTAATTAAAAGTACTGCTGAAGTCAACTAGGGAGAGAGCATTACGAAATTTGTTACCGCTTACTAACTCTTGCCGTAGAGACCGTCCAGGACGGCCTTCGTCGCGGCGCCCGATCCCATGGTAAAGAAATGGAGGCAGGGCGCGCCAGAATCGAGGAGCTCCTGCGCCAGTTGCACGGCCCAGGCTATGCCCGCGGCCCTTTCCTCGGCAGGGCTGCGCGCCTCCGAAAGCGCGCAGACGAGGCCCTGTGGCAAGTCGATATAAAAGGTCTTAGGTATCGAGGAGAGGGAGGAAGCGCGCAGAACAGGTTTGATGCCTGGTACGACGGGCGCGTCGACGCCGAGGTCGCGCAGGGCCTTCGTTAAGGTTGCGTAGTACTTGGCCTCGAAGACCATCTGCGTGACGACGAAGCTCGCGCCTCGGTCGATCTTCTCCTTGAGCCTAGATACGTCCGCCTCGAAGTTGGGCGCCTCGAAGTGCTTCTGGGGATAGCCCGCGACGCCGACCGAGAAGGCCGTAGGCCTGCCTTCGGAGGGCGGCGTGTAATGCCCCTCATTGAGCGACATCACGTGCGAGACGAGGTCGGCCGCGTGGACATAGCCTTCGCTCTTCTCCTCCGACCCGGCCTTCGTGCGCGCCCCTGGCGGGGTGTATCGCTCGTCGCCGCGCACGACGAAGAGATCGCGGAAGCCGGCGTAGTGCAGGTCGATGAGGAGGTCTTCCATCGTAAGCCGGTCGGCCCCGGATGCGACGAGGTGGGGCATGGTCTGCACGTCAAATTCGTCGCGGATCGCGACCGCCGTCCCGAGGGTCCCCGGCTTGGTCCTGAGCGCGACGCGAGACGGGCCGCCCGCGCCATCGGCCCAGGCGCGGCCGGCGGGATGGTCGGTGACGCTGACGAAGGCCGGCTTATAGGGCATGAGGAGGCCCACCGCAGCCTTTATCGCTTCGATGTCCCCTCCGCGCGCGGGAGGCACAACCTCGATCGAGACACGGGCGTCGGAGGCAGACCCGCCCTTCAGGGCTTCGAGCACTCGTTCCATGGCCACGTATCTTACGCTACCGTTGGCGCGTTTACTACGCTTGCGCGCTCGACGTAGCGCGGCGAGCGCCTCGCAGAGACGTTCGAGTCGAGCGTTTCAAGGGGAGGTTCGCCCTGGCCGAGGGCGGAAGCGATGGGCCAGGCCGCACGGAGGCCGGGGACGACCGCTCCTGGCAGGGGAGAAATAAGTGCGACGATTCTTTCGGCCCGAGGCTCGGCCTCGGCGAGGCCGAGCTCGGAAGGCTCGACGAGAGGCGTAGGGCGCCCTAGGGACGCGAGGGCGAGGGCGACGCAGATAGCGGCGAGCTTTTCGCCGACGGCGAGAGAGCGCAACCTGCGCGAGCCGCCTACCGCAGGGCAGGCGACCAAGGTCCACAGACCGCCGAGTATGCGGTCGATACGCAGCCCTGCCGCCTCCGTAGCGGCGGCTGGCGCGCCTAAAGCCTCGGCAAGGCCGTGATGCTCCCCGCGCAGGCCCGAGATTATCGAGGGGCCGTCGAAGGAGCGACCCTCCGAAACCTCGGTGCCCGACTCAATCGCGGCGGCTATCCAGCCCTCCACGCCGGCGAAGGCCGAGACGGAGACGACGAGGCTGTCGTCGTAGGAATACAGGATATCAAGGAGAGAGGCGGCCGAGCCTCTGCTCGGGCTTGAGGATAGATCGAGGGCTATGACGGTATGGTCCATGGTGTTCCCTTCCTAAATTGAGGATACCCAGGGCCCCGGACGAAGACCGGAACCGGGCTTCGACGGAAAGGCTTTATGCTTCATCCCGGGCGCCGTTCGCTCCGCGTCGCCGGAAGCGAACCTCGCGGCTTACAGCCTGCGAGTTCTTAGGACGCCCGGGGCGTCACATCATCATGGAGTAGTTGTAGTAGCTCGTCAGGTGGAGGGAATCAGAGGCGTATTCGCGGGAATCGTGCATGGTTCTTACGCCTCCTTAGTAGCAGTTAAAAAAACAATAACGTTAAGAGAGAGCGCTGGTCAAGGCCTCGGGTTGGACCTGCGGCCGGGCCCGCCAGGGCCGTGCATTGATGGGCCGAGGGAGCCTAACTGAGCTTATCTAGTTGAACAAACACGTTTCTAGTATTAGTGTTTTTCTCCACAATGTCCTACAGGAGTTATCGTGGCTAACCCGACAGAAGAAATTGGTAAACATCTCCATGAAGAAGCTGAAAAATCCCATGATCCCAGTACTATGAAAATTGCACTGACTTCTGCTTTAATAGCTGTCTTTGCGGCCGGAGCGTCCATGCTTTCCGAGCATCAAAACAATGAAGCAATGCTTGATCAGCTAAAGGCCTCTGATAACTGGTCGTATTATCAAGCAAAGGGCATCAAATCGATTGTTGTCCAAAACGAAATTTCCACACTCAAGGCGCTTAATAAACCAGTAGACCAAAAGCTCAACGATCAAGTCGCCAAATACGCAGAAGAACAGAAAGAAATATCTGCGAAGGCTACAGAGCAAGAGCAGAGTTCACGTAGCCACCTCGGAGCGCATAATAAAATTTCATTTGCAGTGACATTTCTTGAAATAGCAATCGGTATATCGGCAATCTCGGCGCTGTTACGGCGGCGTTGGCTTTGGCACGCAAGCATTATCGTCTCAGCGATCGGTCTTGTCTTTCTCGCATGGGGGATTCATCTCATGGTACTGATCAAGTAGAAGGATCCATCCGCGGTTAGTTTTAAGGTAGATTACCATGATTTTCACCGGCAGCCCCGTTTCCGCGCAGGCTGCCCTCTTCTTCAGTCCTGGTAGAAGGCGCCGTTCGCGATGTTATCGCTCGTGGTCATCACCGTAACGGGGCTGTATGATTGTGGATTGCCGCTCGTGTCGAAGACATAGAGCTTATTTACGGGGCTTGTCGTGCTGTAGACATTGTAGGGCACATACACAAGATTGTTATTGTAGGCGATACTTAGATTGCTACCGAAAGATGCTCCATTTGAAAGCACCTCTGTCACCGCACCGGTTGATAGTGCAATCAACCACGTGTGCCCAGTTTGACTAGTCACTGCCAACGTACTGTTGGAAAGAACGGCCATTCTGCCTGGGTTGAAATTGGGTGAAATCGTACTTGTGGGTTTCGCAACATTAGAAATTATTGACCCGCTGGTCGGGATAAAATCTATAGAGCCAGGCAGAGCATTGTATGATGAATCATACCCCCCGGTATTTGCGACAAAGACTCCTGATGCTCCATTATATGAACCTGCGGCGAGACCGGTGGTGCCTGCGGCGCTCGTAGTGAAGGTCGCGGTCACGCTGTCTGAGGAGGGGTCGATCTTGACTACCGTCTGCGATTGATTCGCCGCAACATAGATCATGTTGTCGGGGCCGACGGTAATTTCCTGCATGTATTTGGTAGCTATAGCCGTGGAAGAGGCCACCTGCGTGAGCACTGTAGGATTCGAGGGATTGAACCAGTAAACTCCGCCTGTCCCGCCTGTAGTAGTATTAAATGTCGTCGCGACGCTCACGTAGGCCTTGGTTGCGCTATAGAAGGCGAAGTACTCGGCGTTCAGGCTTGAACTTCCGGATATCTCCTTCGCGCTCGGCGAGGAGCTTGATGGATCAAAATAGTATATTCCTCCAGTCCCCATGGCGACATACCCTATGCCCTTGTAGAACTTTATTTCTCCGGCCGCGTTTTTACTCGTTGTCAGGAGGCTCGACGAGGAGCCCGCGTGTGTCGAGGGGTCGTAATAGTACACATGCCCGTTCGTTCCGTCCGTCATGTACAGATAGGTTGTGTACGCGGCAGGTGTGCTTGAGCCACCGCCCGTGCTCGTCGGATTCGAGCAGCCCAGGATCGCGGTCGCGAGCAGCGCGACCGAGGAAGAGACGAGGAAGGCCCGTAAAGAGCGCCGTCCTTTCGTGGATTTCATCATGAAGAACCTCCTAGTGCGCCGTGGCGCAACAACATGTTATATTTTAATCTCCGCACCGAGGCGGAGCCGTGTGCCGGGCATGGGATAGTCGTCGACAACTTCATATTGCTCGTCGAAGAGATTGTCCACGGCGAAGTATGCGGCGAAATGGTCGGTGAACTTCCATTTAGCGGCTGCATCCAGCGTGAAGTAGTCGGGGAGGTAGCTTGAGTTCGCGACCGTGAGATAGCGGAGGCTTGCGTACTTGGCCGTAACCGACCAGGAGAACTGTCCGGCCTCGTAGGCGAGGGAGGCGTTCAGGTTATGCACGGGCGTCATGGGGAGGCGCTCGTTGTCGGCCAAGCTCTGGGCGCCCGAGAGGAGGTAGCTGTACAGATAGCTGTAATTGAGACTGACCTTATAGTGGTCGGAGATCGCGGCCTCGACCTCCTGCTCGATGCCCGGATAGAGAGCTTCGCCGAAATTGCTCGGCCGCCAGATACTGTCGGAGCCTTCCTGCCAGAGAATCACGTTCTGGACATAGCGGACGTATGCGGTGGCTTTGTAGGAGAATCCCTCGCGTTGCCTTTCGAAGCCGAAGTCCGCGGCGTAGGCGCTTTCGGGCTGAAGCTGCGGATTGCCCTCCGTTCCATTGGCTGCCGGCCAATAGAGATCTTCGAAGCTCGGCACACGGTAGGAGCGCGAGAGATTGAGCTTGAGCTCGTCGCTCTTCGAGAGGCGATAGGCTGCCGCGAGCGTGACGCCGATGCCGCCCAACGGATCGTTCGCGAAGAAGTCCGAGTAGTAGTCGTAGCGGAGCGCGGGGCGCAGGGAGAAGGCCCCTGCCTCGATGACGGGTTCGAAATAGGCGCCGCCCGCGGTACGATTGTGCGTGCCGATGGTGTCGCTCAGGGCCTGGGTATCGGCGAACGAGCCTCCGTACACGAAGGAGAGACTGTCCGATACGATGGCTTTCTGCTGAATATCCGTTCCCCCGACGTAGACCTTGTGGTGCCCGTCGTTTGCGCTCGCATCTTCGTTCACGTAGTCGATGCCCGTATACTCGGCGTGGATGGAGGCGTCAAGGCTCAGCGCGTCCGCTAGGAAGCGATCGGTGGAGTACTTGACCGAGACCCGGCCGGAGCTGTCGGCCTCGGTCGCGTTCACGTAGCTGCCCGTCTCGACCCCCGACCCCGGGGCTCCGTAATAATTGTAGCTGCCCGAGAAGTCCGCGGAGAGTAGGCCGGAGAAACAAGGGGCGCCCAGGCCGAAGGATCCGTCCCCGCCCAAAGCCGCGGCGTCCTGAAGTTCGCGATTGTCGCCGTTGGCGTCGATGAAGGTGTAGGCGTTATTCGCCCTCGAAAAGCTTCCCGCACTGTGGAACTGCAGGCCGCCGAGTTCAGGCGACCAGGAGAAACTCGCTTTCTGGGAATCCAGAAGGCTCGCGGCGTTCGCGTCTTCTTCGGTCTTGCCGAATCCGGAGCCGATGACGTGCGCCTCGGGCAGATAGCCGCCATTCTCGAAACCTAAGACGAGTGGCGCGGCCTTTTTCTTCGTGATTATGTTGATGACGCCGCCTACGGCATCCCCGCCGTAAAGCGCGCTGCCTCCCTCGCGCAAGACTTCTATCCGCTCGATGTCGCCGGCCGGGATGTTCGCCAGGTCGGCCAGCCCGGACATCGCGTTGTTGACGCGCACGCCGTCGACGAGGACCAGGACTTCGTTGGTCGTGGAACCTCGGATGGATACGAGCTTCTGGGCGCCTGAGGGGCCGTAGTCGGAGATGGTGACGCCCGGGACGGTCTTGATCGCGTCCGCCGCCGTCTTGGCGCCCCGCGCCTCGATCTCGTCTGAGCTTACGACGGTTACTGCGGGTGGGACTTCGCTCGGGCTTTCGGGGATGCGGGTCGCGGTTATCGAAACATCGCCGAGATCGTAGCTGGGCGCGTCCTCGGCGTAAAGGCCGCAGCCGAAAGCCGCGCAGGCGAGCGCAAGCGCGGCCCATTGCAATAAGCGTTCCATGCCTCTTCCTTTGCATCGAAGGTATGGCTTCCGATCGGTATCCTGACTCCCGGATCTGCTTACTCGCGACGCCTTCTCGCGGTCTCCCGCAATGGCTTGTCTTCCGTGTTTGCGGAAGACCTGTCGCTTTCATCCCCGGTTACAGTGGCGGCACCGTTACGGTTTTTCACCGTATTCCACGCTCGGAAACTTGGCAGCCCTAGTATGGCTGGCTATGAGTATGATGTCAACGGAACTACTTTCCTTTCTTGTATCCCGTAGCTATAAGGTAGGTCTCGAAAGACTCGGACCTGCAGGCCTCCGGCTTGAAAGCCCGCGCCAGCGAGAAGCTCCCGCGGAGGCGCTTGAGCAAGTCGGCCTCGGCCCCGCCCTGGAATATCTTCGCGACCATGGAGCCGCCGGGGGCGAGAGCGTCTTTCGCGTAGTCGATGACTGCCTCGACGATCGCTTCCGATGCGCCTTGGTCTACTACACGATTGCCCGTGGTCGCGGGCGCGGCGTCCGAAAGCACGAGGCCGAAGGGACCGGCGGCGAGGAGTTTCTGGCGCACTTCTGGATCGTAGAGGTCGCCGAGGATGAAGAGGAAATTGTCATAGGGGCTCTTCATCCCGATTTCTTGAAGGTCGACCGAGGCGAGGAAGCCTTTCCCTGCGAGGCGCTGAAGGACCCAGAGACTCCACGAGCCGGGGGCCGCACCGATATCCATTACTCGAGCCCCCTGCTTTATAAGGTTGAACTTCTTGTCGATCTCCTGAAGCTTGTAGACCGAACGGGCGGGATAGCCCTCTTTCTTCGCCTTCTGCGCCCAAAAATCTGGCTTCGCGTAGCTCGACACCTCTCGTACCTCTTCCGCCCGTAGTATACGGGGCAAGGGCTCTGCGTTTTAAGTACTCGTTGCATCGCGCGCGAGCGGAGGTATACTGGATACGAGGGGGCTATAGGTGGGAGGGCAGACCTTCGTAGAAGCCGAGATATGGACGGTCGCGCAGACCGATCAAGGCAATGTCGTCCTTATCCGGCCAAAGGGATCGGAGCTCGCTGTGCCGATATTCATCGGCCCGCTCGAGACTCAGTCCATCCTCATCGGTATGGGCGCGGTCGAGGTCCCCAGGCCCCTCACTCACGACCTTTTGCGGAGCGTCATTTTCGCCCTGGGCGCCGAGCTTTCGCGCGTCGAAATCCACGAGCTCCGCGAAGGCACTTTCTATGCCCGTCTTATTCTAAAGACCGACGGCGGGGAGCTCGCGATCGACGCCCGGCCTTCCGATGCCATAGGGTTGGCCGTGCGCGCCGTCTGTCCGGTCTTCATTGCCGAGAGCGTAGTCGAGGAAGCGGGCATCTCGGTGAGCCTCGTGACCGGCATGCAGATCGATTCGGAGAGAAGCGAGATCGAGCGCTTGCAGGCTGCTCTCGATGCGGCCGTCGCGAGCGAGGACTACGAACGCGCCGCCGCCCTTCGGGACAAGCTCAAAGAGCTCGAGGGGTGAGCTGTCAGCAGTAAATTCTGAGTTTATCAGTTATATAGTCGGAGACATTACCTGAATCCGTACACAAAAAAGGAAACCCAAGCTCAATCCAATAATGTAGAATGCGTTAGGCCAATAACCATTCGCACCAGGAGGGTGAACTTGAGTTTCCACATCGAGTCTGCCAAGGAGCATCTGGAAAATACAGGAGGAAGTAGTCCGAGAAGCCTTTTGTTTCGATTATCCCGAGCTCGTGCTCGATGTGCTTGCGGACGGCTTGTCGATTTCGCCATAGCGCCGCATGGCTTTCCCTTGTGCTTTCCCGCAAGCTCGTGCAGCCTCTAGATTTGGAATCTAGAAGTGAAGGGGCGACTGTTGGGCGTTCGTGGAGAGCGAGAGGACTAATAGAGCGATGGCTATCGGAAAGCGCGACATAGTCAACTTTTTACGAGCTTCATCAGGCTTGCGATGAAAGGCAGGGCGATATAGATCGAGAAGAAGAGAAGAAGAGAAGAAGAGAAGAAGAGAAGAAGAGAAGAAGAGAAGAAGAGAAGAAGAGAAGAAGGCTGAACCCTCCGATCTCTATTGCTGCACCCACCGTTCGCATTTTGGCTTCATTTTTTTTAAGCCTTTGCAAGATACCTGACCTTCCAAACCAACCCATGTAGGCAAAAAGCGCAATAGGGATACTCATTCCAAGAGACATTGCCGTTACAGCCGCGATTCCGATCGCCATGACTTTGAGTGTCAGACAGAAGACAAGGACGAGTATCGCGCCTGGACATGGATAAACACCAGTCAGGATCAGGGTGCTGAGGCTCATCACCTCTCCATCATGGGTTGTACTCTTGGAGAGGTCTGTGATAGCGCGTATAATGAGCGCCAACGCCATCACAATAAGGACACAGTAGGCAAGGCCTTCCATGTAGGTTGCGACGGAATCGGTTGCAACCGAAAAAGCACCTGAGACACCTCGGAAAATAATGAGGAGAATTATGGCTGTGCCTCCATGCAGCCCTGCGAGAGCAAGGCTCGAGGCAAGAGGCTCCCACCATGGAGCTCTTCGCGCGATGTAAATTGAGAAAACTACCGTCTTCCTGTGTCCAGGGCCAAGAGCATGCAAAATCCCATAAAGAAACGAGAGACCAATTATCACTAATAAGAGAGAGCCAGACTGCGTGCGCTGCCATGCCCCTAGGTAATTCGCAAGCCGATCCCGCAAAGCGAGTTGGCCATGGATGATGGAATCCAGCATGATGCCCACGACGGCAACGGGGGCGGCCTGCGGCTTGTCGGACGAACCGATAAAGGGGTTTGCGGAAAGAGGAAGGCACCCCAGCACGCAGAATATGGCAATTGCACTTGCTCTTAAAAAATGGATTTTACTGCTTCGTGACTTCATAGCTTAGGTGTATCTCCTTTGGGTAGAAAGTCACGAGTCCTTTCCTCCACGTGTAGTAGACACTGTCGTCTCCGATGGATCCAAGAGGATCGTAGTACACTGGATCGAGATCGCCTTTATACTTCGAAAGATCGACAAAGAAGCGATAATGCAGGGTTCTCTCCTTCTGATACACCGAAAAATCACTCACGCTTGTGGGATGGCTTCGTACATTCCCTTGTCGAATGAACGTGAAATAGTAATATTTTTTCAGGTTCTGGAAGGCATGATCATAGACAGCTTTGTCCCTTTGGCGTCGAATGTAGTCGCCTCAGTATTGTCGTAGCCTTTGATGATATCCGCGCTGAAGTATGGGTCGAAACTCCAATCCAGAAATACCCCGGAGAGATTCTCGCCTTGCCCGTTTCTTCACAATCACCCTATGCTTTTCGATTTGCATTTCTTTGAGCAATACCGTGGTATCTTCCGGAATACCCACCGGCAGTGACCCAAGGAACACCTCAAGCAGATAAGGGGCCATAATGTGCATTGCGTGATTGTTTGTCCGGATTCGACCCAGATACGTTTTGTACTGGTCGGTCCGGCACGGTGTCGGTCTGAATATAAAGATGTCCACTCACTATTTCTTCATGGCAGGCGAGGTTGGGGAAAAAATCGATGAGGCCCTCAAAGTTTACTATTACTATTGCTTTTAATGAGCCCTGCGCGCTTTCTCGCACATTTGCCTCCAGCAATAACAGAATCGCGAGCCTTCCCAAAAGACGAGCTTCGAATCCGAGTCCCTCTCACAGACGTTCCCTGACCGGGCAGGGTTTGGTTGTTGCCGCTACTCCGATCCAGGGAACGTCCATTTAGAACTTAACTATTTTTCTTTAGAGCTTGAGTCAGGGCCGCTTCCAACACGTCCAATTGTTTGGACATCCAAGACTGGTAATGCTCTCCGGGAGGCATAGTCTCGGAGACGGGTACTACAGGGATGTTAAGGATATGTGCCTCATCCTGGAGCTTCGTCGTGATGCTCGTCACTGTCTGAACGTTATAGACGAGGACTTTAGCTTGGCGACTCGTGAGCTGATTTTCTGCCGTTATCGCGTCTGCCGGAGTGGGGTCGTTGCCCTCGGCGATAGCCTTGTCGAAGGTCCAAGGGGTCAGGACGTTCAGGCCGATTAGGTCGGACTGGTAAAGAAAGATCGTCTCGGTCAGGGCTATCGGAGTTTTATCGAACTTCGCCTTGAGATCGCCAAGGCGGGTGTCAAGCTTCAGAATGTCGGCCTTCAGTTCGGCGAAGTTCGCCTCGAATTCCGCGCTGTCCGCCGGATCCTTCTGCTTCAGGACCTCCAGGATCTTTTGGGAAAACACAATTACGTTGTCGGGATTGTACCAAACATGCTCGTTCTCCTTGAGCTTGTTGGGCGCTATATCGAATGTCTTGATCACGGTGCGCTTGCTGTTCCGGGTGGTGGCCATGAGCTTATCCATCCAGTCGTCGTAGCCTCCGCCGTTCTCGATGATGATATCGGCATCGGCGATCTGGCGCGCGTCGTCGACGTTCGATTCATACTCATGGGGATCGACATTGGGATCGGAGATGACGCTCAACACATGGGCATGGATGCTGGCTATCTGCTGGACGAGATCGCCATAGGTGTTCTCCGCCGCCACGACGTTGACTACCTTGGCACTAGGTGCCGCTGCGACAAGAAAAGCCGACAAGACGAACGAGAAGAGCGTTACAGCCAGGAATCTGAGACGAAAAGATTTCGGATCGATCATTGGACTACCTCCGGTTAAAAATAGATGGTTCCGTTCAGGATAAATTTATTGTAGGCCGTCTTAGAAGCATCGAGGTCGTAATTGTTGGCATATCCCAAGGCGAGAATGTGGGATTTGGTTCCTAGGGACAGTTTGATCCAGGGGTTGATTGTCACGTTCCTATCGCTTGCGGTCAGGGTGCCCGGGCTTGTGCTGTCCGTACCCGGATAATTATTGGCATAGTTCAGGTCAAGATCCAGGATGAGATCGGCTCCAGAAAATGCCTGGGAAAACGTGTAGAAGGTCGTAAAGTACTCTTGGATCACGCTCGTCCGCGAGGCGGGAACGAAATAAAACAAGTCATCGCTGAACGTGAGTGAATCCCCCGTTTTCTCGTTGGGGAAGACATAGCTGACCGTTGCGGTGCCATAGTTTTCCACTGCGGAAGAATTGGATACGTTGAAGTAATTGCCGTACTCGGCACCCAGCGTCAAATTTTTCACGGCGAGAAGGGAAAAATTGAGGTAGGCGAGGTTCGTCCCCAGGTTGGGCTGAACCAAAACGCCGCTGATATCGCCATTATATGAATTCCCGTATCCGGCATCGAGCTTGAAGACTGTTGGGAGTGTATAAGAGACATTTACATCCGTTTTTCCAAAGGTACTGCTGGCTGACTGTCCACTTCCCGAATTGTCCCAGGGGGCGAAAACGGCAACCCGCAAATTATCGATCGGAGTTAGTGCCAGTTCGGCACCAGTCAACCCTTCGATATAGCCGCCAATGGGATTCCCCTGGGTAAGACTCGAGAAACCATTCGAGTTATAGGCCAGGGTATAATCCGTAAGGTCGGCGAAGTCGCCCATGGAGACCTTAGCCGTCATGAACTGATCGAAGAGCGACCAGTATAAGAGATAGGTGCCATAGGCATAGTCCAGGCTGATCGAGGCTGGTGCCACAGAAGTGTTATTGTCGGTCGGGGGAAGGAAGAAAATTCTTGAATTGAAACCTACATTCCCATCAGCCAATGTCGGGGACAGCTTCAGTTCCGTTGGCTTGTCCGTTGTTGTCCCTGCGATGCTATCATACGTAGCGCCCAAGTCCAGCTCTCCGGTAATTGTAAACTTGGGTGGCGGCACATCGGCGAAGCCGGCGGCAACTAAAACTACCAGAGCCAACAGTACGATAAATTTTCTCATCGAATCACTCCTTTAAAGATACAGCGTATCAATAACGGATAATACAATTACGTTTTAGTCTTGTCAATGAGACGCCGTATCATTAAAATAAAATTAATGATACAGTGTCTCATTGACAAGTATTATTCTGGAAAGTATTCTCCGCTAATAAAGCGAGGCAGAATGAGTCAGAAAAACGATGCGGGCGAGGCGTGCATAAGCATGACGCAGGTCTCTATCCGTCTTGGGGATACTACGATCCAGCGAAACATGAATTTTCAGTTGGCCCATGGCGAGTTTGTTGCCATTCTTGGGCCGAACGGGGCTGGGGAAAGCACGCTATTAAAAGTTCTTCTTGGCTTCCTGCGTCCCTCGGAGGGGGAGGTCCGGGTGCTAGGCGAGACTCCGAAGACCGGGAACAAGCTCATCGGCTATATGCCCCAGTTTCAAACCCTTGACAGCATAAATACTCTCAGGGCCAGGGATATAGTCGGTTTCGGACTCGATGGCCACCGCTGGGGGTTCGGTCTGCCTAGTAGGAAACGTGAGAAAAAACTCGATGAGGCTCTCGAAGAAGTCGACGCCTTGAGTTTTCCCAAGGCTTCATTGGACGAGGTCTCCGGCGGAGAGCGTCAACGACTCCTCCTCGCCCAGGCTCTGATCTCCGATCCTCGGCTCCTTCTCCTGGATGAACCGATGGCCAGCCTGGATATCAGCCACTCCCAAGAGATCATATCACTCGTAGCCAGGGTCTGCAGAGCGAGGAAGATAACAGTCCTCCTCGTGACTCACGATGTAAATCCCTTGTTGCCCCATATCGACCAGGTTCTTTATCTGGCCAACGGGCAGAGCGCCCTTGGGCGACCCGATGAAGTGATTACTAGTGAGGTTCTCTCTCGTCTCTATGGCTCCCGTGTCGAAGTGGTAAACGCCCTCGGCCGGCGTTTCGTCGCCGGAGTGGAAATATAGATGGACCTATTCGAGCTCCTTCACTACGCTTTTCTGCAGAACGCCCTAAGCGCATCCTGCGCAGTGGCAGCCTGCGCGGCCGTTATCGGATATTTCCTCATAGGAAGAGGGTTGACCTTCGCGGGGCATGCGCTTCCCAACATCGGCTTCGCCGGAGCCGCGGGCGCCGTCTTTTTCGGCATCGCGCCTGTCCTTGGGCTTTTCGCCTTCACCATTGGGGCGGCGATCGTTTTCGCTTTTTTAGGGAAGGAGGTCCATGAGCGGGATCTTGGGATAGGCGTCGTTATGACCTTTTGTCTTGGCTTGGGCCTATTCTTCCTTGCATTATACTCGGGCTACGCAGAGAGGGTCTATGGCATCCTCTTCGGGACTATTCTGGGCATCAGCGACACTGAGGTACACCTGACCTTGATTAGCAGCCTCGTCACTCTCGTCGGCATAGCGGCGATCTACCGGCCCTTGCTCTTTTCCTCCGCCGGCACCGAATCGGCCGCCGCCAGAGGCGTGCCGATCCGCTTCCTGGCCGTCGCCTTCCTCGTGCTCACGGCCGCAACGGTCTCACTGGCCGTCCAGGTCACGGGCTCCCTTCTCGTGTTCACGCTGCTGGTGGGGCCGGCGGCCACCGCCAGAACCTTTTCGCGCCGGCCGTCGGCTGCGATTGGCCTCGCTGTTCTGCTGGCCGAAGCCTATGTCGTCGTCGGCATCCTCCTGGCCGCGATCACAAAGACTCTGCCCGTCAGTTTTTTCGTCGCATCCCTTTCTTTCGGAGTCTATGTGCCCTCCCGCCTCCTACAAAAGAGGAAAACATGGAAGAGATAATCAAGTCCGAGATATTCCGAAACGCCTTCTTCGGGGGGAGCCTGACCGCCGTCCTCTGCGCTGCGGTCGGATACTTCATGGTCCTGCGGGCTCTCGCCTTTGCAAGCGAAGCCCTGACGGACATCGGCTTCGCCGGGGCCACGGGAAGCGCCCTCCTGGGATTGACTCCCTTCTGGGGAATGCTGGGGCTCAGCCTTTTGGCGGTCCTCACCCTGGGCGCTTTACGGGACCGATTGAAGGGGAGGGACGTAGAAGTAGGGATGGTCCTTTCCTTTGCGCTCGGTCTGGGGGTCCTCTTCCTCAGCCTCTATTCACATTCAAGCGGCACCCACGCCTCTTCTGGAGTGCGCATTCTCTTCGGCTCCCTCATGAGCCTCTCCGGCTCTCTCCTTCTCGTCCTCACCCTCGTAGCTGTAATCGTGCTCCTCATCTTGGCGGCGACCTTCCGTCCCCTTCTCTTCGCCTCCGTCGATCCCAGCTCCGCTCGAGCAAAAGGGGTTCCTACCAAGGCGCTGGACTACGCCTTTCTCGTACTTCTGGCCGCTACGACAGTCGTAAGTATCCAAGCCATCGGCATTCTCCTCGCCTTTGCCCTGATCTCGGCGCCGGCCGGAGCGGCGCACAAACTAACCCGCAATCCAGGCCTGGCCTTCCTAGCAGCCCTCCTCCTGGGCCTCGGCATCACGTGGTCCGGTATCTTCTTGGCTTTCTTCGGGCCATGGAGCAGAATACCCGTGGGGGTCTATATCGCGACCTTCTCCGCCCTCATCTATGGGCTTGCCCTTTTGAGGGATCGTTTCCGCATCCGATCGAGGCCCGAGGCCTGTCGTCATAACGAAAGGGAAATACATGAGTAAAATCCAACACAAAACTGTGGTCGAAGAAGTACTCCAGTCTGTCTTTAGCGAGTTTGGGCAAAGGGATTCGGCCCCTCGTCGAGCATTGCTAGAAGCACTTTCTCAGCTGGCTACATCCCAAGAGGGCTTCACTGCCCATGAACTACAGCAACGACTGCTCAAGTCGGGCGCGACCGTAGGAAGGGCGACGATTTTCCGAACCATTCGCCAGCTCATGGACAAAGGAGTTCTGGACTGTATCGACTTTGCGGATAGGACTCGCCTCTATCGAGTGTGCGGTGGACGGATTCTCGACACCTACAAGCATCACCATCACATGGCCTGCAACGTTTGCCACCGGATAGTGGATTTTCAGTTCTGCTTCCCGAAGGACCGGCTGAATCGGATCGGAGAAAAGGAAGGTTTCCTTATCCAGGGGCATTCCCTAACGCTTTATGGAATCTGCAGCAAGTGCCAAACAACCACAACGAAAAGAAACTCGCACTGTGGTTAAGCCTTGAAATCGTGGCGTGCAGTGTGTGCCGACTGTATCGGTTTGCTTTTTTGGAGTAGAGCGCCGGGGTGTTGTTCGTACGGCAAGGGAATTGATTGTATGAGGGATCGCATACCCCATAGTCTGTTGTAGACTAGCCGCAGCAGTTCCACAGCGAGCTGAAGACTGATATGGATGTCGAGCGGCTGCCATCGGGCTCGATGAAGGTCAACGAACTGGTTCTCACGATTTCGATGCTCGCCTTCAACACCCTGCGCTTTATCGGTCAGAGCGCTCTGGCTCTCCCCCACCTGCTTCCGATTACCCCCCGTAACGACGCAGCGCAAGCGACTGCGGAAGGTCATCGCCGATCTCATCCTCGTCGGCTGCAAACTCGCCCAGCACGGACGGCAGATGATTTTGCGAATCTGGGACGGCAATCCTTGGCTGCCGGTCTTCAACGAGCTGTATGTCCAGTTTCTGAGGCTGTAAGTCGTCGCTTATCGATCACATCGACCGTCTCTTCACGCCTCGCTGTGGCGAAGCCTGTCCTGCCGGGCACTTTGAAGCTCGGAAGGTCCTGTTTCCACGATGCTTGGGGTCGAGAATGTTCGGGGTTCAAGAGATGACAACGAAAAAGCTGACCATGGTAAGGTTCGCGGACACGGCGAGAGGCTCTGCGGCCTGATCAGAGTCCCTCTATAGGCTATTAGGGTATTAGCGTACGGATTCAGGATTAGTAAGTATTGTCGGAGATATTAAGAAGTATTGTCGGAGACATTAGTAAGTTTTGTCGGAGACATTAAGAAGTTTTGTCGGCATTTACAACCTGTAAATGCCGACAATACAGGCTGAAAATTCCTCCGCGACAGGCTGAAAATTCGTTCCAGACAGCTTGTCGCGGAGTGCTTGTCTAGTTACTTGAGCAGCCTCGTGAGCCTAGTGGCGAAGTCCGTGGGGTCGGCGAGCTTGGCGCCCTCGACGAGGAGGGCCTGGGCGAGCAGGACTTTCGCGAGGTCTTCGGCCTCGGCTTCTCCCGCCGCGGCGAGTCGCTTCACAAGGGAGTGATCCCCGTTGAGCTCGAGTATGGGCTTTACCTCGGGCATATCGCTTCCGCCGAACTGCTTCATGAGCTCGCGCAGCTGGAGGCTCGGGTCGTCGGAGTCGACTACCACGCAGGCAGGGCTCTCCGAGAGACGCTTGGATACGCGCACATCCTTGACGGAGTCGCCCAAGGCTTTTTTCGCCTTCTCGACGGCCAAGGCCGCGGCCTTGGCCGCTTCGCCCGAGGCCTCGCTCTTTCCCTCGTCCTTCTTCTCTTCGCCCAGCTCGGATTCGCTGCCCGCGCGGTTGACGCTCTTGAGCTCGAGTCCCTCGAAGGGACCGAGGCCCGACAGGACGATCTCGTCTATCTCTTCCGCGCAGACGAGGACTTCGATGCCTTGTTTTCGGTACATCTCGAGGAGCGGCGACTTGCGCAGCCTTTCCTCGTCGCCGCCGGCGATGTAGTAGACGGCCTTCTGGCCTTCCTTCATGCGCGACTTGTAGTCGGAAAGCGAGGTCCAGCCGTCGATTGACGTGCTCTTCCAGCGGACGAGCCCGAGCAGGGCTTCGCGGTTGGCGTAGTCGGAGTACAGACCTTCCTTGAGGGGGCGGTTGAACTCGCCGATGAAGGTCGCGTATTTGTCGGGATTGGTCTTGGCCAGGTCGGCGAGATCGCCGAGGATTTTTTTCACGCTCGCCTGGCGGATGTTCATCATCACGCGGTTCTGCTGGAGGATCTCCCGGCTGACGTTGAGCGGCAGGTCTTCGGAGTCGATGACTCCGCGCACGAAGCGCAGGTAGACGGGCAACAGCTCCTTCTCGTCGTCGGTGATGAAGACGCGGCGCACGTAGAGCTTTACTCCGGGCTTGTAGTCGGCGTGGTAGAGGTCGAAGGGCGCCTTGGAGGGGATGTAGAAAAGGGTCGTATACTCGATCGTGCCTTCGGCCTTGGTATGGAGCCAGAGCAGAGGCGCTTCGTCGCCGCCTGCGCCAAAGCCGCCCATGGAGCCGGAGAAGGATTTGTAGAAGTCGATGTAGTCTTCGTCCTTGAGCTCCGACTTTTGCCTGCGCCAGAGGGCTTGGGCCGTGTTGACGACCTCCTCTTTGCGCTCGTCGCCCTGCTTCTCGCCCTTGTCGTTGTATTTGGGCTCATCCGAGACGAGCGTGATGGGGTAGGCGATGTGGTTCGAGTACTTCTTGAGCACGGTTTCGACCGACCAGCGGCCGAGATATTCCGCGCCCTCGTCGTTCAGGTAGACGCGGACTTCGGTGCCCTGAGCCTCGCGGGTCGCGCTCTCGATCGAGTATTCGCCCTTGCCGTCGCTCGTCCATTTGAAGGCTGCGTCGGTGCCGGCCTTGCGGCTCGTAACCTCGACCTTGTCGGCGACCATATAGGCCGAGTAGAAACCAACGCCGAACTGGCCGATGAGGTTCGAGTCCTTTTTTGCGTTGTCGGGCAGCTTCTCCAGGAAGTTACGGGTGCCTGAACGGGCGATGGTACCAAGGTTTTCCTCGAGCTCCTTATCGTTCATGCCTATGCCATTGTCGTCGATGACGAGGGTCTTGGTCTCCTTGTCGATGATCACCTTGATCGAAGGATCGAAGGAGATAGCCTTGTAGGCTTCGTCGGAAACCGTGAGGTACTTGAGTTTGTCGATGGCGTCCGAGGCGTTGGACACGAGCTCGCGGAGGAATATTTCCTTGTGCGAGTAGAGCGAATGAATGATGAGGTCGAGAAGTCGGGAAACTTCGGTCTTGAAGTGATGTTGGGCCATTGGAAGCATCTCCGCATACGTAGGATTTCAGTGTAAAAGATAAAATACTTATGAGAGCGGGCCTGAGGCAAGATACTTCCCTGAGGCTTTTTCAAAACTCGGACGAGTTTTGAAAAAGCTACCTTGATTTTGCGCAGATTTCGCAGCGGCTCATACAAACCTCAAGAGCCGCGAGAAACTGCAAAGCCAATTTCAAAAATAACCGATTTTTGAAATTGGCTCCCCTATTTGAAGCTATAGGTTTTCCACTGCTCGGCTATGCCGGCGAAGCCGAGCTCGGCGATGCGGGAGCGGTAGTCTTCTATAGTATCTCCGTAATGCATGAGCCGCGTCTTCGCTCGGATCGAAAGCGGCAGGCCCGCGAGCTCGTCGAGGGAGGCGTGGACGCCTCCCGTGAAGAGCTGGCAGTCGTGGAAGATGGCCTCGAAGCCGTACTCTGCATCGAGGAGCGAGATGAACTCGGGGTCGTAGCGGGTGTCGCTCGTGAAGAGGACGCGGCGGTCTATGATGAGGCCGTAACTGGGGAAGGAGGACTCCCAGTCGGGCGCGCTGTCGGGAATGTGCTTGGTGCGGAAGAGCCTGACTTCGATCTCTCCGACTTTCGCCTCGCTCATCTCGCGGATCGCGCCATGAAGGGCCTTGGGCTTTATCTGGTCCCAAAAATCGTCGAACTCGAGGTATTTCCCGTCGTGCTCTTCATTAAACGAGGCGCCGCCCCGAAGGCTCATGGTCCACAGGATTTTGCGCAGCTTGTCGGTGATGACCATCGTCGATTTACGATGGAGGCCGAAGCGTCCGACGAGCATCGCTTCTTCGAGGCCGCCTATGTGGTCGGCATGGGTGTGCGTGATGAGGTAGTTCGTTATCTGGGCGACGGAGAGCCCGAGGAGGGAGAGCGCTTCCGGCGTCCTCGAGCCGCAGTCGACGAGGAGGTGGCTGTCGCCTTTGACGATGAGGAGGTTGTTTTGGAAGAATTTCTTGGAAAACGCTGCGCCTGAACCTATGAACGTGAGATCTAGGTCTCCGCGATTGGTCAGCGCAAGCGCCCTCTCGCCTTGGTTTTTGGTCATCCAAACAAGTATATCACGCCCTGGCGTCGAGATACACAGCTTCTTGGCTCCTGGGCCGCGGCGCCCGAGCATGATCCTTTGACACGTCGCTCTGCCTAGTGATAAAGTAACATCGAAGGCGGTGTAAGGAGAGACCCTGGTGTCTACCCTCAAAAAGAGCAAAAAAATGGAGAACGCCCTCTTTGCCCGCGTCGCCTCCTCTTTCGCTTCATTCAAGGCGTTCCGCGCGCGCGCCAAGGCTGCGGGGCGCCAGAAGCTTACAATCATGCTCATCCCCCATACCGAGAAGAAGGTCGTCAACATACAACTGAGCTTCTTCGGCGTCGGAGTCATACTCGCCTGCGTCGGCCTCGCCTTGCTAGCCTTTTTGTTCTCGGCCGCGCGCTTCTCGGATACCGCGAACAAACTCCAGTCCCGCTCGAGCGACTTGGCCACGACGGAGGCCGATCTCAAAGCGATCCGCGCCCAGACAAAAGAGCTCATCGTCTCGTCGAGGCGCTTCGAGAGCGCCCTCTCGGGCAGTCTCGACAGCACCGGCGCCAAGGTCGCGGCGACCGACGGCCAGGCCACGAGCCCTGCCCCGGCCGTCGTTTCCGCTCCCGTCGACCCGAAAGGCGATTCGGCCCTCGAGCTGGGAGAGCTTCAGAAAGTCACGGACTTCCTCGAGCAGTCCGTCGACCCGCTCAATTCCCTCGGCTCCCTTCTCAAGAGCCAGAGCGGAGTCCTTACCGAGATACCGAACATCTGGCCGGTGCGCGGCGCTGGGCGCATCGAGATGTATTACGGACAGAACGAGAATCCCTTCAACGGCCAATGGTATATAAATAAAGGCGTCGATATTTCGACCTATCGTTCGGGCGATCCCGTCCTCGCCACCGCGGACGGCACCGTCGCCGGTATCGGTTTCGATGGGGACCAGGGAAACTACATCGTACTTCAGCATAATCACGGCTTTCTCACGCGCTACGGCCACCTCATGGCTTTCCGCGTGGCGAAGGGGCAAAAGGTGCAGCAGGGGCAAATCATCGGCCTTTTGGGAAACACGGGCCTCACGAGCGGCCCCTGCCTCCATTACGAAGTGCATGTCGGGTCGGGGGTCATAGATCCGGTCAAGTTCTTGAACCTCAGGGCCGCCGTCGCGGCGGCCGAATAGACATAAGCATCCGGAGCGATGTACATCATGGCAGATCCGAGGGACTCTCTCGTTAATTCGATAATAGGCTCAGGCTCGGCGGTCGACGGCGACATAGACGTCGACGGCCTGCTTCGCATAGACGGCGACGTGCGCGGCACGGTTCGCGCTACGGGCAAGATTGTCGTCGGCGCGGCGGGAAGGGTCGAGGCGCCCATGCGCGCCAAGTCGGCCATCATCGGCGGCGTCGTCAAGGGCGACGTCTACGTCTCGGAGCGCCTGCGCATCCTCTCGGGCGGTGTCGTGATCGGGAACATCTTCGCGCCCCGCTTCGAGGCCGAGGAGGGGACGGTCGTGCATGGCGATGTCGCGGTAACGGGAAAGAGCGAGAGCGCGGACGCGGACCTAGCCGTCTTCGTCCGGGGCCATGGCGACGGATCGCGCTTCCTCGGGGCTTTCCGCGCGAAAGGCTTCGCTCCCAATCCTGAGGCCACCGCGGTCATAGAAGAAACCCAAAGGCCCGATACTGCCGCCCTCCCGCCTGCGCTCTCCGCCGAGGCGGCACAGGCCGTCTCCGCTGCCCGCGAGGGCGGCGAGGCGAGCGGGACCTAGGGGCCGGCATGGCCTCCGTCGATTTCCCGGAAGGGATCAATCCGTTCGGACCCTCCTTCGTGCCGAGGCGCAAGGAGGATGAGAAAAAGACCGGCAAGGGCAAGGCTCTCTTCCGATCGGTCCTCGGCAAGGCGGTAGACGAATCTAAAGGGAGCGGAGCCTCCGGCTCGATCGGTTCCGCGGATTTCTCCCAGGCCGACCTCGAGGCTCTGCTCGACGGAGTGCACGAGGCCGGGGACAAGCTCAAGGAGAATCCGAGCGTCGACCTTATCCAGGCGTACAAGAAGGCGGTGCGCGACTTCGTCCATCATGTGGTCGAGGCCTCCTTTGCGGTCGAGCAGAAGACGTCGGGGCGTAGCATCCTCAAGCGGAACGTCTACTTCCGCATCTCCGTGATCGACAAGTCCCTCGAGCGGCTGGCGGCGGAAATCTTGCGCAACCAGCGGGACAATCTCGAAATCCTGCGTCGGGTCGACGAGATAAACGGCATGCTCGTCGACCTCTTTAGTTGAGGAGTTTATTATATGGGCGACTATAGCGATGATCATAACGCTCAGTCCGAGGAGGATCTCGGACGCCTCGAGGACTCCGACCAAGAGGCCAGTCGCGAGGCGGAGAGGGAGAATCCGCGCGGTCGCTTCACCGATCCGCGCGAGCTTCCCCGGCCCCTGTATCGGATAAAGGCGCCGCATTCGAACGAGACCTTCTATGCGTACTTCCCGCCCGTTGTGGCCGCGGCGACCGACGGCGCAAGCGGAGACCTCCCGCCGGCCCAGATCCCTGCGGTCGGGCCTCGCGCCTATGTCGTCGTGCCTACGCGCTACGGCCGCGACGTCTGCGAGCTTCAAGGTATCATCGTTGAGCCCGGGCAGATCGGTAAGGACGAGGTCGTGCCTATAGAGCGCATCGCCACCGCCGACGACCTGCGCAAGGTCGAGGCCAACCGCGAGCGCGAGAGGAAGGCCTTCGAGACCTGCAAGCAGAAGATAGCGGCGCGCAACCTGCCCATGAAGCTCGTGTCCGCGCACTACCTCCTCGAGGAGCCTAAGGTGCTCTTCTACTTCAGCGCCGAGTCGCGCGTCGACTTCCGCGAGCTCGTGAAGGACCTTGTCTCGGTGTTCAAGATACGCATCGAGCTCAGGCAGATCGGCGTGCGCGACGAGGCCCGAGTCACCGGCGGTTGCGGGGTCTGCGGTCGCGTCCTCTGCTGCCACGGCGTCACCGACAAGCTCACTCCCGTATCGATAAAGATGGCCAAGGACCAGAACCTCTCCCTCAACTCGATGAAGATATCCGGTCCCTGCGGGCGGCTGCTCTGCTGCCTCGCCTACGAGTACGGTTTCTATCGCGACGCCCGCCGCGAGCTGCCGAACGAGGGTGCGCGCTTCCAGTACGACGGCGTGCCGTTCAGAGTGATCGAGGTGAATGCCCTCTCGGGCTCGGTGAAGATGGCCGGCGAGGACGGCCGGCTCCTCGACATGCCCGCCAGCCGTTTCACGCACGTAGACGGGAAGTGGCAGGTTAAGCCGGAAGAGGAGAAGGATACGTCCGAGACTTGATCTTGCTCGTCCACTGATAATATGGCGGCATCAACTAAAGCGCGGTATGCCTCCGAAGAAAGTCGGCATACCGCGTTTTAGTTGATGCCGCCTTTTCCATAGCGTTGGGTCTTCTCCGCTCCGCGCGAGCAACTGGAAGAGTCGCGCCAGGTAGCGGCAATATCTAAACAGATGCAGGATCGCTCATAGCACTGAAGTAATGCCTGAATCTTAGTCGCGTCTCATCCCTTGTGGCTTGTTTTTTGGGGAACTCTTGGCAGGGCGTATGTTTATGATAGGTTATATGTAAACAATAATGAAGGAGGAAGGCATGGCCTCGCTATCGAAGCCCAAGAGTTCGCGCGTGAAGGTGGGTGAGCATCGCACCCGGCTTTGCACCCAAGGTCTGCGCCCGATCCAGATTTGGGTGCCGGACGTGCGCTTACCATCGTTCAAGGCCGAGGCGCATCGCCAGTCGCTCGCAGTCGCGGCGAGCGCACCGGTCGCCGAGGATCAGGCGTTCATCGACGCCGTATCCGCCCTTTGAGGCGCGGCGATATCCGGACGGTCGCGGGCGGCAAGGACTATGCGGGTAAGCCGCGCCCCGTCGTGATAGTGCAGGACGACAGTTTCGATGCAACGGCCTGCGTATGGCATCTCGGCTAATGGTGGACAAGATCACCACCGTCCCGAAATCGAAGATGGGCGGGAAGATCGGGCGGCTTGACGACGAAGACATCGTGCGACTCAATCAAGCGATGATGGTGTTTCTTGGATTAGCCGTGTCGCCGAGAGCAAAAGGAGAGAAGGCGCTCTAGGAGCTACCCTCGACGGGCCCGACCACAGTGATAGGCCGCATCCTAACAGATGAGCCATTACCACGGGACATTGACGTTTTCCCAGCACGTGAACGTACCTGTCGGGCCATCGGACCCGAGCAGCGCAACGCGCACCATCTCGCGTGAGCCATCCTCGACAGACTCCGTGCCCGCATATCCGTTGAGGTTCGTCTTGGTGTGGGCTGGAGAGACTAAGTTGACCTTGATCCCGGTCGACTCCAACTCGACCATCATGGCGAGCGTCATAGCGTTGAGAGCCGCTTTGGACGTCGAATAGACTGGGCCGAACATTTTGTGATAGGGGATGGCTGGGTTCGAGTTCTCTGACAGTGAGCCAACGCTGCTCGAAACGTTGACGATGCGGGCGTCCGATGACTCGCGCAGGAGCGGCAGCATCGCCTGGTAAACGGCCAGGACACCGAACACGTTGGTCTCCCACACCGCGCGCACTTCATCGAGGGACACGTTGCTCGGGCGCGTTATCTTAAAGTACTCCTGGCCGGATAGGCTTCCCTTTCTCGTATTCGAGATCGCCGTATTGTTGACGAGTACGTCGAGACGGCCGAGCTCCTTGCGGATCCGCTGGGCCGCTTCGGCGATCGAAACCCGATCCGTCACGTCGAGCTGGAGCGCGATGGCGCCCGGCCCGATTCCCTTGGCCTCAGTCTCGCCGCGTTCGAGATTGCGCGATCCGACTAGCACGGTGAAGCCGTGAGCCACGAGTTCCTTTGCGACCTGAAAACCGATCCCCTGATTGGCCCCGGTGACCAGGGCGACGCGTTTGTCCTGCATAGCAATCTCCTTATCTTGCATCCATGTGTGGCTAACGCCGCATTGTTGTGCTACATTGAAGCTAAACGGAACACTGTTCCGATTGTCAAGGGAGACGAGGTGAACGACAAACAGGAAGAGCAGAGGGAGGTCGTGGAGCCTCGAGGGCACACGGGTGGGCGAGTGCGCATCGACGCACAGCACAGCATCGACGCGTTGCTCCAGTCGGCCGTCGAGGTGTTCTCGACCGCTGGAGTGGACGCTCCAGTGCGAGAGATCGCCCTGAAGGCCGGGGTCGGTATCGGGACCTTCTATCGCCACTTTCCGCAACGCGCTGATCTCGTCGCGGCCGTATTTCGTCACGAAATCGATGCCTGCGCGGATGCCGCACCAGCCTTGGCAGCCCAGTATGGACCAGGCGAGGCACTGGCGAGATGGATGCAGCGATATGCCGCCTTTCTTGGAACCAAACGCGGGCTGGCCTCCGCCCTGCATTCGGGAGACCCGGCCTTCGAGTCCTTGCCTGCGTACTTCCGAGAGCGACTGGAGCCTGCACTTCAGACACTTCTTGCGTCCGCGGAAGCCGCCGGCGAAGTCCGAACCGATTTTACCGCCAGAGATCTTTTGGATGCGGTCGCGAGCTTGTGCATGGGAGCTTACGATCACGGCCCCGAACACGCTCGCCGTATGCTCGCACTGCTCGTGGATGGGCTCCACTACAGCGCGAGTCGATCGAACAACCCCTCTTCCTAAGAGGGAACTACCGCCGCAATCCGAGGCACAAATCCTGCACCCCTCAACTGTGGTGTGCGACGTGTCGGATATCGCGAGCGTGCGGCAAGCGGCCGCGCAGATCGTCGCGCTCCGGCTTCCGATCGCCGGCCTGCTCAACAACGCAGGCATCATGCAGATGCGCGCCACGAAGAACGCGCTGGGTTGGGACATGTCGTTTGCAACGAATCATCTCGGCCCCTTCGCCCTGACCGAGGCGCTCGTGCCACACCTAAGCGACGCTGCGAACGTCCTCTTCGTCGTCTCCGCCGTGGAAGATCCCGAGCGCAAGCCCGCCGTCGCCGTCGGTTTTCGCGGCGTCGCTATATCTCGGTGAAGGCGAACGCGCGCGGCGAGTGGAAACCTGGCGGCTCCACCATGCCGGGCATGGACGCCTACGCCACTTCCAAGCAATGCATCCTCGCCACGGCGATGGCGTTCGCCCGATAGACTCCACGGCTGCACTTCAACGCGATCGAGCCCGGCCTGAATCCTACCACCGGTCTCGGGGGAGCCGACGTCGGCGCCTTCATGCGCTTTCTGCAGAGACGCATCATTCCGCTGTTCGTGCCGTTGCTCAGGCCCTTTATAAAGATATTGAGCACTCCGAAGCAAGCCGCTCGCGTGATTACCAAAATTCTGATCGATGCATTCAATCAGACAGGTGTTTACTACGACGAAAAGGGCGCTCCGATGCTCGGCTCAACGCTCGTGCGCGACCCGAAGTTCCAGGATCGCGTCGTTGCCGAGACGCGTTCCTTGCTAGCAACGGTTCCGCTAGAAAGCGAGCTGTAGCCCATCTTCGAGCGATCGCTCGAAGAGCGTCTCAGTCCATCCTGGGCGCTTACCTTGCATGGAGAGCCCAAGAGGTGATGCGATGAGGCCAAGAACTACGGACTAAACCGCAGGCCCCATCATTCAGAGAAGGGACTCCTGCCCTGCAGCTCTCTTCGGAAACCTTCCCTGATGGTATAAGTTGGCACAGGACCTGCTGACCCACAGGCGGCTCTGGCTGTACGAGGACTGACTAATCAGGGCGCGGGGGCATCCATGTCGCGATCGGTGACGACCACCGAGCTCTTGTACGCCGAGCCGCGCACTAGAAGGTGTGGGGCTCCGGGAAGCCCGCCGGTAGTTAGGTTTTCCATGCTTCCCTTGTAGGCAGTGCATTCTAGCTCAATGTTGTATTCCGGGGGAACGATAATGGCGACCCTGCTTTTGTAGACATCAAGCTCGATGACGGTTTCGCTCGCGTTCAGCGTGGCTTGGCGCAGGTCGAGGATGAGAATGCCCTTGTAGACGTGCGTCCGGAACACGGCCGGCACCATCCATGCGCCGGTCTTGCGGACCGTGGACTTGTAGATGCCCTCGTCCTTGCGCCGTCGCCACCGAGGGGAACGAACCGCCGCGACCGGCGCCGCCGGGACAAGCTCGGGCAGATCGCTCACGAGGTCGGCCAGGTCAACCGTGACCGCGGCGGTGAGCGCCCGGTCGATGCGCTCCCCAAGCTCGTCCTCGCTCAGTTGACCCCGGATATAGGCTTCCTGCAGTCGGCTTATCGCGTGCTCGCGTTCGGGAGTGGCGACGCGACGCTGGGTGTCGGGAAGGTTTTCCATGGGGTAAGTATACCATTATCGTGGTCTTCCGAGGATGAGACTCTCTGGCCGGAGCGAGCCCGCCAACCGTGGAAACCCAAGGGGAACTAGGAACCTGTCGGACTTGGAATTTCGTTCGAGCGAAGGCGCGCCGGGGGAAGTCAGGCGTCGGGGTCGATCGGGGGCTCGGCCTTCGCCTTGCTTACGGAGTCGAGAAAGTGGTTGAACACGTCTCCCCGGACGATGGCTATGCCCTGCTTGGGATCGGCTAACAAAAGCAGAGTGTCTCCGGGTTCTATGCCGAACATAACCCTGACCGCTTGGGGAATCACTATCTGCCCTTTTATCCCCACCTTTACTGTCGCCGCGAACTTTTCATCTTGAATAGCCATCATTGTCCTCTTTCCTGTGGCTTAGCGCCCTGCGCGGGCTTCGAGCTCAAGAAGGCGCTTAACGAAATCCTTCGGATCCTGCCAATGCCAGCTATGCATCTTGTTGTCAGTATAGAATGCGACATCCTTCATGAGGCCTCTCGCCTTGGCGGCCTCGACATCGGAAGTGGCGCCCATCAGGATGCCGGAGGCGTCGACCTTCGCCTCGGATTTTTCATAGATGCACGGAACCTGTATCGACGCGAGCGCAGCTTCGAGATCGAATCCTTTCTCCCACTCGCCATTATAAAACACATCGCCAAAGCGGGGATCATACTGAGGCATGGCCCGGAAGGTCTCGTTCATGAGCGGGGGCAGCCACGCCCACTTGATTGGCTCATCCGGGTGCTTTGCGTGGTAGCTCCTCGCCTGCCCCAGCAGTTTATCCTTGGCCTTGCCGAAGAACGACCAAGTGCGATTCTGTTCGACGCTATAAAGAATCCAGTCGCTTTCGCCCGAGGCTAGGAAACTATGCGTACTCGAGGCGAGGTCGACCCAATTCCAAGTGCTTTTCGTCCTCGGGAGGCTGAGTGTGAAGAAAGGAGGGTCCTCGAAGAGGACTCCTCTCACCCAGCCTGAGCCGCTTGCGGCGAGATAGGCGCTGATGATGCCGCCCGAAGAATGGCCCGAGACCAAAGCGGGCTCGCCGATCACGTTCTTTATGAAGTCAAGAAGGTCCTCCCCTTGAGCCACGTTGGAGTACTTTACCGGATCATGACTGGAAGAGCCGTGACCATAGCAGTCGACGGCAAAGACATGGAAATGCTTAGCCAGCTCCGGCAGAGCCGGGGCGTAATTGTACTTTTCGCCTGTCTGTCCATGAATTAACAGCAAGGCAGGCCCAGACTTCGGGCCCTCGATATAGGAGATATGGCCTTCATCGATGTCCGCCATCTTTTCACGGTAGCCCGCTTTGTTGACTCGACGCATATCTCGATCAAAGTAATGCAGATTATTGGATACATATAAAAACGCCGCCCCTGCAGCAATGACGAGGAGAACTACCACTCCAATTCCTATACCGAGCAACACTTTGCGCGACATACAATCTCCCTTAGCATACCCGTACTATTTATAATACTAGTAATACTTGTTATACATACGAATGTCAAGGATCACGGCTCCGGTTGAGCGATGCGTCGAACTGACTCGTGACGTAAACTATCTTGACTTCTATTGGTAATGGACGAGGCTCGTGGTGGAACGCAGGCGCCAAGCACATGAAAAGAGCCCTCCCTAATAGCTATTTCGATTCACATGGTCTTGTGTCTTTGCTGAAGATGATGCAAGCGGTCTGTTAATGCTTACGAACCGCCGTATACGGAACCATACGTACGGTGGTGAGAGAGGACGGAGGCCGTGAGGCCTCCGTCCTCTCAATTGAAAGCAATACTTAACAGATATACTTGACAGTTAAACTGCATATTGGTAAGCTTTCTCCAATGAACGAGTCAAAATTCGAAGTCGAAGTGGCTACTCTGATGCATGCAGTCGGTCTTCTTACTCGTCGAGCCCGTGCTGCTGTTGCTTCCCACGACCTTTCTCTATCGCAAACCATGGTGATGGCTAGGATTGATACTGAGGGACCAACCACAGCGAGTGACTTGGCACGGGCAGAAGGCATAAAACCGCAATCCATGGGAACTATCCTTTCTGAGCTGGAGAAATTAGGCCTGATTGTCCGCGAGCCTCACCCGACTGACGGACGCCAAAAAGTCGTCAATCTGACGGCCAAAGGTCTCGCCGTGCGAAAGGCCGCTAGCAACGAAAAACGAACATGGCTGTCGCAGGCAATTGCCCAACTCAATAAAGATGAGCAAAAAACGTTATTTGCAGCCGGCGAAATCATGAAGCGCATCGTGGAACAATGAACAACGATGAAGGATGGGAGCGCTAGCGGTCCGCCGTTCGGAGACAGTGAGGATACGATGACTAGGGAGACAATCGAGGCGAAATACGAAGAACTCTACGAAGAAGCGAAAAGTATATTCATCGACAATGACATATGCGGCTTTATAAAGAACGGCGGTATCTGCAGCCGAGAAAAAGAAAGATCCGTACCCGATCCCTATTGCTGTTGCAGTGGCAATGAAAGTGGTACGGCAAGTCCCCAAAAAGGAAAATACGGATACCATTGCCGTTTCTTCAAGGAAGGAGAAGGTTGTTCGGTTCATTCATTGATGTGCAAGTGCTGGTATTGCGACGACGTCAATCTGAAGAATAGCGTCGGAATCGAACAATACAGGAAGCTGCAATTGATAAGACACAAAGCAAGTATGTATGGTTTTTATGCCTTCCGTGGAGTGTTTGGAGACGCCATAAGAACTCATAAGAGACAATACGAGTTATTGATCAAGGCGAAAAGTTTCGAGAGCTTCGATACGGAACATAAGAAGGGCGTCTTTTTTTTGTCATTATTGGAAAAAATAAAGAGCATGTATGATTAATGCCGAGAGCGATCGGATCGATCCGGCAGTTTGGAAGATCTCGTCCGTTGTCATGCTCGGCTCATTCCTCGCTCAACTCGATGCGACGGTCGTGAATGTATCTCTC
>Ga0326727_10005993_pt1 | contig 33897 bp, 37 predicted proteins | sample MB2enrmetagenome_FD_207643 | JGI IMG/M metagenome (GOLD analysis project Ga0326727, IMG submission 207643) | Lab enriched peat soil microbial communities from McLean, Ithaca, NY, United States - MB29MY | ecosystem: Environmental > Terrestrial > Soil > Wetlands > Peat | place: USA: New York...
GTTTACCAGGCGGGGCCGGGGTGGAGCGGTCAGAGCGTGGCTGAGGGATCGACGATCGACAGACCCCGGAAGAACCGGCGGTAGTACCCGCGGTCACGGGTGAGCAGGCGGTCAGCATGAGCGCGGGCATGGGCTCCGATGAGGAAGTCGGCGATCACTCTCTCCCGAGCGCCCCCGGCGCGGCGGTACTCGCCAAACGCGTTCCCGGCTGCCACGGCGGAGGTGGCGTCCAGTGGGCTGAAGCCCACGCGCAGCCGCCGCAGCGCATCCTCCGCCGCCGCCGGCGACCGGAAGCCGGCGCTCACCTCCGCCCAGACGACCTCGCAGGCGACCAGGGATCCCTGGGCCAGGCAACCGCGCACAGCCTCGCGCGATCGCTCACCGAAGGAGGGATCCGCGCCGAAAACGTCAAGGAGAACGCTCGTGTCGACAGCCGTGATCACAACGCATCCGGCTCGCCGCGGAGCCGCCGCAGCTCTGCGTCGGTGCCCAAGCCTCTTCCGAGGATCCCGTAGACGTCGTCCGGCGCGTCCCGGACGGTGAGCTTGGTCGCCACCAGCCTGCCGTCCTCCTCGTTGAACTCCAGCGTCTCGCCGGGGCGGATACCCAGCCGCTCACGGAGTCGCTTGGGGATGGTCACCTGACCCTTCTCCGACACCCGTGCGTTCATACTCAGATTGTAGGAATTCCAACCTCGGGCGTCAAAGAGACTGCCAGCCCACACGAGTGAGCCGGCGCTCGGTCTCCGATCGGCACCACCGCGGGCGTCAGCCCAGCGGGCGCCGGAGCTGCACCTCCTGACCTCGGAGCTCGCCCAGCCAGCGCTCCACCGCGTCGGGATCACGGGGGAGCGCCCCGCTCAGGACCCGGCAGCCGTCCTCGGTGACCAGCACGTCGTCCTCGATCCGGATGCCGATGCCGCGCCATCGCTCCGGGACGGTGAGGTCGTCGGCCTGGAAGTAGAGCCCGGGTTCGACGGTGAGGACGTGCCCGGGGCGGAGGGTGCCGCCGCGGTACTCCTGCTCGCGCGCGTGGGCGCAGTCGTGGACGTCGAGACCGAGCATGTGGGAGGTGCCGTGGAGCGTGTAGCGGCGGTGGAGCTGGCTGTCGTCGGCGAGCGCCTCCTCCGCGCTGACCGGCAGGATGCCCAGCTCCTCCAGTCCCTCGGCGAGAACCCGCATGGCGGCGCGGTGCGGGTCGAGGAAGGCGGCTCCCGGCCGGACCTCGGCGATGGCCGCCTCCTGGGCCCGGTACACGAGCTCGTAGAGGCGGCGCTGGTCGGTGGTGAAGCGGCCGGACACCGGCACCGTTCGGGTGACGTCGGCGGTGTACAGCTCGTCGCACTCGACCCCGGCGTCGAGCAGGAGGAGGTCGCCGCTGTGCACCTCGCCGTCGTTCCTGTTCCAATGCAGGATCGTCGCGTGGGACCCGCTCGCCGCGATGGTCCCGTAGCCGACATCGTTGCCCTCGACCCGGGCGCGGAGGTTGAAGACCCCCTCCACCACCCGCTCCCCCTGCTCCATCGCCTCGGGCAGGGCGCGGGCCACGTCCTCGAAACCGCGGATGGTGGCCGCCACCGCACGCTCCAGCATCTGGACCTCGTGGGCGTCCTTGATCAGGCGCAGCTCGCTCAGCTCCTGCGCCAGCCGGACCTCCTCGGCGGGGTCGTCCGGGGTCGCCACCAGGGACTCGACCCCCGGGTCGAAGCCGCGCAGCACCACGACGGGCCCGTCCAGTCCCCTCACCGCGCCCTCGAGCTCCGCCAGCGGGGCGCAGTCGACCCCGAGCAGGTAGGCCGTCTCTTCGACCCCGCGCCGGGGACCGACCCACAGCTCGCCGCTCTGGGCGTTGGTGAAGAAGCCGGGCGTGGAGCGGTCGGAGCGGGGCTCGAGGTGGAGGATCGCCCGGTGCTCTTTGCCCTCGGCGCGGAGCAGGAGGACGCCCCCCGGCTCGGTGTGACCCGTCAGCCAGTAATGGTCGCTGCCGGGGCGAAAGCGATAGTCGTCGTCATTTGCCCGCGCCTTGGGGATGCCGGTGGGGATCACCAGGTTGACGCCGGGGAAGAGGCGAGAGAGCGCTTGCCGCCGCTCCGCGTAGCGGGGGGCGGCGGCATGCGGGCGGTCGGGAAGGGTGCTGGTCGGCGCCCAGTCCCGCGACATCAGCTCGATCAGCGCTGCCGGCGTCGGGGGGTGGTGGGGCCGCGAGCCCTCGACCGGCGGCGCCGGCTCGGCCGTCTGGGGAGGTCGCTGCGCGTCCAGGTCGCCCATACGGTGCAGCGTACGCCGGCGCGGCGCGGGACGCGGCGGCGGCTCGACCGGGACCGTAACGGATGCCGTGCATTCGGGCCACAAGCGGCTGATGGCGTCCTCCACTCGAGCCGGGCGCCCCCACACTCCAGGTTGCCTATGAGCCCACCAGAGAGAGCGGAGGCCAGCTGCCGCCTCTGTCTGCGCGGGCCCGCAGCGGTCACCACCCTCCATCAGCATCGTGGTCGCGGTCTCACGCTCCGCCACCTGGTGCTCCGCGGTCCCCTCTGCCGGGAGTGCGGGCTGGTGGCGTGGCGGCACATGACCGCCGGCACGCTGCTGCTCGGCTGGTGGGGGCTCGTCTCCGTCGTCGCCACCCCCGTGACCCTCGTCCTGAACGCGATAGCCCTGGTCAAGCTCCTGCGCACCCCCGTCGCCCCGGCGGTCCCGGTCTTCCCGGTCACCTGGGCCCAGCCGGCCTCCCCCTCCGCCTGAGCCCGGCCGCGTCCCCCGGGGACGTGGGCCGCCCGGGGCTGCGCTGGCGCTCTCCCCTCGAGCCCTGCCGTGTCCCACCGCGGAATCGGGTGCTGCCGCATCATTGCCGGCGCCATGGTCCGGTCGGTGCGCACGCAGCTGCGGCGGGGCATTCTCGGGGAGAGATGGACGGTGGCGGTCGCCACCCTCCTTCTGCTCGCGGTCTGGTGCGCGACGAGCCTCCTCTACACGCCTCTCAACCACGGGCCGAATCGGATCTTCCTGCGCACGCCACTGGACCAGGCGATCCCGGTGGTGCCCATCTTCGCGATCCCCTACATCTCCCTGACCCCGTACATCGCCGCCACCATGGCGCTGCTGCTGGCGCTGCGGGCCCGGCTCTTCCGCTCCGCCGCGGTGGCGATGATCATCGCCTGGCTGGTCAGCTACGCCTTCTACTTCTTTCTCCAGTCGTACGTCGCCCGGCCCCAGCTGGTGGGCACGGATCCGCTCACGGCGCTGGTGCGCAGTGTTTACGCGGGAGACCAGCCGTACAACGACTTCCCGAGCCTGCACACGTCGCTCTCGACCATCGTGGCGGTGCACTGGTGGCGGGTCGACCGGCGTGCCGGCATCGCGGCCGGGGCGTGGACCCTGCTGATCGTCGCCTCGACGGTGCTGATCCACCAGCACTATCTGGCCGACCTGGCCGGCGGGCTCATCCTGGCGGCCGCCGCCTGCCTCGTGAGCCTTCGCCTCTTCGCCCGGGACCCCGGTCAGCCCCCTCCAGCCCGCGCGGGCCGGCGGTGGTCCGGGAGGCGGGCCGGCTGAAGGGCTCCTTCAGCCCCGCGAGCAGGCAGCCAGCCGCGCCGCCTCCCGGCGCACCGCGTCGCGCAGCTCCGCCGGCTCGAGCACGGCGAAGCCGACCCCCAGGCCCGCCAGGCGCCGGACGATCCACTCCAGGTCGTCCCCGCCGATGTTCAGCTGCACACCACCGTCGACGGTCTCGAGGGTCCCCTCGCTGGGGCCGATCAGGCGGCGCGCCTCGTCGAGGGAGACCTGCAGCCTCACCACGGCCTTCCACCGGTACGGCACGCTGGCCAGGCTGCGGTGGATCTGCTCCCAGAGATCGAATCCCTCCGGGCGCCGGAAGCTCTCGCGGGTCGGCTCGATGCTGAGCAGGCGGTCCAGCCGGAAGGTGCGCATCTGCTCGCGCAGGTGATCCCACGCGGCGACGTACCAGTGCCCGCCGTGGAAGGCGATCCCGTACGGGTCCACCCGCCGCTCCGTCTCCTCGCCCCGAGCGGAGCGGTACCGGATCAGAAGGCGGGTGCCGTCGCGGGCGGCCGCGCTCAGGGTGAGGACGGTCTCGCCATCGGCGTGCCCGCGCCCCGGGGCGGCGTGGGCGAGACCGAGTCGCAGCGTCTCCTGGGCGGCCCCCAGCCGGTCTCGCAGGCTGTCGGGGAGGACCCGGTCGAGCTTGGCCAGCGCCCCCTCGACGGCCAGCCCCGAGGTGACCAGCCCGAGCCGCTCCACCGCCAGCAGCCCGAGCACCAGGACCAGCGCCTCCTCGTTGGTGAACATGAGCGGCGGGAGCTTGAATCCGGGGCGCATCCGGTAGCCGCCGGCGCGGCCGCGCTCGGCCTCGACCGGGATGCCCATGTCCTGGAGGCCGAGGATGTAGCGGCGGACCGTGCGCGGGGTCACCTCCAGCCGCTGCGCGATCTCCTCACCGCTCAGGCGCCGGTGCACCTGGAGCAGCTCCAGCAGGGTGAGGAGCCGCTCCTTGGAGAGATCCATTGAGCCGAATTATATAGGACCGATCCTGTCCGGATGGGGCGATAAGCTCCTGGGCATGATGAGCCCATACGTCAGCCTGCTGATCGCCCGTGAACGTCACCATGAACTCGTCCGCGCTGCCGAGCGCCACCGCCTCGTTCGTGAAGCCTCCCAATCCCGTCCCCGGGCCCCGGAACGGGTCGCCGCGCAGACAACGGAGGTGGTGGTCAGCGGGGGACTTGAACCCTCGACCTCGCGGATGTGAACCGCGCGCTCTAACCAACTGAGCTAGCTGACCTCGGAGAACCTCGAAGTCTATCTACTCCTCGGTCCGGGCGAGATACGTGGCCTCGTCCATCAGGTCGCCCTCACCCTCGCTGACGTCCTGGAGCCGGAGCAGCCAGCCGTCCTCGTAGGGGGAGGAGTTGACCCGTTCGGGCGCCGTGGCCAGGTCCTCGTTGACCGCGACCACGGTGCCCGTCACGGGGGCGTAGAGGTCGCTCGCCGCCTTGACGGACTCCACCGTCCCGAAACGCTGGCCCGCGGTCAGCCGCGCCCCGACGCTGGGCAGGTCGAGGAAGATCACGTCTCCCAGCTGGGTCTGGGCACGGTCGGAGATTCCGATCGTGGCGCCGTCGCCCTCACGGCGCACCCACTCGTGGGTGGGGGTGAAGCGATAAGCGGAGAGGTCGGGCATGCTCGGCTCCTTCAAGCGGATCGCGGACGGCGGTAGAAGGGGAGGGGAACACGGCGCGCCGGCGCCGCCTCACCGCGGATGTCGACGCTCAGTGGAGCGTCGGGCAGCCTGGGGTCGACGTAGGCGGTGGCGATGCCGTGGCCGAGGCTGAAGCCGAAGCCGCCGCTGGTCACCTCGCCCACCGGCTCGCCGCCGGCCCGGACCGCCATACCATGGCGGGGGATCTGGCGGGCCCCCAGGGCCAGGCCGATGAATCGGCGTGGGGGGTTGCCGGCGTCGAGCTGGCGCAGCCGCCGGGCGCCGATGAACTCGCCCTTGCCGAGCTTGACCGTCCAGCCCAGGCCGCAGCTGTAGGGGTCCACGCTCTCGTCCATATCCTGGCCGTAGAGCCGGAGACCGGCCTCGAGGCGCAGCGTGTCGCGCGCCCCCAGCCCGGCGGGGAGCATGCCCCGTGCCGTTCCCGCCTCCATCAGCACGTCCCAGAGGTGGGGCGCCGGTTCCGCGGCGCAGTAGAGCTCCACCCCGTCCTCTCCGGTGTAGCCGGTGCGGGAGATGCGGCATCGCACTCCCGCCACCGTCCCCATGGCGGAGGCGAAGGGCGGCAGCGCCGCGATCTCGCGGTCGGCGACCGTCTGGACGATGGCGAGCGCCTCCGGGCCCTGGACGGCGAGCAGCGCCGTCTCGTCACTCTCGTCGCGAAGCTCGGTGCCGGGGAGCAGATGGGCCCCCATCCACGCGAGGTCGGCGTCGCGCCGGGCGGCGTTGACCACGATCAGGTAGCCGTCCTCGAGGCGGTACACGATGACGTCGTCGACGATCCCGGCCTCGTCGTTGCAGACGACCGCGTAGAGGGCGCGGCCGGGGCCGAGCCCGGAGACGTCGTTGGCGATCAGGCGCTGGACCGTGGCGCCGGCCGCCTCGCCGCTCAGCCGGACCTCCCCCATGTGGGAGAGATCGAAGAGCCCAGCTCGGCTCCTCACCGCCATGTGCTCTTCCCGGATGGACGTGTAGCGCAGCGGCATGTCGTAGCCGGCAAATTCGACCATGACCGCATGGGCGGCCAGGTGGCGGGCGTGGAGCGGCGTCCTCGCAGCCATGGACCGCAGCGATGGTACGCGCTCCACCTTCCCGCCCCGACGGCGGCGCCGCCTCCCCCGGATGGGATCCGCGCAGCGGGGTCACCGCGCGCTATCCTCCCGCCCAGGGGCCATCCGGATCCCGCCCCGCCCGCCGATTCCCGGCGCGCGGACGGGAGAGCCGACCGCTGCCCCCATCGGGAGCGCAGAGCGGTGCGACGCGACGCTCGGAGATCGGAGGGGCGCGGCAGCGCGGCGGGCGGCAGGGTCACCCTGCGCGCGGCCGTGGGGTTGGCGCTCGCCCTGCTGGGCGGCTGGCTGGTTGCCGCCCTGCTTCTCGGCGGGGGCCCGGCGCCGGCGGTGGCGGCCGTCTCTGCTCCGGCGCAGGAATCGGCCGGGTCGCCAACTCCGACGGGGACGGTGCCGCCCACGCCCACCCCCATCCCGCCCACGCCCACTCCCTTTCACCCGACCCCCACCCCGCGGCCCACGTTCGTGACCACCACCCCCACGCCGAGCGCCACCCCGGTGCCGACGGCCACCCCCTCCCCGCCCGCGACCGAGGCGGCGACCCAGCGGCCCACCCCCTACGCCGAGCAGATCGACCCCCAGCAGTCGCTCCCCACCATCGCGCCGATCGCGGTCAACTCCGGCATCGTCCCCAACCCGCACGGCGGCGGTTCGGCCCTGCCCGAGTTCGCCCTTCTGGGGATCGTGGTCTTCGCCGTGATCGCGGCCACCAGCTTCTTCCTCTTCTTCCGGGTCCGGTGACCTCGCCCACCCGGGGGCGCCGGGCGGCGGAGCGGGGGATGGTCCGGGGCTGCTGCGCCGGGCTCGTCGTCCTGCTGCTGCTGGTCACCGCGGCTCTGGTGCTGCTGGTGCGTCTGACCGCAGCCCCCGACCTGGGCGCGACCCCCTCCGGACCCGACGATGGCGCCAGCCCGCTGGCCATCGGCGCCAGCCTTGCCCTCCAGGTGGGGGACCAGCTGGCCCAGCCCGGCGCGACGGGGGCGGCCGTCGTGGTCAGCGAGCAGGACCTCTCGACCCTCGCCGCGGAGGACAACCCCGACCCCCGGACCCTCGCCGGCCTCCAGGTCCGAGCCCGGGGTGACCAGCTCTGGGTGTCGGCGGACAGCCACTTGGGCCCGCTCGCCGTGGTCGTGACGGCCAGGCTCAGCCTCGGCTTCCAGCCCGGGAGCCCCGTCACCGCCAGCATCGGTGAGATCTGGGTGGGGGATCAGCAGATCCCCGGCTTCCTCACCTCCGCCGTCGACCCCCGCGCGGACGCCACCTTCTCCCTGACTCCGCTCCTCACCGGCTCCGAGCTGAGCCAGTTCGGCCTCGAGTGCGTCACCGTCGTCGCCTCGCGGGGCGTGGAGCTCGGCTTCCACGAGCCGCGCGCAAGCGTGAGCACCGGCTACTGCGCCGCGCATCCTCCCACGCCGGACGCCGGTCAGCCGAGCTCGTCGGGATCCGGATAGGCGGCGCGGTCGACGCGGCGGCCGAGAAGCTCCGCCTGCAGGTCGAAGAGCTGGTCCATCAGCCGCACGATGGTCACGCCGGCGTGCAGCTCGAGCGCGCAGGGGCCCACGCTCGCCGCCAGCCGCTGCAGGCGGTCCTCCATGCAGAGCGGGACCCGCTTGCGGCCGACCAGGAGCAGCTCCTCGCACTCCGCGATGATCCGGTCCACCTCCTCGATCGGCTGCTCCATCCGCCGCCTCTCCGACTCGCGGCGGATGCGGTCGCGGAGCTGCTCGGTGATCTCGTCGTTGGTGACGCGAAGGGGGGAGATCATATCTGTCTATACGTCCGTGGAACCTTTCTGGTTGCGCTGCCGAGCGCCGTGGGGGAACGACCCCACAACAGTTACCAGCCGGTTCCTGTCGGGTCGATGACGGCTCCCTCGGGATCATCCGGCCCGCTCTGCGGCCGGCGCTCGCGCCCCGGGGCTCAGGAGCCGGGGAGGGGGATGCTCTGGGCGATGGCGGCGATCTTGGACGCCCAGAAGGGGTCGGAGGCGTAGTCGACGTTCATCCCGCGGAGCGTGGGGCCGTGGTAGTACTCGCCCCCGGGGGTGAGGTACTCGACCTTCACCCGTTGGGCGACGTAGAGGATGCAGGCCGCGAAGCTGGAGAAGCGGGTGGCGTCCCCCGCCGGATCGCGGTCGTCGGCGTTCCACCCGAAGAGGTTGTTGTCGTCCCGGGCGATCGCGCTCGCTCCCCAGCCGGACTCCTCGATCGAGTGCGCCACCAGGTAGCGGGCGCTCACCCCATAGTCGTGCTCCGCCTCCACGTAGGTGGCGCCCAGCCCGGCCAGGGCGGTGCCGTCGAGGAAGCTGTTGATGGTCTGGGCGTCCTCGCCCGAGGGGACGGTGAGGTCGGTGTCCTCGCTGAACGCCGAGCCCGCGATGGGGCTGAAGATGGTGCCGTCGGCTCGCGCCTGGGCGAGGGCGGCAGCGGCGTCCGCGTAGGTGGTGCCGTACTCGGAGATGAGGTCGTACTCGTCCTGGGCCGAGGTCACGGCGCCGTCGGCGCGGCTGGCGGCCGCCTCGTCCAGGGTCAGGTTGGCGGCGTCGCTCGCCTCGTCGTCGGCGACGATCACCTCCTCGGTCGCCGCCTGCTGCTCGGCCGCCTGCGCCTGGCCGCGCGCCGCCACGGTGGCCGCGAGGACCTGCTGCTCCTGCTCCTCCTCGCCGTTGATCTGGTTGATCAGCACGTTGCCGGCGTCGGCGACACGTTCGACATCGCTGACCCTCGCCACCAGGTCGCTGATGCTCTGCGAGTCCATGAGGTACTCGACGGTCGTCTGGCTGCCCCCGCTCTCGTAGCTGGCGCGCAGGAAGGCGGCGAGCTCCCCCTTGTCCTGCTGGATCTGTGCGTCGAGCCGGGCAACCTCGGCCTGGTCGGTGGAGACCTCGGCGCTGAGGGACGTGATCCTGGTCTGGATGGCCGCCAGCTGCGCCTGCGCCTCGGCCAGCTCCGCCCTGGCCGCGGCGAGCTGGGCGTCGGCCTCGGCGACCTGGTCGCGGGCCTGCGACGCCTGCAGCTGGGCCTGGGCGAGAGCCTGCTGCGCGGCGGTGAGGGCGTTGCTCCCCGACCCGTCATCGGCGCTGACCTGGGCTCCGGCCAGGCAGAGGGCAGCGGCCAGCGCGGCCACCAGGCCGGCGCCGAGCCGGGTTGGGCGCTTGGCGCGCCCGGGTCGGTTTCGGCCCATAGCGCGGCCAGTATGTGGAGGCCGTTCCGCCGATCGGCGGCCATGTCACGGCTCCGTTATCGAGAGGTCGCGGACCTGTGCGATCCGGTCGGCACTCGGTCGTGCGTGGAGTGCGGCGCGGACCTGCGAACCACCACCGGCGACGCCGGGTGTGGGTCCCCGCAACGGCGGGGCGACCCTCAGGACGCCTTGCGCTTGAGGAGCTGAGCCCGGACGTCGTCGCTGACGGGCACCAGCTCGACCGCCTGGCGTGGTCCGCAGTCGGTGCACTCGAGACGGCCGCCGATGAGGTTACCGTCAGCGTCGTAATAGATGACGGTGAGACGCGGAGAGCTGCAGCGGGGGCACGGGTTGGGCGTGGCCATCAGATTCTCCGATGTCGTCCTGCCGGGTGCCGACATGATGGCACGGCCCGTTCCGGCGGGGCAGTCTTCGATCCCGGCACGCCTCGGGCGGAGCCGATGAGCACCCAACCGGCGCCCCGCGCGGAGACGGAATTGCGGCTGCGGCGCTATCTGGACGAGCTGTACCTGTGGAACGCGAGGGTCAACCTCACCGCGATCCCCCGCGCCCAGGCCGTCAGCCGGCACCTCGACGAGTCGCGGCGGCTGCTCGCCCTCGCCGATCCGCCTCCCGGCGCTCGCGTGGTCGACATCGGCGCGGGTGGCGGCGTGCCCGGGCTGGTCATCGCCATCCTGCGGCCGGACCTCGAGGTGACGCTCATCGAGTCCGACCGGCGCAAGGCGGGATTCCTCGTCCACGCGGCCGCCGTCTGCGGGTGCCCTCGGGTGGACGTCCTCGCGCGGCGGGCCGAGGAGGTGGGACGTGATCCCGCCCATCGTGCGACCCACGACCTCGCGGTGTCCCGGGCGGCCGCGCCCGCCCCGGTCCTCTGCGAGCTGGCCCTGCCCCTGCTCCGCGTCGGCGGCCGGCTGATCGCGCTGGTGAGCGACGCGGAGGAGGACCTGAGGGTGGCCGGCCCGGCCGCGTCCGCCTGCGGAGGCGGGACGCCCGCGGCGCCCGTTCCCGGCATCCTCGCCGTCACCAAGGTGGCGACCACCCCCGAGCGCTTTCCGCGCCGCGCCGGCGTTCCCGCCCGCCATCCGCTCGGCGTGCCCTGACCGATCGGGGCGCCGCCGTCGAGGTCAGCGGTCGGCCGCGGCGTCCCCGGGCGCTGCGCCGTGGTGGCGCCGGCGCAGCGCAGCCTCCGCCGCGGCCCGCTCGTCCCACGGCACCGACCCCTGCGCCGTCTCGATGCTGCGCTCGTGGCCCTTCCCGGCCAGCAGGACGGTGTCGCCCGCAGCCGCTCCGCGGATGGCGAACTCGACCGCCTCGCCCCGGTCCGGGATGGTCTGGAGCCGGTTCCCCCGGAGCGCTCCCGCGGCCTCGGCCGCCGTTGCAATCTCCTCGAGGATGCCCAGGCGGTCCTCGCCCCGGGGGTCCTCGTCGGTGACCACGATGACGTCGGCGAGCCGTGCCGCCACCCCGCCCATGACGGCCCGTTTCTCCCGGTCGCGCTCGCCGGCCGAGCCGAAGACCACCCAGAGCCGCCCCCGGGTGGACGGGCGCAGCTCGCCGAGCACCTGCTCCAGGGCCGCGGCCGTGTGCGCGTAGTCGACCACCACCGTGAAGTCCTGGCCGAGGTCGACGCGCTCCATCCGTCCGGTAACCCGCTCCAGGGCGCCGAGCCCCCGCGCCGCCGCCTCCAGGGGGACCCCGCTCCCGCACGCGGCGGCCATCGCCGCCAGGGCGTTGCCGGTGTTGAAGGCGCCCGCCAGGCGGAGCTCGACCGGGACCCGGCCCCACGGCGTGGCCGCCGTGAAACGGACAGCTCTGGCATCAACATGGGCGTCCTCGGCGATGAGGTCGGCCTGGGCGCGGCCGGTGGCGCTGTAGGCGAGCCGGCGCGCCACCGGGGTGGCGGCGAGCCGGGCGTAGGCGAAGTCGTCGTCGCCATCGAGGACGGCCAGTCCCCATGGCCGCGTCCCCACCAGCTCGAGAAGCCGCTGCTTGGTGCGCAGGTACTCCTCCCGGCTGCCGTGGATGTCCAGGTGCTCGGAGGTGATCCGGGTGTAGACGGCGATGTCGTAGTCGACGTCGTCGACGCGGTGGAGATGGAGGCCGTGGGACGAGGTCTCCAGCGCCACCCGCGTGCAGCCGGCGTCCCTGGCCTCGGCCAGGAAGCGATGCAGCTCGGTGGCCTCGAGGGTGGTGATGCGACCCGAGCTCGGCTGGACGTCGTCGCCGATGCGCACGTCCACGGTGGTGACGCTGGCCGGTTTCTCGCCGGCCGCCCTCCAGGCCGCCCAGAGCATCGTCGAGGTGGTGGTCTTGCCGTCGGTGCCGGTGATCCCCGCCACCGTCATCTCCCGGGAGGGGTGCCCGGCGAGCGTGGCCGCCAGCGCGCTGAGGGCCCGCCGGCTGCCGGTCACCAGCAGCAGCGGGATGGCCGGCGGCAGCGCCGGGACGGGGGGGCGCTCGGCGACGACCGCGACCGCCCCCGCCCCGACCGCGGCGGCGGCGAAGCCGTGACCGTCGACGTGGAAGCCGGGGATCGCCACGAAGAGGGACCCCGGGCGGCATCTCCGTGAGTCGTATTCGACGGAGGTGATCTCGGGATCGGTGCCGCCGGCCGGATCCAGTCCGGACCGGCGCAGGAGCTCGGAGAGGCGCATGGGGTGGTTCTCCTGCCCGGCTAGGCCGGGACCTCGCCGGGGGTGCTCGCGCACGCCTCCAGGGCTTCGAGGATGGTGCGGAACTTCGCCTCGGTCTCGGCCACCTCGAGGTCCGGCCGGGACCCGGCCACGATGCCGGCGCCGGCGTGGATCCGCACCGTCTCGCCGGTCACCAGGGCGCAGCGGAGGCTGACCGCCCACTCGCCGTCGCCCCGGCTGTCCACCCAGCCGACCAAGCCTGAGTAGAGGCCCCGGGAGACCGGCTCGAGGCGGGCGATCAGGGCCCCGGCCGCTGCCTCGGGCGTCCCGCAGACGGCTGGCGTCGGGTGCAGCGCCGCCGCCAGCGCGAGCGCGCTGGGTGCCGGCCTGCGCAGGCGGCCCCGGACCGCGGTCGCGAGATGCCAGACCGCGGCGGTGGCGGCGAGGTGCGGCTCGGGGTCGACACGCAGATCGGCGCAGTGGGGTGCGAGAGCGTCGGCGACCGCCTCGACCACCGCGGCGTGCTCGTGCCGGTTCTTGGTCGAGCGCAGGAGGGCCTCGGCGAGCTCCCGGTCCCGGCCGGGTTCGCTCGAGCGCGCGGCGGTCCCGGCGTGGGGGAGCGAGACCACCCGGTCGCCCTCCCGGCGCACCAGGGTCTCGGGGGAGGCTCCCGCGAACGTACCGCCGCCTCCCGCCGGGGCGGCGAAGAGGTGGCAGCCGGGATCGCGCCGGCGCAGCCCGGCGAGCAGCCCGGCGACGTCGAGGCCGGGGTTGGCCGCCACCAGGCTGCGGGTCAGCACCACCTTCTCCAGCTCGCCGGCCCGGATCCGGGCGATCGCCTCGGCGACCGCGGCGGCGTAGACGCCGACGTCCGGCTCGGCCCGCCAGCGCAGCCCGGAGGTCGGATCTCCGGGTGGGAACCGGAGGTTCGTTCTCGGAGACACTTCCCCTCGCCCCCGATGCCCGCCGGATCCGAGATCGAGCCGGCGGGGGGCGATCGACGTGACCGTCACCGCCTGCGGGATGGTCAGCGTGCCCGGCATGTCGCCGCGGAACGGCAGCGCGCCGGCGATCACGGCACCGTCGACGCCGAGGTCGGCGAGCGCCGCCTCCGCCAGCTGCGCGGCCCGGGCGGGCTGCTCGGGGCCGGCGGGCACGTCGACCCGGCGCAGCTCACCGCTGCCGCCCACCCCCTCCCCGCCCTGCTCCATGAGGAACCCGCCCGGCCGCCAGGCGGCGAGCAGGTCGATGTGAGCCGCGGAGCTGCCCGCCGCGCCGGCCGGGGTGGCGGCGTGGGAGGTCGTGCTCACCTCCGCGTTCCCACCAGCAGCTGCACGGTGCCGAAGCCGAGCAGAAGGCGCCGCGTGTCGGCGAATCCCGCGTCCCGGAACATCCCCACCAGCGTGGGTCCGTCCGGAAGGTAGGCGGTCGAGGCGGGCAGGTAGCGATAGGCCTCGCCGTCCGAGAGCAGCGCGCCCAGGCGGGGCACGACCCCCTCGATCCACGTCGATTGGATCCAGCGGGTGGCCGCCCGCGGCTCGGCCAGGTCGAGGACGGCGACCCGCCCGCCCGGGCGGACGACGCGGGCCATCTCGCCGACGCAGCGGCCGATGTCCACCACGTTGCGCAGGGCGAAGCCCGAGGTGACGCCGTCGACGCTCGAGGCGGCGAAGGGGAGATCCAGGATGTCGGCGCGCACCAGCTGACCGGCTCCCCGGGCCCGGGCCAGCATCCCCGCCGCGCTGTCCACGCCGATGGTCCGGTACCCGGCGTGCGCCAGCACCCGGCAGAACTGCCCCGTGCCGCAGGCCAGGTCGGCGACCAGCGCCCCCCGTGGCAGGCGCAGCTCGGTCACCGCGCGCCGCCGCCAGACGACATCCAGGCCGCCGGTCATGAGGTGGTTGATGAGGCTGTAACGGGGGGCGATCCTGTCGAACATCGCCTCGACGACGCGCGCCTTCTCGGCGGCGCCGGGCAGGTTGGCGGGCTGGGTCACGGTCCTCCCATCATGGCCGAGCCGCCCCCCGGATCGCGGCGGAGATCAGGGCACGGGGGATGGCGAGGGCGACGCCTCGATCACGGGAGCGCCCCCGATGCAGGCGCCGGATGCCTCTCGTGTGCATCCGGAGGGGAGCGTGATGACCTGCCCTGACATGGGGGTCGCGGGGACCAGGGAGATCACCGGGAGGAGGGAGAAGGACGGCGCAGAGGGCGGGATTGACAGCTGCTCGTTGGGGTTGCGACCGGACCCCGCCTGGAAGCCCACGAAGGCGGCCGCGGCCACGCAGGCGCCGAGGCACACGGCCCCCAGGGCCGGACCGGCGGATGCCGGCCGCGCGCTCTTCGTGCCGCTCTCGGCCTCCCCTTCGGAGTGGCCTCGCGACCAGCGGAAGAGCACCACCGCCATGACCGCGGCCAGCGCGGCGGCGACCACGTCGGCGAACCCTCCGACGCCGGCGACGACGTTCGCGGCGGTGGCCACGGGCTCGCCGAAGGCCGCGCCCGGGCTGCGGACGATGACCCCGATGTTGCCGGCCAGCTGGGCGACGGCGAGGCAGCTCCCGGTGCCCGCGGCGAGGCAGGCCGCGGCCCGCACCCAGCGCCCACGCCCCGCGCTGGCGTCGGCGTCGCGCCGGATGGCGAGGACGAGGACGCCGCCCAGGAGGATCAGGGAGAGGTAGCCGGCGGGCAGGGGGAGCGGCATGGCGAACCCGTCGGGCCCCCACCCGTCCAGGCCCCCCACGGCCAGCGTGGCCAGGGTCTGGAAGGCCGCCCAGGCGACGGCCACGATCGCGGCCCACATGGCCCAGGCGTCGAGGTCGCCGGAGAGGCCCCAGCCGTGTCCCTCGTCCACCAGGAAGCCCTCCTCGTCCACCTCCTGGAACTCATCCTCGGGATCGAGGTCGGTCTCTGCGCGCTCGGGCGGCTGAGGCCCGTCGGGGGGCATCGCCATCGCGGGGCATCATCCGCCTGTAGGAACCGATCCGTGGGACGCTGTGTGACGCCCGGCGACCCCCCGCACGCTGAAGCCCGACTAGGACGTGGGATGCGCGTCTCCCTCCCGGCCCGGCAGCGCTCCACGCTGCAGCTTGCCCAGCGCGGTGCGCGGCAGCGACCTCACGAGCACCAGCTCGCGCGGGGCGCGGTGGCGGCCGAGCAGGTTGCCGACATGCTCCCGGAGCGCCTCCAGTGTCGGCGGCGCGGCCGGATCGCGGGGCACCACCACCGCCACCAGCCGCGCTCCCCAGGTGGCGTCGGGCCGGCCGAAGACGGCGCAGTCCGCGACCGCGGGATGGCTGCGCAGCGCCGTCTCGACGTCCGCCGGCCAGACGTTCTCCCCGCCGGAGACGATGAGGTCGTCGAGGCGCCCCTGGACGTGGAGCCGACCGGTCTCGTCGATCCGGCCGGCGTCGCCGGTGGGGAGCCAGCCGTCCGCGGTCAGCCCGGCGTCCTCGCCGTCCCGGTAGCCGCGCAGAAGCGTCGGTCCCCCGAGCTGGACCTCACCCGCCTCCGTGATCCGCAGCTCCACGCCGGGGAGGGGGAGACCGTCGTAGACGACCCCGCCGCAGCTCTGGGTGAGCCCGTAGGTGATCACGCAGGCCGCACCTGCCGCCATCGCCCGATCCCGCAGCTCCGCATCCATCCCACCTCCGCCGACCAGCATCGCCCGATAGCCGCGCAGGTCCACGCCGGCGTCGAGCGCGCGCACCAACTGGGTGGGGACGATCGAGGTGAGCCGGAACCCGTCCACCGGCCCCAGCTCCCCCGGGGGACGGAAGAGAAGAGGCGCTCCGCCCAGCAGCCCGCGCAGCACCACCAGAAGCCCGCCGATGTGGGCGAGAGGCAGACAGCTCACCCACCCCTCACCCGGCGGCGCGGAGAGCGTCTGCAGGGACGCGGAGACGGCGGCCTCCACCGCCGTCCGGGAGAGCTCCACCAACCGGGGCCGGCCGGACGAGCCGGAGGTGGCCATGACCAGCGCCACCGAGGGGTCCGTGGACCGTCCCGCCGCGGCGCGATGCCAGCCGTCCTCGGAGACGATCAGCGTCGGGCCAGCGCGTTCCAGAAGATCTCGGACGGCCGCCTCCGGGAGCCGGTGGTCCACGGGGAGCAGCGCAGCCTCGGCCGCCCAGGCCTCGCCGGCGATCTCCCGCCACGCCTCACCCGGAGGCAGGGTGACCGCCACCACGTCGCCGCGCTCGATGGAGCCCGCGCTCCCCGCGTCGCTCACGTTGGTTACGCTACCCGACAGCGCCATGAGCCCCGATGACACCTCCCTTCAGCTCCCGAGGTGGAGCCCCCATGGCGACTTCACCGACATCCGCTACGAGACCGCCGAGGGGATCGCCAAGCTGACCATCAACCGGCCGGAGGTCCGCAACGCTTTCCGCCCGACCACGCTGTACGAGCTGTCCCGGGCATTCGAGCTGGCCCGCGACGACGCCGAGATCGGCGTGGTCATCCTCACCGGCGAGGGCACCCGGGCCTTCTGCTCGGGTGGCGACCAGCGGGTCCGCGGCGACGACGGCTATCGCGACGCCCACGGGGTCGGCCGCCTCAACGTCCTCGACCTGCAGGTACAGATCCGGCGCCTGCCCAAGCCGGTCATCGCCATGGTCGCCGGCTACGCCATCGGGGGCGGTCACGTCCTCCACCTGGTGTGCGACCTGACCGTCGCCGCCGACAACGCCGTCTTCGGCCAGACCGGGCCCCGGGTCGGCTCTTTCGACGCCGGTTACGGCGCCGGGCTGCTGGCCAGGACCGTCGGCCTCAAGCGGGCCAAGCAGGTGTGGTTCCTCTGCGAGCAGTACGACGCGGTCACCGCCGAGCGCTGGGGCCTGGTCAACTGGGTCGTCCCCGTCGACGAGCTGGAGGCCCGCACCGTGGCCGTCTGCCGGCGCATCCTGGAGATGAGCCCGATGGCGCTCCGCCTTCTCAAGGCCGGCTTCAACGCCGACAGCGACGGCCTCGCCGGCATCCAGGAGCTGGCCGGCGACGCCACCCTCCTCTACTACATGGGCGAGGAGGCTCAGGAGGGCCGCGATGCCTTCCTGGAGAAGCGCCGCCCCGACTTCTCGCGCTTCCCCCGCCGGCCGTGAGCGGCCGGAGGCGGCGATGACCCCTTTCGGCGCCGCGCCCTCGCGCCGGTGACGGCCGGCACGCTCACCGAACGCCGCGGGGCGAGGGCGACCGCGCGCCTCTGGTTGATGGGTGCGCGGCCGCGCACCCTCGGGGTGGGGGCGATCCCGGTGCTGCTCGGCGCCGCGGCGAGCGGACACCCCAAGGCCGGGCCGACGGCGGCCGCCCTGGTCGTCGCGGTCGGGATCCAGGTCGGCGCCAACCTCGCCAACGACTACTTCGACGGCCGGCGCGGGGTGGACACCGCGGCCCGGGTCGGGCCCCAGCGGCTCACCGCCAGCGGCCTGGTCCGGCCCGGCACGGTGCTGGCCGCCGCCCTGGCCTGCCTGGTGCTGGCGGCGGCGGCGGGCCTCTGGCTCGCCCTCGCCAGCGGGCTGCTCTGGCTGGCCCTGGCGGGCGGGATCGCGCTCGCCGCCGCTCTCCTCTACACCGGGGGACCGCGGCCCTACGCGGCCACCGGAGTGGTGGCTGACCTGGCCGTCTTCGCCTTCTTCGGCCTCCTGGCGACCGCCGGCACCGCTGCCGTGCAGGGTTCCGGGGTCCCGGCGCGCACCTGGTGGGCGGCGGTCGCCATCGGGCTGCTGGCGGTCGCAGTCCTGGTCGCCAACAACCTCCGCGACCTCGCCACCGACCGGGCCGCGGGCCGTCACACCCTGGTGGTCCGGCTCGGCGATGGCGGCGCCCGCCGGTTCTACGCGGCGCTGCTGCTCGGGGGCGTCCTGGTCCCCGCCCTCGGCGTCCTGTCCGGGCAGCTGCCGCTGCTCTCCCTGGTCTCGCTGCTGGCGCTGCTCGCGCTCCCACGCCCACTGCGGATCGCGGCGGACCCCACGCGCGAGGGGCGCAGCCTGGCGCCGCTCCTGCCCCTCACCGTCCGCGTCCACCTTGCTCTGGGCGGGTTGCTCGCCGCCGCCCTGCTCGCCGCCACGCTCCTGCCCCACGCGGTGGGGATGGCCCACCTCTGGTAGGTGGACCCGGCCACCCCCTCAGCGCGGAGCCGCCGGCCTCCCCGGCTGGTCCGTGGCCTCGCGCCACGTGATCGGCCCACCCACGGTCCGGAGGATGGCCACCAGCGAGGCGAGGTCCGCCTCGGCCTCCCGGAGGGAGGCGATCCGATCGACGAGGCTCGGGGCTGCGCCCGGGTCGAGATCCTGCCGGTGGCGCGCCTCGAGGGCCATCCGGATGCGCCAGAGGCGCTCGGCGAAGGCGCCGGCAACCGATCCGGCGAGGGCGTGACACTCGGTGTCGGCCCATACGAGAAGATCGGCCAGTGGTGCCGTGTCGACGGGTGTCGGGGTGGCACTCACGCCCCGCACTGTAACCTCGGGCCGATGGGGCCGCTCGCTTTGTCGCCAGGATGCGGCGGGGCGCCATCGACGCGTCACGCGCACCCCGCCTTCAGAGCGGCCACCCGGCGTGGTATAGGACCGGCGATGGCCGGTCGCCGCCTTCCGTTCGCGGTGGAGCTGCTCCAGCCCGTGCTCGGGGTGACCACCCGCACCGGGTGGTTGCTCGAGGGCGAGGCCGGCTGGGCCGAGTGGTCACCCCTCCCCAGCTGGAGCCGGGAGGAGAGCGCCACCGCCTACCGGGGGGCGCTGGAGACCGCCGATCGCCCCTTCCCGGCGCCTCTCCGCGCCGCCGTGGCGATCAACACCATGATCCCGCGGGTGCCGGCGGACGTCGCCGCGCGCATGGCGGTGGCCTCCGGGTGCTCCACCATCAAGGTCAAGGTCGGCGATGCCGGCGGGCCGGACCGGGTCCGGGCGGTGCGGGAGGCGATGGGTCCCGGCGCCCGCATCCGGCTCGACGCCAACGGTGGCTGGGACCTGGAGGAGGCGGTGCGCGCCCTCGCCGTCCTCTCCGGCTTCGACGTCGAGCTGGTCGAGGACCCCGTCCCCGGCCTTGCCGAGATGGCGCGGCTGCGCCGCCGCAGCCCGATCCCGGTCGCCGCCGAGATGGCGATCCGGACCCTGGAGGACGTTGTCGAGATGCGCCGGCTGGAGGCTGCCGACGTGCTCGTCATCAAGCCCCAGCGGCTCGGGGGCATTGCTGCGGCGCTGCGCGCCGCCGAGCTGGCCGGCGTCCCGGTCATCGTTTCCAGCGCCCTCGAGACCTCCGTCGGCCTGGCGGCCTGCCTCGCCGTCGCCGCCGCCCTGCCCGTCTCCGTCTACGCCCACGGCATCGGCACCGCCGCCCTGCTGGCCGAGGACGTCACCGCCCGCCCGCTGGTCCCCCTCGGGGGGATGCTCGTCCCCCGCAGGGTGGAACCCGACCACCTGCTCGCCTCCCTGCCGTGACCGGCCCGGCCGGGCCGGGCGACGTCGCGCTCGCCTGCATGGTCCAGATGGTCGACGAGCTCCACGGCCTCGGTGTCACCGAGGTCTGTCTCTCCCCCGGCTCACGCTCCACCCCTCTGGCCCTGGCCTTCGCCCGCCACGGCGGCTTCCGGCTCCACGTTCACCTCGACGAGCGCTCGGCGGCCTACTACGCGCTGGGATTGGTCCGGGGACGCGGGGACCCGGTCGCCGTCGTCGCCACCTCGGGGACCGCGGTGGCGAACTGGCTCCCCGCCGTCGTCGAGGCGTCGATGGCGCGCCTCCCGCTGCTCCTGCTCTCGGCCGACCGCCCCCCCGAACTGCGCGGAACCGGTGCCAACCAGACCATCGACCAGGTGGGGATCTTCGGCCGCTTCGTCCGCTGGTCGGTCGACGCGGCGGTTCCCGAGGCCGGACGCGGAGCGGCCCGCGCCTGGCGGTCCCTGGCCTCGCGCGCCGTGACCCGGGCGCTGGGGCCGGTTCCGGGACCGGTGCACCTCAACCTCCCCTTCCGGGAGCCCCTCGTGCCCACGGGGAGCACTCCCGAGGGTGGGTCCGGCGCCACCGCGCGGCACGCCGGGCGTCGGGGGGCGGCGCTCCCCGTCCCGTCCCCGCCGCCGGAGGCCGCGGCGGTCGAGGAGCTGGTGGCGCGGGTTGCCGCGACCGAGCGGGGACTGATCGTCGCCGGCGGTGACGCCGGCGCCGGCGACGCCATTCCTCGCCTCGCCCGGGCCGCGGGATGGCCGCTGATCGCCGAGCCCACCTCCGGGTTGCGCACCGGACCACCGGCGCTGGCCGCGGGCACCCTGCTCCTGGGCGACGCCGGGGTAGCCGGCCTCCTCGCCCCCGAGATGGTGGTGCAGTTCGGCGCGACCCCCACCTCCCGGGCGGTGCTCACGGCCGTCGCCCGCGCCGGGCGCCTGGTGGTGGTGACGCCTCCCGGCGCGGAGGCCGACCCGGCGCGCGCCGCCTCCATGAGGCTGCGCTGTGACCCCGCCGCCCTGGCCGCCGCGGTCGGGGAACGGCTCACGCCGCGCTCCCCCTCCCCGTGGCTGCGGCTGTGGTCGCGGGCGGACCGGCGGGCGGCGGCCGCAGTCTCCGCCTGGCTGGGGTCGCTGGGGGAGGAGCTCTTCGAGGGCCGGGTGGCGCGCGACCTCGCCGCCTCCCTCCCCGACGGCTCCACCCTCTTCGCCGGGTCCAGCATGCCGATCCGGGACCTGGACAGCTTCATGCTGCCCCGGTCCGGCCTGCGCGTGGTCGGCAACCGCGGCGCCAGTGGCATCGACGGCTCGGTCTCGACGGCGCTGGGGCTGGCGGCCGCCACCTCCGTCTCCAGCGCACCCGGTGGGGCGGCCACCCGCACCTTTGCCCTGATCGGCGACCTGGCCCTGCTCCACGACGCCGGCGCGCTGCTCTGGGCTGCGTCCCGCTCACACGGTCTGGTCATCGTTGTCATCAACAATGGGGGCGGCGGGATCTTCGACCTTCTCGACCAGTCCCGGCTCCCCGAGCGCGAGGCGCTGTTCACCACCCCGTACCGGACCGACCTCGCCGCCCTGGCCGCCACTGCGGGTGCCGGTCACCGCCGGGTCGCGCGCGCCTCGGAGCTGGCGGCCGCCGTCGCCGTCGCCGCCGCGTCCGGGGGCGTTCAGGTGGTCGAGGTGCGCACCGAGCGCTCGCGCAACGCCGCGCTCCACCGGGCCGTGGCACAGGTGGTGGCGGGCGCGGCCGCCGGCGCGGCGACGGAGCCACCGGACGGGGCCGAGGAGACCCAGCCCCCGTCCTGAACGTGAGCTGCGTGACTCCCCGGCGCCGGCGCCGGCGCCGCCGTCCGGCCGCTGCGGATCAGCTCAGCAGCGACTCGATGAGGGTGTTGAACATGGACTGGTCCGGCGTGAAGGTTGTCCCGTAGCCCAGCACGCTCACCAGGTTGGTGCCCTGGATGGCGATCGTCCCGAACTCGTAGTTGGTGCCGGACGGTGTGGAGAGGGTGAAGTTGTAGTCGACCGCCTGATCTCCGAGGCCACTGTGCGGGTCGAAGGTCTGGCTGCCCGTGATGGTGCCGCCATCGAAGGCCTGGCCTTCAACGGTGTCCTGGGTGATGTCCTGCTCGGCGGTGCTGAAGTCGGCGGCAGGGTAGCCGGTGGCAAGGACGACGCTGATGTCGGCGCCGATCGAGGAGTCGGTGTAGGTGCAGGCATTCGCTGAGGCACCACTCGGTGGCCCACCGTTGGCAGCCAGCGGCTCCCCCCCGCTCGAGGCCAGGAGGGTGAACGGGGTCTGGAAGTCAGTGCTGACCGTGCTCGCCGTCGGGCAGGTGAGCGAGATGGCGGCGGCGGCCGACGGCGTCGGCGTTGCGGCGGGCGTCGGACTGGCGATGGACGTCGGTGCGGCGGTGGCGGTGGCGGTGGCCGCCGATGAGGTGGTGGCTGTCGACGTGGGCGCGCTGGAGCTGCCGCAGGCCGCGGCGCTCAGCGCCAGCACCACCGCCGCCGCGGCAAGCGGGATTGGATTCGACATGGCTCCCCCTCCACATGCTCGTTTCGCCGGGACACCCCAGCATTGGCTCTCATCGAGAGCATACGACACGCCTTCACCCAACGCCTTCACCCAGCGCACGAGCCGGGCGCAGGATGGGCTCGCCGCTCGCCCGCTCGGCTCCGCCCGGCCTCAGGGTCACCCATGTCCCGGAGGCTCAGCGCTGATTCAGCAAGTCTCCGCGGGGGCGGGACAGAAGGCGCACGCGGCCTGGGCCCGGGCGTACCGGCGAGCTCGGGCGTGCGCGACCAGCCGAGCCAGCTCGACGGCGAGACCGCTGCCGCTCTCCGATTCCCGCGTGGGAGTGGGTGCCGCCCACGACACGGCCGTCCGCGCGCTGACCGGGGGGCTCGCGGCCGAGGCCTTGCGCAGTCGCGCGCGGTGCAGGGCGACCGCCTCGCGCAGGAGGTGCTCGCCGATGCACGGCCGCCGCTGCCCGGACGGAGCCGCCACCGCTGTCTCCTCGATCACGAACCGGCGGAGGGCCCGATAGCCATCGCAGATCTCGATGATCCGGCGGTAGAGACGCAGGTCGAGGTCGCGCCAGCCGAGCAGGTCGTCTCTGCGGCGGGGACGTTCGAGGGCGATGTCGTCGTACGGCTCCGCGAAGTCACGCCAGAGCGGGCGCAGGCGCTGGAGCGCGAGATAGGCGCGCAGCGGACGGTCCGTCATCGCGCCGGCGGCGGCCGCTTCGGCAGGCGAGGTCACCCTCACCATGATCAGCGAGGCGAGCAGCTCCGCCTCCCGCTCCTCGGTGTCCCGGCAGCAGCGCCTTGCCAGGACCCCGTGCACCACCGCCGGGTCGAGGTCGGGGAGGATCGCCGCGGTGGTGCCGCCGTCGGGCTGATCGTGACCGAGCAGGATGTGGGCCAGCTCGTGGGCCAGGATGTGGTCGCGGTGCAGCGGGCTGGCGTCCCGGTCGATCACGATCACGTCCCCGGAGGCGGTCCGCAGCCAGGCTCCCGACGGTGCGGGGAACGTCTGCGCGGCGAGGACGACCCGCAGGGGACGCCCGGTGAAGGCCGGGAGGCGCGCCTGGACGTCGGCGAGATCGAACCGGTCGGGAAGCTCCAGGGCGGCGAGCACTCGCTCGCAGTGGCGCCGCAGCCGCGTCAGCAGGCTGGCTTCCGTCCGTGGACGGCGGGTGGTGGGGCGCACCTCGGGTTACCTGCGGCGTCGGGTCTCGGGGAGCTTCTCCAAACGGCGCGCATTCTCCACCATCCCCTGGATGGCCTGCAGGCTCGCCTCGGACAGGCCCGAGGAGCGCAGTGCGATTGCCCTCACCCCGGCGTCACGCATCGCCGCCAGCAGGGCGAGCTGGCCGTCGATGTCCGCGGCAGACGCCTCGTCGAAGAAGTAGCTGGGGCTCACCCCGAAGAACCGGGCCAGTGCCTCGAGGTGGGCCTTGGTGGGGTTGGCACGCAGCCCCTTGCGCAGCTGCCAGAGGTAGGTGGCCGACACCGTGGGGCCCCCCTCGCGCTGCAGGGCCGCGGCCACCTCGGCGTTGCTGAGCGGGGGCCGCCCCGCCGGATGAACCGTCTGAAATAGCCGTTCGAGCTTCTCAGCGAGGCTCGGGCCGCCCTCGACCTTCATGGAGCATCCCTCGGTGCGTCCCCTCCGTTGCTCCCCCGAGTCATAGCACAGGCCGCCGAATCCAACTGAGTTGACGGGTCGCCCTCGCACCTAATCCCGACCCTCCAAGTCGAGATTCACAGCCCAGCGGGTACACTGGAGCACATGTCCCAGACCTCCCGTGACCTGCTCGCCGCCGCCCGCCGTACCGTCCGAGAGTTCACCCCGCAACAGGTGCGGGAGATGCGGGGGCGGGTGCTCATCGACGTCCGTGAACAGGACGAATGGGACCAGGGCTACATCCCCGGGGCGCTCCATGTGAGCAAGGGCTTCATCGAGATGCGCATCGAGGACACCGTGCCCGACCGGTCGACGCCGATCACCCTCTACTGCGCCGCGGGGATCCGCTCCCTGCTCGCCGCCCAGATCCTGGGTGAGATGGGCTATCGGGACGTGGCCTCGATGTCGGGTGGCTTCGCCGCCTGGAAGCAGGCGGGCCACGAGTTCGTCATCCCCCAGGCGCTCACCGCGGAGCAGAAGCTCCGCTACAGCCGTCACCTGCTCATGCCCGAGATCGGCGAGGAGGGACAGGCCAAGCTTCTCAACGCCCGGGTGCTGCTCATCGGTACCGGCGGCCTGGGCTCGCCCGCCGCCCTCTATCTGGCCGCCGCGGGGGTGGGGACCCTCGGCCTGGTCGACTTCGACACCGTCGAGGTCAGCAACCTGCAGCGTCAGATCCTCCACACTCAGGATCGAATCGGGATGGCCAAGACCCAGTCGGCCAAGATCGCGCTCACCGCGCTCAACCCCGAGGTCCGGGTGGTCGAGCACAACGAGGTCCTGAGCAGCGAGAGCGCCCCCCGGCTGTTCCGCGACTACGACGTCATCGTCAACGGCTGCGACAACTTCCCGACCCGCTACCTGGCCAACGACGTCGCCATCTTCGAGCGCAAGCCGCTCGTCGACGGGGGGATCTTCCGGTTCGAGGGTCAGGTGTCCACCATCGTCCCCTTCGCCTCACCCTGCTACCGCTGCCGCTACCCATCGCCACCGCCTCCGGAGGAGGCCCCGTCCTGCGCCGAGGCGGGGGTCCTCGGAGTGCTGCCCGGCATCGTCGGTGTGCTTCAGGCCACCGAGGTGATCAAGCTGATCCTGGGGATCGGCGAGCCGCTGACCGGACGCCTCCTCCACATCGACGCCCTCGACATGCGCTTCCGCGAGTTCCGGGTGCCCCGCGACCCCGACTGCCCCGTCTGCGGGGAGGACCCGACGATCACCGAGCCGATCGACTACGAGGGCTTCTGCGCGGTTCCGCTCACCCGGCCCGCGGCAGCGCCGCCGGCGCTGGCCGTCGCGGGCTGAGCCGTCCCGCGTCCCGGGGTGCGGGCCGGCCTTCCCCTGAACGTCGGCGCGCGGGCTGAGAAGCTGTCTGGCGACCGGCCCGGTTGTCCGCAGCGGTTGCTCGGTAGACTGCCGCGAAGGTGAATCCACCCTCAGCCGGCGATGGGCGACGCCAGCCGTGGCGAGAGAGGGGCTTTGGGTTGATCGCCGTGGCGGTGCTCGTCGTGGGCGCCGCTCTCGTAGTGCTTGCCGTCCGGCAGCTGACCGGCGGAGCGGCGTGGACCGGGGTGGTGCTCGATGTGCCGTCGTGTCCTTCCGACGCCGTCGGCTGCCGTGCGTTCGTCATCCGGGCGGTCGATCAGCAGTCGCTTGCCCCCCCTGTCGTCGCCCATGTCGACTGGTCGGGCTCCGCCACGAGCCTGGATGTCCGGATCCCGGCGGGCTCCTACGCCGTGGCCCTGGAGGGCTGCGCCGGCTACGAGACGGCATACTCGACGTTCGTCGTCGCCTCGGGAATGCACACGAGTGTCGCCGCCGGCGGAGGGTACTGGGAGATGCCCAAGTTCCCGGGTCGCACCTGCCCCGGGTTCCACGGGATGGTCGGCCCGCCCGGCTACGCCTAGCACCAGTCCGGTACGGCGTTCCGATGTGGCGCGCCGGCCGGCTCAGCCGACCCTGTCCAGGAACTCCCGCAGCGCCGCGGTGAAAGCGGGTGGGTCCTCGAGGTTGGTGAGGTGGCCCACCTCCGGGATCACGACCAGCTCGCCCCGGGGCAGGGCGGCGGCCGTCGCGCGGGCCTCCTCGAGGCTGACGATCGCGTCCTGCTCGCCGTGGAGGACCTGAGCCGGCACGGTCAGCGCACCGAGCAGCGGGGTGCTGTCCGGGCGTGATGCCATCGCCGTCTGGCAGGCGGCGATTCCCGCCGGCCGGCAGCGCCGGATCCTCCCCACCACCGGGTCCGCGATGTGGGGCTCGCCCCGGGCTGCGGGACCGAGCAGCCGCTTCACCATGGGGACGGCGGTCTCCACCCCCTCCCGCAGCGCGAGCCCCGCCATCCTGCGGCGGTTCTCGGCCTGCTCCGGGGTGTCCGCAGTGGCGCGCGAGGAGGCCATCACCAGGGCGCGCACCCGGGAGGGCGCCTGGCGCAGCAGGGCCAGCGCGACGTATCCACCCATGGAGAGACCGACCACCACGACCTCGTTCACGCCTGCCCCGTCCAGGCCGCGAAGCACCGCGGCCGCGTAGTCGTCGAGGCTGGCCCGGAGCGGATCGGACAGCTCCGGGGAGTCCCCGCAGCCCCACATGTCCGGCCGCAGGCAGCGGAAGTCACCGGAGAGGGCCGCGACCTGGTGATCCCACTGGGAGGCGTCGAGGGGGAAGGCATGGAGGAAGAGGATGGCCCTCCCCTCGCCGGTGTCGTGCAGAGCCAGCGCCGGCAGCGTGCCGCGATGTCGCGGCGGCTCGGGCTCCGGCCGCGGGGACGAGCGACCGCCGCCGTCGGTCATCGGCTCAGGCGCTGTTGGAGATCGGCTGGAGCGGGAAGTCCACGTCGAGCGTGGCCGGCTCGATGTGGGTCCGGGCGTGCCGCTCGACGTCGCGCAGCTTGAGGATCTCGGCGGGCGTGATCAGGGTGATGGCCACCCCGCTCCGTCCCGCCCGTCCGGTGCGGCCCACCCGGTGGAGGTAGTCGTCCGGCGTGCCCGGCACGTCGTAGTTGATGACGTGGCTGATGTCGTCGATGTCGAGGCCGCGCGCCGCCACGTTGGTGGCGATCAGCGAGCGCACGTGGGTGGTGACAAACCGCCGCATCGCCTCGTCGCGCTCCTTCTGGGTGAGATCGCCGTGGAGGACGCCCACCGTGTAGCCGCGCCGTTCGATCTGCACCTGGAGCAGGTCGGCGGTGCGCTTGGTCTCCACGAAGATGAGCGCCATGGTGACGTCGGGCTGGTCGAGGATGCGGCAGAGGGTGTCCACCTTGTCGGCCCAACTGGTCTGCACGTAGAGCTGGCGGACCTCCCCGGGGATCTCGGGTCGGGTGCTGACCTCGACGGTGACCGGCTCGTGCATGTGGCGGGAGGCGATCCGCCGCACCCAGTCCGGCATGGTGGCGCTGAAGAGCAGGGTCTGGCGCTGCTTGGGGCACTCGCGGAGGATCGCCTCGACGTCGGGGGCGAAGCCCATGTCGAGCATCCGGTCGGCCTCGTCGAGGACCGCGATCCGGATGCCGCTCAAGGACAGCGAGTGCCGCTGCAGGTGATCGCGGAGCCGCCCCGGGGTCGCCACCACGATGTGCGGATGGCGGCGCAGGACCTCCATCTGGCGCGACATCGAGTCGCCCCCGTAGATGGCGAGCGTACGCAGCCGGCCCGCCGACAACCGGGCCAGGTCGTCGTGGACCTGCACCGCGAGCTCGCGGGTGGGGCACAGCACCAGCGCCTGCAGAGTGTCGGAGTCGGGGTCGAGGCGTTCCACCATGGGGATGCCGAAGGCGGCGGTCTTGCCGCTCCCGGTATGGGCCTGGCCGATGACGTCACTGCCGAGCAGCGCCGCTGGTATCGCGCCGGTCTGGATCGGGGTCGTCTGCAGGAAGCCGAGCTCCGCCACCGTGCGCAGCATCGCCGGGCTCAGGCCGAGGCTCTCGAAGCTCTGGGGTGAGTAGAGCGCGTCTCGGTCCTCTTCCGCTGCGACAGGAGTGGGTCGGGGTCTGAGGACCGGCGGTCGCCGCGACCGCATCGTACTGGAGGAACGCAAACTTGATGATCAGTCTACCCGAGAGACGCTCTCGTGCGACTCCTCGGGGGCGGATCGGAACATTTCGATCGCGCTGCCGGCCTGCAGAGGAGCCGTCGCGACCCGCCAGTCCGTCCCTCCGGCCCTCGATTCCTGGGGCCCTGCGGCCGCTGCGGCAGGCCCGCCGCGAACCGTACGATGGCCGGGATGCCAGCGATCCTGTGCACCCTGCCGCTTCCCGATCCCTTCGCGGAGCGGATCTCCCCCCGCGCATCGCTGCGGGTGCTGGGCCGGCTTCCCGCTCACGCCGATCTCTGCGCCGCCCTCCGCGAGCAGCCCACCGAGGTCCTCTGCCCTCAGCTCGCCGACCTTGTCGACGCCGCCGTCCTCGACGCCGGTCTGCCCGCGCTGCGCGGTGTCTGCGTCTACGCGGTCGGCTACAACAACGTCGACGTCGCCGCCGCCACCGAGCGCGGCATCGCGGTCGGCAACACCCCGGGGGTGCTCACCGACGCCACCGCCGACCTGACCATGGCCCTGCTCCTGGCCGCGGCGCGCCGCCTCCTCGAGGGCGACGCGGCGCTGCGCGCGGGCCAGTTCCGGGGCTGGGAGCCGGGCTACATGCTGGGGATGGAGCTGACGGACGCGCTCCTCGGGATCGTCGGCTTCGGCCGGATCGGGCAGGCGGTGGCCCGGCGCGCCCGCGGCTTCGGCATGCGCCTGGCCGCCCACGGCCACCACGGGGTCCAGGTCCCGGAGGATCTCGCCGGTTCTGTCCAGATCTTCGACGACCTGGACTCCCTCCTCGCCGAGAGTGACGTGGTCACGCTGCACACCCCGCTCACCCCGGAGACGCACCACCTGATCGACGCCCGCGCGCTCCGGCGGATGAAGCCCACGGCGATCCTGATCAACGCCGCCCGCGGGCCGGTGGTCGACGAGCGGGCTCTGGTCGAGGCGCTCCAGGAGGGCTGGATCGCCGGTTGCGGCCTCGATGTCTACGAGAACGAGCCGGAGCTGGCCGCCGGCCTGGTCGAATGCCGCAACGCGGTGCTCAGCCCTCACCTGGGGAGCGCCACGGTGCGGACGAGGTCCGCGATGGCCGAGCTCACCGCCGCCAACGCGCTCGCCGTGCTTGCCGGCCGGCTGCCCGTCCACTGTGTCAACCCCGAGATCGGCGGGGTGCGCCCGTGATCGGTCGCAGCGCTCCCCCGCCGCTCGCCCGCGCCACCCTGCCGCAGCGGATCGAGATGGTCGTCCTCGACCTCGACGGCACCTGTCTCGACTTCCATCAGGGGCTCCACCCCCGTGTCGAGGAGGCGGTTCGTCAGGCCGGGGGGCGGGTGCCCGTGGTCATCGCCACCGGGCGCATGTACCGTTCCGCCCTGCCCTGGGCGCGCCGGCTGGGCGTTCACGCTCCGCTCATCTGCTACCAGGGGGCCCTGATCCAGGCGATGCCCAACCCCGATCCCGGTGAGGGTCTGGCCTACGGGCCCCTGATCCACACCGAGATCCTCGACGGGGACACGGCCCGCCTGGCCATCGACGTGGCCCGGGAGCATGGCTGGCACCGCCAGGCCTACGTCGACGACACCCTCCTCTGCGAGGAGGACCGGATCGAGGCCCGCGCCTATGCCCACGTCGGGGCCGTCTCCATCCGGTTCGTGGACGACCTCGCGGCCGCGGTCGCGGGCGGGACGGTCAAGGTCGTCTGCGTCATCCTCGACCCCGAGGAGGCGCGGCGCTGCCGGGAGGCGATGAGCGCGGCGCTGGGCGCCCGGGCCCGGGTGACCCCCTCGCTGCCCCAGTTCCTCGAGGTCGCCAGCCCGCACGCCGGCAAGGGACCGGCGGTGGTGCGGGTCGCCCGCGACCTCGGCGTCGAGCTGTCCCGGGTGGCCGCGGTCGGCGACGCCCCCAACGACGTCGACATGCTGGAGGCCGTCGGTTTCGGGGTGGCGGTGGAGGGCGCCCTCGAGGAGGTGCTGGAGGCCGCCGCCTGCACCTGCCCGCCCCCCGACCAGGCCGGGGTCGCCGATGTCCTCACCGCCCTCGGGCTGGCGACGGCGTAGAGGTCGAGGCACCCGCGTGCGCCACCGGGGGGGCTGAGACCGGCCGCTACGGGGCGGGTTGTCCCCCGGCCCCGGCGACGACCCGGAGCGGCTCCGCCATCTCCGCCGTCTCCTCGGCGTCCCGTCCCGCCGCCGCCCGCCGCGCCGCCCTGCTCTCCGCGGGGACCATTGACGCGGCTGCGGCCAGCAGGCTGAGGACGACGCCGATCGCGAAGGCGATGCGCAGCCCGGTGATGAAGGCCGGGCTCACCAGGCTGGGGAAGAAGCTGTGCCCGAGCAGCGTCGCCTGGGCGCTGGCGGAGAGGCTGTGCAGCGCGGCCGCCGGCACCAGGGTCTGGATCGGGTTGTAGCCGAGGAAGGCGGCGAAGAGCGCCGACGTGGGCGGCACGTGGGCGATCTGGGCCGCCTGAGCGGCGGGGAGCCCCGCCGCGGTCAGGCCATGGCCGAGCGTGGCCGGCAGGTCGCCGGCGAGCCCGAGGATGACCATGGTGAAGAAGATGCCCATGGAGAGCAGCATCCCCGAGTTCTGGAAGGTCGCCCGTGTCCCCGAGGCGACGCCCCGGGCGCGTGCCGGGACCGAGTTCATGATCCAGGCGGTGTTGGGGGAGAGGAAGCCGCCCATCCCCAGCCCCATCACCACCAGGACCGCGGCGAACTCCGGGTAGGAGAAGTTGGCCGGGAGCAGGGCCAGCAGCACGAAGCCCAGCGCCGTCATCAGCATCGCCCCGGCGGCGAAGGGACGCTGACCGAAGCGATCGGAGAGCAGGCCGAAGAGGGGTCCGAGAAGGACGAACCCGAGGAGCAGCGGGATCATGTAGATGCCGCTCCACAGCGGGGTGTCCTGGTAGCTGTAGCCGTGGATGGGCAGCCAGATCCCCTGCAGCCAGATGATCAGCATGAACTGGAGGCCGCCCCGGGCTATGGCACCGAACAGGGTGGCGGCGTTGCCGGCGGCGAAGGCGCGGATGCGGAAGAGCGAGACGTCCAGCATGGGGTCCCTCACCCGCTGCTCCACCAGGACGAAGAGGACCAGCAGCAGCGGTCCGCCCAGCAGCCCGGCGTCCACCCAGGGGTTGAGCCAGCCCATCGACGACGTGCCGTAGGGGAGCAGGCCGTAGGTGATCCCGACCAGGAAGATGACCAGCCCGCCGGCGAAGAGGAGGTTCCCGAGATAGTCGATGCGCTGGCCGCGGCGTGGCTGGGCGGTCTCGTGCAGGGCGACGAAGGCCCACACGGTGCCGAGCACGCCCACCGGGACGCTGACCAGGAACACCAGGTGCCAGTCGATCGCGGCCAGGATGCCTCCGAGCACCAGGCCGAGGAGCTGGCCCGCGGTCCCCGCCACCATGTTGAGACCGAGGGCGAGGCCGCGCTGCTCCACCGGGAAGGCGTCGGTGAGGATGGCCGGTGCGTTGGCGAAGAGGAAGGCCCCGCCCACCGCCTGGACGACCCGGAACAGGATCATCTCCAGGGCCGCCTGGTTGCCCGACCCGGGGGTGAGGAAGAGGAGGATCGAGCCGACCGTGAAGATCGCGAAGCCGAGGTTGTACATCCGCACCCGGCCCAGCATGTCGGAGATGCGGCCGGCGGTCACCACCAGCACCGCGGTCACCACCATGTAGCTGAGCAGCACCCAGAGCAGGTAGTCGATCTCGCCGGGGGCCAGGGGGTTGACCTTGATGCCGCGGAAGATCGCCGGCAGCGAGATCAGGACGATGGAGAGGTTGATGGTGGCGAGCAGCGATCCCAGGGTGGTGTTGGAGAGCGCCACCCACTTGTAGTGGGGATGGTCGCGTCCGATTCCGATTCGCGAGGTGCGGCTGCTCATGGCCGGGCGCCGAGCCCGACGCGGTCAGCGGTTGTGGTCATGGCTGTCTGCATCTCGACGGGCTGAGCCGCCTCACGGGCCTGGACCCCGGCGGCCAGCCGGTCGAGCAGCTCGGCGAGCCGCTGCCGGTCGTCGGGAGAGAGCTCGCCGATGGAGGCGGTTATCACCCCGTGCTTGCCCCGATGGGTCTCCTTCTCCTCCAGCAGCCGCCGGCCGGGCTCGGCAAGGACGACGTCGGTGACCCGGCGGTCGCCCCGGTGGGGGCTGCGCTCGACCAGACCGCGCCGGACCATCCGCTCGATGAGAGCGGTGGCGGTGGAGGCGGTGATGCCGAGATGCTCGGCGACGTGGCCGCAGCTCACCGGGTGGTCGCGAAGCAGGTGGAGCACACGGAGCTGGCTGATGGTCAGCCCCAGGTCGCCCCAGCGGCGGAACTCGATGGCCTCCACGCTGGCCAGCAGCTGGACCAGCGCGCTCAGCGCTCTCTCGGCCGTGCCCGCATCGGCGGATGAGGGTGGGCTCTCCCTCCAGGTCACGGATCAATCCTACGTTTAGAGCAAACTATTGGTCAAGGGCGAAGCAGGCGGCGCCCCGCTCGAGCCCCGCTACCCGGGGAGCCGTCCCCAGAGCAGGATCCGCTTGAACGGGTAGAGGTACGGCCGGCTCTCACCCAGGGCCGTCAGGAGCCGCCGGCGGTACTCGTCGACCAGCTCCGCGTACGCCTCCGGGTCCAGCACCGGCTTGAAGCGGTTGAGGGAGGTGCCCCTGAGCCACTCCACCACGTCGCCGGTCGAGCCCAGACGGTGGGCGTACACCTGGAGGCGGACGTGCTGGCGGGCGAAGCCGAGCCGGTCGAGCAGCACCGCGTAGTCCTCGGGGCGGAGCACGTTGGCGGCGACAGGGTCAGGGGGGGCGGACGCTCCCAGACGCTCCGCGGCCAGCTCCCGGAGCACGGCGTGGGAGGGATGGTCGGCGTTGGCCGGGACCTGGACCGCGAGCTGCCCACCGGCGGCCAGGGCGGCCCGCCAGCGTGCCAGCACCGCCGGATGGTCGGGGACCCACTGCAGCGCCGCGTTGCTGAAGACGACGTCGACGGCGGGGCCGCTCCAGGCTGCGATGTCGGCGGCGACAAACCCGATACCCGGGCCGGCGTGGGCCGCGGTCGCGGCCAGCATCGCCTCCGAGAGGTCGACGCCGACCGTGCTCGCCGCACCCAGGTCGCGATGCAGCGCCGCGGTGAGCCGGCCATCGCCGCAGCCCAGGTCGACCACCCGCGGCGAGGCCACCGGCTCGAGCAGGGCGCGGAGGTCCCAGAAGGGCCGCTCCCGCTCCTCCGCGAAGCGGTTGTACTGCTGCGGGTCCCAGACCGGACTGGCGCCGCCGCTCATCCCGCCCCCGAGGGTACCCGGGTGTCCCCGCCTCGCGGCCGCGCCGGAGGCCATACTCGCTTCCCGCGCATGCCGATCCTCTTCTGCGACCTGGACAACACCCTGGTCGACAGGGCGGTGGGGTACCGCGCCTGGGCCGAGCATTTCGTGGCCGGCCTCGGCCGCGAACCGGCGGAGGTCGACTGGCTGGTCGAGATCGATCGGGACGGCTTCCGAGAGCGCGAGCCGATCTTCGAGGAGGTCAGGTCCCGCTGGGGCCTCACCACCCCGGTGGCCGAGCTGGTCGAACGCTACCGAAGCGAGTACCCGGCGTTCCTCCCGGCGGTCGGTCCCGAGGTGTCCCGGCGCCTCGCCGGACTGCGCCGGAGCGGCTGGACGATCGCCATCGTCACCAACGGGCCTCCCTCTCAGCGGGTCAAGGTGGAGAGATGCGGCCTGCTCCCCCTGGTGGACGCGGTCGTCATCTCCGACGAGCTGGGCGTCAGCAAACCGGACCGCCGGATCTTCGAGGCCGCCGCGCGCCTGACCGGAACGGGTATCGACCAGGCGTGGCTCATCGGGGACAGCCCCGAGGCCGACATCGCCGCCGCCGTCGAGATGGGGATCCCGGGCATCTGGCTGCGCCGCGGCCGAGCGTGGAGCGAGACACGGTGGCGGCCCCATGCGGTCGCCGACAGCGTCGAGGAGGCCCTGAGCCTGCTTCCCGGCTGATCCGCCGGACGAGGGCAGACGAGGCGCGCGCATCCGGCCCGACCCGCTGGGTCGGAACCAGGCCATTCGGCCCGCTTGACGCAGATTCCATCGACCTCTAAAGTGTTCCAGGGTTTAGCCGGCGCTAACG
>Ga0326727_10005994_pt1 | contig 33895 bp, 35 predicted proteins | sample MB2enrmetagenome_FD_207643 | JGI IMG/M metagenome (GOLD analysis project Ga0326727, IMG submission 207643) | Lab enriched peat soil microbial communities from McLean, Ithaca, NY, United States - MB29MY | ecosystem: Environmental > Terrestrial > Soil > Wetlands > Peat | place: USA: New York...
AGATCTGATCTCCATGTTTGAAACATGATCAGATCGCCATGTTTTCTGTCCAGCGCCACCAACCCTTTGTGGAAACGTTCCGGTCATCCGAACGCGATTCCGGGCTGGCGCGAAAAGTGTTCGGCATTCTCTTTATTCCTACCCCCGGCTTGCAACTGGTTCCTTGCCTCATGCCTTTGTCAGGACACTTCAGCCGGGTGGAGAATATTTAGACTGTGGAAGCGCCGAAAATCCCGGACATTGATGGTCAGCAACCGTCCGACACCATGGACATACATGCTCGCTGCCAAGCGGGCGTCATGGACCTGCACGCCATTAACGTCGTGCGCCACAATCAAGGCCCGCCAGCGGTCGTGGACATCCCGACTGTCCGGCAGGAGATCGAAATCTCGTTCGATCACGCGTGCCAGCCGATCCGTTTCGGCGACGCTCAAACCAAAGCCGTTCTTGTCGAGTGGGCGGGTTGAGGCGTTCCAGAACTCGCCGAGGGTCTGTGACGTATAGCAGAGTCGCACCCCCTGCCGACCAGCACATGAAGCGCACGGCTGATCGCGGCATGGTGAGGGTCATTGTTCTTACTGATACGCAATAGGATATTGCTGCCGAGCAGACACGCCTCGCCACTCGCCGTCAGTCGTGATCCTGATACAAACTCTCCCGTGAGAAGGCCTCATCCGGGAGCAGGGGGATCTTGTCGGAGAACTGCGCAAGCTCCCGAAGCGTGTCGTCAAGCTGGATTTGGCTCAGTCTCTTCGCCCCTCCGGGCAAATGGGCTGCTTCTTCAAGCAGGCTCGCGGCATAGGCCCCGATGTCGACGCCGTGGGCGGCGGCCTGCCGGACCAATTCCGCCTGAACTTCGGGCTTGATATCGATTACGATCGTCATCGCCGTCCCTTTCCTTCTAATTATCCTGCAAGCAGGCAGTCTACCGCAGGACGCTCGCTGTGCTATACGGTTTTGTCGGGGAGACGCCTGGAGCAGCCTCGGAAGGAGACGCCGCGAACGTAAGGCAGCGGCCTCAATCCGTGAACTTCCAGACGCGCTCCACCGTGCCCGACAAGACCCACCGCAGGTCGTCCGCATTGAAGAACTTCATCTCATCTCGCACCACCGTCAGCGCCTTATCGTAGGTCGACCGGTCTTCGATAATCGGCCAATCCGTGGCCCACATCAGCCGCCGCGGACCGAACGCTCGATACAGCCGCTTCACAAGTTCCTGTGCGTCCAGCCACGGATACGGCTGCTTCGAGAGAGACCAGGTATGCGAGATCTTCACAAAGACATGCGGGTACCGTTCGAGGGCGATCAGCTTTTCGAGCTCCGCCGGCCGGTCCACCGGGCAATCCGCCATGTGATCGATCACCACCGTCAGGTCGGGGAATTTCTCGAGCAGCAGTCCCACTTCGGGCATCCTCCCGATCGGCGCCAGCACCGTCATGGGCACTTTCAACTCCAGACAGCGCTTCCACAGCGGCGGCATCAGTGGCCCGTGGAACCAGTCTCCCGACGCGTCCCCGGACGGGCTTAAACGAACTCCGCGAAAACCCTGCTCCGTCAACCGGGAGAGATGGTCGGGCGCGGCAGGGTCGAGCGGATCCACGCGCGCCACACCCTGGAACAGCCGCGGGTAACGCTTCAGCACCGAAGCGAGATAACGGTTGTCGTAGCGGTAATGAATCACCTGGATAATCACCGTTCGGCTGACTCCGTTGGCCTTCATCAGATCGAGCAGCGTCTCCGGCGTGGCATCTCGTACCGGCACGCGCGCGCCCGGCGCGAAAGGAAATTCCGGATCGTGTTTCCACACGTGCACGTGCGGGTCGACGATGCCATAGTCGGCGGCTAGCGGACCGAACGCCGCTCCCGCCAGCAGGGTTCGCCGCGAAATCTCAGGCATACACCGGCTCCAGCGCGTCTACCACGTAACTGCCGCACCGCTGGTAGCTGGCCAGCGGACCCTGGCGGGCGATGTCGAGATCCACAATCAGCCATCCCTGGTAGCCCATCGATTTGAGCACGCGGTGGCAGGCACGGAAGTCGATCTCGCCGTCTCCCAGGTCGTAGATGGTGTTGCGGTCGAAGGTGTCGTCTTGGTTGGCAGACCTTTTGGCATCTTTGTAATCGGCCAGCATCAGGCGATCTTTGTACCGGTCGAGCGTCTTGGCGACATCGAACCCGGCCAGGTGCAGATGCGCGGTGTCGGGGGAAAAGTGGAACAGCTTCGGGTCCGTCATGCGCATGCAACGGTCCAGTTCGCCGGGCGTCTGGACCATCTGGCCGATGTGATTGTGCAAGCCGGCGCGGAACCCCATCTCCCCGGCCGCGCGCCCGATCTCGTTGAAGCTCTCGCACATCGCCTGAAACGCGCCATCGGCTTTGCCCGCGTTGCGGTTCGGCGAGAAGACCACCAAGTGCCGCGCGCCGAACTCTTTCAGGAATTCCATGGCGGTGCGCGCGTTGGCCACCACCTCGGCGCGTCGCGCCGGGTCTTGCGCCGGCCCGTTAAACGAGATGGTGACGATCTGGCATCCTCGTTTGGAAGCCTCGTCATGCATCTGTTTTGCGGTGATGTTGTAGGTCTTGAGAATCTGCGGAAACTGCGTGAGGCGAAGCCCGATGAAGCCGGTGTCGCGCATGACGCCGAGTATGTCGGTGAAGGTCGAGCCAGGGAAGGAGTTCCACAAGTTCGACCCGAGACCCCACTTTACATTCCGATTGGCCGGCAAGCGCGCCGCCGCGCGTCCCAGGGCAGCGGACATGAGTGCCAGCATCGCGCGTCGCGTCATACGGATATACTACTCCGTCGAGGCCGGAAACGGTTGGCGTGAGACGAACCGCTCTTCGAGCATCGATAGGACCCAAGTCCAGCGAGTGACGTAGAGTAGCTTCGGCCTGCTGCCCGCAGGCGTCCCCGGTGGGTCCGGCGTACCAGCCCAGGGCGTTCCAGCACTCTCACGAGGGTTTCGGCGACGTCAGAGATACGCGTCGGCCCCTGCGCGAGCCAGCAGTGATCGCCCGTCGCGTCGGATCGGAGGCCGCCAGGATCACGTGATCCACGTTGTTCTTGCGAGCTGCCCTGTCAACGTACGAGATATCATGAAGCCATGAGCTCCGCGCTTAAAGGCCACCAGCGTATCGACCAGCGCAGTCTCGCGCTGCATCGCACCATCGCCGGCAAGCTCCGCGCCGACCCGGCGCTCCTCGCGGTGGCGCGCGACAATCTGGACCGGTGGTCGAAAGAGCGCGGCCGCTCGCAACCCTACTTGGACGTGTGGCGAGAGATTCTGAACCGCCCCATAGAAGAGGTGCTGGCCCTGATGGTGGAAGAGAGTGAAAAGATGACCGCCCTGCGGCAGGCAAACCCCTTCGCGGGCATCCTGACGCCACGAGAGCGCTGGGCGATCTATGACCGGTTTCCCGCCAGGACGCCATGACCCGCGAGTAACTCGGTAGTGGGTCCGTTAAATGGACCACTACCAGCAACTGGAGCACATCATTCGTGCCGCGGGGGCCATCGCGCGTCAGGCAGCAACACGGCGGCACCGCGGGCCGACAGCTTTCTTGGAGTCCCAAAGGAGCGCTTCTAACGGAAAGGGATTTCCACCTCTGTATAGTGCAGATGCAACTTCACAAGCGGCCATTGCTGCTGGCCGAGAACAACCAGCGCGATTTTCCGGCTTGAGAGGTTTTGTTGGTATCGGATATTTTTGTCGGTGCTGAGCAGCACCTCGTACCCCGCTTCCTCGGCCTGTTGAATCAGTTCGCCGTTCTTCAACTCATGCCAGCCAATCTGGCGGGCATAGCTGATTGCGTGGCCGGTGAGACTGCGCGCAATCGGCTTCGGTGTTCCGTTGTCGAACAGAATTTTCATCAGCCGAAGGTAGGCGCTTTCGCAAGGCTCTCGCTGGCAAAGTGCAGAACGGCCCTTACTTCCTCCGGCGTCACGTCGAAAACTTCCGTGATCTCATCGACGGACATCCCGGCCTCGAGATTGTCGAACACCGTCTGAACCGGCATCCGCGTTCCCCGGAAAACCCACGCTCCGCTGACCTTGCCGGGAATGCTCTCCACGGCGGGGCATTGTGACCAATCGAGACTCGCCATCGTCGGCCTCCTGACAGTCAGAATAGCGCCAGCATGTTCCACCGCACAAGAGGACCGCTGGGACGACAACCGCGCTCACTCACCCCCGTGCGACACATTCACGGTCCTCGACTGTTTTGCCTGCGGCCGCACCGGCAGCCAGAGCAGCCAGAATAGAGCCAGGCCCGCGGCGGCGCCGCCCAACAGATACACCGGCCACGGACCCAGCATGTCCAGCAGCGAAGGGTTGGCGGGCTTGCGGCACAGATACATGTAGTTGGCATTCGCGATCGCGTTGAACGCTCCCACCAGGGCGGCGTACCCGATCAGCATGCCGAAGGCCCGCCACACCGCGCCGCTCCGCAGAGGAGCCACGCGCCCCACCACTAGCACCGCGATCCCCACCACGATTCCTCCGTGGGCCACGAAGAAATAGATCGCGGGATATTTCGGCCACGGCTGCCAAAGGTCCGGCGTGAGCAGCGCCATCGCCGCGCCGGCGAAACCCGCGAAGTAGGCGAATTCCACCAGCCGCGGCGCCAGCGTGATGCACCCGAGAACCGTCATCCACAAAGTGACGTCGCATAACTGCAGCGGCAGATTCCACAGATGCACGCCCTCGTGGGAGTAGCGGAAACACCACCAAACCAGCTCATTGAGCGCCAGCCCGATGCCCAACGCCAGCCGCACTGGCCGCCGGGCCCGCTCCTCCCGCCGGCACAACCGCACCAGCAGGAACCCCGCTAAGGCAATGCCGGCCAGCAGGGCGATGTGCAGCGGCCCGAAAAGCGTCACGGGTCGATTGTATCCCCATTGCGCCGCGGGTCCGCGCGTGTTATTCAGGATGTGGACATCCTCAATGGAGGCGGGCCATGACGGCATTTACGCAGATTCAGGAATTTCTGGGTGAAAAACGCCTGGCGATGGTGGGCGTTTCGCGCAACCCGCAGGATTTCACACGCTCCCTGTTTCAGGAATTCAAGCGCCGCGAATACGACGTCGTGCCGGTAAACCCCGACGTCGAGGAAGTGGCCGGCCAGCGCTGCTATGCGCACGTCGGGGACATCCAGCCCGCCGTCGAAGGCGCGCTGCTGATGACCAAACCGGCGGTCACGGAACAGGTGGTGCGCGAGTGCCAGGCGGCGGGCATCCGGCATATTTGGATGTACCGCGGCACGGGAACCGGCGCCGTGAGTACCGAAGCGGTAAAATTTTGCGAAGCCAACGGGATGACGGTGGTGGCGGGCGAGTGTCCCTTCATGTTCCTGCCGGAAACGCCCTGGTTCCACCGGCTTCATGGTTTCTGCCGCAAGGTGACGGGGAAGTACCCGAAATAGCGGACCTTCCGAGATCCAATGGAGCTTCTCGGTGGCCGGATCGAAGGCAGCACCTGTTGAAAACTTGAAGCAATGGAGGTCAGGGTGGCGAAATTAGGAACCGATAAGCGGCCGGCTGTGGTCCGCGTGCGAACGGCGGAGAAGGCAGGGGAGATTGTCGACTTTGCTCAGGAACGCGGTTGGAAAGTGATTGTGGGGGTGGAGCCCGATAACTTCGAAGACATCTCCGACCTTGAAAAACTGATGCGTGCCGCCGATGCAAAGCCGGAAGCCAAACCGCGCCTGCCGCCGAAGGTCAGCGGTAACGATTACTGCCCTTGCCGCAGCGGCAAGAAGTTCAAGAAGTGCTGCGGCGCCGCCATACCCAATCCAGGGGCATGAAGAAGATCGGTCTGCACCTCTGGCAGGCTTCCGGATAAATCAATCCTCTCCGACCCTGTTAGAATTGGAAGGTCCCTCACTATGCCCGGCGAATCGATTGAAGGGTCGTTAAAGGAGCGGGGTGTCCGCCTTACGCGGCAGCGGCAGATCCTGCTCGAATTGATCGACAAGACCGGCGAACATCTGGATGCCGAGCGCCTGTTCCAGATGGCCAAGGAGAAGGACCCCAAGCTGAACCGCGTAACGGTGTACCGCACCCTGAAAATGCTGAAGGCCGGCGGGCTGGTGGACGAGCTGGACCTGATGCATTACGGGGGCGACCAGCACTACTACGAAACCCGCCTGAAGCAGGAGCACGCGCACGTGATCTGCCTGCGCTGCGGCAAGGTGGAAGAATTTTTCGGCGACCCCCTGCAGCGCCTGCGGAAGCAGATCGAAAGCCACTTCGGATTTCAGGTCCTGCTGGCGCGCACTGAGGTGGGCGGCTATTGCGCCCACTGCCAAACGCTCCGGGCCCGCGAAGTGGAAGCCATCCGGAACCAGCCGCCGGAGCAGTCCAAGCCGGTCGCCGCGCGCAAAGCTTCGCGGCGCGCTTAGGGTGGAACCCGTGTCCGCAACCGCGTCTTCCGCGCCTCCCGCATCGCTCATGGTGGTGGACCCCAACGGCCATCGCACGCGCGCGCGCATCCATCCCATTCCGTTCCGCATCGGTCGGCAGCCGGAGAGCGACCTCATCATCCGCGACACCCGCGCCTCGCGCACCCACGCGCGCATCTCGGTTGAGCGTGGCGAATATGTCCTCGAAGACTGCGGCAGCCGCCACGGTACCTACGTCAACGGCCAGCGGATTACCCGCCATGTGTTGCGGAACTCCGACCGGATCGAGCTGGGCGCGCAGGATTCCTACCAGCTCGTCTTCGCGTTGGATGGCGCCGAGTTGAAGCGCCTGGTGGATCAGATGGGCGCCGCCGAAACGCCGGCTTCGGCGCACGCCGTGGGCGGCAACCTGGGAAAGCTGCGCGCCATCCTGGACCTGGCCCGCACGCTGCAAAGCTCCTTCTCGATAGACGATGTGCTGGTATCGGTTGTGGATACGGCGTTGACTATCACCGGCGCGGAGCGCGGTTTTCTGATGCTGCGGAACGCCACCGGCCTGGAGACCCGCGTGGCGCGCCACAAGCGCGGGCACGATCTGCATGACAGCGACCTGCGCGTGCCGCGCGAAGTGCTGCACCGCGCCCTGCAACACCGGCGCGAACTGCTGTCCATGAATTTCGACCCACTCTCCGGGGAAGCAACCCGGCCCCAAAACAGCATCGCCGATCTCGAATTGCGCAGCGTGATTTGCGTTCCGCTGGTCCGCATCCGCACGGGACAGGGCGATGCCACCAGCATGCTGGCCACCGGCAGCGAGACCGTGGGCGTGTTGTATATGGATTCGCGCCTCACCGCGGCCGACCTGACCGGAGGGAACCGGGAATTGCTGCAGACCCTCGCCATTGAGGCTTCCACCGTGCTCGAAAACGCGCGGTTGCTGGTGGAAGAGCGGGCCAAACAGCAACTGGAGGAGGAACTGCAACTGGGGCGGACCATCCAACAGAGTCTGCTGCCCCGGCAACTGCCCTCGCAGGGATGGATCCGCGCCGCGGGCAGCAGCGTGGCGTCGCGCGAAGTGGGCGGCGACTACTATGACGTGACCGCGGTGGACCCGCATTGCTGGTGCGTCGTGGTGGCGGACGTGTCGGGCAAGGGCGTGGGCTCGGCCTTGCTGGCATCCCTGCTGCAAGGCGCGCTGATCACCGCGACGGGTGTTCCGGAGGCGCTGGTGCGACGCGTGACGCGGTTGAACCAGTTTCTGTTGGACCGCACAGGCGGCGAGAAATACGCCACATTATTTTATAGCCTGCTGCACGGCGATGGCACGCTGAGCTACGTCAACGCAGCCCAATGTCCGCCCATCGTGATCCGCGCCAACGGCGAGCGGATCGAACTGGAGGCCACGGGCATGCCCGTAGGGCTGATGGAAGGCGCGGAATTCACGGTGGAATCGCTGCTGCTATCTCCCGGCGACCGCGTGGTCATTTACAGCGACGGAGTGACCGAGGCCCAGAATCAGGGTAACGAATTCTTCGGCAAGAAACGCCTGAACGCCATTCTGACCGCCCACGCCGGAGAGCCTTGCAACGCCATTCACGACGCGATTCAGGAGGGCGTGGCGGCGTTTACCGAAGGCGCGCCGCAGTCGGACGATATCACGGTCGTGGTGCTGGAGTACCGGGGAAAAGCAATTGAGCCGCCGATGTTCATCGGCGGCCAACTCTGAGGTGGGCCAACTCTGAGGTGGGCAACTCCAGGTGAGGCAAGCCCAAGGGGAGATCCTTTCCATCGACGTGAGCCCTTCTCTTTGATCGCCATATTCCTGATGTTGCTGATCCCTGGAGCAGGCCCTACAACTTCATCCTCTCCAGCTTGCGATACAGCGTCTTCCGCTCGATCCCCAAAATCTGCGCGGCCTTGCTCTTATTCCCGCCGGTGGCCGCCAGCACGCGGCGAATTTGATCTTCTTCCGCGTCCGCCAAAGTCTCCACCGACTTGTCACGGGATTCCATGGTGGTCAACGCGTCGTGTACCGTTTCCCCGTCGATGCGGCTGGCCAGGATGGTGAGGCGCTCGATCACGTGCTGCAACTGCCGCACGTTGCCCGGCCAGGTGAAGTCCTGTAGCGCCTTGACGCCGGAATCCATCAGCTTTACTTCGCGGCTGTACCGATCGTTGTATTTGTGCGCGTAGAACTGCGCCAGCAGCGGGATATCGCCGCGGCGCTCGCGCAGCGGCGGCATCACGATCCGGACTACGTTCAGCCGGTGCCATAAATCTTCGCGGAATTTCTCCTCCTGCACCATGCGCTGCAAGTCGCGATTGGTGGCGGCGAGCACGCGCACGTCCACCGTCTTCGAACGCGACGCTCCCACCGGGCGGATTTCGTGGCTCTCCAGGAATCGCAAGAGCGCCAGTTGGAAATTCTGCTCGATGTCGCCTATCTCGTCCAGGAATACCGTGCCGCGGTTGGCCGCTTCGAAGACTCCCACGCGGTCGCGGTCGGCCCCGGTGAAGGCGCCGCGCATGGCGCCGAACAGCTCGCTTTCAAGCAGCGAGGGCGCGATGGAGCCGCAGTCCACCGGCACGAACGCCTGGTCCTTGCGCGGGCTGAAGCGGTGAATCATGCGCGCCACCAGGTCCTTGCCCGTCCCGGTCTCGCCTTCGATAATTACGGTGGCGTCGGTGGGGGCCGTCTTGGAAATTGTCTTGTAAACCTCCACCATTCCCGGCGAAATCCCGATCATCTCGGTCTCGGGCAACTCCTCCTCTTCGGCCTCGTCGTCCGCGCCGTTGCGGGCCATCTCGGCGCGCGAGATGGCATCCAGCAGCACGTCGAGCTCGAACGGCTTGGCGATGTAGTCGAACGCGCCGCCGCGCGTCGCGGCCATCACCGTCTCGATAGTGCCGCGGCCGGTCATTAGAATCACCGAACACAACGGATCTTTACGCTTGGCGGCATCCAGCACGTCAAGGCCAGTCCGTTCGTCGATATAGATATCGGTAACTACAATCGGGTAAGCTTCCTCCGCCAGCCGGTCTATGGCGTCGCCCGTGGTGGAAACCGCCTCCACCCGGTAACCGTTGGCTTCCAGCGCCGTCTGAATAGTGAATTGCAGCGCCGGATCGTCTTCCACTAATAAGAGTCTCTGCATTAATGTCGTTCCGCGGGACTGGGAGCCGGCGCGGGCACAAAGGCCGGCAACACCAGCGTGAAGCAGGAACCTTCGCCCGGCTTGCTGGTTACATCGATCTGCCCGCCGTGCTGTTCCACGATCTGTTGGACGATCGACAACCCGATTCCGGTGCCCGCTTCCCCCGATTCTTCGGCTTTTTTTGTCCGGTAAAACTTATGAAAGATCTGTTTCACTTCTTTCGAGTCCATGCCGATCCCCTGGTCCTGGACGGCAATCCTGATATGCCCCTGCTCGCCGCGGGCAGTTACCGTGACCTCGGTCCGCTGGGGCGAGTATTTCACCGCGTTAGTAAGTAGATTGTAGCAGGCGTACTCCAGAAGCTCGCGGTCGCCGCTCATTTGTAACTCACTTTCTACAGGCTTCACGGTAATGGCGATGCGCTTGCGTTCCGCCACCGGACGCACCCGCGATACGCATGTTTCCACCAATTGCTGCACGGGGATGGATTCGTGTTTCAGCTCCATTTGTCCCGCGGTGAGGCGCTCCACGTGAAGGAAAACTTCCACCATGCGCGCCAGCCGCTTGGATTCGGAGTTGATCAGGTCGGCCACCTGTTTGCGCTTCTCCTCGGTGAGAGCGTATTTCGAGATCAGCTCGCTGGAACCTTGGATGGCCGAAAGCGGCGTGCGCATCTCGTGGGTCACGAAATGCATGGCCTGCTGATAGCGTTCGCGGGTGGATTGTTCCAGGCGCCAGTTGCGCCGCACCACCAGGTGGTAGTACATCGCCGCCGTCAGGTTGGCCAGCGTGGCGGCTGCCAACGGGGTGGCCAGCGAGAAAATCAGCCGGTGGGTGAAGCATATATAAGGTGTAACGACGGCCGCCAGCAGGACCGCCGCGCCCCCGGCGTAGGCCCACCAGCCGGGCAGATAGCGGAACACCACCCCCGCCGCCGCCACTAGCGCGAGACTGAAAAGCAGCACCCATTCCTCCCCCACGTCCGTTAGGAAGAGCCGCTGCGCGATGGTTTCGAAGGCGCTGGCGTTGATCTCGATTCCCGTGCTGCTGCGTCCGAAGGCGTACGGGGTGAACAGGCGGTCGCGGACCAGCGTTTCCGCGGTAACGCCCACGAAGACGGCCTTACCGGCGAACTGAGCGGCCAGAGAAGGGTTGTCCAAGAGCCGTTCCAGCGATATTTTGGGGATGGTCACACCGGGCGGAACGTAGCGGACCCGCATCACTCGGCCATCGTCCGTGCGTTTCGCGGGGATCGCGACTCCCGCAACTTCCACGTCGCCCGTATCGTACCCGCCTTGCCGCTCGAGCGGCACTCCCCCGCCCCGGCTCAGCCGGAAGCCTTCCACGGCCAGGGCCCATCGCCGGTCGCGGCCGATGTATTTTTCGAGCGAGATGGATCGGGTGACGGAGTCGTTATCGTCCGGCTCGGCGTGGACGTGGCCAATGGCCGCGGCACAGCGCGCGAATTCGGGCTTGGGATCTTCCCAGCGGACCGGATCGTCCATTAATAAGGAGGAAAGCACCAGGCGGGGCGTGTCGCAGAAGGCTTCCTGCAACGCCAGATCGTCGGCCGCATTGTCGCCCCGATCGGTGAGCGTGACGTCGATCGCGACCGCGCTGGGGTGGACGGCTGCGAGCAATCGCAAGGCGTCGGCCAACGGTTTCCGGATGTGCATCCCGCCATACTTTGCGAGCGTAGCTTCATCGATCGCCAGGATGGCCGATTGCGGCTGCCACGGTTTCGGCCGGTACAGCCGGAACATCGCGTCGTAGGCGGCGTTATCCAGTTGCGAGCGGAAAAAGCGGTAGCTGCCCAGCCAGGCAACGACAAATGCCGCCGCCAGCAGTCCCACGTATGCCGCGGTGCTGTGCCACCCTTTCCGCTTCATGCCATTCCGCGGGCCAAAGGCCCACCATCTCTAGTGTAGTGCGGAATGGTTACACGACTCACTTCCCGGCGGAATACGAAGTCAGGGGAGCAATCGCCGCCGAGCCCTGCATGGGCGGATTATTCGGTGGGGCTTTAGTTTAGCCATCGCCCGCGGGAGGGCGAGCTGAAGCCCGCCCCACCAAGAGTACGGCGCTGTCAGAGGGTGGGGCGGGCTTCAGCCCGCCAGGCGGAATTCTGCAAGTCCCACTGCTCCGTCTCCCACTGCCCGAAGCAGCAGGCGACCGCGAGGAAAAACAAACACAGTTTGGGAAACACTTCTACTTCTGTTTTCCCACATCCACCTTGGGAATGTGGTAATGGCCGCCGAGTTCGGCCAGAGAATCCAGGTCCACCGGCCCGGCGATATTCACCACGGTGAGTTCCTTGGGCTCCGCCGCCAGAATCGCCACGCCGGTGATCTTGCCGTTCTGGCTCCGCAGGTAGATCTCGTCGGTCTCGCCCTCCGCCGTGCTCTTGACGCCCACGATTTTCGACCACTCCGGCGCTTTCAACTGCTTGCGGATGGCTTCCAGGTCGGCTGGCGTCCATTCTCCCGCTTTCTGGAACTCGAACGACTTGACGTAAACTCCTTCCAGCCCGCCGATCAGCTTCTTGACCTTATCCTGGTCCGGGTCCTTGGGGTCGAGGAACTTCGCCCCGAGCTGCAACATCGATCCGTTGAGGGAAATATCCACGGTCTCCGACGCCTTGGCCGCCAGATGGTCCAGGTTGAACTGGAACTGCTGGGCGTTCGCGAGGGCGGCCACACAACCGGCCAGCACCAGCGCCCGAAACGGCTTCATCGCGCAACCTCCAGCACGTGCGTCTGAATCCGATTGACCTTCACCGACGCGATTTTGAAAGCCTGCATCACCTGCTCTTTAGCCATCTCGCCGCGATATTGCCGGTAGCCCATCCCGGCCCCGGCGAGCACCACCACGGCAGCCGCCGCCGCGAGCCATCGCGGCCACTGGTACACCACCGGCCTCTCCGCGCGCCGCATCACCCGCCCGGCGAAATCCGCGGGCGGATCCTCACGGGCGAGCGCCGCTTTCAATTCCTGTTCTAACCAGTCCATTTGTCTTCCCTCAAGCCGCGCCGCGCCAGTTTCTCGCGCAGCAGCGCCAGCGAACGTTGCAGGTGGCTTTTTACCGTGGCCACCGGCATATCCATTACCTGGCCGATCTCCGCCGGATCCAGGTCTTCCTGATACCGCAAAATCATCACCATCCGCGGCGCCTCGGGCAGCGTCGCAATCAGCCGCCGGAGAGTCTCGCCCAACATGGGGTCGCGCTCCACCGCCGGCGCTACCGGTTCCGCCACATCCGCCAGCGCCACTTGCGGACGCCGGAAGCGCCGCCGCCCGGCATCGATGGCGCGCTGTACGGCCACCTTGCGCAGCCAATGGCCGGCATGCGCCGCCGACTGAATACTCGCCAGATTGCGGTGCAGCCCCAGAAAAACTTCCTGCGCCACATCTTCCGCCTGGTCGCGACTATGCAAGAAATGCCAGCACACACTGAAGACCATCGACTGGTGCTCTTTCACCAGCTCGGCGAAATCCAGCGCGGTCTCGCGTGCCTCTTGCAACTCGATCAATGTGCGTCCGTCGCGTAAACCAGCGTGCTTTTGACGTCGGTCTTCCGAAAATCGCTGTTCAGCAACGAGACGGAGATGTTTCTCTTATAAAAGAATACTCCCCGCACCTCGAATTCGCCCCCATAACTCACCGGAAACCACACGTCGTCGGCGAATTTCCGGTATGTCACCGAAAACCCCAACCCCTTGATGTCCGTTCCCAGCAGCACTTTCACCAGCGTCGGAATTTTTTCGGCCAGAGAAGTCTCCACCATCACGGGTTGATACTCCTCGGCGTCGATGAGCGCTTCGCCCTTCCAATCGGGGGCATCGTCACCGTGGCGCGGCTCGAATGCCACGCGGTAGACCGAGCGTCCGCGATAGATTTCGGTACCTACCAGGCGGAAATCGTACTTCTTCTGCTCCTCGGCGGTCAGCGGAAACAGATCGCAGCCGATGCCGTCGCGCGATTTCTGGTCGTTCATCATGTCGTTCGACATGTCCCGGATCAGGTCGCCGTCAATGTCCAAGTCCTGGTATGTGTAACCCGGTTGATCGTAGGACACGTACTTGCCCCTGTGCTCGTATTTGCCCTCGAATTTCACCAACTGCTTCGCCGCCCCTTGTTCCTTCGGGGTCACCACGTATTCCGCCCGCTGCTCTCGCGCCACTTTGCCGCTGCCGCGGCGCATGCGGATGCTTTGCTCCTGCCGGTACACGTAGCTCTGGCGGGCATCGCGGGCCGTCTGCTGGTTCGCCGCCACCCGCGCCATGATGCCCGCCACATCCTTCGGGCCGCTCGCCGCCGATGCCAGGGCCGCGAACAACGCCCATCCGAGAATGCTCATTTCGCCTCCCTCGCGCTCGTAACCCGCGCTATATTAACCATTACGGCGCGGACACGGGTTCCGAATGCAGTTTTTGGGGATGCCTGGACCGTCCGCGGGTTACCCACTTGCCCTACTAAGGAACCGCGCAAAATAATTTCACATTTTTGGGCGGTCGTGACGCGGAGTGGACTTGCACCTCGTGGGCTGATTTCCCTTTGCGTCTTGGCACCTTTGCGGGAGATACTCCTCTTCGGCCCCCGACCTTTCTAAGCCCCGAAGCATTTTTAGGTTTCTCGCAAAGGCGCCGAGACGCTAAGGAAAACCCGGAAAGGGATTCTGCCGGAGAGTCCGCGCCACGATGGATACTGCGAGGTTATTCTTGCGCTTCCTAAGGTTTGAGCCGGGCGAGCTCCTCAAGGCTTAGTTTGCCCGTATAGATTGCCATCCCCAGCGCGGCGTGGACGTTCATGGCTTCGAGGGCTCGGATTTCTTCGAGCGTGCTGATCCCGCCGGCGGCGGTCAGTTCCAGCGTGGTTGCCGCTCGGAGGCGCCGGAACCAATCGAGGTCGGTGCCTTGCATCATGCCCTCCTTGTCGACATAAGTGCAGAGAAACCCAGAACAGTAGGGCTCTAACTCGCGGAGGACGGCTTCCGCGCTTAGGTTAGTCGATTCGCGCCAGCCTTTCACTACGATGCGGCCGTCTTTGGAATCGACCGCGACGATCAGGCGCTCGCGGTCGAGCTTGGAGAGGAATTCGGTGTTGACTCCCGACGGGCCGAAGGCTGCCGTGCCGACGATCACGCGGTGCGCGCCTTGATCGAGCAATTCGCGCGCGCGTTCCACGCTGCGGACGCCGCCTCCGACGCGGGTCTTGGCTTTCGATGCGATGAGGCGCACCAGGCCGCTGTTCGATCCGCGGCCCATGGCGGCGTCGAGATCGATCACCTGAATTTCCGGAAACGCGGCGAATTTGCGCAGCATTTCCTCGGGCGAATCGGCTTCAAGCGCCTTCTCGCGGCCTTGCACGAGCTGGACGACTTTGCCGTCCATGAGGTCGATGCACGGAACGATCATGGGGCCACCCGGACTGGGATGCCGCGGCGGTCCAGTTCTTCCTTCAGTTGATTCACGGTGTAGGTTCCGTAGTGGAAAATGGACGCCGCGAGCGCGGCGTCGGCGCATCCTTCGGTGAGGACGCGCACGAAATGCTCGGGCTTGCCCGCCCCGCCGCTTGCGATCACGGGCACGTGCGTGGCGCGCGAGACGGCGGCCGTTAGCGTACAATCGAAGCCGTCCTGGACGCCATCGGTGTCCATCGAAGTGAGCAGGATTTCGCCGGCGCCGAGCTCTTCGCCGCGCGCTGCCCAGGCGACCGCGTCCAGGCCTTCGTCGTCGCGTCCGCCGCGCGTGTAGACGTGCCAGCCGCCGGCGCCATGACGCCGCGCGTCGATGGCCAGCACCACGGCTTGCGCTCCAAATTCCTGCGAGAGTTCGCTAATCAGCTCGGGACGGCGGACCGCCGCGGTGTTTACCGAGACTTTGTCCGCACCCGAGAGCAGGATGCGGCGGGCGTCGGCCACGGCGCGGATGCCGCCGCCCACAGCCAGCGGGATGAAGACCTTGCGGGCGGTGCGGGCCACCACGTCGGCCATGATTTCGCGGGCGTCGCTCGAGGCGGTGATATCGAGAAAGACCAACTCGTCGGCGCCGTCGCGATTGTAGCGTTCGGCCAGCTCCACGGGGTCGCCGGCGTCGCGCAGGTTCACGAAATGGACGCCTTTGACTACGCGTCCGCCGGTCACATCGAGGCAAGGGATGATGCGCTTGGCCAGCATTAGAGGAAATTCCTCACGATGCGGAGGCCGATAGCGCCCGATTTTTCGGGGTGGAATTGCACGCCTTGGACGTTGCCGGCTTCGAGCGCCGCGGTGTAAGGCAGGCCGTAGGTGCAGACCGCCGCGGCCTGGTCTACCACCGGAACGTAATAGCTGTGGGCGAAGTAGACGTAGGACTGCGGCGCGATGTTTTTGAGGAGTTTTGAATCGGGCCGGGGGTCGAGCTGATTCCAACCCATGTGAGGGACGCGGGCGCCTTCGGGAAAACGGCGGACGGCACCGGGAAAGAGCCCGAGGCCGCGGACTTCGGGCGCCTCTTCGCTCCATTCGAACAGCGCCTGCATGCCGAGACAGATTCCGAGGAAAGGCACGCCGGCGCGGAGACGGTCGAGGAGGGTTTCGCGTACGCCGAGCTCGTCGACCGCGCGCATCATCTGCCCGAAGTGGCCTACGCCGGGGAGCAGAATTTTAGTGGCCTGACGGAGACCTTCGGAATCGCGGACGAGGGTGAAGCCGCAGCCGAGCTCGCCCAGGGTGTTCTTGACGGATTGGAGATTGCCGGCGCCGTAGTCGAAGATGGCGATCATAGGAAACCCCGGAAAGATAATTCACCGCAGAGACACAGAGGCACGGAGGAAAACAAAGTCAAAACCGGAGGGCACAGAGGTAGCGGAGGCCACAGAGAACGGCCTTCTGTATTGCTCTGTGTCTCTGTGCCTCTGTGGTGGATCAAAGCCCCGCCCAGAGTGTTTTTGACGGATTGGAGATTGCCGGCGCCGTAGTCGAAGATGGCGATCATAGGAAGCCCCGGAAAGACAATTCACCGCAGAGACACAGAGGCACGGAGGAAAACAAAGTCAAAACCGGAGGGCACAGAGGTGACGGAGGCCACAGAGAACGGCCTTCTGTGTTGCTCTGTGTCTCTGTGCCTCGGTGGTGGATCATTCTCATAGAGACCCCGCCCAGGGTGTTTTTGACGTAGTCGAAGATGGCGATCATAGGAAACCCCGGAAAGACAATTCACCACAGAGACACAGAGGCACGGAGGAAAACAAAGTCAAAACCGGAGGGCACAGAGGTGACCGAGGCCACAGAGAACGGCCCTTTGTGTTGCTCTGTGTCTCTGTGCCTCTGTGGTGAATCATTCTCATAGAAGCCCCGCCCAGGGCGCTTTTGACGTAGTCGAAGATGGCGATCATAGGAACCCCCGGAAAGATAATTCACCACAGAGACACAGAGGCACGGAGGAAAGCAAAGTCAAAACCGGAGGGCACAGAGGTGACGGAGGCCACAGAGAACGGCCTTTTGTGTTGCTCTGTGTCTCTGTGCCTCTGTGGTGGATCATTCTCATAGAAGCCCCTTAGTGGATGGCAGTTGGTCTTTAAGGCGCGCGTCTTTTGAGCAGGCGTATTTCATGGCGCGGGCGAAGCATTTGAAAATGGCCTCGAGTTTGTGGTGGTTGGAGCGGCCGTAGAGGACTTTGGCGTGGAGGTTGGCGCCGGCGTGGTTGACGAAGCCGCCGAAGAAATCTTCGGCTAGTTCGGATTGCAGGTCGCCCACGAGGCGGACCTTCACCTTGTCCTTATATACGAGTGCCGGGCGGCCGCCAAGGTCGAGCGCCACTGCCGCCAGGGTTTCATCCATGGGCATGAGGAAGTAGCCGGCGCGATTGATGCCTTTGCGATCGCCCAGGGCCTGGGCGAATAATTGGCCGAGCACGATGCCGACGTCTTCGACGGTGTGGTGCTGGTCCACGTCAAGATCGCCCTTGGCGTTGAGGGTAAGGTCGAAGCCGCCGTGCTTGGTGAAGAGCTCCAGCATGTGATCGAAGAAGCGGATGCCGGTGGAGATCCGATATCTTCCGCGGCCTTCGATTCGCAGAGTGCCGGCGATTTGCGTTTCTTTGGTATTACGCTCGATGGTTGCGCTTCTCATGAGGCAAAGACCTCGTCCAGATAATTGATGTCGTCCACGATGGCGTAGGCCTGCTCCTGCTGGAAGAGGAAGACCAGATCGAGATAGCTCGGATTCGATGGGGCGGCGATGCCGATGAAGGGGACTTTGGCGGCGCGGGCGGAGCGGGCATCGTCGACGGAGTCGCCCACGTAGAGGAGTTTTGCATCGGGGTTGTCGCGGGCGATGCGGAGGAGTCCTTCGGGGGCGGGTTTCGGGGTTTCGACGTCTTCCATGGCGACGACGGGGTCGAACGTGAGGCCTTCGGCGAAGCGGCGGAGGGTGAGGTCGGCTTCTTCGCGCGGGCGTCCGGTGAAGATGGCCAGGCGGAATTGTTGGCTGAGTTTTTCGAGGACGCCGGGGCGGGCGATCCACTTTTCGCGGAGGATTAAACCGCCCAGAAAAAGATTTTGGAAGTGCGCCTTCATTTCTTCGAAGGGGACGTCGAACCCGACGCCGGTGATGATGTGGTGCGAAAGACGCCAGTCATCGTTGAAGCCGCCCTGATTTTTGAACTGCTGGATTTGTTCGTTGGTGGGGCGGGCGCCGGTGTAGTGCTCCACGGTGGCGGCGATGGTCTCGCGGTAGCTCTCGGTGACGTCTACGAGGACGCCATCCATGTCGAAGATGAGGATGGGGCGATTCATTGTTCACCACAGAGACACAGAGAAAGACAAAAACAAAGGCAAAGCAGGAGAGCGCAGAGGAGGCAGAGGACGCGGAGAACGGCGCTTCTGGCTCAGGCCAGCCCGGATGCCTGCGTATGGCTTTCCTGGTATTCTCTGCGTCTCTGTACTGCTAAGGGCCAAAATCTTCGCGAGCCGCGGCGATTCTTGCGAACCGAGGCCGCTGAGACGCTGAGGATCACGCCTCCGTGCCCCCTGCCACCTCTGTGCCCTCCCGTTTTGCCTTTGCCTTTCTCTGCGTCTCTGCGTCTCTATACTACTACGGGCCAAAATCTTCGCGAGCCGCGGCGATTCTCGCGAAGCGAGGCCGCTGAAACGCTGAGGATCACGCCTCCGTGCCCCCTGCCACCTCTGTGCCCTCCCGTTTTGACTTTGTATTCCTCTGTGTCTCCATGTCTCTGTGGTGAACATTGTTTTGGTTGCGGCTTCGCCGCGCTGCGTCTCTGTGTCTCTGCGGTAATTCCGGTCTTGAGGGTTCATGATTTGCACCATATTTCCTCCAACGCGACAAGCAGGCGGCGGGTTTGCTCGCGGGTGCCTACCGTGAAGCGGACGCAGCCGGGGGCTTCGTAACTGCGGTCGCGGACGAGGATGGCCTGCCCGCGGAGGGCGTCGCGGACTTCAATGGCTCGCTTGCCCAGTTGTGCCAGCACGAAGTTCGCCGAGCTGGGGACGTAGGGGATGGAGAGCTTTTCGAAGCCCACGCAGAGCAATTCGCGCGCGGCCAGCACTTCGGCTACGTAGTTGTGCACGTAGGCGGTGTCCTCCACCGCGGCTTTTGCGGCCAGGACCGCCACGCCGTTCACGCTATAAGGCGATTGGGCCTTGTGCAGGTACGCGATGTTGGCCTCATGCGAGAACAGACAGCCCAGCCGCATGGCTGCCATGCCGAAAACTTTGGAAAACGTCCGGCAGACGAAGAGATTGGGCACACGCTCGATTTCGGTGAGCGCGGTGACGCCGGAGAATTCGTAATACGCTTCGTCGACCAGCACCGCGGCCTTGCGCGCGCGATGCAGAATCCGCTCGATTCCCAGCAGCGAAACGCCGGTACCGGTGGGATTATTGGGGTTCGACAGCAGGACGGCGCGGGTTTCGGGCGTGATGGCGTCGAGCACTTCTTGCAAGGGAAATTCCATGCCGGGCTGCGGGTAAGCGACCTCCTTGATCCTGGCGCCGGCGACTTCGGCGTAGAAGCGGTACATGGCGTAGGCCGGATTAAGGACCAGGACCTCTTGCCCGTCATCGACGTAGGTGTTAAGGAAGACCTGGATGGCCTCGTCGGTGCCGTTGGTGAAGACGAACTGCTCGGGCTTGACGCGAAAATAGGCCGCGACGGCCTGCTTGGCGTCGCTGTATTCGGGATAGACGGCGAGGCTATCGGCGGTGATGCACTCGCGGATGGCGTCGATGACGTGCGGAGAGCAGCCGACGGTATTTTCGTTGAAATCGAGCCGCAGCTTGCCGGCGCGTCCTGCGGTGGGCGGCGAATAGGGCGCCATTTGTTGGACCGCGGGACGGGGCTTAATGGCTCCCTTCGGAAGTCTCATTTGGCCCTCACTTCCACGGAGCGCGCGTGGGCTTCGAGTCCCTCGGCGCGGGCCAATGTTGCGATAGCGGGCGCGAGGCGGGCGAGCGCGGCGGCGGTGAGTTCTTGGACGGAGATGACTTTCATGAAATCGGTGACCGACAGGCCGCCGCGGATGCGGGCCGCGCCGCCGGTGGGCAGCACATGGTTGGGTCCGGAGGCGTAATCGCCCGCGGCTTCGGGACTGTAGGGGCCGATAAAAACGCTGCCGGCATGGAAGATACCGGAGAGCAGAGACGCGTCGGGAATGCTGAGATGCTCAGGTGCGAACCGGTTGGAGATGTAGACGGCCTCGGAGAGCGAACTGACGAGCACGACGGCAGAATTTCGAGCGATCGACTTGCGCGCGACGGCGGCGGTGGGGAGATCGGCAAGTTGGCGGTCGACTTCCTTGACGACCGCCGCGGCGAGACGCTTCGACTTGGTTAGAAGGATGGCGGAGGCGTCGACATCATGCTCGGCTTGCGCCAGCATATCGGCGGCGAGGTGGCGCGGATCGCCATCGTTCGAAATGATGAGGATCTCGGTGGGACCGGCGATGAAGTCGATACCAACTTCGCCGGCGAGGAGTTTCTTCGCCGCCGCGACGTAGATGTTGCCAGGGCCGACGATGCGGTCGGCACGCGGAACGGTGTCGGTGCCGTAGGCGAAGGCAGCGATGGCTTGCGCGCCTCCCATTTGGAAAATGTGGGGGACGTGCAGGAGCGATGCCGTTCCGAAGACTTCCGGCTGGTTGCTGGGCGATGCGACGCAAATATTCTCGACGCCCGCGATGCGCGCGGGAAGGACGGTCATCAGGATGGTGGACGGAAGCGGATAGCGCCCACCCGGGATGTAGGCAGCCATGGTGTCGATGGGCCGCACCACTTGGCCTAAGCGGTGGCCGGGGGCAACTTCCTCGATCCATTCACTCGGCTTCTGCTTGGAGGCGTACCACAGAATGTTGGCGCTGGCGACGGCGATCGCGCGGTGGAACTCGCGGGTTAATTTTTTGCGGGCGGCGACGAGTTCGCCTTCAGGAACACGCACGGTGTCGCGCGTGAGTCCGTCGAACTTGCGCGCGTATTGGACCAGCGCGCGATCGCCGCGCTTCCGGACGGCTTCAAGGATGGGCCGTACCACGGCCTCGGCTTCGGTGAGGCGCGCCGCTTTGCGCGCGAGCAATCGGCCGATTTGCTTGGATTCGAGGATGCGCATCACAGTACGATTTTATTGAGCGGATATTCCACGATGCCTTCGCCGCCCGCCTGTTTGAGGCGCGGGATGATGTCGCGGACGGTGCTCTCGTCCAAAATGGTGTTCACCGCCAGCCACTCTTCGTCGCTGAGGTGCGAGATGGTGGGGCGTTTGAGCGCGGGCAGCACGGCGAGCACGCCGGGCAGGTTGTCCTTGTGGACGTTCAGCATCAGCCCGACCTTGCCCAGGGCGTTGATGGCGCCTTCGAGGAGCATGCGGATGTCTTCGAGCTTTTGCCGCTTCTCGGGATCCTCCCATGAGGCTTTGTTGGCGATCAACTGGGTGTTCGATTCGAGGACCGTGTCGATGATGGTGAGCTTGTTGGCGCGGAGGGACGAGCCCGTCTCGGTGACTTCCACGATGGCATCGGCCAGGACCGGCGGCTTGACTTCGGTGGCGCCCCAACTGAACTCGACTTTGGCCTTCACGCCATGCTGCGCGAGGTAGCGCTTGGTGGTGGCGACGAGCTCGGTGGCGATGACCTTGCCCTCGAGATCCTCCACGCGGTGGAAGGGCGACGCTTCGGGCACGGCGAGCACCCAGCGCACTTTGCCGAAGCTCTGCTTGGCGTAGACGAGGTCGGCGACGCGGATGACGTCGGCCTCGTTCTCCTGGATCCAATCGCGGCCGGTGAGGCCGGCGTCGAGGATGCCGTCTTCGACGTAGCGGGCCATTTCCTGCGCGCGGATGAGCATGCACTCGATGGAGGGGTCGTCAATGGCGGGGAAGTAGGAGCGGCTGGAGGTGGTGATGGCGAAGCCGGCGCGGCGGAAGAGATCGATGGTGGCGTTTTCGAGGCTGCCTTTGGGGATACCGAGCTTGAGTTTCATAGCGCTCCCTCACGGTCGCGGCTCTGATACACGGCGGCGGGGTCGTAGGTGCGCTCTTCGGCGACGGTCCACTGGCCGTTTTCGAGGCGGCGGAAGAAGCAGCTCTGATATCCCTCATGGCACACGCCGGGGCCTCGGGCTTCGACTTTGACGAGGACGGCGTCGCGGTCGCAATCGGTGGAGATTTCTTTGACGACGAGGCGATGGCCGGAGCTTTCGCCTTTGAGCCAGAGCTTACGCCGGGAGCGGCTGTAGAAGGTGGCGAAGCCGGTCGAGACGGTGGCGTGGAAGGCCTCTTCGTTCATGTAGCCCACCATGAGGACGCGGCCGGTGGCGTGGTCCTGGATGACCGCGGTGACGAGGCCGCCCGATTTCTGAAAGTCGAGATTCATTTCCGGTACAAACAAAAAAGCCCGCCGTTGGTGCTGGCGGGCGTCCTTTCCATTCGATTTACTGAGAAATCAGCAGACCACCCGTCGCGTGTGGGCATGATGACGATGGCGCCGAGCGATGGGGTTAACGGTCATGAAAATAGAGTGTAACAGAGTTGCGGAGGCGGAGTCGAATTGGGGTTCGTTTGTTGGGTTCGTCTTGGTGCGGGTAAGTCGTTTTGGTTTGTGCGGGTTAGGGGCGAAAGTTGGGTTCGTTTGGCATTTTTGTGTTGGCGGGGTTTTTGCGGGGGTTAACATGTGATCGGAGGTGGTCCTTTCGCCTCCAGCGATAGCACGGCGGAGGAGGCGGCGGGAGGGGTTAACGGGGAGAATGCGATGATGGCAAAGGGATTATCGGTGGCAGATTTTTGTGACGCTGGGGGCGAGGTAATTCGGAAGCGAGCAGGCGGCGCGCTGCATTTCGAGGTCGAAATCGGCGAGGCGGGAGCGGAAGTGTTGGTGGGCGGCTGAGGCGAGGATTGCTGTGGCGAGTCCGAGGGCCATCGGGATCATGGACTGCGAGAGGTATTCCGCTAGCGCGGCCATGCAGGAGGCTCTTGAGCCGTCACACCCTCGAAACGAGCCGATGATTCCGAAGGCGGTGGCGAACAGGCCTAGCAGGCTGCGGAAAAAGCCCGTCAACCGCTTGCTTACGCGCGCGGCTCAGAAACGCGCTCCTTCTTTTCCAGGCACTTACTAAGCCGGGCCCAGTGGGCACCGCGTGAGGGAGCGATCCCGAAATGCCCTTTTTCCGCAACCTGCTAGAAACGGGGCCGTGGCGGCGACGGTGGCGAGTCCGTCGAGTCCGCGGGCCATCCGGCGGTGGACCAAGGCGGCGGATCGCTCGGCGGCGTTGAGCGCGGCGGTGGATCTCCAGTCCATGACGGGTTGGACACCGGCGGAGGTGGAATTGTTTCAAGGGCGATTGGCCGCCAATGAACGCCGATAAACAGGACAGATTAGTGCCTTGCTCCACTTAGAAGGCCGCTGTATACTGGTGCCGTGATTGTGTCTCTGGCCGGCCGGGGAACTTCTGTTCTATTAGTTCTCTCCTGTGGACTTATTGCACAGTTGAATGACGGCACATACTCGCTGAGTGGAACGGTGGTGAATTCGGAGACCGGCGAGCCCCTCCGGAATGCCGTTGTCACGCTGGCGAAGACACCGACGCCTCAGGAAATGAGCGAGTTTCAGGAGGCAATGAAATCCGGTCGCATTCCAGGAGTGCGCAAGAGCGCACTCTCGGGAACCAGTGGGGAGTACCAGTTTACGGGCCTCAAGGAAGGCCAGTATATGGTGAACGCCCAGAAACCGGGCTACGTCCGGCGCTTTGATGTGGAGGGGCAACAGGGCCCCATCGCCCTCTCCGCCTCAATCAGTAACATTACTGTAAAGCTCGCTCCGCTGGGCGTCATCGAAAGCACCGTGACGGATCAGAACGGCGAGCCGATTGACAGCGTCAAAATCGAGGCTTATAGGAGACAGATTGTCGATGGCGCGCGGTCCATCTCATCTAACCATAGCGCGGTGTGCAACGATCGTGGAGCATTCCGCATATGGGGCCTCGATCCGGGCCAATATTATTTAAAGGCGTCGGGGAGAAATGGCGGGACCTATATGTTTCTCGGTCAAGGCACTCCTCGACCGAGTTCGTGGCTTAGCTTTGTCCCTGTGTATGCGGGCGGCGCTCGCACTTTGGATAGCGCTACCCCCATTACTATTGCCGCCGGCACGCAGGCGCGGGCCGATTTCAAGCTGAACCTGGCGCCGTCGGCCACAATCCGAGGAATCGTCGAGAATCTCGCGCCAAACCAGAGAGTTACCTTCTCTTTGCGGCAGGATGGCGAAGAACCGGCGGAGGACAGCCGCGTCAACTTGAGCGTGACCACAGGCAGGTTTGAGATCACGGCCGTGCCCCCTGGCGATTACATCCTGACGGCAGTGGAAGGCCAGGTGGCGCGAGGAGAACTTCCGGTACACGTCGTGGAGGGCGGTTTGAGCGGCCTGACGGTTCCGTTGTGGCCGGCGGTTACGGTGACTGGCACCGTGCACAATATCGGACCGGCGCCCGGCCCGGCTCAGAAAAAGCCTGTTCCGGACGATCTTGAGGATTTCGACAGCACTCCCGAGCCCGGCTGCCAGGTTACACTGCGCGCTCCAGATGGACAGCGCGGTCCGGGGCCGCGGGACCCTACGGCGCCGGCCGGCACGTTCAGCATTTCGAACATCTTCGTGGGCCACTACCGGGTGGAATTCTGGTGCACGGGGGGTTATATCACTTCGGCCACGTATGGCACTAACGACCTTCTTTCTAATCCCGCGATCACGATCGAGCCCGGCGGAACACCTCCACCTATCGAAATCGCGATGAGGCCGGGCGGCGGGACGATACACGCGAACATTGCGCCCAGCCTGCCAAATCGAGGGGGCGGAGTACTGGCGGTGCCCACATTTTCTTCCTCCACCGGCCCGCGATTCCAGCCGATGGGCATTGCCGACGATAGCGACGATCAGGAATTGGAAATCTCCAATCTCGCCCCCGGAGATTATATGCTGTACGCGTTCTCTACGGCCGATCAGATCGAGTACCGCAATCCGGCCGTCCTCGAATCGCTCACGGGAGGAACCACCGTCCACGTGGACGACGGAAAAACCAGCGAGGTCAAGCTGAACGCGGTGGTGAAATGAGAACCGCACTTCTGCTGGCCGCGCTCTGTACCGCCGCTGGGGCGCAGACCTATCGGATTGCGGGCGTTCTGGTAGACGGGCAGACCGGTAAGCCCATCCTGCGCGGGCATATCACGCTTACCGGCGGCCGGGAATCCATGGCCGTCACCACCGAGGCGGACGGCGCGTTGTTCTTCGATGTACCGCTGGGCAAGTACTCCCTGACCACCGAAGTACACAACTGGCACCAAGTATTCGGCATGACCGGGCCGTCGTTGGGATTCGGGTCGGCGATCATCACAGGGCCGGATCAAGACACGGCCCACCTGGTCTATCGCTTTTTTCGCCCCGGATCGATCTACGGAAGGGTAACGGACGACCACGGTGAGGGAATCGAAAATGCTACCGTGGTGGCGATCCGGGAGTGGGTGTCCGGCGGGAGGAAGGTCACCGGCGTGGCGTTGACAGCCCACACGGACGATCTTGGCAACTATCGCATAGGACCGGTTGCGGGCGGCACTTACTACGTGGTGGCGACGGCCGTGCCGTGGTACGTCCAACAGCAGCGTGGTTTGCGCCATGACAGCGACGACGATTCCACATTGAACATGGCGTACCCGGCCACATACTACGGCGGTTCGACGGATCCGCGGCAGGCCGGGCGATTGACCGTGGAATCGGGCGGCGAGACTCAGGCGAACCTGGTGCTGCAGGCCGTGCTGGCGGTCAGGGTACATCCGGCGTGCGCGGCGGAGAATTGCAGCGGGTCCCTCAGCTTTTATTCCGTGGGAGTGGGCGGTCAGGAGGCGCTGGTTAGCACCACCTATTTCATGGGGGACCAAGCAATCTACGGAATCGCGCCGGGCCACTACCTGGTGCGGGCCACCGGACCCGGTGGCTCGATGCGCAAGGCGGTGGATCTTGCGGGCGGCGACGCGACATTGGACCTCTCATTCCAGCCGCCGCCAAAGATCACGGGCGTGGTGACGTACAAGAACGGCGCGCGGCCGCGCGGCACGCCATTCCTCAGCATGGTGAATGAGGATGCGAACACGGCGGTGGGCATCACGATTGCGGCGGACGGCAGCTTCGTGTACGCAAACCCTCCCATGGCCAAGTTCCGGGCGGCGATCGGTGGCGCGGTCGGCTACTTCATTTCGCAGATGACGGCATCTGGGGCGCAGATCATCGACGGAGGGTTCGAGGTGACGGAGGGCTCGCAGGTTCAATTGAACATCGAGGCGAGCGATGAATCGGGGCGCGTAAAGGGACTGGTGATGAACGGCGATACGACTGTGCCCGGCGTAATGGTGGTGCTCGCACCGCGCGATAGACTGACGGCGGCCATCCCTCCGCGCGGATATCAGACTGAAAGCGACGGCAGTTACGATTTCACCAATGTTCCGGCGGGCGAGTATTTGCTTTTCACAACGGATCGGATGGATCTGGAGTATGTCCGGCCGGAGGCGATCCAGCCCTACCTGGCGGCGGCTACGGCGGTCCGGGTGGAATCACACAAGGTACACGCGGAGAATTTGAGAGTGCCGGGGAAATAGGGAAGCTCCGCTCGCGTGGGCAAGGTGCGGCACGCCCGGCCTTACCGTACAAGGAATCGGGATGGTGGGCGGCGATGTGCTCGCGCATTTGTTCGAAAACATCGATGTCGAAGGCTAGGGCTGGACTGTTGCCCGCCAAGTTTTTGACGGCGTTGCCCGCTATGGGGCGTCGGCGGCGTGAGGCGCCTTTGCTTCGGATCGGCCGAAGGTGTAACGCTGGCCTTCGATGATCGGCGGGCGCTTGATGCGGCGGGGGTCGAGGCTCATATGAGGCGCTGGAAAACCCTTCTCACAGGCCGCCGGTATATCGGTAGCGTACGGACGGGCCCGGGTTGCAGTTACAACAGGAGAAGCCCGGCCGCCAGGGTCTCCAGGAAAGCCTGATGGCCAGCCGCATATACGGCCTCGTCAAACTCAGGGCTGCCGAAGTCACAGCGGGGAGGCATGCTCAAATCCTACACCTGTCCCCGCACGGCAGATTTAGCGTTCTCGGCAAACCGCACGGGCGTATATACGTCTAAAGGAACAACATGACAAACCTTTTGCTGGACTTGCGCTATGCCCTCCGCAACCTGCGCAACGCGCGGGGATTCGCCCTGGTGGCGGCTGCCACGCTAGCTATCGGGATCGGCGCGAACACCGCTATTTTCAGCATCATCGACACCATCCTGCTGCGGCCGCTGCCGTACGCGAACCCGGAGCAACTGGTGCGCCTGAGCGAAACCGAATCCGCGCCGGGGAGATATCCGTTCGCCGGGCCGGATTTTGTCGATTGGAAGGCCCAAAACAGCACGTTTCAGGATATGACCCTGTTCACCTGGCCGAACGACATGAACCTCAGCGCGGGCGGGCAGCCGGAGCACATCCTGGTGCTGCCGACGGCGGCGAATTTCTTTTCGCTCTTGGGCGCGAAGCCGATGCTGGGCCGGACGTGGGCCGCGGGGGAAGATCAGCCCGGCAAAGACGAGGTGGTAATTCTCAGCTACGGGCTGTGGAACAGCCGCTATGCCGGCGATCCTCAGGCCGTGGGCCGGACAGTAGAGCTTAATTCGAAGAAGTACACCATCATCGGGGTGATGCCCGAGAGTTTCCGCTTTCCGTGGAAGTCGGCGGCGTGGATTCCGCAGGATATGGACAAGAAGGGCTTGGGCACTCGAGGGAACCATTGGGCCAATGCCATCGGGAGGATGAAACCGGGCGTCAGCGTCCAGGCGGCGCGGGCCGACTTGAAGCTGATCGCTGCGCGCCTCGAGCAGCAGTACCCCGATTCGAACGGCAAGGTCGGCTCGGCGGTCACACCGCTGCGGGACGATATGGTGGGCAACTCCAAGGATTCGCTGTTCATGCTGCTGGGGGCGGTGGGGCTGGTGCTGTTGATCGCGTGCGCGAATGTGGCCAATTTGTTGCTGTCGAGGGCCATGGCGCGGCAGAAGGAAGTGGCGATCCGCAGCGCGCTGGGGGCATCGCGGCTGCGGCTGCTGGGGCAATTGCTCACCGAGAGCCTACTGCTCTCGCTGGCGGGCGGGGCGCTCGGGCTGATGCTGGCGTGGGGCATCGTGACGCTGTTTTCGAACGCCAAGAGCTACAGCCTGCCGCAATTCAACGCCGTGGAATTGAATCCGGCGGTGCTGGCTTTTACGTTCGGGCTGGCCATCGTGACCGGGGTGTTATTCGGGGTCTTCCCGGCGCTGCAAATGTCGCGGCCCGATCTTCACGAGGAGTTGAAGGGCGGCGCCGGGGCGTCGATCAGCCACGGGCGGCGGCGCCGCTTCACGAGCAACGCGCTGGTGGTGGCGGAGATTGGGTTGTCGTTGATGCTGCTGGTTTCGGCCGGGCTGCTGCTGAAGGATTTCGCGCGCATGCGCAGTTTGGATATAGGGGTGCGGCGCGAAGGCTTGTGGACCGCGGCAGTCCGGCTGCCCGACGCCAGATACAAGACCGACCGGCAGGAGTACGATTTCGGGCAAGCGCTGCTCGAAAAGGCGCGGCGCATCGGCGGTGCGGATGCGGTGGCGCTGACCGACCATCTGCCGCTCGAAGGAGGCAGCAACTATTACATCAAGCTGCGCGGGCAGACCGGCCCGGAGAGCAATCAACTCGTGGAAACGCATGCCGTCTCGCCGGATTATTTCCGCACCATGGGGGTGCGGCTGTTGCAGGGCCGGGTTTTTACGGCGCAGGATGTCCAAACGGCGCTGGAGTACGATAGCAAGCTCGATCCCATTTGGGAGAGCGGGGTGATTCCGGGCGCGGACATTACGGAGGGCATAGTCTACCCGTGCGTGATTAACGAGAGCATGGCGCGGTTCTTCTGGCCGAATCAGAGGCCGCTGGGACAGATGTTCTCGCAGGGCAGCGACCACGGGCCGTGGAGGCAGGTGATCGGGGTGGTAGGCGACGCGGCCGAGTGGAGTCTCACGGCGAAGATCGGGCCGGAGGCGTACGACGCGTTCACGGGAAGATCGCGGCAATTTCTGGTGGTGCACACGGCGCTGCCGACATCCGCGGTGACGGCGCAGGCGCGGCGGGCGCTGGCGGAGGTGGATGCCAGCCTGCCGCTCTATAGCGTCCGCTCGATGGACGAGGTGGTGGCCGGCCAAGCGCAAGGGCAGCAGTTCCTGAGCGCGCTGGTGGGGTCTTTCGCGGGCCTGGCGGCGATATTGGCGGCGATCGGGATCTACGGCGTGCTGTCGTACCTGGTGACGCAGCGGACGCGGGAGATCGGCATCCGGATGTCGCTGGGCGCCAGCCGATTCCGGGTGCTCGGCGAGTTGATGCGCGAGGGCATGACGCTGGCGGTGCTGGGATTGGCCGCGGGCGCGGGTGGCGCGCTCGCGGCGGGCCGCGTTCTAGCGAGCCTGCTGCACGAAGTGAAGCCGGGCGACCCGATGATTTTCGCCGCGACGGCGATGCTGCTGGCGGCGGTCGCGCTGATCGCCTGCTATGTGCCGGCGCGGCGCGCGGCGCGGCTGGATCCGATGAAGGCTCTGCGGTACGAATGAGACGGCCGAAACACCGATTCGCCGCGCGGGCTTCATCAGCCCGCCGTGTTGTGGACGGAATTTTGCAAGTCCCTCTGAAGCCCGCCCCACTTTTGTCCTACGCGGTGTGCGCGGCTTGCTGTTGATTCATGGCCGCGATGCGTTCCTGCATCTGTCTGGTGAGATGCGGTACGATTCCCACCATCCGCTCCATCAGCATCAACTGGCCGCGATGATGCATCTCGTGTTCTTTGGCAGATAGCAGCATCTCGAAGCGCGTCTTAGGGGGCTGGTTGGCCTGCGGCGGGAAACTGACAGTTTCGGCCAGGACGTTGTCCGAGAGCCCTTCCATGAACGCGGCGAATTGCTCGCCGTTGTCGTGCAGAGCTTTCAAGATATCGGCCTTGGTCCGCAATTTGGCCTCCGCCTGGGCCATGTTCGCCATGACCTCTAGAAACATCTCGTGTTTGAATTCGGTGAGGCGCTCGCCGTGCGCGCGCAGCGGCCAGTTGGTGCAAACCGCGATGTGCCGCAGCGTCTCCGCCACGGTCCTGGTACCCTCGGCGGGACGAAAGCCGTACTTGTCTTCCGGAATCTCCTCGGCGATTTGAATGGTGTTCTTGCGGACCGTGCGAAATGCCTGGCCCAGATTCTTGGCGTTGTATACGTGCATGCGGATCTCCTCCTATGAACCGGACTACATGTCCAAAATCATTATACGTGCCCAAAGCGCCCCTTTTGACGGCAGAATTGTTGCATCCTGTTAACAATGAGGGTACTCATCGATGCCACGCCGCTGCTTGTTCGCAGCGCCGGCGTCAAGAACTATCTGTACCATTGGATTGCGGCCCTTCGGCGGAGCGCTCCGGCTGGTGCCCTGGACACGTTTCCCGCCCTCCCGGAAAACCGCCCGCTCAATCACGAAGGTTCCATGGCGGGATTCTGGCGCACTTACTCGGGCCTGGCCGCCCTGGCACTTTCAAACCATACCAGCATGCCGGTTCTCGACTCCTTGGCGGGCAACGCCGATATCTTCCACGCCAGCGTTCTGGTGCGCCGCCCTCCCCGCAGACCGCTGCTCACCACCACCCTGCACGACCTGTCTTCCTGGGTCATGCCCGAAGTACATACCGCGGCCAACCGGCAGGCCGATGAGCAACTGGCCGACACTGTGCGCCGCGCGCACGGCGTCATCGCGGTGTCGGAATCCACGCGCCAGGACGCCATTCGCCTGTTGCGCGTTCCGCCCGAGAAAATCGTCACGATTCACTCCGGCGTAGCCGATGCATTCTTTCACGTTTCACCGGAGGCCGTGGAGGAAGTGCGCGCGCGATACCGCCTCAAACCGCAGTTCGTGCTCTCTATCGGGACGGTGGAGCCGCGCAAGAATCTGGACGGCCTGGTGAGTGCCTTCCAAGCTCTGCCGGCGGCCGTTCAGGATGAGTTCGGGCTGGTTTTAGCCGGCCCCATGGGGTGGGCCGGACGGACGACGGTGGAACGCGTTGGCGCGGTCCGTTATCTGGGCTACGTGCCGGAGCGGGATATCGCCGCGCTGACGGCGGCCGCCACGGTTTTCGCGTATCCGTCGTTCTACGAGGGTTTCGGATTCCCGGTGGCGCAGGCTATGGCGGCCGGCGTCCCGGTGATCACGTCGAACGTCTCGGCACCGCCGGAAATCGCGGGCGACGCGGCGGTGCTGGTGGATCCGCGCAGCCAGACCGAGCTGCGCAACGCTCTGCACCGCCTGTTGCTGTATCCGGACATTCGCGCGCGGATGTCCGCCCTCGGACGGGAGCGCGCCAAGCAGTTCCGCTGGGACGCCTGCGCGGCAAAATCCTGGAAGTTTTTCCAGGAAATACACGGGCTTTGACCGTGATTGGCGGGGCAGGCCGGCCCCACCAACAAGCCAGACGTCGGGCGGGCTTCAGCCTAATGGCACATAGTTTTCCCACTTCCGGGCATCTGCCCAAATAGTTCCTGTCGCAAAACTGCCGTTCGGCGGCGGAGCAACCCCTCCCTCACGGTCGGGGCTCCGATGGCGTCATTGATAATACGAGACCTCCGATCAGAGCCGCCACCGTTAGGGAGCGGCCTAACGCGCAGAGACCGGGTTTTGCGACAGAAACTAAAATAGTGGAGCGGACGCCCACGGGGGCGCCCTCTGGGTCCGCCGACCCCCTGGTCGGCCTCTTAGCGACGCCAGGCGCCTGAATCCACAGCAGGAGCGGGACGAGGGCGTCCCGCGCAGGCCAAGGGCCCCCACCTGATTTCCGCAGGAATTCCGTCCTTCGGAAAACCATGTGGCATTAGGTTTCAGCCAGCCAGGAACTTAGCACAACCTTCGGGTAGTGTGCTCGACTTACCCGAAGTGAACGTACTGGTGGTACCCCGGTAGAACCCGTATCCCCAACGTAGGGCTTGATCTAGGCAGGGCTTCCTGATTAACTCGATTAGTATGAGCCGCGGCGCGCGTACGCCGACGGGTCGAGGAGAACGAGGAGTCGGATGAGTACAACGAACGATCAACGCACCTTGGCACTACGGATGACCGAGGGAAGAATTCCAGTTCCGGAAGCGCTTCACTACGCCATGAGCCTGGCGGATTCCCTGCGGAAACTGCATGACGCCGGTAAAGCCCATGGAGCGGTCACGCCTTCCAGCATTGTGTTGACTGCCACCGGTTTGGACTTGATTCCTTCCCTGGGCCCGCTGGCGACGGTGACACCCTACACAGCTCCGGAAGTGTTGCAGGGCCAGCCCGCCGACGCACGCAGCGATATCTTTTCGTTCGGCGCACTGGTTTTCGAGATGCTGACCGGGCGTCGCGCCTTCGATGGCGAAGGCCAGACCGAGCTCAAACTGGCGCTGTGCAACTCCGCTCCTCCGCCGTCGGGCAGCCCCGCGGTAGACCGGCTGGTGACCAGTTGCGTGGCCAAGTCGCCGGCAGCGCGCTGGCAGCGCATGCAGAAGATCATCATGGAGCTGAAGCTCCTGACGGTGGCCGCGCGCCGGGCGGATGCGGCCCCGGCCGCCCGCGGCGTATCCGACACCGCGATGCGCTCCGAAATGCAGCAACTGGAAGCGCGCCTTTCCGCTCGTCTGGCGGCGTACGAGAAGAACATCGCGGCCATGCAACAGGCCGCCGGCGAAGCGGTCGAGTCCTTGCGGGGTCAACTTGCAGGAGTCCACGCCCAGCTCGCGGCCGTCGAGACGCGCCCGGTTAGCTCCGCGGTAGACGTCGAAGCTTTAACGGGACAGATTCACGCCCGCATGCAAGAAACCATCGGGGCCGTCACCCAGCAACTGCACACACAGGTACAGGAAGCTGTCGCAGCCGCGAATCAGCAACACTCCGCGCAGGTGCAGGGGGCCCTCGGAACGGTGACGCAGCAGCTCGCCGCGCAGGTGAAGGAGACGGTGGACGCCGCGAATCGGGAACATGCGGCCAAGCTGCAGGAAACTCTCGCAGCGGCCCAGCAGCACGTGGCGCAGGCGCAGGAATCCATCGCGGCCGCAGCGCAGCAGCACGTGGCGCAGGCGCAGGAATCCATCGCGGCCGCAACGCAACGGCATACGGCACAGGTGAATGAAACCGTCGCGGCAGTGAACCAGCGAATGGCGGCTGCCGAACAGAACATGGAAGAGATTCGCAAGCACTTCGCCACCTTGCAGGAGAATGTGGCCGGCGATCTTCACGACTTCGAGAAGACCCTCAAGGCGCAGGGTGTCGCCATCGAGTCGGCGCGCACCGCCATGGCTCAGACGGACGATCTGGTGGAGCGAGTGGTGGAGGCTCTGGAACTGCTGCAATCGAGCCTGCTCGATCAGCACGAAGCCGCCGGCGTAAATTAAGGGCGCAGGGGCTGGCTCTGTGGCGGGCTGAGCCCGCCCCTCGACTCTGGCTTCTTTAGTGGGGCGGGCTTCAGCCCGCAGCCGGCTTCCACGGGGCCTGACGAATTTGTCCGGCTTCGTTACGGGTGCACCGAAGGGCACGAAGCCGGAGGAAATTCCCCGAGGCCGGCTGAAGCTCGGGGTCCCCTTTGGGGAGGACTGAAAGTCTGCCCCACCGGGTTGGCCACCTGCATGCCATGAAAAGGCCAAAGTCCCTAGGCAGGCTGAAGCCCAATGCCCCAAGTTTTTTGAATTGAGGTGCTGGCGGTAGGCACAAATGGTGACTCATGACAGTTTAAGCCTTTCGGGAAGGGAAGGTTCGCGGTCTGCCCCAAACCGCGCGTGGGTA
>Ga0326727_10005996_pt1 | contig 33883 bp, 30 predicted proteins | sample MB2enrmetagenome_FD_207643 | JGI IMG/M metagenome (GOLD analysis project Ga0326727, IMG submission 207643) | Lab enriched peat soil microbial communities from McLean, Ithaca, NY, United States - MB29MY | ecosystem: Environmental > Terrestrial > Soil > Wetlands > Peat | place: USA: New York...
GTTCCACGTGCAAGGCCACGCGACGGAGTACCGCCGGCGGCAATCTCCCCCATTCCACCGCGTACTCCAGCACGCGCCAGAGAGCTCCGCAGTGCCCTGCCCCGCCATAGCGGCCGTCACCGAACTTCCTCGCTAGTTGGCGCTGCAAGCGCTCGAAATGCTTCACTGCTGGCGCTTCCGCTACCAGTGTGCTGGCATAGTTGGCGTTCTCCGCGTTGCTCGTCAGCATGTATTCCGGCAGCACCAAGCGAGCCGCTACCGCGCGCAATTCCGCTTGCAACACCGCCACCAGCGAATCCGCGGGCACGCGTGCGGCCGGGAATTCGTAGTCGGTTTGCTCCGGGACATCGAGAATTGTTCCCGGCAGATAACGCTGCAGGTAACGCGTGTTGCCGCTCACCGGATCGCTGACGGCGATGTCCGCTTGACCCTGCTGCCATGTCTGCACCGCCGACGCCGAATATTGCTTGTGCTTGCGGATGAGTGCGAACGTTGCTTGCACCTGCGCCAGCGTGCTCATGTTTTGCAGCAGCTTGTCGGCACGCAGCAGGTTGCGACGAACCGGAATCAACGTCGGATAACCGCGCTTCGCCGTGCGGTCGACGTTGAAGCGGATGTGCACGATCTCGTCGGCCGGCACGCGCGACGGCGTCCAGCTCAGCGATGGCTCTTCGACGATCCAGTAGGCCAGGGCCTCTTGCACGTCGTGTTCGGGCGTTTCCACGCCGAACGACAGGTGAGCCGATTGGTCACCCGGACTGCGGACATGTTCGGGCTCGACCGTCCGCACCGTGCATTCGCCGTCGCCGACATGGAAGAAACGCAGGAACGCTTCGCCGTCCCGGTCGGCGCGGCGCATCACTTCCTGCTCCAGCTCGCCCCAGTCCGTGCGCTCCAGAAAGCGATCGATGATCCACTGCGCCTGGCGAGCGAGTTGCCAGTCGCTTCCCCCCGCACGGCCATCGGCCACAGGCACGGCGCGGTAGCCGAAGCCTTTGCCCACCACGTACGAAACGCGGTTTTCCAGGGCATTCAGTGCAAAGGTGTTGAAGGCGGCCAGCCAGCGGCTGTAGTCGCGCAGGATCTTCAGGCCGTATTCGGTGATGTAGACCGGCAGCAGCTCGCCTTTGAGGCGGTTGTCGAGGTTGAAAGGCAGATTCTCGCCGGCCAGCGGAAAGAAGAAGTCGGGCGTGTCGAAGAGCGGCTCGGCCGGGTTGACGTAGTCGTCGTACCAGTTGTAAGCGGTTTCCAACGTCCGCTTACGCAGGAGCAATTCCTGGCGTTCAACCTGCTCACGAAGATCCTGCAATGACGGAGGTGCGGAGTCGGACATGGTTTCATCCGGGGTGGGGGTGCGAAGCGCAGAGCGCAGAGCGCGGAGGGCGGAGGGCGGAGCGCGGAGCGCGAATACCGACAGGCTTCTCGCTGCGAGAGGCTTCTCCTAGCGCTCTGCGCCTTGCGCTCCGCTCCAGCGAGCGCAGCGAGCGACGTCCTAGCGAGAGGCTTCTCTTAGCGCTCTGCGCCTTGCGCTCCGCGCCCCAGCGAGCGCAGCGAGCGACGTCACTTAGCGGCGAGAGTGGCGGTGATGGTTGCCGCGGCGGAAGAGAGCAGACGTAGGTAACGAGCGGCCGTCGTTGCATCGATGTGGAAGTCGCCGGAGCCGCTGAGCGTGACCGATGGCCCGGCATAGAAGTGAGTAGCGTCCATGCTGTACTGGAGCGTTATCGTCGTGGCTGCCCCGGCGTTGCCGAATGCGGAGACGAACGGGCAACTCCAAACGTCCAGAACGGCTGACGTGCCGTTGGCAGCAACGGAGGCTGCGTTCCAGGCGTTGCCGTGTACGCCGATCGGTGAAACATTGCGTCCGGCTGACATGAGGTGACCTCGCGATGGGAAGCGGACAAGGAGAAATGAGTTAACAAGGAGCTGCTTCAAGGCACGATGAGCCGGCCGGCAATTTTCTCGCGGCCCGCGCTCACGTTGGCGTAAGCTAATAGAGTTGCATCTGCATTATCGGGCGAGCGTTTGATACGTGTTTTTAATTGATCCTTACTTTCAACTTGTCGGCGCGCGCTGACATCCAGGGTATAAGTGGCAGCTGTTAGCTCCTTGCGAAGATCGGCAAGTACGACTTGCGGCAGGCGTGCGAAGCTGACGGTGCCTCGAGCTGCTTCATCGGCCAGGCCGAACCAAAGTGCCGAGCGCAGATTCGGGTATTCATCCGGATCCGGCGCGCGCCGCGTGACATTGACGCCGATGGCGTTCCAGCCATCCTTGCATAATGCATCTACCACGCCGCCACCCACGCCGACGTCGTCGATCGCTATCGGAATGCTCTGCGGAGTAATGCCGCAAAGCTTGCCATGCTCGAAGGCCAGCTCCTTCAACCGATCAACCGTCGTCGTCACACTCCAACCGTTAGCTGACTCGTGATACAGCGAGACCCCGCCGCGGCGAATGTGAATTGCTGTGAAGTCGTCGCCAAAGCGAGCCACGTCGCAGCCGATTTGCAGCGTTCCAGTATTCGGCAGTACGCGTTGAGCTGCCTGGTCGAAAACCCACTCGGGCCAGACCGCGTTGAAACCAGCCGTCGGCCGGATGCCGAGCAAGCGAGCGCGAGCCACCGGTCCGGGTAAATAACAGCGATCGCCCAGGACGATCGCTCCTGGAGTATCCACCGACGGTGCGGGTGATGACCATTGTTCGAGCATCTCGCGAAGTCGACCCAAGCGAATGGCAGACGGGAACGGTGGCTCTTTTCCCTCCAGTTCCGCTGCGATGTTCGGATGGTCGATCGCCGACATGGTGACCAGGTGATACCGGCCGCTGCGCTCGGCGTCGGCGGTGGGTCCGCTCTGCGAGGTGGGGTTATAGACGGCCAGAAAGGCGAAGTTTTTGCCGCCAAGCATCGCCTCGGCGGCTTCCCAGAATATGGGAGCAACGCCCTCCGCTTCATCGAAGACGATGAACACGGCGACCGAGTGTTGGCCCTGAAAGCGATCGCCGTCGCGGGCGGTGAAGCCGTGAGCGAAATGCTCGGAGGACGTTTCCAATCGACAGGCCTTCGGACCGGGGAATACGTCCTTCGGCACATCGGCTTTCGGATCCAGCCGCCGGGTCCGTACCTCTTTCCACAAAATGTCTTTCACCTGGCGATCGGTGGGCGCCGTGGTCAGGCAGACGCCCGGATCGAACGAATCAAACCACCAGTTGACAAGACAGGCTGCAAGGAAGCTTTTCCCGACGTTATGGCCCGCGCGAACGAGAACCTTGTACGGAGGCTGAACAACAAGCCGGGCGATTGCTTCCTGTGCGGGCGTTAGCTCGACTGCTAACTGTTCCCGGCAATACTCAACCGGACGGCGTCGGTAATCGGCGGAGTTTGAAGTCGAATTGGTCTGGTCCTCGGCCGACTGCGATTCATCTTCTTCAGCTCCATCGCGGGCTCGAGACACAATTCCTCTCCCGGGCCGGGAATCCTCTCCTACCGCAGATTGCACGTGCAGGGAACGATGTGCGGACAGAGAACCTTACCGGAATCTGCCGGCAATGCTGCAAGATGTGCTTCGTTATAACGAGGGTGAACAGTAGGCGAGACAGGTGGAACCGTACTGCAACGAACTCGCGAATCCGGCCTCATTACCCAACGTGCGATTGTTCACGGACAGGGCTCAACGACTACATCATCGAGATGCACGACGATGCGCCTTCCCCGCGGCAGCAGCGGACTATCGTCAACGTAAAACACTTTTGCGATCTTTCCCTTCACCAACGCCTTCTTGGCTTCGCCGACTTTGGCAAGAACGGCTGGATCGACGCCTTTTGAGCCGGCGGGTCCAAAATAGCCGTGCTCGTACTCAGCAACCAGGCGCGAACGTGCCGACTTGCCCGTCAGTTTAGGTTGCTTGAGTAATACGACCGTGGCCACATTCATCTGAAATTCCGGATCTAAAACAATCGGCTCGTTCAGCGAGAGATACTCACCGGGAGCGACTGCCGCGGGCCAGATCCAGTGCACGCTCGATCCGGAGTATGAGCGAAGTTTTGTGGCAATTTCATCCTTGTGTCTCTTTCGGTCGATCGAGTCGCCAAACGGTTGCGTGGCCAAGCTGATTTCACGTTGCCAGAACGCGAAGGTCTTTTCGCCATTCTCCGCGTCAAAGCCCTGTTTTGTAGCTGCGTTCGTTTTGAGAGAAGTTCCGGAATCCGATTCCGGACTGAATCGGATATCCAACAGCGAGACATACCAATCGTAGGCGCCCGAATAAACGATCTCGCTGATAACTCCCTCGACAATGACGCTGTCACGCCCGGCTTGCACGGACGATAACCAGGGATACGCCGGGCAAGCGAATAATGAGTCGTTCCCTTTATAGTTCCACGGGCGGACCAAGAGACTAATCTTCGGATGTTCGGCCGAGCGGTCGGGAAAGTTGGTTGTGATAATTGGAGACAACACCAGCTTGCCATCGCCAGTCTTCGATTCAACGGGAACTTTCCACTTCACCGGCTTCTGCAAACAGTCGGCCAAACCGGTTTTCATTGCCTTGGCTTGTTCCTTCACGTTGGGCGCGTTCGGATTCGGGACGCGAAACAATCCCGTCAGATTGACGATCCATCGGAGCGTTTTGCGCGCGTCGGCCGAGTCGAAATGCGGAGGTTCCTTATCGTCGACCGGTTCCGTATCGGCAGCGGTCGCAATTTCGTGCCTTGCGGTGGCATCCACGGCTGCTTTCTGCGAAGACGGCGACCCCGATGCAGGGGAAGCCTGCTTCGGATCACAACCGGGCAGGGCAATCAGCAGCGTCAGTGCAACAGCCGACAGGCGCATCGGATTCTCCCTTGGCAGAGGTCAGCGGCAAGTCTACCCGGAGCGCTGAACGCTCGCAACGAACTTGAGGCTACGCTGTGCTACATTTTCTCGACGCAGGCTGAAGAGGGACGTGCGAACCTGCGAGAATCTTCTTCCGCAGCTCCGCGATTGCTCGAATGTATAGCTTATTGGCCGCGCCGATGCGCAATCCGAGCGCTGCGGCAAGCTGAGGACGTGTATGCGGCTCGTGCCCGTTTAGACCGAGGACCAACTCAATCGCCAGTCTGCGTCTGGGCGACAGTTCATTCAGGTGGCGCAGATCGATCCCATCGCCCGATGGTGCTGCCTCATTGGCGGGCATCACTTCGAGCCACCGCATCGTTCCAGTGGGTGGTTCTTGACTGATGTAGCCCCAGCGCTGGCAGGCGCGATGAATACGGACTCGGACCCACCACATCGCGTAAGTAACGAAGCGCACTCCACGATTCGGATCAAACTTCCGTAAGGCAATCAACAATGCCAGAGCCGCTTCCTGCTCAAGGTCCTCCTTGGGTAGCCCTGCGCTTCGAACGTAACGATTCACGGTCGAATAGGCCGGCAGCAGATGATGGACGATCATCTGCCCCTCGGCCTCCGCGTCACCGGCTTGTATTCTGGCGAGCAGGCGTTGCTCCTCTTCAAGCGACAGACGTGTACTCATGCTGCAGCAACCTCCCAGCGAAGTTTGTCCTGAAGCGGATGTTTGTCGATTCGCGGGCGACGTGCCGTATTCCAGGGCTTGCCTCGGATCTTGCCGACGCACTTCCAGCCGGCCGCTCGCAGAGAAGTCCCGGGCTCGGTGTCCAGCACATAGGTAACGAGTCGACGATATCCGAGAGCGAAAGCTACCCTGCGACAAGCACCGTACAGCATCGAGCAAGCGTTGCGAGCTCCATCGGTGGCGACTCGGCTCACTTCAAGAGTCGTGCCATCATCGAGTGCACGGGACACCGGCCGACCGACTATGGCAACGCCGCGAACCACGCCGCGCCCGTCCGAAACCGCGACACTGAATTTGTGAAAGTGGAGCGGCCCGTGATGGCGATGGTGGCGCTGAATAAATACGTTCGCGTCGGCCAACGAACAGGGAACAATGGTTAATCGCACTGCTCTTACTCCGACGTCAATGCAGTTGAAGGATATTTGACAACTTCACTCGCCGCTCTTATCACGCCGCCTTCGGCGTGTTATCTGTCAACAACCTGACGATGGCCGCCGCTGCCTCGTCCGGCTGGCCGATGTGATCTCGAAGCGTTCGCAATAATTGTCGATAAACTGGTTCACGACTCGATGCGGGTAGCTGTTGCACAAGTAACAGGGCCAGATTCGTCAGCGCCCGACAGCGTCGAGCATTCCCGACAAAAATTGTCCTTTTGGCTTGCCTTGCCATCGAATGCCTTTCGATTGCGCTTTACTTCAGCGCGCAGTCTCGATGCTTGCCAAGAGTTATGTGTTCGACGAACACCTGCTCGATTTGAGTGACTTTCCCGGATGAATTGTGCTAACCGAAATCCTTCCGGGCGTAGACTCGACTTATGTACATATATATTGCCGGCCTGTTCAGCGCCAGCCAAGGGGAGGTGTGTCAGGCAAGTCGATTTTTACCGGACGTGATTCGGAAGTGTGAGAAGCAGTGATTCTGAATATCTATGTCGATCAATCGTTAACGCGGGCCGTCTGTTTTGTCAGGTATGAGCTTCGATCGCGCTAAAAAAATTAGCCGGCAAGTTGGCTGGAGCCCGGCAACGCTTTGCCGGCAAGCCAGTAACCGCCAGCTGTAAGTAAGACAACTGCTTCTGATTCAAGACCGGCGATCACCGTACGGAAATGAGAATTGTATGTTCGACTGCAGGCTCGCGCCAGGGCGGAGCCGCGCTGCGGACGCTCGGCAGCCGCGAGTTGTTCGACAATTAGCTCCCTTAATTGTCGCCGACGGGTCGGGCGCGGGAGATCGGCCGGCGGCGACACCGGTACTTGAATCGTCATCCCGGTTCGGCTGGCCGCCAGTAGCGTCGCCCCGCGAAAGGTATGGCCGGCGCCACACCGTTCCAGGATCAGCGCGTTTGCAGCACCGATAAAGGCGACCTCAACTGCTGAAGCACTTGAAGGAGGTATGGGCACGGATGGCACGGCGATGGACCCTCGTGCTGGGACTGGATGGACTATACTGAATACTTGTACACTACGTCAAGCTTGGTGGTCTTTCCGCACGAGAGGCTTATGCATCAGCGCAGCGGGCTGCGCGATATGCCTTGAGATGAAGAGCTACATTTTCATAATCACCTGAACGACTCTGATAAGTCCTTTTGTTTTTCCTTGACATCCACAATCGTGGCAGTAGCATTCAATCCCGCAAAAGCTCCTGGAAGAGGCTCGGAAGCGAGTCTCGACGATGGGATGTCGTGCAGGCAGCCAAGATGTCTCGCCTCAGGCTTTTCCTCAGGTGCCAGGCAGCATCTTGATTCGTTCCTTTCCCGCACCGCTCCCGCTGTCGACAGCCACGGGGCAGCGCTTCCCGACGCCGATAAGTTCAGGGCCGGTTCCCCGCGACTGTGCCCCTTGCAACTCGGGAGGATTCACGAATGGATCGTCGACAAATGCTGGTTCAGCACGCCAGAGAGTTCTTTGGCGAGCGCATCGAAGACGTACTCCACAACATTCGGCAAGATCGCCAAGATCTCCGAGGCTGGCAGGAACCCGCGCACGTGCGTGCCGTCGTCCGCCGCACGGTTCGCGAGGATCGAGAGGGTGACGATTCAAGTGCTCCGGGCCGAGTCGCCGTGAGCGAACTCGAGGTGTGTCGAACGGCAGGTGAGCCCGAGCGGGGCCAGCAACGTGAGGCCGTTGGCCAGCTACTCGAGGCCGGCACAGTCGCTTTGGAAAAGGTCATCCGCAACACCGCCATGGAGCTGACTCCAGAGGAAACGGCCGGACTTGAATGCGTGCTTCTCCTCTATGGCCGACCGGCCTTGCTACTCGACGATGACGGCCAATTGGCGGGCGTGCCGCCATTCTGGAACGTACTGGAAGATCAACGCGACGAGATAGAGACAATTCAGAGGGGCGTGGGCAGGATTGAGCTGCTCGGTCACCCCGAGTACGACTGGGCCGGCACCGGCTTCCTGGTCACTGATGAGATCTTGTTGACGAGTCGCCGCGTTGGTGAGCTTTTCACCGAAAAACGCGACGAACACTGGCAGTTTCGCCCGGGTATCAGTGTCTGGATGAACTATCGCTCCGCGTTCCAACAAGTGGCCGAGGCAGGCTATCGCGTGCGCAACGTGGTCGGTATGCATGACCAATACGATTTAGCACTCCTCGAAGTCGAGCGGCCGCAGAGCAACGGCCGAACACCGGTGCCGCTCGCACTGGCTGCTGTTGAGCCGCCGTACTTGGAAAACCGGCCGATTTATCTTCTCGGCTATCCGGTCCGTGACGCTCGCCGTAACGAGCCGGAGGCGATGGCGCGCGTATTCCGAGACGTCTACAACGTCAAACGCGTGATGCCCGGCCAGCTCCGTGGCGTATTGACTTTCGGCGAAGTCCGGCTGTTGCGCCACGACGCCGCTCCGCTCGGTTTGACTGCCGGTTCGCCTCTGCTCGACTTGGAATCGCACGAGGTGATCGGGATGCAAACGACCTCTCGCTACCTGGATGGCGCGACGGCGGTACCTCTGTATCTCTTGCGGGATGATCCGTTGATCCGGAGAGCAGGCATCACATTCGCAGTTGCAACTCGTGAAGAACGCGAATCAACGACAGCTCAGTTAGAGCGCCTGTCACGGACGCGGTTCTGGCGGGAGACGCAAGCCTCGATCCAGGAACTGTACCGCAAAGCGTTCGGGGAACGTTAGCACGGGAGGCTTTTCGCGTTCTTAGCTTTTGGAGTTATCAGCTCACGGGTCTTGCTGCCTAGGCCTCCCGAGTCCCGAATGGGTGGCCCGTTCTCCGCCACCCGATTTGAACCCTGCCAGACGCAGGGCGGGACAAGCAACTCCCCCAAGGCTATAGCTGAGGGGGAGTTTGCTTTTTATTCGCGGTAAAATCAGAAAATGTCGAGTGGACGTGACTTTATGAAGGAACCGCTGTTTCCGATTCGGTCTTAGGCATGCCGATACTATGATGGCCCGATAAGTTGAAGACAACCACCGCTTCAGGCACTCAGCGCAAGTTCCCGCGGAATTTTGCCGACAAGGAATTCCTTGACCTCTTTCGGCTCCTTCCGTGCAATTTGATCGAATATCGCAATCCTACAAGGCGCAAGGATTTCTACACCCAATAAGGTCCCTTTGTGGTCATAGTTGACAAATACATCACCTGCCACCAGCTCACGCACTTTCGACACTTTCCCATTGCGAACCTGAAGGTAGACCGAGAGCGGGGCACCGTTGTCGGCGTCTACTTCTACTCGCACTCTAAAGTCTAGTTTCTTCACGACCGTCTCCTCCGGATGCTCTTCTTGTCAATCTTGATGACGGTCATCAACTATCTCGATTCATTTCTCGTCGCTTGCGGCCTTCCGCGCCTCTCGGGCGGCTTGTCGCTCATAGCGCGCTGCAAGCGTTATTTCATCGTTCAGTGAATCCTTTGCCAGCCGGGTGCTGGCTTTCGGATTCAGGCAGAAGAGATCCCACTCCTCGTTCTCCACGCCCCACTGACGGACATACCACTCGTCCTTCTCGTTCTTCGCAAGCGGAAACAAGGCACAGGGCGCCGGCTTGTAGCGATACTTATCCCCTTCGATCGCGCCGACCTTATGCAAGACGCAGCCCTCGTGGAAAAAGACGCACCATCCCGCTATCACGCGCAGCATCGGCAATCCATCCTTTCGGCGGTTGCTCAAATAGCCGCTTTTATCGATAAGTTCGCGGGCTTCGGGACGTAGATGGGGCAGGAATTTGCGCAGGTTCTTGGTGATGCGCGCCTCTTCATCCGGGTAAACACCCGGCCGGCCATTCTGGCAGCAGATGCCGTCACAACCCCGACCGTAGATGCATTCGAAGGTCGCTTCCCTCGAGTTAATGACCGGCAGACTAGTCGCCATCGACTTTTTCCGTGAGTGATGCGTATGGCATGTAGGACCACACGCGTTGTGCCTCTGCCGTGATGCTGCGCACGTGCGGACTCGGATTACGTAGACGCTCGCTACATCAGGATCGCGCCATGTCAGGGTCTCCTCCCTGTTATGTCAGGGTCTCCTGACCCTGATATCCGCCCCGACCGAAGGTATCCTCAGACTTCCCGGAGACCTACGGTCGCCGCCGGGGGCGAGGTCAGGAGACCGTGCCCCAACGTGTGCGCCCAACGAGCTACACCGCCCTCCGGGAACTTGTTCCAGAAAATTCAACTTTCTCGGGAGGAGCGGCGGCCGATCCGCACTCTTATACTACAGAGGCGCGGGCAATCTTGAGGAGGATGTGTTCTCTTGATTTCGCTGGGTTCCATTTTACGGAAGATTCGCTCGATTCGCGGCGGTGACGACGTCACCGCTGTGAGCGACGGTGAACTTCTGCGCCGATTTCAGACGCATGGCGACGAAGCAGCGTTCGAGCTGCTGGTTTGGCGGCACGGGCCGATGGTCTTCGGCGTGTGCAGCCGCATCCTACGCAACCTCCATGCGGCCGAAGATGCATTTCAGGCCACTTTTCTCACGCTGGCGCGCAAAGCAGGTTCGATCGGCGTCCGCGATGCCATCGCAGGCTGGCTCTACACGGTCGCCCGGCGGATCGCCCTGGCCGCCCGCGCCCGGCATGCTCGCCAGACAATTCACGAACGGCCAGTCGGTTCGACGGAGGCCAACGAACCGGTCTATGTACCGGCCGACGTACCAGCCGAACGCGAAGAACAGCAACTCTTGCGTGCTGAGATCGATCGGTTGCCGGACGCGTTTCGTACGGTCATCGTGATGTGCTGCCTTGAAGGCCTCACGCGTGCAGAGGCAGCGCGGCAGCTCGGCGTGCCGATGGGAACGGTGGAATCGCGCTTGGTCCGCGCGCGTGAACGCCTGCGGCGCGGTCTAAGTGCTCGCGGCCTAGTCCTGGCTGCAGCACCGTTCGCTCTGTTTCTGGCAGATCAAGCCGGCGATCTCATGAAGGTATCGCCGGCGTTGGTCTACGGAACGGTCCACCTTGCGATGTTGCTCAAAATCGGAGCGCTCGCCGCCGCGGGCACCGCCGCCGAGCTTATGGAAGAAGCAGGTCGGGCGACGACCACAACCCTTCGTCTCACTATGGCCAGTGCATTATTGTCGCTGGTCTTCTTAGGGTCGGGCGCCGCTGTGATTCTGCCTTCTCCCGCGGTGGAGGCATCGCCCGCGGCGAGCTCCGGCGCTCCTGCTGACCCATGCGGTCAGTCGACGGAGAATGTCTGCGTCACCAAATTCACGTCTCAGAAGTCCTGTCATCAGTAATCTCAGCCGGTGACAGGCGACAAGCTGTCGTCTCTGCTCTCTCTGTCCCATTAAACCGGAGGTATTGCATGCTCTCCCTACACGGAGGTTCTGCGCGCCTGCGTGGCTGTCGGCCTTCCCTGGAAGGCCTCGAAGATCGCTGCTTGCTGTCGGCTTCGTATCTACAGACCAATCTTGTCTCCGACATCAGCGGCGTAGCTCGCTTTACCGATCCGAATTTGGTCAACCCCTGGGGTTTGGCGTACACGCCGACCGGAGCGTTTTGGGTGTCGGACAACAATAGTGGCCTGTCCACGCTCTACAACGGGCAAGGGATGCCGCAGTCTCTTGTAGTCACGATTACTTCTCCTTTCCCGGGTCAAGAGGGGTCGCCGACGGGCACCATTTTCAATGGCGGCAGCGATTTCGTCGTGTCACAAAACGGCAAATCGGGACCGGCGGGATTTATCTTCGTCACCGAAGATGGCACCATCGACGGCTGGAGTCCGCAAGTAAACGTCAAACAGGCAGTACAGGTGGTCAATAACTCCGCCAGCCCGACGGCCGCGGATGGCGCCGTATACAAAGGCCTGGCCATGGGCACCGACCCGGACGGCCGGACTCTCCTGTATGTAGCCAACTTTCGGGCAGGCACCGTCGACGTTTTCGACGACCAATTCCGACCGACCGGCGTCGGCGGCAATTTCACCGACCCGAACATCCCGAGCGGTTACGCTCCGTTCGACATCGCCAATATCGGCGGCAATTTATACGTCACCTATGCCAAGCAAGACGCAGCCAAACACGACGACGTTGCCGGACCGGGCAACGGCTTCGTGGATGTGTTCAGTACGAATGGGAAGCTGCTGAAGCGGCTGATATCAAACGGGCCGCTCAATTCGCCGTGGGGCCTGACCATGGCGCCGTCGAATTTCGGCAAATTCAGCAACGATTTGCTGGTCGGAAACTTCGGCGACGGCCACATCAATGCTTTCAATCCCAAGACCGGCGCATTCATCGGCGCGCTCACCGATCCGTTGGGCAATCCCATCGCCATCGGCGGGCTATGGTCGTTGAAATTCGGCAACGGCGGACAGGCCGGGCCGACGAACACGTTGTTCTTCAGCGCCGGCATCGGCGATGAAAGCCACGGATTGTTCGGTGAGCTGCAAGCGGTGAACATCGTCGTGAAAGCCGCGCCGATGACAGCCCGCGCCAGTTTCGCAGCGGCGACGGGACAGAGCATCGTCACGAATATCGTTCAGACCATTCAAAATCAAATCGTCAGCAATCCGCCGCCGCTCACACCGAAAACAAGCAATGCGGTCGTGCTCAGCGGCGATCTGCAAGACGGCAGCGGTCAGTCGCTCGCAGCACTGGATCGGGCGTTTGCCAATTTGAGCCAAGGCACCGCTCCGACCAACGTCAAGGGGCCGGAACAGAGCTCCTCGCAGACGTCGTTGGATCATACCGTCGGCGACGATCTGTCATCCTAAGCGACCGACGCGACCGGGCGGGCATTCGTCAAACGAATGCCCGCCGCTTCGCAGAAGTAATTGTTCCGCAGAATTCTCGGTCACTTCGCCGGCGGCACGTCTACTTGCGCTGTCTGCAAGACCTGCCTTGTCACATCGTCTTGAATGAATGCCACCGCCTTGAGATCGCGTAGTTCCATCGGCCGTTCATCGTCGGGAAATGGCTGCTGCTTGGCTACCGCCGAAAGGTAATCACCCAGCTCCTTTCGAAGCTGAACAAGATTCACCGACACATCCTGTTTGCCAGTCTTTTCCGTCAGAGGAAATCCGCCGGGGCCGCCGGGCAGGCCGCGGACAACGTGGTGGTGCAAACGCTGACCATTGGGAGCAACATAGTGCACGACTTCTTCGGTCAACGCGAAACGTAAGCGAGTCTGATCACCGGGTCGGCGCAAACCGGTGATCTCGGCATGCAATTCAATCGCATCGCCGTTGCGTCTCGCCGTTAGCTTGAGACGGGCCTCGGACTCCGCTTCCATGGCCTGGTCGAGCGCCTTACGCAAGATCGAATAGCTCTGCTCACCGCGTTGCATCGTGCCTCCGACCGGCTCGTCAAGATACTTGCCGTCGAGCACAAAAGACGGTGTGCCACCGACTTCCTTGTAGTACTGCATTCGCGCTTCCCCCGCAGGGCAAGTCAGCGGATCGGAGCCCGGCACATGCACGTGATATTGCAAGAACACGACCTGGCCAGGCTTATATACTTGGAGCGCGGCATCGAATGCGACGTCGGCGCCAACGCACGGCGGGCAGCGAGCACCGGTGAAGAGTTCGGCCAGGACGACGCGATCGCTGCCGCTGCGTCGCCCCGCCGGTCGAGCCGGCCGGAAACTGACTGCCGTCTTGGCGAATTCCTCGTCGAGCTTGGCGTTCAGCTCCGCGACACGCGATTGAATCTCTTTCGCCTCTTTCTGGTTGCCGGCTGAGCGTAAAGCCAGTGCAAGTGCTTTCAAGACGGAAACGCCCACGGCGGGCGGGTCGTCTTTTGTCAGCAGCTTCTCGGCGCGACGACCTCAGTCCACCGCGAGCTCGCTCTCGTTCCGGCCGGTAATCTCCGCAAGGACTCGAGCCAACCGGCTCGCCGACTGCATTTCGATCTCCCGACCGTAGGCCGAAGCCAGCGTCAAGAAGCGATCGACCGAGGACTTCAGATCGGCAGCTGGAGCATCAGAGTGTGCCTGCAATTGAACAAGCACCAGGAGTACAATTTGAGCGATCGGCTCATCGGCGTGCTTCTTGAGCAACTCCTGAAGCCGATCGATCATCTTTTGCGGCGGAGTCTGCATCTCGGAAATTCCCGGTGCCGGCACGGTCGTCTTCTTGGGATCGAGCTCGCGCAGATCGGTCTTTTCCAGCCGCAGCTTCTCGTAATTGGCTTGATCCCGCAGGCTGCCAAGCAACCGTCCCGGGGTTGAACCTTCTTTCGCAGGCTGTACGACGGCGTGAAGCGTGGTTCGTTCAGTCTTGATGCGGAAGCGTAATGCTCCGTCTTCGATACGAGCGCCTTCCGCTTCGGCGGTCGCAAAATCCGGGGCGTCGGTTACCTCGACACTCGGGTGCGCTTCATCGCCGCTAATGCGGAGCAAACAAATCGTTTTCTCGGTATCCGGGAGTAAGAGCGTCATTTTCCAAGTGCCGCCGTACGTCCCACCGGGAGCTGTCAGGCGCACAGCGGCGTAAATCCCGCCAGCGATGAGAAGAGCAAAGACACCGAATTTCCGGATATTCTGCACGAGATGACTCCCGAATAAGGTGCACGACGTGACGGGTTATCCTTCCAGCCAGAATAACTTTCGCAGCGCCTCGAGCAACGTATGGCCACCCGCCGGCGGCTCTGCGTGCGTCTCTTCTTTCAAGGCACTGATGGGCCCATTGAGAAAGCGGTTTTGCAACAGGTTGAATGCTCCTTCAACGGTCGCTTTGTCGGCTTCGTCGAGGCGGCCATTCAACCGCTTGAACAAGTCGCGCACGACTTCCTGCTTCTTCGCCTCGAAATCCTGACGCAACAGGGCGATCACCGAGCCGTGCCGCCGTCGCGCCCAATCCTTGAGGAATCGCTGTGCCTCCTCCGTGACGATCTCCTCGGCCGGGCCAATGTGGCGGCGACGGTCGGCGAGAGTGGTCTCGCGAATGCGTGCCAGATCGTCGATGTTGAACAGGCAGGTTCGGTGACCGTCGTGAATCGCCGGGTCGAAGTCACGTGGCACGGCAATGTCGAGGATCACGGCTGGCCCTCGCGTACGCCGGGCAGCGATCTTCGCCCAGCGTTCGGCGGTTACTACCGGCTCCGGCGCCCCCGTCGTGCTCAGCACGATATCCGACCGCGTTAGCAGGTCGTCAAGATCCTCCCACGGGGCGGCCTCTCCACCGCAGCCCGCCGCGATGGCCCGAGCCTTATCCGGACTGCGATTGGTGACCATGATCTTTTTGGGCCGAAGCTCCGCCAGGTGCCGAAGCGTCAGCGCACCCATCTTGCCCGCTCCGATGACGAGCACGCGCTTGTCGCCGAAGTGATCGAAGACCTGCCGGACGTAATCAACGGCTGCGCTTGATACCGAAACGTGGCCGCGTGCGATGCCGGTCTCGGTGCGGACGCGTCGAGCCACCCGTCGGGCGTGCGGAAAAAGAGTGTTCAACAGCGGTCCGGGGCTGCCGTAAGCCAGGGCCGCTTCATACGCCTTTTTGACCTGCCCGGCGATCTGACCTTCGCCGATGATCAAGCTGTCGAGGCTGGCCGCAACGCGAAATAGGTGGTGAACCGCATCGGCCTGCTGATGACAATAGACGTGTGAGCGAACCTCATCGACGGGCAGACCGTGCACCTCGGCAAGTATGGCGGAGGCGGCCTCCGGCTTCAGCTCCGGCTCGACACCGGCGCCGAGTGAGCGCGCCAGGTAAATTTCCACGCGATTGCAGGTGCTGAGGATGACGGTCTCACAGCGAAGCTTGCTGCTGAATGTCTCAAGAGCCGCAGAGAGGCGGCTTTCAGAGAATGCCAGGCGTTCGCGCACGGCTACCGATGCATTGTGGTAGCTGCAGCCTAGCGCGATCAGGATCAACGCCCACCTCCCGCTGCGATGCCCGGCCGGGCCGCTTCTTGACCCACCGGATGCGAGAGAGCGAGACAGACGATCAGCAACGCAAAGGCGGCGATGGTCCCGAATGCTACCTGCCGGCCACGCAAGTGCCGGCCATATCGAACGGGCACCAACACGACGAGCACGAGCCACAGGACACCGGTGCTGACCACCCGCGGATCGGACCAGGCCAGTGAGTCGGCGACCCGTGTCATCAGAGCCGCACCGAGTAACACGCCGAGGGTCAGCAGCGGGAAGGCGAGCATGATCGCTCGCCGGTTCATCTCTTCCAGACGCTCCAGACTTAGCAAACGCAGCCCTTTACCCGGCGGCACTTTGGCGCGAAGGCGCCGAGCCTGGAACAGGTACATCAGACTGGCAAGGAAAGCAACGCACATGCCGATGGCAGCGCAGAATAGGAATGCAGCGTGAATAATACCCCAAAAGCGATCATCTTGAGGTGAAAATCCGGCCGGTACCGACTCCGTTCCCTCGGGCGGGCGGGCGAATGCAGCAGCCAGAACGACCAGTCCGAGAACGAGGGGCAGCATGAATATGCCCCAGGCGAGACGTGGATAGTGAATCGCGCGATACAGATACACGATCGCCAGGATCCATCCCAGAAAGAGCATCCAACCGAATTGCCAGGCCAGCGGCGGTCGCTGAACGGCCAGATAGATGGTATGCGCCAGCAAACCGGCGCTGCCGAAGCCAAGTGCGAGCCAGCGCAGCACCGGCCGCCCGGAGCGCTGGTATGAGATGTCCAGTACCAGCGCACTGGCATAGCTTGCCGCGAAACAGAAGAGGGTAACTTTGCTCAAGCTCGCCTCGCTCGCTGCTCTCCCCGGGACGTCCTGCCGCAGGTTTATCTTAGCGGAAGCGAACCATCAACGAACCTCGACGAGGTATTGAGGATTGCCGAGCGGACCGGAGCGTTGTGTCAATCGAAAGGAACGCCCGAAGACTGCCGAGCGCACCGAACCGTCGGCTTGCTGTCTGGTCGCAACGTAGCCGCGGCTCGTGTAACGCAATAGTGCAAAGAGCAACTCACTGCCGCGCGCGTCGATCAGCCAATACTCCGGTATGCCGGCCCGCCAATACAGATCGCGCAAAATCTCCGTGTCCTTGCGAATCGAGGTCGTGCTCACGATTTCGAGCACCATGTCCGGTGTGCCTTCCAGCTCCTTGAAGCCGGCGATCTTGCCCTCGACAAACCGCACTCGTCCACTCTGCATTGTGTCAAAAGAGACGTACATGGCGTCCGGTTCGGTGGAGAGATTGGCGGCGGGATTGCTCAGCAACATTCCATCCGAGAAGACTTCACCCGAGCCGACTTCGTCTACCAGTGTGTCGAGGGCAGTGGTGATTTTCGTCTTGAGGCGGTTGTGCGTGAAAGGCTGCTCCATGCTCAGATCCACCCGGATCTCTCCATCGAGATAGGCATAACGGCCCTGTTGCGGGTATTCGTCCGATCTGGCCCAGCTACGGAATGCTTCGAGCGTATCGAGGTCGTTCGGGATGCGAACTCTCTCTTCAAAATTGATCATCCCGGTCGGTCGACTTGCTTGCTTGGCAGCCGCGTTGCGGCGGCGCGGAATCGTGCGCCGGGCTGACGGGACGAGATCAGATTTCGTGCGCTGCGACACCGTCGATTCCCCCAAGAGCCGGTGGCCGCTTATTGTACCTCATGCGAACCATGCAAGACTTAGCAGGGCAAAAGCAAAAGGGGGTCGACAAGCGACCCCCCGATGGAGCACAGACTGAATTCGCCGGCAAACAAGATCAAGCGCTGGCCTTACGAGCGATCTCTCTCAATTGCAGATCGCCTTCATGCGCTATCGAGGCGATGCGGCGGAGGTGCTTTGCCGTATCGGCAGGAGCGGATGCAGCTATCCGGGAGAACTCGCTTTCCGTTCGTCCCAATTCGCTGGCGATACGCGGCAAAAAGGCGCGTTGCTCAGCAGGGAAGATTGCTTGAGCATGACGCATCAATTCTTTCCGAACGGTGTCCTCGTACACGCTTGCGAGGACCTCCAACTGCTCGGCCGGGGGTAGAGCGTCCGGGTTGCGAGCCTCGTGAAGCAATTCATCTGCAAACGCCACGAGAACCTCAACCTTTTGTTGAGGCGTCGGCGCTCTCGCGACCCGTTCATCGCGAAGTGCCTCGCGCCATTTCTTGGGATCAACCGTGGCCCGTTCCGGTGGCGACCCGGTCTGCCCAGCCGGTGGATGGCGCGGCCATAACGAGAGACCGATCGCAAACATGACGACCGCTGCAGCCAGTGCGACGGCGACCGCTGCTTTTCGTAGCCCACGCTCTTTGGGCGGCGTAAGAGGCAATGCCGGTGCGACTACGCGCAGCGACGGCGGAACGAGCGGCGCCTCGCGCACCTGTTTCAAGAGTCGAGCCTTGGCAGAGGTCGATGACGGTACCGGCAAATGAGGAATCCGGGCTTCGATCTCGGTCAGGTTGCGCAACCAATCACGGCAGGAAGAGCAATCGGCCAGGTGCGAACGCAAGGCGGGCGCAGGGCGATCGGGTCGTTCGGAGTTCAGGAGGTGACGGCGCGTTGATTCGCAGCTCATGACTTCTCTCGCTCCAGGTGCGCGGCCAACAAGCTCAACAGTTTCTGCCGCGCCTTGAATACACGCCAGCGGGCCGTCTCCTCCGTCAGCCCCAGAACGTCGGCGATCTCGCGGAACGACAACCCTTCCTCGACTCGCAATAGAAACGCTGCTCGTAACTCGGACGGAACTTTGTCTACGGCTTGCGCCAGGTCGTGCAATGCTTCGCGACTCAGCACTTCATCGACCGGGTCCGACTCCCGACCGGGCAACTCGGCTGGCAATGGCTCGCGGTAGCGCGTCGAGCGCCGCTGGTTCGCCATGGCGTTGTGGGCGATACGAAAAAGCCAGGCACTGAAGTTTGTTCCAACCTCGAAGCGATTCAATGCTCCAAACGCCCGCAGGAACGACTCTTGTGTCAAGTCCTCTGAAGCATGCCGGTCGTGCGTCAACTGATACAGCCAGCGAAACAAGCGATCCCAGTAATGCTCGACCAGCGTCGCAAAGGCATTCCGATCGCCATGTTGCGCAGAACGCAGCAGCCTGTCTTCGCCGGCAGGCGCTTGCCGCGCGGGACGGGAATTATTGGGAGCGGACGCCACAAACACCGTCCTTGAATCCCCCTCGGGCCAACGCAGAGCCAACTCCGCGCCGCGAGGGACGACCAGTCGATGATACCGTCCCCCACCCGTTCCCCGCCACTGATTCGAGACCGTCGGGTGCGAGTTCCCGACTTCTCGTCATCAGTATAAACCCGGCAGATCGTCGTTCGTTGGCGCGCCACTTGATGTGGGCTCCGCCGCACACCTGTTTATAAGTACAGTGTGCCGAATTCACCTGGCTCCCCTTGACCTTGCTCGTTGACCGATTGAACAATGTGGTGGAGATTTTGGAAGAACAGCAGCTTGCGAGGTTGGCCATGCCTGTGATGGAGCGCCCGTCGCTGCGCCCGTACCTGAGAGCCGACGCAGAGGATCGATCGGGGCATCGCTTCGTCGTGTACGACGGACTACGCCTCAGCGATCGTTATCTGCGGGTCACACGTGTAGAACTGGAATGGCTACAGCTGTTTAACGGCAGCCGTTCGCTGCGCGACGTGCAGGCTCTGGTGATGCAACAGCTTGGCGGGCAACTCGTGCCGCTCGAGGTGTTGCAGCTACTGGCTGAGCGACTGGACGACGCCCTTTTCCTCGACAGTCCTCGCTTCCGCGCCGCGGCCGAAGACCCCGTGCGTCGCCCCGTCTGTATCGGCTGTTACGAAGGCGACCCGGATTTGCTGAGGAATCAGCTCGGCCGACTATTCACCGGGCCGAACGGACCCGGCTTGCCGGCGGTACCGCGCCCGGATGGCCGGTTGCGTGCGGCGCTGGTTCCGCACATCGATTACGCCCGCGGCGGATCGACGTTCGCCTGGGGATTCAAGGAAGTCGTCGAACGTACGCCTGCTGCGCTCTTTGTGATCGTCGGTACATCCCATTACAGCGGCCACCGATTTACGCTAACTCGCAAGCACTTCCGCACGCCGCTCGGCACTGTCGAAACGGACGGAGCGTTCATCGATCGGTTGGTGAAGCATTACGGCAGTGGTTTGTTCGACGATGAATTGATGGCCCATTTACCGGAGCACAGCATCGAGCTGGAAGTGGTTTTGCTGCAGTATCTATACGAAGGCAAGCGGCCGATTCGCATCGTGCCGTTGGTTGTCGGCTCGTTTCACGACTGTATCGCTCAAGGAACGGAACCAAGTCGGCGCGAGGACATCGGCCGAATGGTGGCAGCGCTGCAAGCAGCGGAGCGCGAGACGAATGAGCCGGTCTTCTACCTTATCAGCGGAGATTTGGCTCACATCGGTCCCAAGTTCGGCGACGAAGCACCCGTTAGCGAGCCGTTCCTGAACCACAGCAAGAATCAAGACGACGCGATACTCAAGCAAACCCAAGCGGCGGACGCATCTGCTTATTTCCGCGTGATCGCCGCAGAGGAGGACGAACGTCGCATCTGCGGTTTACCGCCGACCTACACGGTACTGGAGGCGATTCGGCCAACCTCCGGTAAGTTGCTGCACTACGGGCGCTATGTACATCCGCAGGGACACGAGAGCGTGAGCTTCGCGAGTGTGGCGTTTGAGGGGTGACTCGGCCGGCACGTCAGCTAAGCTACCTGGCGAGGGACCGGTAGACGTAAGCGCTTCAGAAACGCCGTAATTGTAGCTTGCACGGCTTGCCCTGTGTGCTGGACCTCTCGGCGAGGATGAACCGGTGGCCCGCCCCGAAAAGGCCTTTGATCGCATCCTCCGTGCCGCGTCCGATGCTAACCTTCGCTTTGAGGATGTGTGCAACGTCTTAAGGAGCCTTGGCTTTTCCGAGCGAATTCGCGGAGACCATCACATTTTCGCACGCCATGACATACCCGAAATCCTCAACCTACAGCCGCGCAATGCGAAGGCAAAGCCTTACCAGGTAAAACAAGTCCGTGATTTGATCATCCGACACGGACTCAGAATCTAAACTCCAAGGTAGTTGGAACGCCACAGTCTAGCAATCCTGCCAGATGAGCGAGCGTTGGAGGAAGTCCGGTGGATAGTAACATTCGCTACGAGATAATTTTGTACTGGAGCAAGTCTGACAATGCCTTCATCGCGGAGGTACCGGAATTGCCGGGATGCGCTGCTGATGGAGCGACTTATCACGAGGCTCTTGCAGCCGCGGAGGTTGTCATCCGGGAATGGATCGATACGGCCCGAGAATTAGGCCGTCCTGTTCCGGAACCGCGTGGAAGATTGACCTTTGCGTAGTCACCACCTCGCATCTATTCTTGAATCCACACCCTTGGTCGACATCACGCCGCAGCTCGGTCCGATAGCTCCAAATCCTCGATCAGGCTTTGCCGCACTTCTTCGCTCAGTCGGTCGCTGGCGTGCTCATAGGCGGGGAGTGTTATCGCAAAATGGACCGATTGACGTGCATCGGCCAATAGACGTCGGCCTGACAGATCCAGAACGAATTGCACCCAGTGTGCCGTGCCGATGCAGCGATCTTCCGGCCGGCTCGTTAACAAGTTCGCCGGATACTCTGCAGGGCCGGCGTGAAGCCGCAATAAGTCGCCGCGAAGTTCCTGCCAGGATGCTAATTCTTCCGTTATTCGGCTTTCGTCTTCTATTTCGATTAGTAGGGCCGCTTGTAATCGATTGCGTCCGGGTAACAAGCGATTGAACAAACCTAATTCGCGCTGTACTAATTCCGGCTCGACCAGACGGGCTATGCGAATTAGTTCCTGGACGCGAAACCACGCCGTTTGCCGGTTCTCGAATAACAACGTCGCGCGCGGGCCGATGCGGACCCGACGATAACGATCGACATAACGGATATGTGAATCAAAAAGCTCCCGGCGACGGCTGGCGTATTCGTCGAGCGGCAACAGGTCTTCGACGGTGAGCGGTTCCATCGCGGCTCCGTTACCGCTCGGGGGGCAGGATGACCGAGTTATAGAGCACGCCACCCAGCAACGCCCCGAGAATCGGGCCGACCCAGAAGATGGTATGATCCGCAAACGGGCCAGGTAGCGCGGTGCTCAAACCCGGAACAGTATTCTGCCAGACAGCTGGACCGAACCACGTCGCCGGATTGGCGCAGCCCCCGGTCAGGTTGAAGCCGAGTAGCACAACAGCGATCTGCGCGATACCGACACCGATGCCGCCTTGCTTCGGGCGGCGTGGATCGATTAGCGTGGCAAAGACTGCAAACGCGACGATCGCGGCAAAAACTGCTTCCAGACCGACCCCGGCAAGAACGGCCAGGATGGGGACGCCGTTATCCGCATCTAGAAAAACCTTTAAGTGCGGCGTGCCGAGTCGGGCGTTGTAGAGAACGGTATCGCCAAAGATCTGGCGCACAGCCAAACCTGCCAGGGTGGCTCCCATAAGCTGAACGACGATGAAACCGACTGTTCGGTAACCGTCCAGTCGCTTGCAAACCCAGAGCATCACTGTAATGGCCGGATTCAAGCAGCCGCCGTGGCCGTCGAGAGTGGAAAAAGTCAACGCGACCGCCAGGGCGCAGCCTTCAGCCAGAGCGACCGCAACCATGCGCCAGGGTGCGTTGGTTTCTGCAAGGTAACTTGCGCAAAAGGTGCCTGCCCCGACAAAGACGAGCACTAACGTGCCGAGTAGCTCGGCGAAGTAGGGACGCAGTTTGGAATTCATGGACGGTCCCCCGGCGTGGTGCGAGGGCCACATTCATACCGTAACGCAACGGGGTGTCAAGTGAGGGATTGGCAGCTAGCCGGGCTAGAATAGAGCGTATGGAGAAGATTCCTCCTTATGAGCTGTGGCTGGGACATGCCGGGCAGTGGCGAGTATAGCGAAGCCCTCGCTTAATCCACCGATGACGTAGCTAATTCGTAGCGCAGTAGTTCGTGTCCGTCATCGTCATCGATTGTCTCGTTCAAGAATCGGCCGCCGCATCGTTCGATCACGCGCTGCGAGAGAACGTTTGACTTGGCACAGGTTACGATGACTCGGCTCAAGCCGAGTCGTTGCGCCTCCATCAGCGCCAATCGTAGCAGCACGGACCCATATCCCTTGCGTCGGTGGGATGGGCAAACGTCGTAGCCGATGTGTCCGTCGTTTTTCTCAGCTTTTGGTGTGAGCTGCGGGCGGATTCGGACAATGCCGACGATCTCACCCCCATCGATCAGCCAAAACGTGTGATACGGAACTCTGTCTTCGGGTAGGTTGATGCCCTGAGCTGCCAGGTGAAGCGAATCGATATAAGCCGGGAAGTTTTCCGCACCGGGTGCGTACTTGGCAATGCGCGCGGGATCGCCAAAGCGGCGATAATCTTCGACGTAGCGTTTGAATGATTCGGCGTAAGAAAGGTCGGGGGGAATCAGCTGCATTCCTGATTCCCCGGCTGACTTTACTTCTTGGCTGTCGCGGCACGCTGCTCGGTGGCCAGGTCGGCGAGCATCTTCGCCACGGCGTTTAGGCGCTCCTGATTCTTGGCGACGTAATCGGGTGGACCACCCTTCACGGCGACGTGCTCGGCGATGGTTGGCGAGTCCACCATGTCGATGGCGTCCCACGGGCACCAGCGCTCGCAAAGCGAACAACCGATGCAGCGTTCCAGGTCGATATCGACGAAGGATTGCAGCGTCGGTAGATCTTCGCCCGGCACTTTGTAGATGCAATCGACCGGGCAAACTTCGACGCAGGCCTCGCAGCCCGTGCAGTTATCGGCCCGGACTACCGCCAGTTCCTTCGGCAGCTTCTTACGTGCCTTCCCCGCGCCCTTTGCCATCGGATGTGCCCTCGCCAACTCGAGCCGAGCTAATCGTCAGACGCAAGTCCATTATAAATCGAGCCGCACCCGGCGGCCAACGTCCCTCTACAGGAGCGCCGTTCGCTCGTCCAGGCCGGCCATGCGGTTGAAGTTCTGTACAGCGACGCCGCTGGCGCCTCGAATCAAGTTGTCTTCGCAGGCCAATACGATAATTCGGCCACGAGCGACACGCACTGTAATGTCCAGGAAGTTGGTGCCGGCACAATCTTTTGTCGCCGGAAGGTGCTCGACGATGCGAACGAACGGCGCCTTGGCATAGTAGCCACGGAATAGCTCGAACAACTGAGTCTCGGACAGCGGCCGGCGCGGCGTCGCGTAAATCGTCGAGAAAATGCCGCGATCCATGGGGATCAAGTGCGGCGTGAACAGCACCTGAACCGGCTCGCCCGCGACATCCGAAAGCGCTTGCTCGATCTCAGGCGTATGCCGGTGCGTGCCCACCTGGTAGGCGCTGACGCTCTCGTTGCATTCGGGGAAATGGTACGGGAGCTTGGGGGTTCGGCCGGCGCCGCTGACGCCGCTCTTACTGTCAATCACGATGCTCGCGGGCTCCAGCAAGTTGCCCGCCACTAATGGCGCGAGGCCAAGGATGGCCGTCTGCGGATAACACCCCGGATTGGCGAGCAGGTGAGCGGTCGGAATCTCATCGCCATATAGCTCGGGCAAGCCGTAAACAGCCTGGGCCAGGTGAGCCAGGTCGGCGTGGCTTTCGCCATACCACTGTGCATAAACGTTCGGGTCGCGCAGTCGATAGTCGGCGCTGAGGTCGATAACGCGAACGCCGCGCTCGAGCAGCGCAGGTAGCGTGCTCATGCTGGTACCGTGCGGCAGACAGCCAAAGGCGAAGCGCACACCGCGGGCCACCAGCTTGTCGGCATCAAACGATTCACAGCGCAGGTCGATGCGCCCGGTGAGACTTGGATGAACTTCGGCGACGCGTGGCGAGCCTTCCTGGCGCGACGTGACGGCGACAATTTCTGCAGCGGGGTGCCGCAGTAAGATCTTCATCAACTCCAGTGCCGTGTAGCCCGATCCGCCGAGAATCGCGACCTTCATCGATCCGCAACCTCTGTTCCGTTGCCGGTAGTCAGTCTGACCTCTTCAGTGTACAGTGACGACTCCGCGAGGGCTATTTCACGGGACACCGGGACCAGGAATCATGTTCATCAATGCCGCCGCCGAGGAAATTCGCCAGGGCCGGCTCTCACCGGTGGCTTTGCTCGAACGCTGTCTGGGACAGATCGATCGATACGAAGAGCGCGTCCGAGCCTGGGTGCTCGTCGATCGTGCCGGCGCGATGGAGCAGGCCCGCCAGGCCGAGGCCGAAGTAAAGGCCGGCCATTGGCGCGGCCCTTTGCACGGCATACCGCTGGGCATCAAGGATATTATCGACGTCTTTGACTTCCCGACCGCAGCTGGATCTCGGTTATGGAAGGACAGCATCGCGCGACAGGATGCTACAGTCGTCCGCCGTCTGCGCTCGGCCGGCGCAGTCCTGGTCGGCAAAACGGTCACGACCCAGTACGCCAGCTTCGATCCGCCACCGACGCGCAATCCCTGGAAAACCAGCCGCACGCCCGGCGGCAGCAGTAGCGGCTCGGCGGCCGCTGTCGCATGTGGCATGTGCCTGGGGGCGTTGGCGACGCAAACTGGAGGGTCGATCACCCGACCGGCGTCTTACTGTGGTGTGGCGAGTATCAAGCCGACGTTTGGCCGGGTCAGTACGAATGGTGTCTTGCCGTTAGCCCCGTCGATGGATCACATCGGAGCAATCACCGGCTGCGTTCGCGATCTGAGCTTCATCATGCAAGCGATCGCGGGCGCTGATCCGCAAGATTCCGAGTGCAGTAACCTGCCGGTGTCCGATCTCTCAATACACGGTAAGCTCAAACCGCCGCGTCTTGGCCGCGTCCGCGGGCTGTTTGACCGCCTCGCCGACACAACGATGTCAGCGATGGTCGATCGCGCCACAGCGACGCTGGCAGCGCGAGGAGCGACGATCCAGGAAGTCGCGTTGCCGGGCACTTTTGAAGAAGTGTTACCTCGACATCGGACCGTCATGGCCGTGGAAGCCGCGAAATACCACGAGACTCGCCTGCGCCGGCATCCGGAAGATTACGGCCCGTGCATCTCGCAGCTCCTCAAGGAAGGACTGGCTTGCAGCGCTCCCGACTTTGCTCGCACCAAGGAACATCAGAAGTTGCTATCGAACGAGATGCGCTCGCTTGCTTTCCCCGATGCCTTGCTGCTGCCAGCCACGACCTGTGCCGCGCCCGATGCAGCGACAACCGGCGATCCAGCCTTTAACTCACCGTGGAGCTACACGGGCTTACCGGTGGTCTCTTTCGTCGCCGGCTGGACTGATGACGGTATGCCATTGGCGTTGCAGCTAGTTGGTCCACCATGGTCCGAAGCGAATCTGCTGGCGACCGCTGCCTGGTGCGAAGAGGCACTCTCCATCCCCCACCGCGACGCGGCAACCTGAATGGCTGATAGCTGACGTCTGAAAGCTATTAGCTTAATACATAATGTATTTACTCCCACGCTCACGATCTACTATTCACTACTTCTTCGGTAACGGCGGCGCGATGGTCATGTCCAAACCGTCGGGACCAAGATGATGATCGAGTAAGCCAAGCTGACCATTTTCTTTCAGCTTCGCGAATACCTTACCGCGCTCTTCCTCCCAGATTTGCCGTAGATAAGCTGGATTCTGCTGCTTCCCTACCTGATATTGTTTCAGTCGCTCGGTGAAGCGCTCCGCTTCGCGCCGAGCTAGTAACTTCTGCCGTTCGACGTACGCTGCGGTTTCTTGCTCGCTCTTGAATTTCTCCGCTTGAGCTAGACGCAATTTGCCTTCCGCGTCTTGCTCGGCTTGATTGATCGTGGCGGCGACGTTGGCTTGTTCACTGGCGACGCTATCGAATGCGTGTTTCACACTTTCCGGCGGCGCCAGCATCGCCACTCGAGCGTCGAGCACCTGAACGCCGAGGTGATATCCTTCGATGCTTTGTTGCGTTCCCGCAATCAGGGCAGGCGGCAACTCGTTCTTACCATTGAGGAGAACATCGTCCACTTCCCGACCCGCAATCCATTCTGCAAGGACGGCCTCGGCAGCGCGACTGAGCAACGCTTCAACCTTGTCTGCTTGCACGACATAATCTTCCAACTCATCGGGCCGTACTTTCCAATACAGCGTTGCCTGCGTGTTAACCAGATTGTGATCGCCCGTTAACAACTGTCCCGGTGGCGACGGGTCGTCGTTTCCCTCTTCGCGAAAGCCTACCGTCACACTCTGCACACGGTCCACCGCCACGCGGTCAACCCGGTCCATGCCGACGGGCAAGCCGATCCACAAGCCAGGCTCCGGCTTGTGCTCCAGCACCCGGCCGAAGCGACGGATCACCGCGCGCTCACCGGGAGAAATCTGACTCACACCGGTTAGAGCATACGCAGCGACAGCGATGAGCACGATTATGTACAGGTAACGCATTATTGACGCCCCTCCGACTTCGCAGGCGTCGGCGGTTGAAACAGCGTGTCAAATAATTCGCGATGCGTCGATAACAGGAGCATGGTCTTGTTATCGCCAAGAATACGTTGGTAATCCTCCAGCTTGCGGAGAAACGCATAGAACTGCGGATCTCTCGCTGCGGCTTCGTTGCGAATTCGATCGGCTTCGGCGTCGGCCTGCCCGCGCAGGCGGATCGCTTCGGCATCGGCGGCGGATTTCAGGTCGGCGACGCGCCGGTCGCTGGCACTGCGGATGTCGGCAGCCTGGCGTTCGCCTTCGCTGCGATAGTCGGCAACTTTCTTGTTACGCTCGCTGACAATCCGCGAAAAAATGGCCTGCTGCACCGCGACCGGGTGATTCGTGCGTCGCAGACGGATATCGACTACATCGATTCCATACTCGCGGCGAGCAACATCTTGCAGCGAACTGCCGTCGCCATGCAGCAGTTGTTCACGCAATGCGTCTCGTTTTCTATCGACCTTCCCCGGTTCGATGGAGACGAGATCGTCCAGTTCCATGCGGCCGACGGCCGCTCCCAGTTCGCTATTGATACGCTGCCCCAGAATCGCCTTTGCACCTTCGGGCGTGCCCACGCTGCGAATGAAGCGATCGACGCCTCCGGGGTTGCCGTCGATGCGCCAGCAGACATAAGCATCAATGGTCAAGGTCTTGTCGATCGTGTTGCCCTTGGCATCGCGCGTGAGCAGTTCCGCACCCGGCAAGTCGAAGTATTGCAAGCGTCGATCGAGCCGTTGCACCGACTGAATCGGCCAGGGCCATTTCACATGCAGGCCGGCGTCGGCGTCGTTGGCACCGTCGTAGGTTTGAACGGGTCGACCGAGCTGAGTGAGATAGACAAACTCACTGCGATCGACGGTAAACAAAGCCAATCGGGCTGCGATTATGGCGATGATAAGGCAGAGAATTAGTGCGAGGCTGTAACGCATCGGAGAAATACCTCACTGTCGTCGTCCCCTCCACACGCCACGGGAAGGGGTCCCGGTGTGGTGAGGGGGAAAGCGACCATGTACCTACCCCTCACCCCTGACTCCTCTCCCCCGTAGGGGAGAGGGGAACCAAACTCTTTTCCTCCCCTATCCCCTAAGGGAGGGAGGACAACACGCCGTCAGCGTCCCCCTTCATCCGGTGGCATTCGTTCTCGATTCCCGCGCTCCATCGGTGCTGCCGGTGGCAGTCTGGGAGGATCAAACGGCGCCAGCCACAGGTGTCGCCGCCCCGGCACGCGCTCGGCGTCTATGATTACCTTGTCTCGGCCGGCCAAAGCATCTCCGATGCGCTGCCAATACAGGCGGAAGTCGGTCAACGCGGCTTGAGTCGCCAACAACTCGCCGCGGCGTCGCTGGTAATCGCGGGATGCCGCATTCAGATCCTGACCGTTGGCCACCGCTTTTGACATGTCGCCCATCAGTCGAAACTCAGTCGCCAACGGCAATTCCGAGCGCGTCCGATAGCGAGCGCGAAATTCCTCCAAACGAGCTTGCGCCAGGCGAATGGCTTGCTCTTTCTCAGCTTCCGCTCTCAATATGGTTTGTTTCGACTTGGCAGTTTGCTCACGTTCCGCGGTCATGGCTGTAGCCCGCGCCTGGTTGATCCGCTCGTCCCGCGCTTCCATGGCTTCGGTTACGTTGTGATAGGCTTGCACCACCTCCTGCGGCGGATGCATGTCGTGCAGGGACAGGCCTTGGAGCTGAACGCCGAGTCCTCCAGGTCCCAGTTCGGACGTGCGCATGCGCAAGCGTTCCAACGCTTCACGATGCAGGCGAGAGCGGTCGCTGGTCAGCAGAGCCGCGAACGTCCGGCTCGCGGCCATCTCACGTAGCACAGACTCCGTCGCACTTCGCAGGAGAGCTACCGGATCGGCCGATCCGAACAAAAAGGTGCGAGCATCGGCAACCGTGTATTGAAGGGTGGCCTGTACTTCGACAAGGTTGCCATCGCCGGTGATCAGCACCGCCTCTTCAGCGACGCGCTGAACACCGTCGTTACCGTGCTGGCTGGACCAGGATCGGGCACCAGCGAACGCACTCGGCAGAAACGTGCGGAAGCCGATTTCCACAGTGCGCACGCGGTCGGGCTGGAGCAGAGTTACTTCTTCGATCGGCCACGGCCAACGCCAGTGCAACCCCGGATCCAGGTCTTCCGGCAACGGTCGGCCAAAGCGACGCACGACGCCGACTTCATCCGGACCGACTTGTGTAAACCCACTGGCTGCGTACGCGAGAAGTGCGAGTGCAACCAAACCGCCAGCCACTGACCGCCAGTGATGACCGAGCCAGTGTGCCGCCTCGTCGAAGTCGAGCCGGTGCTCGAGCCAGTCGTTGAATCCCTGAAAACGCTTGCTGAAGCGCTCGAACGTCGGACTATGTCGTTCGAACCAGAGCAAGCGCATCGAATTGAGCAGGACGGCCAGCGAGCCGAACTGGTGGTAGACAACCGCAGCGACTGGCCCTTGTTCGTACCAGGACGCTGGGACAACCATCGGCCATAGCCAGGCAGTGAGCAGAATGCCCACTGCGTTCACGCCGAAGGCAAAGACGATGATGTTTTGCCGAATGATGCGGACCGTTTCGCGGGCGAGACGCACCAGCATCGGGATCGACCGCAACGGATCGCCACCCTTGCCCAGCATCAGCACGATATCGCCAGCCTCGGCAGCGACATCCGCTCCGCTGCCGCCGATGGCCAGTCCCACATCGGCGCGAGCCAGCGCCGGGGCATCGTTGATGCCGTCGCCGACCATCGCCACCTTGCGGCCGACGGATTGTTTCTCGGCAACCCACTCGGCCTTCCGAGCGGGTAACAGCTCGGCATGAACTTCACTCAGCCCGACCGTCGCTGCAATCGCCTGGGCAACGGCCCTGCGGTCGCCCGTCAACAGCGCAACCTCGCCGATACCGAGTGCGCGCAATTCCGCAATAACCGAATGGGCATCGGGACGCAGTCGATCGCGGGCGCCGATCGCTCCCAACACCACCCCTGCGCGAGCAACCAGCAGTACCGTCTGTCCCGCGCCGTCGAGTCGAGCGATGGCCCCCTTTGCCTCAGCCGATATGGCCACGCCGTTGTCTTCGAGCAAACGCGGATTACCGATCAGTAACAATCCCGCAGCCGACCTGGCCCGCACACCGCTGCCGGGTTGGGCTTCGACTTCCTCGACCGGGTCCAGCTCCAGCCCTCGGTGCCGAGCCTCGTCGACAAGCAACCGGGCCAAGGGATGTTCGCTGCGCTGCTCGGCAGTTGCCGCAGCGCGCAGCAACTCCTCCGTTCGAACATCGCCAAAAGGTAAAATCTCGCCGAGTTCGACCCTTCCCTCTGTCAGCGTGCCGGTCTTGTCGAACGCAAACGAGGTGACACCGGCTAGTCGCTCCAACGCCGAGCCGCCTTTGATGAGGATTCCGGTGCCGGCCAATTTACCGAGCGCTGCCACCAGAGCGGCGGGCGTCGCCAGAATCAGAGCACACGGACAGGCGACCACCAGCACGGACAGCGCCGGATATACGCTCAATCGCGCCGCCGCCGCGAACGCTAAGCGCGGACTGTCCGCAGCGCGGAACCAGCCGCTGGTGTGGATGAGCAGACTACCCAAAAACGTCAGCGCCGCCAGGCTCAGCACGGCGGGAAGGAAGTACTTCGCCAGCCGATCGGCGGTGCGTTCGAGCGGTGCTTTGTCCTTCAACGCTCGCGCAGTTAGTTCAATGACCTGGCCAACAACGGTGTGCTCGGCGACGCGTTTTGTCTCGACAGTCAGCGCACCGGTTTGATTGAGTGAGCCCGCTAAAACCTCATCACCGGACGCCTTGTCGGCGGGCAAGCTCTCGCCGGTCAAGGCGCTGACGTCGAGTGTCGAACGACCGTCGATGATAGTGCCATCGGCCGGTACGCGTCCGCCCGGCTTGATCACAACGACGTCGCCGGCGCGCAACTCAGAGACGAGGATGCGTTCCTCGCGGCCGTCGCGCAGCCGCCAGCAGCGTCTCGGGCACAGCTCGACAAGTCCTCGAACGGCACGTTGTGTGCGCTCGAAGGTGAAGAATTCGAGGCATTCGCCCGCCATGCCAATGATGACGATTTCTGCGGCGACGAGCGGCTCGTTCAGTAAGACCGCAGCGACACAGGCGATTGCCAGGGCCAGGTCGGCGCCGATTCGTCCCTCGAGCAGAGAGTTGATCGAGCCGTACAGCGTCCGCGCCCCGCCGATGACAGCTGCAATGAGCGCGATGCGATAGCCGCCGATGTCATTCGGCCAGGACGCTAACGATGGTCCGCCGACCGATGCCAGCCAACGAACAAACACCGGCCACAGGTCGGCAGCAAGCAGCAAACCAAGCAGCCCGGTCAGCAGATACAACGCCAGCGGACTTTCGCGTTCGAAAGCCTCTTCACCCTGGCGCAACTCGCGATGCATGGACGTCCGTCCAAAGAACGGGGCCGAAGCGGCCCGAGGCGGGAAGGGAAACGAGCTACTATTTTCAGGCTAGGGAGGGCCGGAAAGGGTGTCAAGCAGAGGCCGGTCGAGCAACGATAGCCTGGAGACTCGAGTCCGAGTGTGCTAATCATGCACACTGAGCCGGAGATCCACGTGAGAGTAAGAGCGAGTATATAGCTATAGCATCGCCACGCCTTCGGTTGTTGGTGCTTGGTGCACTCAGAGAAAATGATTGCTGAGCCCCCGGGATCGCATACCACTCTGTCGCCCGGGCGGGTGACACTGATATAACGCCGTGTTGATCGTTGCGGACGGATGCGGCGCATCGTCAGCAAAGATCCTTGACAAAAGGACTCAAAATGCGGGTGGACGAATGTGTCAACACCCACCGATTCAACCGATTGGAGCCTTCCGTCGGGTGAAAGAACGGATGAAATCACTTGGAGACAACCCGCTGTGTCATTTATTCCGAACGCTCTTATGAAAAAACTGAGCATGACCGTCCGTTCCGCGCCTCTAGGGTGTACGGAGATTGCCACACCAATCATTGCAAAGGCGCGGTCATGACCCTCACAGGATTGAATTCCCTCCGCGACATACACCGCTTCGTCACCAATCAATCGCTGGACCAGATCAGCGACCACGACATTTTGCAGCGCTTTGTCGCTACGAACGATGAGTCGGCTTTTGCGATCTTGCTGCGGCGTCACGGGCCGATGGTTCTCGGCCTCTGCCGACGATTATTGCGTCACGAGCAAGATGCGGAAGATGCGTTCCAGGCGACATTTTTGACGCTGGCGCGTCGCGCATCCACCGTACGCCAAACCGATGCGGGCGGTTTCTTGTACCGAGTGGCGTACCATCTGGCGCTTCGCGCCAGGGGGAACGCTGCCCGGCGAAGGGAATGCGAGCGACAGTCGGAAAGCGCTGCACGAACAGATCGTTCCTCGGATCTAACCTGGCGCGAGATTCGAATCGTTGTCGACGAGGAATTGCAGCATTTGCCAGCCGAAGCGCGCTCCGCGGTCGTTCTTTGCTACCTCGAAGGACGAACGCAGGAGCAGGCTGCGAAACAGCTCGGCTGGAGTAAGGCAACTTTGCGGCGTCGGCTCGAGCGAGGGCGCGAGTTGCTTCGCGCGCGACTGATGGCGCGAGGACTGGCGCCGGCCGTCGCCTTCACGGCTACGCTATTTGCCGAGGAATCCACGGCCGCGATCGTTCCGGCACAGCTGATGACAACAACGCTTCGTAGTGTCGTTGCACCGAGCAACTTATCCCCCGCGGTGGCCACACTGCTGATCGCTGGCGTACCTGCCTCGCCTGTGGGCAAAGCAAAGCTAGCGAGCATGGCCCTGTTGACGCTGACCCTGCTGAGCGGGCTCGGGTTGTGGGCTTGCCTTGCTGTTTCTGCTCAACCGCCTCCGAAACCCGCGATCGCAGCGGATTCGGGCACACCAGCCACGAACGGCGATAGCGATCAACTCAACGTGACTGGCCGCGTGCTTGGCCCGGATACCAAGCCGATTGTTGGCGCCCGTTTATACTCAACCCGCTGGTTGGAGCAAAAGCCGCAAAGTCCGGAGGAATTCATCCAGGTTCAATGCGCCACGAGCGATGCCGCCGGCCGCTTCAAGTTCAAACTGCCGAGGAAGGGTTTTCGGCCCGATCGGCCAAATCCGCTGATCGCCCGTGCCGATGGCTTCGGCCTGGCATGGAGCGACCTGCCGATGAAGGAGCAATCTGCCGATGTCACGTTACAACTGGTGAAAGATACCGTGATTCATGGACGGTTGATTACCACCGAAGGCAAGCCCAGTGTCGGCACCACGGTTCGCGTGCGTGGAATTCTGGCATTCGATCGCCTCGACGATTTTCTGCGGCTTTATCAGCGGGAGAATCGACACTACGACGAAGGAACCGGAGCTCGCCACCTCACATTTCCCCCGAACAATGTGCTCGCGGTAACCGATAAGGACGGCCGATTTGAAATTCGCGGTGTCGGCAGTGAGCGCTTGGCAGGCATCGAGGTGACGGGTCCGGCAGTTGAGCCTGCAACCATTCTGGTTGTTACGCGCCCGGACTTCGATGCTACGACTTATCGGCAGGGCTTTCTTCGACGAGAAAAGGACCTGCAAATATTCGGACCATCCTTCGATTATGTTGTGC
>Ga0326727_10005997_pt1 | contig 33881 bp, 27 predicted proteins | sample MB2enrmetagenome_FD_207643 | JGI IMG/M metagenome (GOLD analysis project Ga0326727, IMG submission 207643) | Lab enriched peat soil microbial communities from McLean, Ithaca, NY, United States - MB29MY | ecosystem: Environmental > Terrestrial > Soil > Wetlands > Peat | place: USA: New York...
CGGAGCCGATCATGGTGTGAGAACTCGAGGCGGGCAACCCGAACAACCAGGTTCCGATATTCCAAATGATGGCGGCGATGAGCAACGCAAAGACCATCGCAAACCCGGCGCTGCTCCCCACTTTCAGAATGAGTTCGACCGGCAGCAAGGAAACAATAGTGAAAGCAACAGCTCCGCTCGACACGAGCACGCCGGCGAAGTTCCATACCCCCGACCACACCACGGCGATGTGCGGTTCCATCGAATGCGTATAAATGACGGTGGCGACGGCGTTGGCGGTGTCGTGAAAGCCATTCACAAACTCAAAGCCGAGTGCAACCAGCAGCGCGATCCCCAGCAGCACGAAAGGCATCACATTGGTGGCATGAATCTTTACGAGGTCGGAAACCAGGCTTATGGCCGCGTAGGCGAACCCGATTACCAGAGCCACTCCAAAGACCGCCATTCCGATCTTCGCGGACTTTCCCATTCCGCCGGTCATTTTCGCGTCTAATACCGATGCACTCGTCGCCATAACCTGTTTTCCCTCGGATGGTAAGTATTGTCCTGATGGATTTATCCTAGAGAAGTTGTGTTACACGAATGTGAACGGCAGATTAAGCTTGAAGCGAGCCGGCGGCTTTTCATTGGGGTTAAAGAAAAGTCGCGCACTCGATCGCGAGCAAGAGTCTGAAATTAACTAAATCAGTCCAGGCCTGTCATTCCCGCGAAAGCGGGCATCGACCGGCGGACCCCCGCTTGCGCGGGGGTCACGGCCGGCGAATGCATTTAATTGGGTGGGCCGAAGCTCTTGGATAGAACCCAGGAACGCCGATCTTTAACTTTGGTTCCGTGCCTTTTATTTGTGTCCGTGATGCTCGACATGCAGTTTGGCCGCCTCGGCTGCGTGATGGGCGGCATGATGCGTATGTCCATTTGCTAAGTGGGCGTGATGAGCGGCCGCTTGGTGGTTGCCACCCTTATAGTGCTCTGCGGCTTTGCGATGATGCTCGGCCGCATGTTCGTGGTGTTCGGCTGCTTTGGTGTGGTGCTCGGCTGCTTCAGTTGACATGTTTCCCCCAATTGTTAAGGAATTGACGTACGGGCTGGATTTTAAGACCGGCGTGTTACAGCAGCGCAAACCTGTGGTTAATTTTCGAGCAGAATGGGCTCTCAGCACCGTCGCTTGGCGCAAACTTGCGGTGACGGTGCCTGTTCCAGAATGAACATGTTTAGTGTACACTCCTAGCGACCATAGAGTGCAGATCGTACATTCCATTGAGGAAGGTGACAGCCTATGGACCGTTTTCAGAATTTGGTTGTACCCGCACATCTCTTGATGATCATGCTTTACGGAATGCTGGTGGGACTTGCCATCAGCCTCATTCCGGTCATTTTGATTTATCTGGATTTTCAGAGGATTCCGCGCGGCTTCAGGAAGATCGAGCCCGGCTTGGTTTTTCTATTGCTCATCCCGTGCTTCCACCTGGTTTGGAACTTCTTTGTATTCCCCGGGCTAAGCGACTCATTCAAGGCGTATTTCAATTCGATCGGAGACAATTCGGTGGGAACTTGCGGGCGGGAGTTAGGACTTGGATACGCCATTAGCGTGGCGGTTTCTGCGATTCCGTTTGTCGGCTGCCTCACTGGGATCGTCGCCCTGGTCCTGTTGATTTTGTTCTTGGTGAAGGCCAACGAGCTTAAGAACCGAATACCCCGCACTGCCTGAACTCGAGGCTGTCCAGGTGATGGACACGATTAAACTATTGCAGCGAGGCGCGAGCCTGGCACTGGCGGCCAGCGTCCTTATACCGGCCTCACGACTTCCCGCAACGTCCCTCTGCCCTTTCCGGATGCTGACGGGATTCCCTTGCCCGGGTTGTGGCCTGACTCACGCCTTCTGCAATATCTCGCACGGCCATTTCAAGATGGCCTGGCAGGCAAATCCATTCGGATTCCTGTTCTATGCGCTGGCCATTGTTTTCGTTGCCTGGCCATGGCTGCGAGCGAGATTCCCGGGAATAGAAGTTGTAATGGGCCGCACGCGGGCAGTGGTGTGGGCCCCGGCTCTGCTGATGGTAGGAATGTGGGTTTATGATGTGGCGCGGATTGCCCGGCTTTGATCGTGGCTGCTGAGGAGAATGAACGATGCGTTATCAGCGTACAATTCAGTTCACACTATTAGCGGTTGCCCTCTCTCTCGTTCCCCGCTCGATCTCCACCTCGCAAACGACGGGGGATGATCTCGTGAACAACCTCTGGAAAGCCTCGTGGATCACGCATCCCGACGGGCCGCAGCGGGAGTTCGGGGTTTTTCATTTCCGCAAGAGCATCACATTGGACTCCGTTCCGCAGCGCTTTGTGATCCATGTGAGCGGCGACAACCGCTATGAGCTTTTCGTGAATGGCGAACGTGTGCTGGCCGGTCCGGCGCGCGGCGATCTCGACCACTGGCGCTACGAGACCCTCGACATTGCTCCGCACCTTGCAGCGGGCCGAAACGTTCTGGCCGCCGTGGTGTGGAACTTCGCGGAACTGGCGCCGCAGGCGCAGATGATGAACGAAGCCGGGTTCATCGTTCAAGGTGACGGCAGCGCGGAAGCGGTTGTGAACACCGGGCAATCCTGGAAGGCCTTCAAAAACCAGGCGGAGCGCATGATCCACCTGGACGCGTATAAAATCGGCGGATATCTGGTGACAGGCCCGGGTGAAGAGGTGGACGGAGCGAAATACCCGTGGGGATGGGAAACCAAGGATTTCGACGACTCCGGCTGGGTGGAGGCGAAACCGCTCACCGAAGGCGGTCCGCGCGGCATTAAGGACACTCCCTCGCGCTGGATGCTGATTCCGCGAACCATCCCTTTGATGGAAGACAAGCTCGAAAGATTTTCTCGAGTGGCCCGCGCCAGCGGTCTCGAACCCCCGGCCGAATTTCTCCAGGGCGCAAGTCCCGTGACCGTGCCGGCGAATTCAAAGGCCTCGCTACTCTTCGATCAAAGTTACCTGACTACCGGGTATCCGGAGCTGGTTACCAGCGGCGGGCGCGGTGCGAACCTCAAGCTGACCTACGCCGAGGCGCTTTACAAGGGGCGTGAAAAAGGCAATCGGAACGACATCGAGGGCAAGGAGATCCGCGGCATCGAGGACCGCTTCCATCCGGACGGCGGCCAGCACCGGATGTTCCGGCCGCTCTGGTGGCGAACTTTCCGATACGTGCAACTGGATGTCGAGGCCGGCGATGACCCGCTGGTGATTGAAGACTTCAGGTCGCGCTTCACCGCCTACCCCTTCCAAATGAAAGCCAGCTTCGAGAGCGACGATGCCGAACTCGCAAAAATCTGGCAGGTGGGCTGGCACACGGCGCGGCTCTGCGCGCACGAGACCTATATGGACTGCCCGTATTGGGAACAACTTCAATATGGCGGCGACACGCGCATTCAGGCGCTCATTTCGCTCTACATGACCGGCGACGACCGCCTGGTGAAGAACGCCATCGAATCGATGGACGAATCACGCACACCTGAAGGCTTGACTCAAAGCCGCTACCCGTCGTTTTTGCCGCAATACATCCCGCCGTTCTCGCTCTTCTGGATCGGCATGATGCACGACCTTTGGTGGTACCACGGCGATGTGGATTTCTTGCGGGGTTACTTGCAGGGTGTCCGCGGCGCGCTGAGCTGGTTCGAGCATGGACTCACGCCTTCGGGATTGCTGGGGCGCCTGGAATGGTGGAATTTTGTGGATTGGCCGCCGCAATTTGACGACGGCGTGCCCGCACAGGAAAGCGACGGACAGTCCTCCATGCTCAGCCTGCAGTTTGCCGCCGGGCTGCGCAATGCTGCGGACCTCGAAGACTCTTATGGCAGCAAGGAGCAGGCGGCTCACGACCGGGCGCTTGCCTCGAAGATCGCTGCGGCAGTTTACCGAAGCTGCTGGGACCCAGCGCGAAAGCTTCTGGCCGACACCCCTGCACGCAAAGTATTCAGCCAGCACGCCAATATCCTGGGAGTGCTCGAGGACTCAATTCCCGCCGCAGAGCAACGGGCGGTGATGAACACGGTCCTGGCGGATTCCAGCCTGATCCAAGCTACTTACTACTTCCGTTTTTACCTCTTCCGGGCCATGAGAAAAGTCGGCTTGGGAGACGAGTACATTGCCCAGTTGCGCCCCTGGCGCGAGATGCTGGCGCTTGGCCTGACCACCTGGGCTGAGAATCCCGAGCCCACGCGCTCTGATTGCCATGCCTGGAGCGCTCACCCGAACTTCGACTTGCTGGCCACGGTTGCCGGTATCGAACCGGCGGCGCCCGGCTTCCGCGAGGTTGCCATTCAACCCCACCTGGGGCCGCTGAAGCAGCTCAAGGCCACCTTGCCTCACCCGGCGGGAGAGATCGTTGTGTCCTACCAAAGAAAAGGGCAAGGATTGGCCGCGGACGTGACTTTGCCCGGAGAGCTTTCGGGTTGGTTTTACTGGAATGGCAAGAAGACTGCCCTGCATCCCGGGCAGCAACACATCGAGTGATCGGGAGATCGGGGAGTTCGTGGTGCGGGCGTCCCGCCCGCAGTGGCGCGGGCATCTTGCCCGCGCGGGAGCGGGACGCTCCCCCGACAGCGGGCGAGACGCCCGCACCACATCACCCGATTAAGGAGATTTGCCATGTGGATACTTAGGCGCACGTCAAAGCCTTTGCGCCGGCTTCTAATGTTGATGTTGGTGCTGCTGCTCTGGGCCGCGCGCGGGCGCTTGGCTTGGCTGAAGGAGGGTTCCATGACAGTGAGCGTGGGTCCTGCGGCAGCGGATGTGGTCGGCACGGATAATGTCGCCTTACAAAAAGCGGTTGACCGCGTGGCTGCTGCCGGCGGTGGCATCGTACTGATCAAGGCTGGAACTTACACGCTCAATAACTCCCTCCGGCTTGCCAGCCATATCACCCTACGAGGCGAAGGGCCGGAAAAGACCATATTGAAAAAAGCGGCGGGAATCAAAAGCAAACTAGCGCTGGACGCCGACTACGGAGAATTCGTCGCCACGGTTGAAGACGCGCACGGTTTTGCTCCCGGCATGGGGGTGACGATTCTCGACAAGGTCTCGCCTTCCGGCTGGAACCCCAGCGTGCGCACCATCGTCCGCATCGAGGGCCAGACGCTTTACTTCGATAAGTTCCTCCACATGGACTATTCCGTCGCCAACGGCGGCGTGGTTTTCAACACGTTTCCGGTCATTGCCGGATATGAGGTTGAGGACGTGCGCGTGGAAGAATTGACCGCGGACGGGAACCGGGCGACAAGCCTTGTGCTGGACGGCTGCCAGGCCGGGGCCATCTATTTCTTCCATTCCCAGCGCCTGACCATCCGGAACTGCGTGGCGCGTGATTTTCCCGGTGATGGTATCAGCACGCAGTTCGTGGAAGATCCCGTGGTGGAAAACTGCGAGGCTTATAGGAACGCAGCGTTGGGCATCCACCTGGGGACCGGCGCGCTTCGCGGCGTGGTCCGCTTTAACCGCGCCCATGAGAATGGTGAAGATGGCCTTTACCTTTGCTGGCGGGTCCAGCACGCGCGTTACGAACAGAACCAATCCTGGAACAACGGTCAGGATGGAATCTCCCTCGGGCACAAGGACACTGACAACGTCTTCTTCAAAAATGTGGTGTCCGGCAACGGACGCGCCGGAATCTTCTTCCGCGACGAGTTGGAAAGCAACGCGGCCAGCAGAAACACCTTCAGCGAGAACACTGTGGAAGCGAACGGGCGCCCCGGTGGCACCGGCTACGGGATTCGCATTGAAGGTGCTACTCGCGACCTCAAGTTCTTCTCGAATACCATCCGGGGAATGCGCAAGGGAGATCAGTCCATCCAAACGGTCGGCCTCTCCCTCGGTCCGAGGACGGACGGCATCGTTTTCGCCCGCAATGTCTTCGAGCACAATTTGAATAAGGCCGTGGTGGATGAGTCGCAAGGAACCCACAACGCGTTGCAGGACACGGGGGACTAGCGAAGGCAGATGGGCAGGTCGGCAGGTGGGCAGGTGGGCAGATGGGCAGATGGGCAGGTAGAAGGACGATCGATGGTTAGGCGGCCTGGAGGGACCGGATTAGCCGATGCAACATCCTGCCGAGGTGGTCGCACTCCTCCAGTATGCTCCTCGTTTCGGCCGGCACCAACAATCCAATGCGGGTGGAAAGTAATAGGTGGGTATCGAGTTCCTTGAGAGAGCCTTGTGCGATCCGCAGAAACTGCCCGTATTCGCCTCTGCTGTTTCTCCCGTAGCCTTCCGCGATATTAGCCGGCACTGACGTAGCCGCCCTGCGAATCTGCGCGGTCTTGCCGAATAGTTCGTCTTTGGGAAAACGCTTCGTCAGCACGTAGCAAGCCTCTGCTAAGTCCATCCCCGCTTGCCAGACTCGCAAGTCTCGATACGACCTAACCTTGCTTTGTTGAATCGCCACAGTTTCATCCACCATCTGCCCACCTGCCTATCTGCCGACCTGCCGACCTGCCCATCTGCCCATCTGCCGACCTGCCGACCTGCCGACCTGCCCATCTGCCTATCTGCTGACCTGCCGACCTGCCGATCTGCCCATCCGCCGACCTGCCGCCCTGCCCCTATACCCCAGGCGATATGAAATCTGGTCGCTGGCAGAGCAGACCAAGCGTGTGATTTCCGGCATGCGCTGGACGGAGAGTCGCGTCGCAGGTCCGGCCACGCTGAACGCAGCAATAACACCCCCAGTATGGTCGAAGACCGGACCGCCGACGCCAATTATTCCCTCCATTGTTTCCTCCAGGTCCAATGCGTAGCCCTGCTCACGGGTCCGATCGAGATCCTGCCGCAGGCTCGCCAGATTTGTAAATGTCTTGGGAGTGAAGCGGTGAAAGCCTGAGGTGCGTGCGATTTGGGTCATCAGGCTGCGGGGTCGATACGCCAGGAGTGTTTTGCCGACGCTGCTGCAGTGCAAGGGAGCGGTGTCTCCCAGACGCACGTCGACCCCATCCGGTTGGGGATCGCCGTAAGATCCCACCACAATGGCCTGAGTCTCCAAAAGAATTGCGAGGTGGACAGTTTCTTCGGTTTGGACGGCGAGGTCCTCCAGAAAAGGTTCGGCGACCTGTCGATAGTCAAGGCGACCCAGAACCCCAAGGCCCATCCGCAATACCTTGAAGCTGAGTTGGTAGCTGAATGTGCCCGGAACTTCTTCGATATACCCTTCCCTGAGTAAGGTCGCGACCAACCGGTGGACGGTGGGAACGCGAAGGTGCAGGTGGCGAGCTAATTCCGTCAGCGTATGAGCCGGCGGCTCCCCCTCCGCCAGAGCATCCAGAATGTTCAGTGCCTTAACCAAGGACTTGACCTTGTAGACGCGTCCCGCCTCAATGGGTGTGGGTTGAGCTTTTTTCATAGGGTGAGAATTACGGCAGGAGGCCCCCTGATGTCAAGCGGCATGAATGGCCCGCCCACCCCACTGTCCCATCTGCCGACCTGCCGATCTGCCGACCTGCCGATCTGCCGATCTGCCGACCTGCCGACCAGCCCATCTGCCGATCTGCCGACCTGCCCACCTCCCGCCGACAACCTGCTATAATTCACGAGCATGGCTCAAACCAACCCGTCGCCCTCCAACTCGGCACAGCCGAAGAGCTATCTGATTACCGGGGCGAAAGGCTTCATCGGCGCGTGGATTGCCAAGACGCTCGTGGAAAGTGGTAGCGCGCCCAGTGTTTTTGACGTTGACCCCGGCTTCCAGCGTCTTAGCGCCATCCTGGGGGAGAGTCATCTCAAAGAGATTAACTTCATTCAGGGAGACGTTACGAAATACGCCGACCTGGATCGCGCCGTTGTGGAGAACGGAATTTCCCATATCTTGCACTTGGCAGGCTTGCAGGTGCCCGGATGCGCCGCTGATCCCCTGCGCGGAGCGATGGTCAATGTCATCGGCACGCTCAATGTCCTCGAAGTGGCGCGGCGGAGGCGGGACCTGGTGCGGCGCATAGTTTATGCCAGTTCCGCGGCCGTTTTCGGTCCCGAGGAGTTCTATGGCGGCGAGACGGTTCCAGAGGGCGCGCCGTTGCTGCCCGGAACACACTACGGCGTTTTCAAACAGTGTAACGAAGGCAACGCGCGCGTCTACTTCCTGAACGACGGCATCCCGAGTGTGGGCATTCGTCCTTGGGCGGTTTACGGGGTGGGCAGAGACATGGGAATCAGTTCCGGGCCGACGAAAGCCATCAAGGCCGCGGTTTTGCGCCGTCCGTACGTTATCGGCTTCAGCGGCACTATCGATTTGCAATACGTCCGGGACACGGCGCGGATCTTTATCCGCGCGGCGGAGCGCGATCTCCCAGGCGCCAAAGTCTATACCCCGCGGGGGAGCGTGCTGCGCGTAGAACAGTTTATCCAGACGCTGGAGGAGCTTGTTCCCGAGGCCCGCGGACTCATCAAGGCACGCGGCAATAAACTGCCCATTGCGCCCGACCTCGACGATAGCGCCTTGCGCCACGACTTGGGAGAGTGCTTGTGCACGCCCCTGGAAGAAGGGATAAAGGAGACGGCGGGCATATTTGAGCGGCTGGAGCGCGAAGGACGTCTGAAGACCGACGACGTTGAATCCTAGGGCGTCCTCAACAAGAATGTAGGGGCGGCCCTTGTGGCCGCCCCGGACAAAAACGCGCTGGTAGCGCAAACCTGCTTTCAGCCCCGAAGGGGCGACCTAGCACAGCCCAGGCCAGCGGCCTGGGTCGGGAGTCCGCAATATTGGGATTTGTAAGCCCTGAAGGGGCGTAATAAATCCGAGGGTCAAGCCGAGATGGCCGCGCGTGGTTACGTGCAACGTTATTTCGCCCCTTCAGGGCTTGCCGCGGGAAAGAGACTGTTCCAGGACCCAGGCCGCTGGCCCATATGCGCTAAGGTAAGAGCCGCCTTCAGTCAATCCGGCGCTGTGAACTGCGTCCCGCGAAGCGGGACACTGTGAGTAGCCGTAGGTGAAACCTACGGAAAACTGAAGCGTCCATTAACCTTCCGGCCCTGGAGGGGCCGACCCGTCCGAGGTCAACCCCGTTGGGGTTGGCCTGACTTGGGGACGCTCCCGTCATCCGCAGGTTAAAACCTGCGGCTACTTACGGTTGGCCCTATTCGGGGCCACTCCGTCAAGCCGTATCTTAGCGCTTATGGGCCGCTGGCCTGGGCTACGGCAGGTCGCCCCTTCGGGGCTCATTTTGGGAGTTCTACCTATGCTGACGACAACCGACAGCTCGAATCCCCACGAAGCACCCCGGCTGTTCTTGGCCGGATGGACGGTGCCGTTTGTTTTGGTGACGGCGCTGTTCCTGCTCTGGGGCATTCCGAGCAACATGAACGACATTCTGATCAAGCAGTTCATGAAGTCGTTTGAAATGACACGCCTCAAGGCGGGCCTGATCCAATCGGCTTTCTACATGGGTTACTTCCTGCTTTCGATGCCTGCCGCCTTGGTGATGCGAAAATATGGGTACAAAGCGGGGCTCGTGACCGGCCTGTTTCTTTACAGCGCCGGAACATTTCTGTTCTGGCCGGCCGCGCACGTGCGGCTTTATGGTTTTTTCCTCGTTGCCTTGTTCGTGATCGCGAGCGGCGCGGCATTTCTGGAAACCGGCGCGAATTCCTTTATTGCGCTCTTAGGCGATCCAAAAACCTCGGAGCGGCGTCTGAATTTCTCGCAAGCCTTCAATCCTCTCGGGGCAGTGACCGGCGTGCTCGTTGGAACGGTCTTTATTTTTTCCGGGGTCGAGTTGAAGCCCGAGCAGGTCAGCGCTTTCAGGGCGGCAGGCACGTACGACGCCTATCTGGCGACCGAAACCATGCGCGTTGTGACGCCATACCTCGTGCTGGGCACGGTGGTGTTTATCTGGGCGTTGCTCATCATCCGAACCAGGTTTCCCAAAATCGCCGACGAAGCGGAACCCGAAGGCAGCCGCCAGCACGGTAGGTTCAAAGACCTGTTCCACCACCGCCACTTCGTTCAAGGAGTGATCGCGCAGTTTTTCTATGTCGGCGCACAGGTGGGAACCTGGAGTTACTTCATTCAGTACATGCAGGATTACACCCGCCAGCCCGAGAAAGTGGCCGGCTACTTCCTGACTGGGAGCCTTGTGGCGTTTGGCGTCGGCAGGTTCACCTCCACTTACCTGATGAAGTTCTTTCAGCCCAGCCGGCTGATGGGCATTTATGGGTGCGTCAACATAACGCTGGTGGGCCTGGGGATACTATTTCCCGGATGGGTGGGAGTTTGGGCGTTGTTCCTGACCAGCTTCTTTATGTCACTGATGTTCCCCACGATTTTCGCCCTGGGCATCAAAGAACTTGGGCCCAATACCAAGCTGGGCGGGTCCATGATCATCATGGCCATTATCGGCGGCGCGGTGGCCACGCCCATCATGGGGTTGCTCTTTCAAATGACCCACAGCATGGCGGTGTCCATGATCGTGGTTTTGGTCTGCTACCTCTTCATCACCTATTACGCTTTTGTGGGCTCAAAAGTGCGAGGACCAAAAGTCGCGGAATTGGTAGCAGGGTAGGTTTGTCGCTGGATTCGCGACACCCGGTACCCGCCGACTCACAGATCGCCGGAGGCTTCGCAGGGGGGCGGTTCAAGGGAGATACCGACCGGCCACCCCGCGCCCGCAACGCTTCCCTGCATTTGTCTTGACAATGCCCCCGCCCTAAAGCTTAGGCTACGTGTATGGACCTTGCGGGTGGGCTGGCGCGGACGTTGCTCTTGAACACCTGCCATGCGCCGAAGGGGCAGTTCGGTCAAGTTGTGCCATTGGCCTTGACCTGTCCCTTCGGGACATCGCAGACCCCACACATCGGGGTCTGCGCCAGCCCGAATGGTGTGGAGGTGCTTTTCGAGGGAACAAAGCGAGAATGTCTATGAAAACAAACAGTCGAGCAGTTGAGAAGTCGAGAAGTTGAGGAGTCGTGAAGCCAAACCAGGAAGTCAAGCGGTGGGATGCCGACGGCTTGTCACTCCTCGACTCTCAACTCTCGACTTCTCGACTTTAATTCGATCGAACAAAGCGAGAATGTCTATGAAAACAAACAGTCGAGCAGTTGAGAAGTCGAGAAGTTGAGGAGTCGTGAAGCCAAACCAGGACGTCAAGCGGTGGGATGCCGACGGCTTGTCACTCATCGACTCTCAACTCTCGACTTCTCGACTTGAATTCGACGGAACAAAGCCAGCATGTTTATGAAAACAAAGGATCGGAGCAGGAATCAACCACCTCTGACCCATCCTTATCCAAGGAGGGGAATTTGCGAACCCCCCGCCTCGGATGAGGAGGGGGTGGGGTGGTGGGACTTCAAAAACAGAGGGAACGAACTCGAAGATTTATTGGAAACAAAGGACCTTGTCCGGACTTGAGCCACAAAACGAACTCAAAACGAACTCGTTTTCGAAACAAAGATAAGCCAATTCGAGAGGAAAGTCGATGGAACCGGTAAAACTCGAGGAGCTAGCGATTGTCATAAAGCCCGGAAAAGACAACCTCGCCGTGGTGACGGCGGAGTTCATCGAGGCAGGGACCGAACTGAAGTACGGCGAGCAATTGCTCACAGTATCGGGGCGGGCCCTGCGCGGTCAAAGCTTCGCCATAAAGGATATTCCGGAGGGGTCAGCCTTTATCTCGCTGGGCGATCCCATCGGCTTGGCGTCCGTTTCACTTAAGCCCGGCGACCCGGTCAACGAGACGAACATCCAGCGGCGGCTGCCCCGCCTGCGGGTGCAATATCGCGATAACCCTCGCCGCACTCCCCTCGACCCTGACCTGTCGCGCCTGACGTTTGAGGGCTACCGGCGTCCCGACGGGGGCGTGGGCATCCGTAACCTGATCGGAGTGGTGACTTCCGGAATGTGCTCTTCGACGGAGGTGAAAGAGATCGCCCGGCGCGCGATGGGAGAAATCTACACGCGCCAGAAGTTTCCCAACGTGGACGGCGTGGTTCCCATCGTCCAAGAGTCAGGCTGCGGCATGCCGGATGGGCACGCTGTCGCGATGTTAAATCAGTGGCTCGCGAACACGCTGCGCCACCCCAATCTCGGTGCGGCTGTTTATGTTGACCTCGGCTGTGGGAAGACCTGCGTGGAATGCTCGGCCCCGGTGTTTCGGAATGCGGTGCCGGATTACAACCAGCGCGTGGTGAATATGACCATCCAGCACCTGGGAGGCAGCCGCAAGACGGTCGAGCGCGGGCTGGAAGTCGTCGAGAAACTGCTTCACTACGCCAATGGGTTTAAGCGCCAACCGGCGCCCATCTCAGAACTCATCGTGGGAACGGAATGCGGCGGCTCGGATCGTTGGTCAGGGGTGACCGCCAACCCCGCCGTGGGAGTCGCTTCTGATATGTTCGTGCGGGCCGGGGCCGCGGTGTTTCTTCCGGAGATTCCTGAACTCCAGGGCGCCGCCATGGTGGACCTGGTGCGCCGCGCGCGCACGCGCGCCGTGGGGAAGAAGTTGATGGGGGCCCTGAAGCGCTACGAGGCTTATGTGAAGAAGTTCGGCGAGGATTTTCGCGATAATCCCTCGCCCGGCAACATCAAGGGTGGACTCTACAATATCTACCTGAAATCAAGTGGAGTGAAGGCCAAGGGCGGAACTTCGATCGTTGAGGACCTCATCGATTATGGAGAGTGGCTCGGCGATCGGAAGGGCCTTTACGTTCTCTACACCCCGGGATACGACCATCTCTGCACGCCCGCGCTTTTCCTGAGCGGCGCTCAGGTATGCCTGTTCACCACCGGCCGCGGTACGGGTATCGGCTGCGCTCTCGGGCCCGTCATGAAGATCGGCTCGAATCCTCAACTGGCGCGAACCTATGAGGATCTGGACATCAATGCCGGCACGATCCTGGAACGTAAGGAGACTATCGAAGAAGTAGGCCGCAAGATCTTTCAGCAAACCCTTGATGTGGCCTCGGGACGTAAGCTTACACGGGCGGAGGAGACCGGCTTTCACCACGAGTTCAAGATTTGGGAACAGCTCTGGCCGGCGTTGTAGGAAAGTCGTCAGTGGTCAGTTCTCAGTGATCAGTTGTGGTGGTGTCATCCTGAGCGAAGCGAAGGATCTCGGCAGTTTGCCTTTCGGCCTTTCCCAACAAACTGCGGAGATCCTTCGCTTCGCTCAGGACGACAGATGGAAACCTTGTAGCTCGGGCACAACTCACGAGGCTTGCTTCTCCTCGGCGGGCCGAAAGACTTGAGTGAGCAGGACCCCGATGGACACCAGGACTACGCCCCCAAACACAAGCCCACTCAAATACTCGTGGAGGAAGAAGTGGGCGAAGAGCGTGGCCACCAGCGGCGTGAGCGCGGAGAAAGCAGAGACGCGCGCTACGGCCATCAGGCGAAAAGCCGTAAACAAGCAGTAGACGGCGAAAATGCCGGAAAGGACCCCGCTGGCAAGGAGGGCCAGGATCGAATGCCAGTTGGTGTCGAGCAACGCCGGCCCGCGAGCCAGGGCGGCCCATCCAACCAATCCAACCAGCACGCTGGTGGTGAACTGCAAGAAGATCGCGGTCGATTGATGCGCGCCTCGGAGTTGGCCGTCACGCCATAAGACCCCGGAGATCCCGTAACTGAGGGCGGTGCAGAAAGCCAGGGGGATTGCCCAATACCAGAGTGGGGATGCGGGATGCCCCTTGGACTGCCCCCAGGAAAGCGTTGCCAATCCGCCAAAAATCAGGAACACACCCACCAGCGCGTAGCGAGGAATGCGTTCTTGCAGGAAACGCCAGGCGATCAGCGTCCCCCAAATCACGTAGGTATCTTGCACCGGAATGGTCACGGTAACTCCGCCCAGGCGGATGGCAAAGTAAAAGAGGAACAATCCCAGCGTCGAGACAATACCAGCCCAAATGAAAGGTAGAATGGCGCGGCGGCCGATATAGCGCGGGGAACCTGGCTTGATTTGGTCCAGGGTGTGGTGCCTCCAGACCAGGAAGATGCCTAAGAACAAGCTCGGCACGCCACGGAGAAAGGGCCCAATCAGCGGGTCGGCATGAATGACGCCAAGACGGTCGAAAATGTTGGCCGAGGCATACCCCAGCACCGATCCTGCGGCCCACGGTTCGCCGCGACGACGAGTACTCGGATTTTGTGGATCAGCCATTCGTTTCCAGAGCCATCACTGAATGCTTAACAAGACAAACGGTAATTATAAGTCATGTAGGGGCGGTTCGCGAACCGCCCCTTCAACTGACGAGATTCCCTTGTAATACCTGCCGCGGAAATGCTAAGATTTCGATGAAAGAACCCGACCTTCGGGGCAGGGTGAGGGAAGGAATGAATTGCGCGCCTTCCCAATTCCCAATCGGCGGTAAAGCCCGCGAGGGGTGGTCCGAAGCGCTCACGTCAGCGCAGGGCGTCCGGGAGAAAACCCGGGCCGAGCGCGGAAGGCCTGCAAGCCCCAGGATCCGGTGAAACTCCGGGGCCGACGGTACAGTCCGGATGGGAGAAGGTCAGGACGGATGTGACCTGATACGTGCGTGTGTACCCACCTCCAGAGGTGGGCAGCACGAGCACGCCTTCAGGCGCCCACCCCTGTCCCCTCCCGTTTTGCCCCAACCGGAAACGAGGATGATAAGCGAAGCCAGGACAAGCCTCACCAAAGAGGAGACAGAGTTCGCAGAGAAGGCACCGCTTTGGAGTGCGGCAGCTTGCTGCCGCTTTTGGTTAGGCCAGCTTGCTGGCCGTGCACAGGAGCGCGGTACTCGAGGCGGTGAAGCGCGCGCAAGCTCGCGCGAGGAAAGCGGCAGCAAGCTGCCGCACTCCAGAGCGCCTGTGGCCGCGTTCGCCGGCCTCTTCGTGGCGGCTCTAGTACTCTTTGCTGTCACACCGGCTCCCAATCTCTACAGTCAAACCTGGAACAGTCACCTGGAAGGAATGGTTCTCGACCAGAGCGGAGCGGCGATTCCCGCGGCCTCGCTCGAGCTTCGCAATCCTGCCACAGGCCAAATTCGGCGGAATCAGACGGACGAGAACGGCTTTTACACCTTTGCTTTCTTGCCCGTGGGAAGCTACGACATGGAAATTGCCAAGGCAGGTTTTGCTTCCAAGGTGGTGCGCGGGTTGGTGCTGCGGGTGGGGGAGCCGGCCCGCCTCAACATTCGGCTGGAAATCGCCCTAGCCCGATCTGAAATCCTGGTGGACGCCCGGCCGCCACTGGTCGAAGCGGCTTCTCCTGCCATCGGCGATGAAATTGAGAATCGGCGGGTAGCCCTTCTTCCTCTAAACGGCCGGGAGTTCTCACAGCTCGCGTTACTGGCGGCAGGTGCAACTCCTCCCTATCCGAATGGCTCGACGCAGCAGTTCAACACTCCGGCGATGGGTCTGGGTTTTTCGGTCAATGGGCAGCGCTCCGAGCGCAACAATTTCTCGCTCGACGGCGTCACGTTGATGGAGCCCTTCGCTTACAGCCTTACGGTGAACCCCTCCATCGATGCGATCCGAGAGTTCCGCGTCGTCGAGGATTCTTACGGGACCGACCAGGGCGTTACTTCGGGCGCGCAAGTCAACATTGCATCTCGCTCGGGCAGCAATCGCCTTTCAGGCACGGCGTACGAGTTCGTGCGGAATAGCGCGCTAGACGCAAAGAACTTCTTCGACGATCCGGCGCTTCCCATTCCTCCTTATCACCAGAACCAGTTTGGCGCGAGCTTGGGCGGGCCGATCCGGCATGACCGTACATTCTTCTTTGCGAATTACGAAGGCTTGCGCATTCGCCAGAGCGTTACTAACACCACCTTGCTGCCGACCGCCGCCCTCCGCACGGGGGATTTCAGCGGTATTAATCCTGAAACGGGCAGTCCCTTTCCTGCAATTATCGACCCGAGCACGGGCCAGCCGTTCCAGGGAAACATGGTCCCGGCATCACGGATCGACCCGCTAACGCGCGCGATATTGAATCGGATCCCTTTGCCGAACCAGCCCAATGCGCCGCTAGGCGGCAATAATGACATCAACGTGGGGCTTCATAGCGTTACGGCGGACCAGGCCATGGCTCGGGTTGACGAAGAACTGACACCGCGGCACCAACTCTTCGCGCGATTTCTCCTGTTCGATCAAGGACAACTGTTTCCCTTCGTGCCGGACTCCTTTGCAAATAACCCCTCCGCCCCGCCCGGCTTCGGCACCAAACACGATGACACCGGAAGGAATCTCGCTCTCGGCTTCACCTCAGTCTTTCGGCCCACCCTCATCAACGATTTCCGGTTCGGCTACGCCTACTATTTCGGGACCAAGGAAGCCCAGAACATTCACAGTGGGTTTCTTGAATCGCTGGGAATCACCCGCGCGCCGGGGTCCACCAACGACGGCATTCCTGCCATCGATGTTCCCGGCTACGCGGACATGGGCGACAGCGACATCTTCCAACCCCAAATCCGAAAGGACAACACTTTCCAGTTCACCGATAATGTGGCGTGGGTCAGCGGACGGCACACCTTTAAGTTCGGCGCTGACGTGCGGCGCTATCGCCTCTTCTACCTGGTCGAGGATTTTGGGCAGGGTGTCTTTTCCTTCAGCGATGGCGCAAGCTCGGTTTCCGGCACAGCCTTCTCGGACTTTCTTCTGGGCCGTCCCTTCCTCTCTTACGCTCAGGCAGGAAATTCCGGTGGCAACGACCGCGTGGACTACTTCGGCGCTTACTTTTCCGACGAATTCCACGCGACCCGCCGCTTAACCCTCACGTACGGCCTGCGTGAGGAGTTTTATTCGCCCCCAACTAATGCCGACGGACGCGCCTCGATTCTCGACCCGAGTGACGCGACGCGCTTTATTGTGCGAAATGATCGCGAACAGGCATCGGCATTAATTGAAAACCCACTGATTCAGCGCCTTCAAAGCCTTTATGGGTTATCGTTCATCACTTCTCAGCAAGCCGGCCTGCCCCCCTCGTTGATCCGTCCGGATTGGGCGGGCTGGGCTCCGCGTTTTGGTTTCGCTTACGATCTCAGCCAGCGTCACACTACTTCCTTGCGCGGCGGATTTGGCGTTTTCAATTCTCTGGGTGAACTCGACTATGCTTCCGAAACGCGCCTTAGCGCCCCCATCACCGAATTCCTTTTCGGCCTCGACACCTGCCGGTTCTACGGTGCTGGTGCGTGTGGGCAGTCTTTTGCTCCCCCCATCCTCACTTATCCGCTTGCCTACACGCTTGGTAATTCTGAGCCCACAGCCATTTCCTCGCCACCTAACCTTCGCAACGGCTACGTCTACGAATGGAGTTTGTCAGCCGATCGCCAAATTGCGCCCAATACAGTTCTCTCGATCAGCGTTGCCGGCTCCGACGGGCACAAACTTCCCCGCCGCTCGTTGCAGAACCAGGGCATCCCGAATCTGCCTGACGAAAGGCTCGGCTATCATCCGCAGCCGGGCTCGAATCAGTTCATCCGGGCCACGGATGTCAACTCGAACTACAACGCCTTGATCGCGCGGCTGGAACGGCGATTCTCCCACGGTCTTTCATTTGTCGGTGGCTACACCTTCGGCAAGTCAATCGACACGGCTTCCGGACTCAACGGCACGAATCAGGCTCAGAACGTCTATGATCTGAAGGCCGAGCGGGGGCTTTCCGATTTCGACGTGCGGCAGCGCTTCGTTTTCTCGAGCAACTGGCAACTGCCTTTCGGCCCGGGCCGCCCGTGGCTGCGCGGCGGGACGGGAGCGCGCGTGCTCGGCAACTGGAACCTGTCGAACATTCTCACGCTTCAATCCGGGCAGCCCCTCACCGCCACGCTCGCCACCGCACTGAGCGGCACTGACTCGAACGGCACAGACCGGCCTGACCTGGTTGCCAATCCCAATTTGCCGGCGGGCCAGCGTACCCCTGCACGCTGGTTCAGTACCAACGCCTTTGCGCCTCCTCCCATTTACAACGATAGCCTCGGAGCGTTCAGCATCCCCGGAAATGAGGGCCGAAACGTCATCACCGGACCCGGACTGGCAGCTTGGGATACGAGCCTCGAACGGCAGATGCGATGGAATGAGCGGTTGGGAATAGTGTTTCGATCCGATTTCTTCAATCTGACCAACCATCCTAGCTTCGACCGACCCGGGCTCATCTGCGGGACTTCGAACTTCGGGAACATTAGTTCCGCGGAGAATTCCCGCCAAATCCAGTTCTCGCTGCGGTTGAATTGGTAGCGGGCCACAGAGGGCAGGGGAGCACAGGCTGTCCGTCGGAAAATGGATTACCGGTTGCGCGGGAATGAGGGAGGGGCTGTGGCACAATTCGTGGTTCGAAATATCGAGGCCGAAGTTAAGTCGCGATTGCACCGGCGTGCCAAGCGGCATCACCGGAGCACGGAGGAAGAAATAAGAGATATTCTGCGCAATGCTGTTCGGGAGAAAGATGCCACAGAGGGCGGCATGGGCAGTGCAATCGCCTCGCTGTTTACCAAGATTGGGCTGGACGCTGAAATCCCGGAATTCCGTGGCCGTGAGATTAAGCCCCCATCCTTCCGTTGATGACTATCCTCGCGACGGGTCCCCGGGAGTCGCACTGCGCTCATTCATACCGCAGAGCGATCATGGGATCGACCCTGGTTGCGCGGCGCGCGGGCAGATAGCTTGCTGCCACGGCGACCACAGCGAGCAATGCGGTGGCCGCGGCGAGCGTCAAGGGATCATAGGGTTTGAGGCCAAAGAGCACGGAACCTAGCGCTCGGGCCCCGGCAAGCGCCAGCACCAGGCCAACACCAAGCCCAACACTCAGCAGCACTCCAGCTTCGCGAAGGATCATGCGTGTGATCTCGCCCCGTCCGGCGCCTAACGTCATGCGAATTCCAATCTCATTCGTTCGCCGGGCCACCATGTAGGACATCACGCCATAGAGGCCGACCGTGGCCAGCAGGGCAGCCAGGACGCCGAAGAAGCCCGAAAGCGTCGCCATCAGGCGCTCTCCGACTAGCTCGTCATGAATCATGCCCTGCAACGATTTGAACTCAATCGAGATATCTGGGTTCGCCCGCGCAATGGTCTGCTTGACGCGTGGCGTGAGGCCGGCAAAGGGGCTACTGGAACGAATCAGGATCGTGTCCGAATCCACGCAGCCGCCACGGCAGTCATCGAGTTGGGACAGTGGGACGTAGATCAAGGGCGGGTAGTCCTCGCGAAGATCTTGATACTTTGTGTTCCTCACCAATCCGACGATTTCGTACGCAACTTGCGGCTGTCCAAGCTCTGCCTTTTGCCATATCCTTTTGCCGAGCGGGTTTGCCCCGCTGGAGAATTGCCGGACAAAGGCCTCATTCACAATCGCGACCTTGGGGGAAGTGGGAGTATCATGATCATTGAAGTCACGCCCCGCGAGCAGCGGAGTTCCCATCGTTTTGAAGAAATCCGGGCTCACCCAGTTGAACCAGGGGCTCTTGGCTTGTGATGGGTCCGAGCCCTCCAGCCAGACGGTGCGATTCGACGAGCTTCCGCTGGTGGGGACAATGGCTGCGTCCGCGGCAGAGTCCACTCCTGGCGTAGAACGAATCTGCTCGAGCAGTTCTTGCTTGAAAGTCAGGTGGCGAGCCGCGAGATGGAGTTGAGTGAAATCGAGATTGGTAACCAGAATGCCCGTGCGTTGAAATCCCAGATCCACGGTGAGCAGGTTGCGCAGGCTGCGGGTGAAGAGCAGCGCGACGACAATCAACGCCAGCGAGAAAGCGACTTGCGAGATCACCAGCGCGCGGCGAAGACCGAGGCCCTGCCGGTCTGCCGTAAGCCCGCGGCCTCCTGCCTTCATCGCCTCACCGGGTGCGAGGCGCGTGGCGCGCATGGCCGGAATCAACCCAAACAAAACGGTCGCCAGCATCGCCACCGAGGCCGTAAAGGCGAAGACTCGCCAGTCGGGGCTCAGAGCTAGAAACACTTGGTTCTCCCCCGTACTCAGGAATGAGGCGAGGAGCTTGGCCAGCGTCCCGGCCAGAAGCAATCCGCCTCCCCCGCCCGCCATGGCCAGAAGCAGGCTTTCAGCCAGCATTTGCCGAACTAGTCTGCGGCGTAACGCGCCCAGCGCCAGACGCACGGCGATCTCCCGTTCCCGCGCGCTGGTGCGTGCCAGCATGAGGTTGGCCAGGTTGGCGCAGGCGATCAGAAGCACCAGGCCGGTGATGACCAGCAACAACACCAGGGGGTCCGCCGCGTTTTCGCGCAGAGAAGAGATGCCGCTCCCCGCCGGGTATGCCGCCAACGTGAAGGAGAGATACTTTTTGGCGTGCTCGGCATCGTAGGCGGATGGCAGCGTGGCCTCAAAGATTCCTGGCGAAATCGAGCCCAGATACGCAGTTGCTTTCTCGAGCGTCCAACCCGGTTTCAGGCGGCCGATTACCGTGAGCCACCAATCATATTTCGTGTCGAGGTAGTTGTCCTCGCCCCCTAGAACCGGCTGCGAGCAGATGGGAAGCGCCACATCGAACGAATGGCCGACGTCGAGGCCGAAAAAATCTGCCGGCGTTACCCCCAGGACTTCGACAGGATGATAATCAATCGTCAACGTTTTGCCGATGGCGGACGCCTCGCCGCCCAGTTCCCGCTGCCAGAAGGAATAACTGACTACTGCGCCCGCGCCGGCGCCGCAGCCGCGCTGATCGTCCGCCTTCGTGAAGGTTCGGCCCAGAAGGGGATGGACGCCCAGCACGTTGAACAGATCGCCGCTCACCCAGATCCCGCGCACCAGGTGTACTTCTCCGCGTGGGGCCAGATTGATGCCGTCAGGCGCCCAGGCGACAACACCGGAAAAGGGCTCGTGATTCGCCCGGATCTGTTCCCAAATCGCATAGGTGAGCATAGCGTGCCAGTTGAAAAAACTTCCCATGCGGCCGTGGCGGTTCGTCAGACGCACTTCGGCAAGCTGCTGAGGATTTTCCACCGGGAGCAGGCGCAGGCGGACGGCATTAAGAAGTTGGAAGATCGCCGTGTTAGCGCCAATGCCCAGTGCGAGCGATAGAAGCGCAACCACCGCAAAGCCAGGACTGCGACGCAATTGGCGCAAGCCGAAGTGGAAATCCTGCAGGAAGTTTTCGAGGTAGCTCATTCGGCGCATGTCGCGGCACTCCTCTTTGATTTGCTCGACGCCGCCCAATTCTCGCAGCGCCGCATATCGGGCTTCTTCCGCTGTCATCCCGCTCGCCACCTTTTCCTCAATCAACTTTTCCAGGTGGAAGCGGAGTTCGTCATTCAGTTCCCGCTCGACACGCCTGCGAGCGAGCAACGAACGGAAACGCAACGTGAGTTTGTAAACCCAGCGCATGTTAGTTGTCAGCCGTCAGTTATCAGTTCTCAGTGACCGCCGGTCTCCCACTGACGCCGCGAACCACGTGCATCGATGGACGATGCCTGAGAACTGACTACTGAAAACTTCATTCGAATTTGAGCGCCACCATCCGGTCGACGCGCGCGGCACGACGGGCCGGCAAGTAGCCCGCCAAAAGCGCCGCGCATCCCAAAAGCAATGCCGCTCCCGCTACGGTGGCTGCGTCGCGGGGCCCAAGGCCGAACAACAAACTCCGTAACGCCGTCGCGGCCGCGAGGGAGATGCTGATCCCGGCCGCTTCACCCACCAGCAGGATAATCGCCACGTCGCGAATCACCAGGCGCAGAATGCCCGAGGCTTGCGCGCCCAGCGCCATGCGGATGCCGAACTCTGACCGCCGCAGCGTAACACGGTAATTCACCGTGCCGTACAGCCCGATCATAGCCAACAGCAACGCCACTGCTCCAAAGAACACGGACAGCATGGCGAGCAAACGTTCCTGCACCATGGCGTCGTCCACTAGCCGCTCGAGAGTATTGAATTCGAGAGGAATCTCACGATTCACGCTCGCCACGGCACGTTCTACGGTGTTTTCCAGGCCGGCAAGGCGGCCCGCGGTTCGCACTTCGAAGATAACCTTACCTTCCCGCTCCGGGTACTGCTGGATGGGGAAAAAGGCGGTTGGGGGCTTCTTCTCGCGCAGTGACCGATAATCCGAGTCTGCGACGATCCCCACTATCTCCATGGGCGGGCCCGGCCTCAGGTTTGGGCCTTTGTGAATCGCATGGCCAAGGGGATTGACCGACCCGAAGAATTTGCGCGCAAACGCCAGGTTCACGATTGCCACCTTGGGTGATGTTGGCATGTCGGATTCAGCAAAATCGCGGCCGGCGAGCATCGGCATCCCCATGCTCGCGAAGTAGCCGGGCGACATGTAAATCATCAGTGACACGGAATCATCGCCGCTAGGCGCATTCGGCATGTCCGCGTGAAAATGAGTGGCGGAGTATCCGCCGCTCAGCGGGATATCTTCGCTTCGGCCCACGGAGACGACGCCCGGGATCGCGCCTAGCCGCGCTTGGACCGCCATTAAGGTTGCTGGACGGTTCTCGGGCTTAATGGAAGTGGACCGCAGGTTTGCGGTAACCAGCAGCACGTTTCGTTTCGCAAGGCCGGTGTCGGTCGATGCTAACTTCACGAAACTGCGCAGGAATAGTCCTGCCGTCACCAGCAGCACCAACGAGAGGGCGACTTGCGAGGCCACAATCCACCGGTGCCAGTTGCTGCGGCGCTCGGTCTGCGACGAAGCGCTGGCGCGCATGGAATCCGCTAGCGGGACCCGCATGGTGCGAAGCGCCGGCAACATCCCGAAGAGAACGCCGGTCAGCAGGGCGACCGCTGTCGTAAAGCCCAAGACCTTCAGGTCCGGCGTAAGAATAAAGAATAAGTTCTCGTCGTGAGTGGAGATGGCGCGGACCAGCAGGCTCGTCCCCCAGTGCGCCAGCAACACTCCAGCGGCGGCGCCGGCGACCGAGAGCATCACCGAATGAGTGAGCAATTGGCGGATCAGGCGCATCCGCGTGGCGCCCAGCGCGAACCGCAAGGCGTTTTCTCTGTTTTGCGCGGCGGCGCGCGCCAGCATGAGCGCGGCGATATTGGCGCAGGCGATCAGCAAAACAAAGCCGACCACCACCATCAGAACTGCCAAGGGCTGGCGGAAATGCTCGCGCAGATTAAACCCGGTGCCGCTGCCCGCCGGCGCCGCAGCTAAGCTGGTTTTCAGGAAGCTCTGCGTGTCTTCCGCGTCCCAGTCTTCGGGAAGGGAAGCTGCTGACACTGCCGGCGCCACTGCAGCCAAGCGAGCGTTCAACTGCTGAGGCGAGAGCCCAGGCTTGACGCGGCCCACGACCCTCAGCCACCACGACGAGCGGCGATCCAAACGCGAGTTGGCAGGCCCGTCCAGGAGGGCCGTGGCGCAGTTCGGCGCGGCTACGTCGAATTTCATCCCGACGTCAAGACCGTAGAATCCGGGCTGCGCGACCCCCACGACTTCGAACGGATGCGAATCGAGCGTGATGGTGCCGCCGATAATACTCGGCGCGCCGGCGTAGCGGTCCTGCCAGAAGTTGTAGCTCAGCACTGCGATGGCCGGGCAGCCACGAAAATCGTCGGAGGGATCAACGAGGCGGCCGAGCGCCGGACGAACACCGAGCGTGCCGAAGTAACCGCCGCTTACCCATAGGCCTTCGGCGCGCTCGACCGCGCCGCCGCGCGCCAGGTTGAAATCCGTGTTGCCCCAGGCCGCCATACCGGAGAATACGTCCTGCCGAGAGCGGAGGTTCTCCCAGAGCGGGTTTGTGAAATCCCCCGACAACCTTTCGGGCACATCGGGGCTCACCCGCCGCACCTGATACAACTGCTCCGCCTTGTGCACAGGAAGGAGGCGGAGAAGAATTGCATCCAGGAGCGTAAAGACCGCGGTGTTGGCGCCGATGCCCAATGCCAGCGTGAGGATCGCGACCGCCGTGAAGCCTGGCGACTTGGCCAGAACTCGCAGGCCGTACCGCGCGTCCTGGATGAAGTCCTCGAGGAAATTGGTCCTTCGCATGTCTCGACATTCCTCTTTGATCTGTTCCAGTCCACCCAACTCGCGCAGCGCCCCATAGCGGGCTTCCGCGGCGGGCATTCCAGTTGCGACCTTCGCCTCGATCATTCGCTCCAAGTGGAAGCGGAGTTCAGCGTTGAGTTCCTGCTCGACAGATCCCCGCCTGAACACGGACCGGAACCGAAGCGGCAGTTTGTGAAACCAGCGCATGTTAAGTTCTCAGTTCTCAGTCATCAGTTATCAGTCACCCGCAATCATCCGTCTGTCCTCAGTGTTCAAGAGTTCCATACGAAGCGCTAGCAAAGGCAGTGCGCACGGTTGACAAGTCGTCGACTGAGAACTGACAACTGAAGACTGACGACTTCATTTTCTCCCCTCAACTATCGACAGGTAATTATGAAACGCTCTCCTGTCAATAGTCAAGGGGAGTTTTTCATTCCCCTTTTGGGTGCTGTTGGGGGCGGGCCTTGGGGCTGCCCTCAGATGCCTGCCGGGGTTGCCCCAGCGCGCCTGTTTCGCAAATAGTGTGATACCCTTTGGGGTCGGAAAAACGGCTGAAGGAGACCATGATGGGTAACCCACGACGCTTTTGCATGCAGGTTTGTCTGGTGCTTTTGCTAGCGACTTTTTCCTTGGCGTCATTTGGCGCGCCACGCGGAGACCTTCAGGTAGGTGCCGCGCGTGTAGATATTACCCCGGCCCCTGACGCCGCACTCCCGATGTCCGGATATGGGGGCCGCACGCAGGGATTCCAGCGAATTCATGACCGTATTTATGTGCGCGCCATCGTGCTTAGCGATGGCTCGAGCCAGGCCGCCCTGGTGGCTTGGGAGTTGATCGGCGTGCCCAATCATGTCTGGGAAGAGCTTTCGCAGCGAGTTGCGAAAGAATTGGCCATCCCGGCAGATCACCTTATGCTTGCAGCGGTTCATGACCACAGCGCGCCTTCGCCGTCAGGCATGTACGGAAGAACTCCCCCTCCTGCCGCGACAATTGCCTACACTTCCAAACTGGAAAATGACGCATTCGAGGCCGTGCGCCAAGCCAAGGCGAGTCTCCAGCCGGCGCAGTTCGGATTCGGGACCGGCAAGGCCTACGTGAACATCAATCGCCGCGAATACTTTCCTAAGAACGGGTGGTGGTGGCTCGGCTACAATCCCGACGGGCCTTCCGACAAGACGGTTGCGGTCCTCAAATTCACGGACATGGCCGGCCGACCCATCGCGTTCTTCATCAACTACCCCGTACATGCGGTGGTGATGGGGCCCGACAATCTGGCCATAACAGGAGATTTGGCTGGGGCGACGTCACGTTACGTCGAGCAGTATTACCAGGGCAAAATCCCGACGCGCAGCGACGCGGGATGGGAGTTGGAGGCTGGAGCGGAAGAGAAGGTTGGCGGCGAAGCTCCTGTCGCCGTCTGGACGAGCGGCGCGGCGGGAGATCAAAACCCAATTACCGAGGACCGTGGCGAAGATTTCACCATGGTTGACGGTTTGGGGAGAATTCTCGGAGAAGAGTCCGTACGCGTAGCGAATAGCATTACGATGATGTCGTCACAGGCTCGAATCGAGGCCTCTCAGCGAGTCATTGACTGTCCCGGGCGCCGAGTGGCGCCGGGACCTACGCCGCGCACGGAGTACACCTTTGAGGACGCAGACCCTGTGAGCATTCGACTCAGCCTCGTGAAGCTGAATAGTGTGGCCTTGGCGGGAGTATCCGGTGAAGTCTTCACACGCATCTTTCTGCATCTGAAGAAAGACTCGCCCTTCAACGCCACCATCATGGTCACCCACGCCAACGGATCCAGCGGCTATATCCCCAGCGACGACGCGTTCGAGCCAATCAGTTATGAAAACACGGCTTCCCACCTCAAGCCCGGCTGCGCGGAGAAGGGAATTGTGAACGGCCTGGTGGAGATGATGGGATCAGAATAAGTGGAGGCGCGGGTGAGAATCGAACTCACGCATAAAGGTTTTGCAGACCTCTCCCTTGCCACTTGGGTACCGCGCCGGCGAAGAACAGTTGCTGGTGGTCGGTGGCTAGTTCCTAGAAAATCTGCTCGCTAACCACTCGCCACTGAAGTCTTGGAGCGGGAAACGGGATTCGAACCCGCGACTTCGACCTTGGCAAGGTCGCACTCTACCACTGAGTTATTCCCGCTCGATCACCTAGCTTGCTCCTCACGAGATTATAGAAAGCGCAGAATGGCGAAGTCAAGCCAAACAGTGGTTAGTGGCTAGTGGAGAGTGGCTAGTGACGGACAACTCCGATTGGCACTAACCACTACTAAGCCAGTGCACTTTGACTACACGCGACTAGCCACTAAGCACTCGCCACTAGCCACTCCCCTGGTGCGCCGCGGTGGGAGTTTCCACTGGCCGGGCGGCTTCGCGAAGGAATTTTGCGGACTCCTCGGGCGAGGTGGGATTGATGTAGAAGCCCGTACCCCATTCAAATCCGGCGACCTTCGTCAATTTGGGCATGATTTCAAGATGCCAGTGGTAATAATCCTCTGCGGGTTCCCCGATCGGTGCGGTATGGATGATGTAGTTGTATGCAGGGAATTCCAGCACGCGATCGAGACGCGAGAGCATATCCTGCAAAATCGGGGCGAGCTGCTCGAACTCCGCTTTATGGGATTGCTCGAAGGCGCACTGGTGTGTCTTGGGGATAATCCAAATCTCGAATGGGAAACGAGGAGCAAATGGCGCGATCACCACGAAGGCATCATTCTCCGCGATCAGGCGCACACTCTTTTCTCTTTCCTGGCGTAGAATGTCGCAAAAGATGCAGCGCTCTTTGAAATTGTAGTGCTCCCGTGCCCCATCCACCTCCTCGCGGACGCGCTTGGGCACCACGGGCAGCGCGATGAGTTGGGAGTGGGTATGCTCGAGCGAGGCGCCGGCAGCCTCGCCATGGTTCTTGAAGATCAGGATGTATTTGAAGCGCTTGTCTTTCTCGAGGTCCAGAATGCGGTCCCGGTAGGCCCAGAGCACATCCTCGACGCGGGAGGTCGGCATCGTGGCCAAGGTCAGATTGTGCTGCGGCGTTTCAATGATGACCTCATGCGCACCGATGCCATTCATCTTGTCGTAAAGACCTTCACCCTGCCGGTTGAGCGTTCCTTCGATGCCCAGCGCGGGAAATTTGTTGGGTACAATGCGCACCGTCCAGCCAGGGGTGTTGCGGGCGCTGCCGTCGCTGCGGTAAGCATGAATTTCCGGCGGCGTCTTGCTTTCGTTGCCGTAGCAGAATGGACAAAAACCTGAGCCGCGGATCTGAACTTTATCCCGGACGAAATCCGTTGGCCGAGTGGCTCGGCCGGTTGCAATGATCACCCACCGCCCGGTGATGGGGTCTTTTCTTAGTTCGGGCAAAATTAGACTCCTTTAAAGGCTGCACGCGGTCGAGAGGCGCCGATTCAAGCTTTGAAAGCGTCCTTAATCAGCTTGACCTGCAGGCCCTTCGCCGAGTGCAGCGAGACGCTCACGACATCAAACCGGCAACTCAAGGGTTTCCGTCTGAGCTGCCGCAAGTACTGTTTAGCTCCTTTGATGACCCGCTTCTGTTTGTTCGGAGTAACCGCTTCTTCGGGTGGGCCTGCAGCCTGGGAAGTTCTTGTCTTAACTTCCACAAAGGCCAGGGTGGGCCCTTCCCACCCCACCAAGTCGAGTTCCCCTCCTCCTGAACGGGCGCGCCAGTTTCGCGCTACTACAGTATATCCTGCTTGGCGCAGATACCAATAGGCCAGAGTTTCGCCGCGGGCGCCAAGGTCCAGATTTTCCGATTCGCCTCGCGGTGGCGATTGAAAGGAAGCTACCCTGGAGGCACGTCGCCGCTCTTTCCAAACCAGCGCGCGATACATCAACCGGGCTAACAGACTCATTATAACAACACCGGCGCACTTTGGGACGACATCTAAAACTTGTCGTCCTGAGGAGTCCGCCATGCCTGGCGGCGGACGACGAAGGTTCTCGGCAGTTCACGCCGCCTTCAGCTCACTGCTCGACTTCAGAAAGGCAATGCTCGAGGATCTCGAGCGCCGTATCCGCGTGTTCCTGTTCGATGACCAAAGGCGGCATCAGGCGCAGCGTGCTTTCCCCGCAGCCCAGAACGAGCAAACCCTTCTGGAACGCTTCCTCGATGAGCTTGTTGCGCGCCTCCGGGTTGGGCTCGCGGGTTTGCCGGCTCTTGACCAACTCCATCCCGATCATCAGGCCGCGGCCTCGCACGTGCCCGACCGACGGATGCCGGCTTGGCCAATCAGCCAACCGGCCGAGAATGTATTCTCCCATGCGCGCGGCATTGGCAACATACTTTTCTTGCAGCAGCCGGATGGTTTCCATCGCGGCCGCGCAAGCCACGGGGTTTCCGCCGAAGGTAGAAGCATGCGCGCCAGGCCCCCAGTCCATGACCTCCGCTCGCGCCACAGCTACGCCGAGCGGCAACCCTGAAGCAATCCCCTTGGCGGTGACGAGGATGTCCGGTACAACGCCGGAGTGTTCACAGGCGAACATCTTGCCGGTGCGGCCCATTCCGCACTGGACTTCGTCGAAGATCAGAAGAATCCCGTGGCGATCGGCGAGCTGCCGCAGCCTGCCCAGAAAGCCCTGCGGGGGCACGATGTATCCTCCTTCGCCCTGGATTGGCTCGACGATGATCGCCGCGACCTCATCCGCAGGCACGGCGGTTCTAAAGAGCTGTTTCTCGAGAAAGTCCGTGCAGTCGCAATCGCATTCCTGGGCGCCATGGCCGGCCGAACAGCGATAGGGATTGGGGTACGGAAGGTGCGTCACTCCGGACAACAATGGGCCGAAACCGCGCCGCTGGACCGCTTTGCTCGCGGTGAGGGAGAGCGCTCCTAAAGTCCGTCCGTGGAAGCAGCCCAGGAACGCAATCAAGCGGTTGCGCCGGGTGTGGTAACGCGCGATTTTGATGGCGGCTTCGATGGCTTCGGCGCCGGAATTCCCGAACGCCACACGCTTCGGGAATTTGCCGGGAGTGATCTCCGCCAGTTTCTGCGCCAGTTGAGCCAGCAAGGGGTAGTAGAAATCGGTGCCCGACATGTGAATCAACGTTTCCGCTTGGCGCTGGATGGCGCGCACGACCTCGGGGTGGCAATGGCCTGTCGATACCACCGCAATGCCCGCCGCGAAATCCAGAAACACATTTCCATCCACATCTTCAACGCTCGCGCCTTGCCCCCGCTGGGCGACCAGAGGGTAGTCCCGTGTGTAGGAGGGCGAGACGAATTCCTGGTCAAGAGCCAGGATTTTACGGGCCTCCGGACCGGGAAGCTGTGTCTTGATCGAAGGGACTTTGCTTTCCATATGAATCCTCCTTGGCGAATCTTGCAGGGCTGGCCAGCGCTTGGCCCCGGGACCAGCGGGTTTCTGCGCGCGATGTGTTTATATATGGTATATTATGCGAAGTGGTATTAATCCCCGCCAAACAGGTTGGGGCGGGCGAAATGGGGAAGCCTGAGGCGAAGGCTGATGTCTCGAATCAGGAGTTCGTTGATAAAGTCTTCCTCATGCGGTCCACGGTCGCGGAGCCCCGTCAGGGGCGCAGGATAGTAGCCCAGGGCGCAAGCCCTGGGTGGGGCGGCCCTCACCCCGTCCGTCGGTTGACGGACACCCCGCTCCCGCTCGGGCGGGAGAGGGGAACGGGGTGAGGGAGACCTCATTGACCCACGGCCCACGCCGTGGGCTAAATTCTTGCGCCCGCTACGCGGGCTAACTTCTTCAACGAGCCTCCGACTCGGGACACTCGACATGACTACTTCCGTTTCCAGCGAGTTCCGGCCTTGCTGTCTTCGAGTATAACACCGGCCTTCTGAAGATTCTGGCGGATCTCATCAGCGCGAGCGTAATTGCCCTTGCGGCGCATCTCATCGCGTTCGGCAATCGCTTGGCCGATCGATTCGTCGCTCAGCAGGCCCGGCATCGGGGCACTTCCGTGGCCATTGCCAATGATGGCGGCTTCAGCGCCGGCGGGCGCCGTTGCGCTTGCCGGGATCCCGGCAGCCACCGGAGACTCTAACCCCAGGCCGAATTGCCGCAGCTTGGCGTTGTCGTTATCCTCGAGGACAGCGAAAATCCGGTCCCAGCGCTCGAGCGTGTCCAGGAAGGCGGCACGATCTCCCGCTCGAAACTCGCCGCGGTCGATGGCGGTGTTGGCATCCCGCACCATGGCGAAAATCGCGCCGAGGGCTTCGGCGGTGTTGAGGTTATCGTCCATGGCATCTTCAAATGCTTGGCGGGCGGCGCGGGCGCGATCTTCGAGAGCCGTATTTTCCCCCGCCGGAAAGGACTCCTGGGTCAGCCGCAGCCGGAAATTCCTCAGCCTTTCGATGGACTGCTGCGCCTGGTGCAGACCGTCAAAAGTGAAGTTCAAATGCCGGAGGTAGGGCACGGCCGCCAGCAGATAGCGTATGGCCGAAGGTCTGTGGCCTTGAGTTAACAGGTCGCGCAGCGTGTAAAAGTTCCCCAGCGACTTCGACATCTTCTCGCCGTTCACGATCAGATGCTCGGCGTGCAGCCAGTAGCGCACGAAGGGTTTGCCCGTGGCCGCCTCACTCTGCGCGATCTCATTCTCGTGATGCGGGAAAATAAGATCGACGCCCCCGGAGTGAATGTCAAAAGTCTCGCCCAGGTACTTCATCGACATCGCGGAGCACTCGATGTGCCAGCCGGGGCGGCCTGGCCCGATGGGCGTTTCCCAGAACGGTTCGCCCTCCTTGGGCGCTTTCCAGAGCGCAAAGTCGCGGGCATTGTTCTTGTCGTACTTATCCGAGTCAATCCGCGCTCCGTCGCGTATTCCCGAGAGATCGATCCTCGTCAACTGGCCATAGTGCTTGAAAGCCGCCACCCGGAAGTAAATCGATCCCTCGCTCGCGTAGGCATAGCCTTTCTCCATGAGCGTCTGGATCATCTTCACCATGTCGTCGATCGAGTCGGTGGCGCGCACCACAATTTCAGGATCTTCCAGGCTGAGAAGTTGACGATCGACTTGGAAAGCCTCGATGTATTTCGCCGTGTAGTCGCGCAACGACAGGCCGGCGGCCTTGGATTTGCGGATGGTGTTGTCGTCCACGTCCGTCAAGTTCATGACGTGGCGGAGTCCGTATCCCCGGTACTTCAACCAGCGCCGCAGAATGTCCTGGAAGACGAAAGTCCGGTAGTTCCCAATGTGGGCGAAATCGTATACCGTAGGCCCACACGTATACATGCCGACCTGATTGTCGTGCAGGGGCTTGAACTCTTCCAGTTGCCCGCTCAAGGTGTTGTGAATGCGTAGCGACATACAGTCAGCCTTCCGGTCATGGTCACAGACGCTCAATTTTAGGTACCCCGTCAATACAAGTCAAGAAATGGACGGGTAGTGTTAATCTGTCGAGAACGGCGTGCAGCAATCCGGCCGGCTGGGCTTCGACGGGGTGGTGCGGGGCTGGTGTAGCCGGCTCCCGAGCTTGACTTCGTTTTCGCAAAATGCGCTGTTTTTTGCTCCATTGCGGGTCCGATTTGCGCGAATTGGCGCGCAAAACGCGCCTAATCCGCGGCGTATTAAGAAACTATGTCATTTGTTTTCAACTACTTCTTAGCTTTTTCCTCTTCGTTAACGTGTAACTGCTTTGTTTTCAGCTACTTCTTCGCTTCGTTTCGAACGCCTTCTGTGTTTTCAATGACATACTGGCTTCGATCGTATCATTTTTTATTTATTTCCAGCTTCCACTTTCCCCGAGTGCGGCGACCTTGCCGCCATCCCTCGCGCCGCGTGTCTAACCAGCCCTCGCCTACGACAATGTGTCCATAAAATAACCATCATTGTAGGCTATCATAGGTCCCAGGGTTTGTCAAGCGAAAAATGCAAGAAAAGCGGGCGGACTCTTTCGAATACCGTCGCCCGGCTCGGCCAACCTGCAACAAGGGGTCAGTCCCTCCATCAAATCCGGGCAAGTGAAGACCGGGAACTCGCCGGCCCGCGCCCGCTCGACGCATTGGAAGGGTTTTCCCCGCCAGCCCATCGCGGAAAACAGGATGTTGGTGGCGAAAACGGCAGTCAGTGGCAAGGCTATTTCTCGGGCAGTAAGGTGTCGACGAAGGACTCGCGTTCATCTTCCGACAAGCGGTCCCAATCCAGCCCTCGTTGGGCGGACGCCCGTCGCAGTTGCGCCTCGGCCCAGCGCAGCCGATCCTCCCGGCCCGCTTGTGCTTCCTGGGCAAGCGCCAGCAGGGCCGCCCGCTTACGTTCGGCCGGCAACCCCCGCACCAGTGAAATGACCTGTTCGTCACTCAATTCCAAAGTGCTCATGTTCGCGATAATATCATCCGCAGCAAGCTTGGGGTAGGTTCTGATTTGTGCAGCGAATCCGCTCCCACCGCCCGCCGCATGGACCCAGCGTGGGAAATAGGGACACGCCTGCCAGTCCCCTTAGTCCATCAACTTTGTGCGCCGAGGTAGCAGGCGCACGGTGATGAAGAGATATCCTGGAGAAATACGCTTTCTTCAGTGTCCTCTGTGTCTGTGTGGTGAAATCTCTCGAGGTTCGCGCGGCGCGCCCCTTCCGGCCTCGCGGGTCAAAATGAGCGGGGTGGCCGACTAAAGCCCAGTCAGTAGGTGGGAATGGCCAATGGCAAGCCCTTGATCACGCCGAAATGTCTTTGGTTCCTGGTCACCAAAGTCAGCCCCTCCTCCATCGCCGTGGCCGCAACGAGGGAGTCAAAGACGTGCAGGCCATGGGATTTCGCGTAGAGCTTGAGGAGTTCGTAGGCCCTCTTGCCTGTGGATTCCCGGATAGGGATGATCGCGTATGCGGACAGAAAAACATCGATGGTGGCCAGTTCACGTTGATCCCGAGCGCCGACTATGAGTTCGAGTGCTGAGACCTGCGAGATTCCCCAATCCTCGGAGAGGGCATCGACATATTCGCGTGCCGCTTTTATGCCCTGCGAAATGTCGATCAGGACGTCGCTGTCAATCAAGTAAGGCATTTGACGTAGGACGGAAGCGTTCAGCCTCGGAGATTGCGGCGGAGACGGTTGATGTATTCCACGCTGTCGCGGATGTCAGTCCGGTCCTTCCACATGCCGAAAAAGGCGAAATCTCCAACCGAGCGGGCTTTGTGCTCGCGGCGGCTATCGCGCGAAGGCAGGCGAACCTCAACAAGCGTCCCTTCGTTGATGTTCACGTCTTCCAAGGGCTTGAACACCCCATTTTCGTACTTTGCGACAATGGTCATATCCTCGCCTCGGAGGCCCCGCGCCAGGTGGATGAAGGTGGGAGGCCTCCCGCTTCATTGTAACATCATTGACGGCCGCGGGTTGCCGAGTGCCGTACTCCGAATGCCTAGCCCCTAGCGGGCGGGTACCGCGGGGGGGGGACAAAAAAGGCACCTGACAGTGCGCCGGGATAAACCGGCATGCAGTCGAGGATGAAAGAGCCTTACAGGAAAGGAGTAGCGAACCGCCTGGCCTCGAGTCTTGCGGAGGCAGTCGTGAGGCTGCCGTCGAAGCGTAGACAGAGGTACCCGTGGGCAGGGCATGGAGCTGCGAAAACCGCAAAGCGGGATGCCGACCCTGTTACCCGAAGGCCACACACGCGCCGACGGGTTGCTTGGCAAGGGGTTGACATACGGGGCGCGGTTGCCCTATGCTTAGACATATGCCAAAGAGAACTGCGCCAGTTGCGGAACGACGCGTCAGGCTCTTTAAGAATGGACGCAATCAGGCGGTGCGGATCCCCCGCGAGTTCGAACTGCCCGGTAAGGATGCCATCATGCGAAAAGAGGGCAGCCGGCTGATTGTTGAGCCTGCTCCCCCGAAGTCGCTATTGGCGCTGCTGGCGACCCTGGCGCCGCTCAGCGAGGATTTTCCTCCCATCTGCGACCTGCCTTCCGATCCGGTCGATCTCTGATGCGCTACCTGCTGGACACGAACGTCGTTTCCGATCTCGTCCGCAATCCTCAGGGAAAGGTGGCCCAGCGCATCCGCAAGGTGGGCGAAGCGCGAGTTTCGACCAGC